>Ga0105248_10008035_pt1 | contig 11583 bp, 8 predicted proteins | sample KBSS34metaG_FD_81524 | JGI IMG/M metagenome (GOLD analysis project Ga0105248, IMG submission 81524) | Switchgrass rhizosphere microbial communities from Kellogg Biological Station, Michigan, USA - KBS S3-4 metaG | ecosystem: Host-associated > Plants > Roots > Rhizosphere > Soil | place...
GAAGTGCGGGCGTGCGGAGGTGCGGTGCGGGGTGCCGGGGTGCGGGGTGCTTCGTGCGAAACGCTCTGGACGCTGGTCCAGTTTGTGCCGCCTGCTCCTAACGCAATCGGCGAGAGAGCGCGTGCAGGTCGGCGTTCGCCGGATCGATTTCGAGGCCATGGACAATGGACGCCTGCGCGCCGTCGTTGTCGCCGGTTCGATATTGCGCGTCCGCGAGCGCGGCCAGGACGCGAATGTCGTTGGGTGTCGCAGCCGCGGCGCGTTGCAGCCAGGGCAGGGCGATCGTTTCCTCGTTGACCCGCAGCGACAGCTGGCCGATCTTGAGCGCGCGAGCGGCAAAACCCGCGTCGTCGCCAACCAGGCCGTGGTAGGAAATCAGCGCGTCCCGTGCTTCGGCGAGGTGATTGTGTTTTTCGGCGACCGCGGCGTACTCAGCGAACGCCGCCGGATCCACCGGGTAGCGCTCCGTTGCCTGCTGAAACACCTGCTCGGCGGCATCGGTCTGCCGATCGCGCAGCAGCGCGCGGCCGTACAGGGTCTTGATCTCGCTCGTCGCTGATGCCGCCGACGACGCCTGCGAAAGGGCTTCGAGCGCCTTGCTCATCGCATCCGGGCGATCGGGCTGCGCCTCGGCGATCTCGAGCCAGACGCGCCCGAGCGCGCCGTAGACCAGCGGCTGGTCGCCCGACTGGCCGATGGCGCTGCCCAGCGTCAGCACGGCCAGGTCGGCGTGTCCCGCCCGCGCGTGCGCGAGTCCGACCGCGATGCGCCGTTCGACGTGCTGACCGTCGAGCCCCGCCAGCACCTGCAACTGTTCGAGCTGTTCGTTGCGGCGTCCGAGCTCGCCGAAAAGGCTGGCCAACTCTTCCCGGGCGGCCACCAGGCCCGGGGAACGGGCGATGGCTCGCTGAAAGGCCGCCACGGCGTCTTGCGGGCGGCCACTATCCCGAAGGCACAAACCCATGAGGTAGTGGGCGTCGGCCATCTGGTCGTCCAGCTTCAGCGTGAAATCCAGCGCCTTGACGGCCGCGTCCAGGTCACCGGCGCGGTATTGGGCGAGCGCGGTGCGGTATCGGGTGGCGGCGGAGCGGTCGTCGATGCGGAGGCGAGCGCCGTAGACCTCAGCCGCACGCGCGTATCGCTGCTGCTCATAGAGGGTGTCGCCCCACTCGTCGAGCGGCCGGGTGGCGGAGGGGTCCAGGTCGGCGGCAGTCCGGAAATCCTTGGCGGCGGCCTCGAGCTCGGCGCGCTGACGGTAGATTTCGCCGCGCCTCAGCCGCGCCAGCATGGAATCCGGCCGAAGGGCGATGGCGCCGCTGTAGTTCTCGATAGCCGCAAAGGTCTGGCCGTCCGCGACCGCCTTGTCGCCGGCAGCCAGGAGCGTCCGGTAGTCGCGCTCCCGTCCCGCCGACTCGTACACGACGGCCCCGCTCACGGCGACCGCCGCGAGGAGCGCCATGATGATGAGAGCCCGTCTCACACCGCTTATCCTAGCGTCCGGCCGCCCGGATTGCCGTGTCTTTCTGCCGCTTCTCAGGAACCTTGGGGGACAGTCGGGGTCTAAATTGATTACTATGGCCTCTGTGAAGCAGATGCCCGCCGTCGGGTGGTCGGAGATTGCCAGCGGGGAAGCGGCGCTCATTCAGCGTTGCGCGACCGGGGACGAGACGGCCTTTGCCGAACTCGTCGGCGACCACCAGCGGATGGTCGTCCAGTTGGCCATGAATCTCCTCGGCGATCGCGACGAAGCCCTCGACCTGTCCCAGGAAGTGTTCCTCCGCGTGTTTCGCACGATTGCCCGGTTCCGCGGGCAGTCCACGCTGCGGACCTGGATTTACCGCATCGCCGTCAACCAGGCGCGCAACCGCCATCGTTTCTGGAGACGGCGTCACCGCGCCGACCAGGTGTCGCTCGACGCGCATGTCGCGACCCACGGCGAGTTCCGTTCGAGCGCTGCCTCGGGCCCCGATCGCGTGCTGGCTCAAAAAGAGCTGGCCGTGCGGCTGCAGCACGCGCTCGACGCGCTGCCCTTCGACCAGCGCACCGCCATTGTGCTGCGCGAGGTCGACGGATTGAGCTACGACGAGATCGCCTATTCGCTCGGCGTAGCAGTCGGGACGGTGAAGTCGCGGCTCACGCGGGCGCGTCAGACCCTGCGTCTCGAGCTGCGGGAGGCCAGGACGTCATGAAGGATCTCAGCTGCGCCGCCGCGCGTCACATGCTCGAGGCCTACCACGACGAGGAGTTGCCGGTCCGCGAGCAGATTTCCATGGACGCGCATCTCGAACGATGCGGGGATTGTTCCGCCGCACTCCGGGAGCTTGCCGAACTTCGCGACATCTTCCGGGTCGCCGCTCCGGGCCGTGCTCCGCTGACCAGCGAAGAGCGGCATGGCTTCCATGCGTCGGTCGTCAATCGCGTCGGTGCTGAAAACACGCTCTCGTGGTCCGTGCTCGTGCGGGACATGTTCGACGACATGCACTTCGTGTATGCCGGGCTGGGCGCGGCGGCCTCGGTGGTCATCTGCGTCGTGATTACGCTGAACATGATGCGCTTTGCGTCGGGTCCGCCGCCCGGCTCGAACCAGAATCCGGTCATCGTCGACGTCCGGATGCTGATGCCGAGGCTCGATCAGGGGTCGTATTCGTCTGCGGGAGGCCCCGAAGCGAAGAGCGATGACGACGATGCGGCGTTTACGGTGTCAGCGGTCGTGACCCGCGAGGGACGCGTCGTGAACCTCGAGCTGCATCCCGAAGACGGCCAGACGCTGGCCGAGGGCAGCAGCGAAGCGCGGGCCGTTCAGGACATGCTCGGTGCGATGTCGCAGGCGCGTTTCGAGCCGGCCAGGGTCGGCGGCTTGCCGGTGGCGGTCAACATGGTCTGGCTCGTCAGGCACATGACCGTGCGCGCCGCGAAGATGCCGAACGCGCTGCCGGCCACGCCGGCTGCCAAGAAGCGCCGCGTCGTGGACCCGATCGCGTTTCCCGCCATCCAGAAGACGGTCAGCGCTTAGCGGCCGCGCGGTGCGTCCACCTGCGCGGTGGCGATGTTATTCATCGAATCCGCCGCGCGAAGCGTGAGGCCGCGCGGACCGATCGCGCCGTTCAGCGTCAGCTCGTAGTGCTCGGACTTGGAGTCTGCGATTCCGTCCGTCGGAAACACGCCCCGCCAGAGCTGCCCATCCTCAGAACATTCGACCGTCTTGATCGGCGAGTGATCGTCCTTCACGTCGAACGTCACAATCGTCCGGCCGCCGTCGACCCGCGTCGAGGTGACCGAGATGACGGGGGGCGTATTGTCGATTTCGAACGCCACGCTCTCGAGCTCGCCGGTAAGGGCGGTGCTGGCCGGATTCGACGGTCCGTCTGACGCGACGATCTTGATGAAGTACGTGCCGTTGGGCACCGTCGTCGTGTCCCACACGAGAATCGGTTCCGTCACGTCGTGGCGAAGCGTCGTCCAGCCGGGCGTGCCTTCGCGCCGGAACAACACGTCGTACGACAGCTCGTCGTCGTTGTCGTCGTCGGCGCGCCAGACGAGTGTCTGGAGGCCTTTCTGGTACGTGCGGCGCCCGAGTGACGGTGACGTGCCGCCTTGCGGAGTCTGCGCCGCCTGAGTGAGACGGCGATCGGGCGTGCTCTGATTCTCGAAGCCTGCGAGATCCGGATCGCCCGTGCCGTACGGCTTCTGGTAGACGATGCCCGGCGGGTTGACCGTAATGGTGTGAACCTCAGGCCGCATGTTGCGCTGCAGGTACGCGGCCGTGACGGATGTCAGGATCGGCCCGTCGCCGCTGCCGCTGAGCGTCGCGCGCCACTGCAGGTAGCGCGCTTTGGGACTGACGATGGACGAGCCCTCCGCCGCGGTGTAGGCGGACGACCACGCGCTCCAGGTGTCGTCGGGCGTTTCGCTGTTGCCGGTCCGCGTCGAAATCTCCACGCGGCCGCCGTTCGGCACCGTGCCCCGCCAGCTGACCGTGCCCCACGTGGACACCATCTGCGCGTCGCGCACTTCCGATTGATAAGTGCCGCGCGTCGCGCGAGTCGACGACAGCCGGAACAGTTTCCCGGGATTCGCCGTGGCGTAGTAGAGACGGCCGCGCGCATCCTTGTAGAGCGCGGTGACCTGCTGCGCGCTCGCGCGCGCCAGCAGCATCGGCTGCAGCGGATTGCCTTCGAGGCGGTAGATCTTGCCTTTGTTGCCGGTGCCGACAATCAAGCGGTTCTCGGCATCGAACGCGAGATCGTAGGGTGCGTCCTCACGCGATTCCCACAGCTGATCCCACAGGCCATCGGGCGCGATTCGATACACCGCACCTTTGGGCGCGCCACGCGACTCGTTGCGCTGGGCGCCGGCGGCGGCGGCGTCCGTTTCCACGCCGCCGACCGACGTGATTTCCGTCGAGACGGTGACCGACGCGACCGGCGCGCGTTCCGCGGCAGGCGGCCCGGACTGCACGGGTTCGACGGTCGGCGAGGGCGCGGCGCTGCTGGCCGGACGGCCGTTGACGGCGGCGACGTACAAGACGCCCTTGTCGTCGAAACGCAGCGTGCGAATCTCCTGGAACGGCGTGTCCAGCAGCATGAAGCCCTTGCCGTCGCCGTCGATCCGCAGGACGCGGCCGGGCGACTCGGTGCCGACCAGCAGTTGTCCATTGCGATCGATCGCCAGCGCTGTTGCGTGCGTGGCCTTCGTCTGGTAGAACGGCGCGCCCTTCCCGTCCGGTGCGATCTTGTAGACGACGCCTTTCTCGCCCGTCCCCGCGTAGAGATTGCCGCGCGCGTCGGTGGCAAGAGCCCAGATGTATTTGTCGTCTGGATCGAAAAACGTCGTGGCGGCTCCGTTCCGGTCGACTTTGTAGATGCGGCCGTCCGGCGACGTCGCGACGTAGAGACCGCCGTTCGGCGCCGGCGTCATCGCGTGGACCTCGAGCTCCGTCGCATCGAAGAACGGCGTGCCGTTGCCCTGCGGATCGACCTTGAACACGCGCCCGTCGTTGCCGGTGCCGATGTAGAGCGTGCCGTCGGCGGTGGGCGTCACGGTCCAGAGAAATGGTGACGGCGTCTCGTAGACGAGCTCGGTCGCGGGCCCGAGCATCAACTGCCCGCGCCCGTCGATCGAGAGATTTTCCGCGTCACCCTTCAGGAAATCCGCCTGGGTCGCGGACTGAAAGAACTTGGGCGACGAGGCCATGACGGCCGCCGCCGAGGCGGCCACGACCGTCACCGCGACGAGCGAACGCCGCGCGAGCGTAAGAGTAACCATGATGGGGACCTGAAATCGTTGAGCGTTAGTTCGCGGCGACCTGGATGGTCAGCACCCGCGAGCCGCTGACCGCGTGCTCGGTTGGCAGCGACCATTCGCCCAGCGTCGCGCTGTTGAGCGGGTTGAAATTGCCGCCCGTGCGGTCCGCCTCGATCACGGCCAGGACCGAGGGAGGCAGCGAAGAGAGCACTTCGCCGTTGACGACCGCGCCCGGATCGGACCCGAGGAGCTTGACGTACAGCGTGTTGTTCTGGCGGCCGCGATTGAGCGCCTTGATCAACTGCGGCACGCTGCGCGGTTGCGGCAGGCGCGCTTCGCGCTGTTCGGTGGTGTTGAGCCGTGCGCCGTCGGCCACCATGATCGACAGGTTGCCGCTGACGTTGGCCGGAATCTGGATCGGAATCGTGCGGAGCAGATCCTCGCCGCGGTACGTCCGCAGCAGCACCTTGAGCGGCACGGTTCGTCCTGCCCGGGGCCGCGGATCGTCGAGCCACACGCGCTCCACGGTCGCGGTTCGCGGTTCTTCGGTGGACTTGATGCTCAGATCGATGGCGTCGATCTGCACCTTCTCGTAGTCGTTGTTGATGAGCGCGGTCAACGGCGCGACGACGTAGGCCGACGCGTTCGAACTGGAATTGTCTCCGGCGAAGATGTTGTCGAGGGCGATCGGTTCGTAGCGACCGAGCTGCACCTTGCCGTTGATCGAATACGTCGCGTTGCCGAACTGCCGTTCGTAGGACGTCAGCGTGTTCACGATCGCCGTGTATGTCATCAACGGCGTGAACAGCTGATCGCGGACGACGCTGAATTTGAAGGTGCGCTTGCCGCCGCGGTTCGACTCCAGCGTCATCGTGACCGGCAGCAGGTTGGGACCGGCGCCGAGCCGGCCGGCAATCGCCGTCGCGCGATCCTGCAGGAACGTGCCGACGATGTCGCTCGTGGCGGACAGCTTGGCGGAGGAGAAGAGGCTCGGGAGCACTGTGTAGACGTACGCGCGGGTCATCGGAAATTCGGTCGGCCCGAGGTTGTACATCGGGTGCCCGAACGCGTAGACCTTGTCGTCGTCGATGTAGGTGACCGTGCCGGTCGCGCCGAGCTCGAGATCGCCGGTGACGAACGTGACGCCGACCGCATCGCCAGGCTTGAGCGGGCCGTTAAAGGGCATGTCGCCGGCGCGCGAGCCCGCGGCGGCGCCCATCGGGATGAACCCTTGATCGGCGAACGCCGAGCCGAGGATGTCGGCGATGCCTGGTTCGAAACCACTCATGGACAGCGGCGTCGCAATCGGCCGCAGCATCGTGGCGATTTCGCGCCCGCCGACTCCAGCGACTCGATCCACACCACGCAGCTGCGCATCGTCGGGCCGATCGGCAAACGGACGGTTCCAGTTCAGTGCCCGGCGGAACGACGTGATGAGCCCGTCGCGCGAGAGCGGAAACTCCACGCTGACGCGGGCCCCGGCCGGACGGGCGCCGGTGAACGAGGTCGCATCGGTCATCTCGGCGATGGGCGTGATACCGGCGATCGGTTCCTTGGAAAAACTGCCGAGGGCGTAAGACACGGCGCCGATGAGCCGCCCGTCGATGTAGACCGGGCTGCCGCTCATGCCGGCGATGACGCCGGCCGAGGCGAGCGGTCCGCCTTCGAGCCTGGCGAGGATCAGGTTGCGCTGCGTCCCGATGACGTTCTCGATGACGCCGATGATGTGCGCCTTGAACTCTTCGACGCGCGTGCCTTCGAAGACCGTGTGGCCGATGCCGACCATGCCCGGCCGGATTTCCGAGACACCCATCTGCGGGGTGGCGGCGCGTACTGAAGTCAGCCCGAGGAGTGCGATGCTCAGGAGAAACGCGAGCCTGCGTGGTGTCATCAATGCGATCCCGTTATAGAAGAGGAAGTGCTTACTGGTCAAGGAGAAATGGGCATTCGGTTGACAGGCGCAAGTGGGCTTTGGTAATGTCCTGCTTTCCTGTGCAGACCCGCGTCCCCTTTACTGTTTTGACGTCTTCAACCCCTGCGCTGGCCGTGTGCCTGTCGGCGTGGTGGTATTGGAGCAGCTGAGAAGGGGCTATCGCTCTGGCCTGACCTGCCACCGCGCGACCAAGATTCACCAGCCTCTTCAGCCAACCGGTTGAAGGGGCTTTTTTTTTAGGTATGTGCCGAAACAACTGACGCCGTGACACCGAACCTTGCCGCCACCTCGACGCCGCTCGTCTGCGCGACGGTCACCGCACCGACGCTGGCGGAGCTCCGCGCCGAACGGGACCGGGCGCGGGGCGACATGGTGGAACTGCGTCTTGATACCGTAAGGGATCCGGATGCGGCCGGAGCGCTGGCTGGACGGCGGCAGCCGGTGATCGTCACGTGCCGGGCGGCGTGGGAAGGGGGCCACTTCAAGGGATCCGAAGAGGAGCGCCATTCCTTGCTCCGCCAGGCGTTGGATCTGGGCGCCGAATACGTAGACGTCGAGTGGCGCGCGCACTTTGACGACCTCCTCGACGGCGCGAATGCCCGGCGGGTGGTCCTGTCCTCGCACGACTTCGACGCCATGCCCGCCGACCTTTCCGATCGCGCGCGTGCGATGCGGGGAACCGGTGCGGCGGTCATCAAGATCGCCGGCCTCGCCACGCGGTTGAGCGATTGCCTGCCGTTGCTGGAGGTCGGACGCGACGGCGGCGCGGTCCTGATCGCGATGGGCGAGGCGGGGCTCGCGACGCGCGTCCTGGCCGGGCGATTCGGCTCCGCGTGGACCTACGCCGGCGCGGTGAAGGACGTGGGACAGCTGAGCACGCAATCGCTCATCGACGACTTCCGGTTCTATTCGATCAAGCCGTCCACCGAGGTCTACGGGCTCGTGGGATCGCCGATCGCGCACTCGGTCTCGCCGGCGATGCACAACGCGGCGTTCGCGCAATTGAACCGCGACGCCGTCTACCTTCCGCTGCCGGCGACCGATCGCGACGACTTCCTGGCGTTCGCGCGCGCACTGGATGTGAAAGGCGCGAGCGTCACGATTCCTTTCAAGGTTCCGCTGCTCGACGTCGTGGACGAAATTGACGATGCGACGCGCCGGATCGGCGCGCTGAATACGATCCGCATGACCGGGGGACGCTGGCTCGGACGCAACACCGACGCGCCAGGGTTCCTCAAGCCGCTCGACGACCTGGGTGTTCCACTACAGGGAAGGCGAGCCGCGGTGCTCGGCGCCGGAGGATCCGCGCGGGCCGTGGCCGTTGCGCTGGCGTCGCGCGGAGCGGGGACGACGATCTATGCGCGAAATGCGGAGCGCGCGACCGGAGTGGCCGGTGCCGTCGGAGCATCGGCCGGCACGTGGCCGCCACCGCCCGGCAGCTGGGATCTGCTCGTGAATTGCACACCGATCGGCATGCATCCACGCGTGGATGAAACGCCGCTCGACGCGTCGTCGCTCGGCGACGGTGTCGTCTACGACCTGGTTTACAACCCGCGGGTCACGCGCCTGCTGCGGGAGGCCGCCGCCGCCGGCTGCCGCACGATCGACGGGCTGAACATGCTCGTCGCACAAGCGGTTGAACAATTCGTGTGGTGGACGGGCGAACAGCCCGATGTCGCCGCCATGCGCGCAGCTGCAGTGAAGCGTCTTTCGGAGTTCGAGGACCGATGAACATCACATCGCTGGAAGAATTCAAGGAGCTGGCCGGACGGGGAACGTTCGTCCCGGTCTGCAAGGAAATCGTCGCGGATCTGCTCACGCCGGTCTCGGCGTTCCTGAAGATCGCCGAGGATGCGGACTACGCATTCCTGCTGGAAAGCGTCGAAGGGGGCGAACACGTCGGGCGGTATTCGTTCCTCGGTAAGGATCCGTTCCTGATCCTGCGCGCCAAAGGCGGGCGCACGACCATCGAGCGCGCGGGGGTCGTCACCGAGAGCGAGGCGCCATTCATCGACACGCTGCGCAGGCTCATGGCGGATTTCCGGTCGCCGTTCGTCCCCGATCTGCCGCGGTTCACCGGCGGGGCGGTCGGCTACCTGGGATACGGCGCGGCATCCTGGTTCGAGCCGGTGCTTGGCGATCTGGGCTCAGCGGAAGACGGCGCTGACGATGCCGGGTTCATGCTCTTCGACACGGTACTGGCTTTCGATCACGTGCAGCACCGGATTCTGATCATCGCCAATGCGCGAATCACCGCCGATGACGATCTCGAGTCGCTGTATCAGTTCGCGTGCGCCAAGATCCAATTCCTCGAACGCGAACTGGAGCGCAATCTGTCGTTCGCGAAGCGAACCCGGGAGCGCGACCTCGACATTCAGTCCAATCACACGAAAGAGCGGTTCGAGCAGCAGGTCCGGACGGCAAAGGAACACATCGCGGCGGGCGATATCTACCAGGTCGTGCTCTCGCAGCGATTCCAGGCGCAGGTCGACGCGGATCCGTTCACGGTCTACCGCGCGCTCCGGCACGTGAACCCGTCGCCGTACATGTATTTCATCCGCATGGACGGCGTGTCGGTCGTCGGCTCGTCACCCGAGATGCTGGTGCGCGTCGAGGGCAATCGTGTGGAAACGCACCCGATTGCCGGGACGCGCCGGCGCGGACGGAACGAGGAAGAAGACATGCGCCTCGCCGAGGAGCTGAAGCGCAACGAGAAGGAACGCGCCGAGCACGTGATGCTCGTCGATCTGGGACGGAACGACGTCGGCCGCGTGTGCGAATACGGAACGGTGCGCGTGCCGCAGTTCATGGGACTCGAGCGCTTCTCGCACGTGATGCACCTGACCTCGATCGTGGAAGGCCGCCTGGCGGACGATCGCGATCGTCTCGACGCGCTGGTGTCGTGCTTCCCGGCCGGCACGGTGTCCGGGGCGCCGAAGGTGCGCGCGATGCAGATCATCCGCGACCTCGAGCCGTCGGGCCGCGGCCTCTACGCGGGTGCCGTCGGTTATCTCGACTTCGCGGGCAATCTGGATTTCTGTATCGCGATTCGCACCGTCATCATGTCGGGCGGCCAGGCCTACGTGCAGGCCGGCGCCGGCATCGTCATGGATTCGAGCCCGGCTGCCGAATTCGAAGAGACGCGCGACAAGGCGAAGGCGCTGTTACGAGCGCTCGAGCTCGCGCAAAAAGGTTTGTGACCTTCGTTTGGAGCTGACATGGTTCTGGTCCTCGACAACTACGATTCGTTTACCTACAACCTGGTGCAGTACCTCGGCGAGCTGGGGGCCGAGGTCACCGTCGTACGGAACGACGCCGGTACCGTGCAGTCGATCGTCGACGCCGGGGCGGATCACATCGTCATTTCCCCGGGACCCGGGCGTCCTGAGGATGCCGGCATCACCATGGACGTGATCCGGCAGATGGGGCGGACGACGCCGATCCTGGGCGTGTGCCTGGGGCATCAGGCGATGGGCGCCGCGTTCGGCGGGTCGGTGATCCGCGCCTCGGTGCCGATGCACGGCAAGACGTCGACGATCGAGCACAACGGCCGCGGCGTGTTCAGCGGCCTGACCGCGCCGTTCCTCGCCTCGCGGTATCACTCGCTGGTGGTGTCGGAGGAAGGCTTTCCGCCCGAACTGGAAGTGACCGCGCGGACGCGCGAAGACGGGACGATCATGGGACTGAGGCATCGCCAGTTCCCCGTTCACGGCGTCCAGTTTCACCCCGAGTCGATCCTGACGAGCGAGGGAAAGCGGATTCTGCGCAATTTTCTCGAGAACCGTTTCGACTGAAGCCCGAAGCCTGAAGCCCGGAGCCGCCCATGATTCAAGCTCTCATCGAAAAACTAATCCGCCGTGAAGATCTCACGAGCGATGAGGCGGCGTCGGCCATGGCGGAAATCATGGAGGGGCGGGCCAGCGATGCGCAGATCGCCGGGCTGCTCGTCGGGCTGGCGATGAAAGGGGAGCGCGCGGCGGAGATCGTCGGCCTGGCGCGAACGATGCGCGCGCACGCGATTCCGCTCGCGAGCCGCCCGGAACGCGTCTTCGATACCTGCGGGACCGGCGGCGATCGATCCGGAACGTTCAATATCTCGACGTGCGCGGCGCTGGTCGTGGCCGCGTGCGGCGTGAAGGTGGCGAAGCACGGGAACCGCTCGGTCTCGAGCCTGTCGGGCAGCGCCGACGTATTCGAAGCGCTCGGCGTCAACGTGACCGCGCCGCCCGCCGTCGTCGAACGATGCTTGAGCGAGGCCGGCATCGGGTTCTTCTTTGCGCCGACCTTTCATCCGTCGATGCGCCGCGCGGCGGCGGCGCGGGGCGCGCTGGGCGTTCGTACCGCGTTCAATCTCCTCGGACCGCTGACCAATCCGGCCTCCGCCACCCGGCAGCTCGTGGGTGTGC
>Ga0105248_10008036_pt1 | contig 11583 bp, 7 predicted proteins | sample KBSS34metaG_FD_81524 | JGI IMG/M metagenome (GOLD analysis project Ga0105248, IMG submission 81524) | Switchgrass rhizosphere microbial communities from Kellogg Biological Station, Michigan, USA - KBS S3-4 metaG | ecosystem: Host-associated > Plants > Roots > Rhizosphere > Soil | place...
CTGATCTTTCCCTACACGGCTCCGGCAGCGCTCGTCTGGGGCTTCAAGAAAGGTGACGACGCGGTGGTGCGTGGCAGTAAAGAGTTTGCCGCAGTGATCAAGAACGAAACTGAGATCGCGGGCCTGGTGCCCGAGAAAGATCGCGTCATCTATCACTACGCTGAGTCGTTGAAAGCGAAGCAGAACAACACGTCGACGCCGACAAATTTCCCGCGTTTGCCTGTTCGCAATTAGTTTTAAGAATAGTTTTTTGATAAAAGAGGTCGAAAATTCCGTCAGAGGAGCACACCCGACCGATGCGATTTGACTGGACCACTATCGTAGCTATTCTTGTCATTGTTGTCGCAGTTGGCTATCTGGTATTGAAGCGTAGAAGTAGGGCTTAGCCACCCAATCAACAACAATTTGTTCGGTATCCCGACCTTCCTGTAGGGGCGGCCCTCCGTGGCCGCCCGTCGTTCGAAAGCGCGCTCATTCGCAAACGGGTGGCTACGGAGGACCGCCCTACAATTGCGCCCCTTGAAACCTAAAACCGTCGCCATCATTGTTTTTTGTTGCTTCGTGCTCCTCGCCGCGATCTATGCACACATCAGGATTGATGGAAATCCTGACTTCACCGGGTCACTGACAATCCTTGATCGTATTTTCGATATTAGTCTGGCCGGTGCGCTCGGCGCTTTAACGTTTTCTATCGGCGCGCGTTTGAGTCGAATTCTTAAACTGAGATTTTTGAGCGTCGCTGAGGAGCTTTCGTTTTCGATCATGTTGGGGACCGGCGCGCTGGGATTGTCTGTGTTAGCGCTTGGACTGATCGGGCTTCTCAAACCATTACCCGTTGGACTGCTCATCCTGCTATTTCTGATATCGCTTAGATCGGAGCTCAAGAAGTTTGGTGAAGTAATCCAACGAGTTCTGATCGCAGCCACAAGCACTCGCGAACGCACGCTTCTGTCAGCTTTGTATTTACTCGTAGTCGTAGTACTCATCGTAAGAGCGAGTAGCCCGCCATGGGCCGTCGATGAAGTTATCTATCACCTGCCCGCCACAAAATCATTTGTCGAACAAGGACGAATTTACGCGCTTTATCATCAGCCGCTCGGCAACATGCCGTTCCTGATCCACATGATCTACGCGGTTTGCCTGCTTGCACACAGCGACATTGCGGCAAAACTTTTCAGCTTGTTACTGACGCTCGTTACCTCAATAGCACTGTACGGATTTTCCGTAAGGTTTCTGACTCGTAAGGTCGGCTTTGCAGCAATATTCGGCTTCCTCAGTGCGTGCATGGTGGTTGAGGTGGGCGTCTCAACGCGCATCGACGTGTCGCTCGCAGGAATGCTCTTCCTCGCCACGTACGCGATGATCATTTATCTGAACACTCAAGACTCAAAGTGGCTGTTTGCGTCAGCGATACTGAGTGGCTTCAGCCTGGGAATAAAATTGAACGCGCTGCTGTGGCTTAGTTTGCTCGGGGCGATGTTGCTGTTCGAGTCGATTGTGCGACTGCGAATGGGCGCACCTCGTGTACTGAAGACGGCCGTTCTCTACACGTTGATCACACTGGCTGTGAGCTCGCCCTGGTTGATCAAGAACGCGATCTGGTTTCACAATCCTGTATATCCGTTTCTCACCGGCGAAGTTGCCGACCTCGACAATGGACCACGCTATTTCAATCGTGAGGACGATCTCAAACTCGACGCTCACTTTGACGCTGCCCGCAAAGCGAGTCCCGAGGAGTTTCAAACATTAAAGACAAAATTTGATGAGGCGGTTGAAACGGCAAAGCATGAATCGCAGCGGCATCCGATGCGCTTTTGGGAGTACTACATCAATCCGCAAAAGTACTTCATGGGCGATTATCATCATTATCCGAGTTACTTATTTCTGGTCCTGCCGTTGTTTGTGCTCGTGCCGCGAACTCGATGGGTGACTTGGTTGTTGTTATGCAGCGTCGCATTCTTTCTCGTGTTGTCCTCAACGTCGTGGATCGCCCGCTTTCTGCTCACGATCTATCCGCCGCTGACGATCGTTTCAGCTTACACGCTGGTTGAGTTTAGCGAGCGTTTTCTCAGACGGCGGGCGGATCTCCTGATTTTTGTCGTGGTTGGGGCATGCCTCGCGTTTCAGTTCATCATGGATGGAAAGTTCATCTCAAACCTCGATCACCTTGGGTTTCTGTCAGGAGCAACATCACGCTCGCAGTTTTTATCGTCGATCTTTTATTACCCGCCGATAGCTTTCATCAATCGTAACGTGCCTCCGGACGGAGCCGTTTTCTCGCTTGGCGGTGAAATGTGTTACGAAATGCGCAGGCGATATATCTCAGACGGCAGTTGGGATGGAACGGAATGGCGGCGGCTGCTTGTGCGTAACGCCACGCTCGACGACGTGCACAGAGATCTCAAGAGCCAGGGGATTTCACACGTATTTTTCGCCAATTTTTATTTTGAGTTGATCGCGAAAACAGGTTGGCCGAAACCGGGCGGTTCCCGCTTTCTCGGCACCACAAGATACACAGATCCGGGGAGAATTCTCGAATTTGGGCCCGATTATACGTCTCTTAGGAATTGGGTGACGTTTGACCAGTATCGCCGGAATTACCTGGAGCTTATGTACACTGACGCGAACGGCTATGAAGTCTATCGGTTGAAGTAGATGATACGAGTCAGCAACAACTACAAACGCGAGGAGCGCCACGTCGCCAGTTGGGTCAAACCTGCGGTGATTGCCGTTGGTTTGCTGGCCGTCGTCTACGCCCACCTTCACATTGCTGGCTCGGAAACCTACGCGGGATTACTAGCTCCTTTCGATCGTATTTTTGATTTAGTTCTCGCCGTCGCCATCAGCCTTATGCTCGCGGGGTTGGGACTGGCCGTCGCACGGTTCTTAAACGTTACGTGGGCTAACACTGCTGAGACGCTTTCAATATCGCTTTTCCTCGGCACAGGAGTGTTCGGCCTCGCAGTGCTCGGTTTGGGTTTGCTTGGATTGCTCAGGCCGATTCCGATCCTGGTCCTCTGCGCGTTGTCGATCATCGTCTCGCGCGGTGAGATTCGAGAGCTGATAGATCTAATTGTCCGTGCGGCAAGGTCCGGTGTTTCAGCACCTGAGGACAAGTTCACAACGATTGTGTTTCTCTTCTTAATGGCGATCTTGTTAATCCGTACAGCAACACCGCCTTATGTCTTCGACGAAGCAATTTACCACCTGCCAGTGACGCGTGAGTTCGTAGCTCAGGGCCGCATCTTTCCGAACTTCAACAACTCGATGGGTAACCAGCCGTTTTTGATTCACATGATTTACGCATTGTGTCTCATGGCTGGTTCAGACATAGCAGCGAAGTTCTTCAGTCTCGCGCTTTCTATCGCAACAGCTCTGGCGCTCTACGGGTTCTGCGAGAGATTCTTCACGCGGCGCGTTGCAGCGATCTCTGTGTTCGTCTTCTTCGCAGCCGGAATGGTGACTGAAGTCTCCGTCACAACACGAGTGGATGTGTCAGTCGCCGGCATGCTCTTCGTCGCCACTTACGCGATGATCAACTACCTGCACACAGGTCGACGTAGCTGGTTGTGGACGTCAGCTTTGTTGGCAGGGTTTAGCCTGGGCGTAAAGCATTCAGCTGCCCTCTGGCTGTTGCTCATCGGCGCGATGTACGTGATCGAGAGTTTGCTTAAACGACGAGAAAGCCTTGTTAACACGCTGAAGTACGGCATTCTCTATGCCGCCATCGCGTTAGCGGTCGTTTCTCCATGGTACGCGAAGAACTATGCGTGGTTCGGCAATCCGTTCTATCCATTCTTTACCGGCGAAGTGGCCACGTATGGTCCGGAGGGTCTTCGTTATTTCAATAGCGACGACGAGCGGAAACTAGATGCTCATTTCGATCTGGTGCGGAAGGAAAATCCGGGAATGGTCAAAGACCGAGAAGAAGTGATTGCTCGGCATGCTAGTGACCGTCCCGAAAGACATCCCATGCGGCCGTGGGAAGTCTTCCTGAGACCGAATACGTATCTGATGGCAGAGGCGCGTCATTACCCGAACTACTTATTTTTAGTGCTGCCACTCTCATTATTCGTCATCAGAAGTAGATGGCTCGCGTGGTTGCTTGCGTTGAGTATTTGCTACTTCGTCCTGGCGACGTCGAGCTCGTGGATCGCGCGGTACTTACTCCCGGCATACCCGGCTTTATCGATACTCACCGCATACACATTAGTGGCGGCGGGCGATTGGTTGAAACGAAAAATGCCAGCGTTGGGTAAGCTGCCGGTGTATCTTGTTTTAGTCGCGCTCACAGTGTTGATCGCGACGAACCTCAAGTCTGTACTGGACAGAGGTGCTCTCCCCTTTATCGCGGGCACGACTTCGCGTCGAGACTTCATGCGGGGATTCATGTATTACCTGCCCGTTGATTTTATCAATTCGGAGTTACCAGCGGATGCACGCGTCATGTCGATCGGAGTACAGATGATTTACGGCATGCAGCGTCCGTGTTTGACAGATGAAACCTGGTACACAACAAAATGGCGGCGTTTGCTGGTGCACAACAATTCACTGAGCGATGTGCATGAAGATCTCAAAAGGCAGGGAATCAATTACATTCTGTTTAATCCGGGTGTGTACGTGTTTGCCGCCGAAATGGGTATGGATCAGGGGCAGGTAGTTCCACCCGTCCCTCGCCCGTTTGCCGCAGCGGCGCTGGGAACTAAACTCGATCCGGCGAACGATCTCAAGCAAAGTTTTGAAGAGGCGCGCAGCCTCGGCAGTGACTTTCCGTCGCTGCGAAACTGGGCGACGTTCGAACAGTACCGTGAGAAATATCTCGAACAAGTTTACAGCGATGAATATGGCTATACGATCTATAGAGTTAAATCTTAGGTAAATCTCATGAAGAAAGACGCAAGCTTAAAGCTAGCCGTGGTTGGTTGCGGCCACTGGGGTCCTAATCACATCCGGAATTTTCGCGCGCTGAGCAATGTTAGCGTTACGTGGGCCGTTGATCGGGATCCGCAGCGTCGCGCCTACGTCTCGTCGCTCTACGACCACCTTACAACTACCGCCAATATCGACGAGATGCTGGCTGACAAGTCGGTCACCGGCGTCGTAGTAGCCACACCGACGGGCACGCACTTCGAGGTCTGCATGAAGGTGATCGAAGCGGGCAAGCATGTCCTTTGCGAAAAACCTTTAGCCACTACCTCACTCGAATGTGAGAAGTTAATTGCCGCGGCAAATGAACGCGGCGTCGTGTTGATGGTCGGTCATGTCTTCCTCTTCAATGGCGGTATTCTGAAACTGAAAGAGTTGATGTCATTCAACGACCTGGGCCGGCTTTACTACGCCTCAGCGGTTCGCACGAACCTTGGTCCAATTCGCGACGACGTTAACGCCTCAGTTGATCTCGCTTCACACGACATCTCGATTTTCAACTTTCTATTTGGAGCGGCTCCGATCTCCGCGTCCGCGTGTGGTCACTCGTATCTAAAGCAGGGTTTGGAAGACGTCGTGTTTATTACTCTGACTTATCCAAACGAGATGATCGCCGGGATAGAGGTTAGCTGGCTCAATCCGCAAAAAGTCCGCCAGATTACGCTCGTTGGTGATAAGAAAATGGTGACGTGGGATGACCTTTCGTCTTCGGGCGCCATCACGATCTATGACAAAGGCGTGATTCGCGAACCGTATTACGACAGTTACGGCGAGTTCCACCTGCTGGCGCGTGAAGGAGACGTCACGATCCCGAAGCTTCAAGTGGAAGAGCCATTGAAGCGACAGGCGCGCTTCTTCATAGACGCGATTCCAAAGAAGAGCGCAAGCGTTTGTTCAGGTGAGCGTGGTTGGGACGTCGTGCGCACGCTAGAAGCGATCAATGAGTCGATACAAAAGGGCGGCGCTCCGGTTGCAATCGAGAATTACGAAGCCGTACACAAAACGTTACGTCAATGAAAGAAGCACCATTCATCCACGAGAAAGCGTTGTGCGAGACAGATGCGATTGGCGAAGGCACGCGCATCTGGGCGTTTGCTCATGTACTAAAGAACGTCCGTATCGGCTCTCACTGCAACATCGGCGATCACGCTTTCATCGAGAGCGGGGTCACGATCGGCGACAACGTCACGATCAAAAACGGCGTCTGCGTCTGGCAGCACGTGCACGTAGCAGATAACGTATTCCTTGGTCCAAATGCGGTACTAACCAACGACCTGACACCGCGCAGCCGCGATGCGAACTGGATACCCGTTGAGACTTGGATCGAAGAAGGCGTCACGGTCGGCGCGAACGCAACGATCGTGTGTGGCGTCAGACTCGGCGCACGCTGTCTAATTGGAGCCGGCGCAGTCGTAACTCGTGACGTTCGCCCGCATGAGCTGGTTTACGGAAACCCCGCGCGACATGGCGGCTGGGTTTGTTTTTGTGCTCAATCTTTAAAGGAAGACGGCGCTTGTGATCGCTGCGGCCGAAAGTACAGAGTCGAAGAGACTGGCGTCCAGGAGGTCGCCTGATGCAGTCTCTCGAATTCCCTCCTCTGCGCGCGCCGCGAATAGTAGCGATCCCCATTGCGTTCAATGAAGAACTCAAGATTGGCTCAGTGCTCGACCGCTTCGCTGAAGTTGAGGGAGTTGACGTGGCAGTGCTCGATGACGGCTCCACGGATCGCACGCCCGAAATCATCGTCGAAAAAGGCGCCATGCTCATTCAGCATCCACAGCGCGGGGGAGCGGGGGCGGCGATACGCACTGCCTATCGTTGGGCCGCCGAACGTGGCTATGACATCTGCGTCATCATGGCCGGCAATGACAAGGATCGAGCGGCCGAGATCTTTCGTCTGATTCAACCGATTGCTGACGGACAAGCCGTACTCGTGCAGGGATCGCGTTACCTACCCGGCGGGAATTACGGCAACATGCCTTTCTATCGCAGGTTGTCGACTCAGTTCCTTCATCCACTTCTGTTCTCCGCTTTTGCGCGTAGACGCATGACCGACACGACTAATGGTTATCGCGCCCTGCGACTCGAAGTGCTGAACGATAAGCGAATCAATCTCGATCAAGACTGGCTGGATAAATACGAGCTCGAGCCTTATTTGCTCTACACGCTGATCCGTTTAGGGTACAGCGTCAGAGAAGCGCCGGTGACTAAGATCTACCCGATGCGAGCGCTCGGTTACACCAAGATGAAACCCATCACCGGCTGGTGGAGCATACTGCGTCCCATCCTGCTGCTAGGATTTGGTCTGAAAAAATAAACACGGGGAAGAATTGCATGAGTGTACAAACGATGGTTCCATTCGTTGATCTCAAGGCCCAGTATCAAACCATTCGCGATGACGTGCGAGCTGAAGTCGATAACGTGTTCGAGAGCACGCAGTTTATTCTTGGCGATGCAGTCGAGAAGTTTGAACGCGACTTTGCTACTTACCTCGGCGCCAAACACGTTATCGGAGTTGGTAGTGGACTTGATGCGCTTCGACTGGCTTTAGAAGCGGCGGGGGTGGGCGCGGGCGACGAGGTCATCATACCCGCGAACACCTTCATTGCAACGGCGCTTGGCGTTTCGGCGACAGGAGCAAAACCGGTTCTCGTCGATTGCCGCGAGGACACTTATCAAATCGATCCGGCTTTAATCGAGCAAGCCATCACACCGCGAACGAAGGTGATCATGCCGGTCCATCTCTACGGCCAGTCAGCCGACATCGCCGCCATCATTGAGATCGCACGCAATCACAAGTTGGAAGTTATAGAAGATGCAGCACAGGCGCACGGCGCGCGGTTCCTGGGCCAACGCTGCGGCACGTTTGGCTTGGCTGGCTGTTTCAGTTTTTATCCTGGTAAGAACCTCGGCGCTTACGGTGACGGAGGCGCAGTAGTCACTAACGACGATGACTTTGCGAAGAAGCTGAACAGTCTTCGAAACTACGGGCAGAAACAAAAGTATGTACACGTTGAGAAAGGCACAAACTCGCGGCTGGATACTGTTCAAGCGGCAATCCTGAACGTAAAGCTGCGACATCTTGACGATTGGAATGCAGCACGTCGTGCGCACGCTGCGATCTACTCTGATAGTTTGGCCGACAAATTCATCGTACCGGCCCTCGATCCCCGCAGCGAACACATCTTTCACCTTTACGTGGTGCGTACACGTAATCGCGACGAATTGCAGAAGCACCTGAACAGCCGTGGAATTCAGACAGGCATCCACTACCCGATTCCGATCCATTTGCAGGAGGCTTACCGGGATTTAGGCTTGGAAAAAGGAAGCTTCCCCGTAACAGAAAAACTGGCCGACGAGATCGTATCGTTGCCGATGTTTGCAGAGTTATCTCATCACCAGATCGAACTCGTTCTCGAAGCGTTATCGACGCTGTAGCCCGCGAAGCGAGCGACAGCATACAGCCTGGGGCGCACGAGCTTTATCTGGCTCGAGGTCATTCGTGGAGTGGCGTCACGCGCGATAGACGGATCCGGCCACTACGCAGCCGCGCACATCTACGATCAGTCAATCTTCCCGGAAACGAATACGGATTCGAGGTTCTAAGAATCAATAGACCCTTATGAAGCGTGCCTACGTTATCGCCATGATCGTGATCTTCCCCGTGGCCCTCACTAGTTTTGTTTGGCTTGAAGTGATCCACGGTGTCGCATCTAGAGCGATGGATGGATCGGGTCACTATGCAGCCGCACAAATCTACGACCAGTCGATCTTTCCCGATACCTTTGGTTGGACCAATGCCTACTTCGCCGGCATGCCACTGCCGAATTTTTATCCACCACTATTCTTCTGGCTGGTTTCGCTGCTACACCATACCGGTCTCGTATCGTTTGCGGCTGCTTTCAAGCTCGTCGTCGCCGTACCACTGATACTTATACCGCTGGCATTCTGGTTAGTGACCTACGTGCATTCTGGAAAGAACCACGCAATGGCGGTGGGCGCCGCCATAGCCAGTGCCACTATCTACTCGCTGGGGGAAGTTATCCAGCCGAATAATGGGCTGGATATGTCGAGCACGCTTCTCGATGGCTTTTATACGCAGCCTCTGGGATTTGTGCTGATGCTCTTGTGGATTCTTGTTTACCTGCTGCCGCGACAGAGGCTTTGGACATTTGGGTGCGCTGCCGTTCTTTTAAGCCTTACTGTTCTTGCAAACTTCTTCAATGCGATCACAGCAAACATCTTTATTGCCGCCGTTCTTGCCTGGGACATCGCCAGATGGGCGCGGGCCGCGAACTTAGAGCAGCGCAAGCAACAACAATCAAATTTCCTGCTACACCTGTTATCGCCGTTGCTCGCACTTGCATTGTGCGCTTTTTGGATCGTGCCAATGCTTAGCTCGTATGAGTATCTCGTGACGCGTCCCCTCGTCAGGCCATTGATTTCCCTAATGACTACACCGTTATGGAGCTGGTACTTTTTGGCGATCATGGGGGCTCTGATTTGGTGGCGGCGTCGTTCGGGCAGACTTGGGCCATATCTAACCACCTGTCTCGTTCTATTTCTGGCCCTGTTCTTTGCGGGAAGTTTTTCTCCTGCGTGGTTTCCGCTTCAGGTCTTTCGTTTCTTCTCGACGTTTAATTTCCTGCTTTGCGTGCCGGTAGGAATTTCACTAGCATATATTGCTGAGCTTTTTCTTGAAAAACGAAAGCGGTGGGCCTCACCATCACAAAACACTGCCGCAGCTCCGAGTTTTGGTAAACAGGTCGCGGTCGTAGTGCTGAGTCTCATAATGCTGCTCGCACTCGCGATTGCGATGTCTCGCAAGAAACTCACCAAGGCCTTTGCGTACTACACACCCGAAACGTTCGAAAGAATTTCCGGAGCGCTGGAATTTGGCAAGAGCCACAAAGACGGCCGTTACCTGGTTGAGGTTTTGCCTTCATCTGCCGACAGTGGATTGCTCCGTTCCGACAGTCTCGCGCTGAATGCTTACCTCGGCTCGCAGGGCAACGAAGTAATAAGCATCGTCTACCGGGAAGCGTCATCCAACTCGAGCTTCTTCAACGCCGAATTGAATGCCTTCTCCTCGTATCGAGAAAACTTCGGTATCAGCTCCGCGCTGATGGCCGATCTTGACTTCATCAATCAACCCTTGGCCCAACACATCAAGCGCCTACAATTCATTGGTGTACGGTACGTAATTATAGGGTCAGAGGAGATGAAGGAGAGGCTGAGTCGTGAAGCGGGAGTGGTGGCGCGTCATGACATTGGTGGATGGGCTATCTTTGAGCTGGCGCAGCCGGCTCCGACTGTTCGTAAGCTACAGTATCGCCCGGCCTTGCTGGTGAGCGACTTCACCGTCAAGATGCGAGGTAGAGGACAGTACGATTTCATTCGACTGGCTGAAGAACAGTTCAATGATGCCTGGTTTGATGTTTTGCTGGTTCGCTCACCCGAACGACGGATCGATTTGTTGCCGCAGCTTGATCAGTTTGGCGCTTTGGTAATTGACACGTACGAATATCAGGATGAAGCGAAGGCGTTGCTACAGTTGAAAGCCTTCGCACAGAACCACACATTGATTTTGCTTTCCAGCAATGCGCCGTTTTTTGCGCGGATCAAGTCAGAAATCAGCCAGTTTCCTCGCGCTGTTGTGATCGAACGGCCACGGGAACCTACCGGTGAGTGGATCGACGAGCCTGAGCCTTCAGAGCATTACGATTCGAGTGCGATTCGTAATACATGGAGAACAATCAGAGCGGCGTTGGACCGTGAGAAGATGCCGGTGGCTTCATCCGAGCAATCTGTACCCATGCTGATCGCGCAAACATTTCATCCGAAATGGGTGCGTTCTGATGACCAGCCGCTTTACGCAACCACACCGTTTTTTACGTTCGGATTCTTCGACCAAAGTCCCCGCATTAACTTTGAACGGACGCGTTACGATCGCTTGGGTTTGTGGTGCTCCGTCGCGGCGCTCGCGTTCTTGGGAATTGTATTGGCCGCGGATTTACGCAGATGAACGTTGATCTGCGTTTATCCGCGAAAATCCGCGGCTAAAAAAACGTATGCCAACGCTAACCATCCGACGCGTCGTTCCCATCGTGCTTTTCTCGATGCTGTTTGTGCTCGCCGTGCGTCAATCGGTGTCGATCGATCCTGATCTGTGGTGGCATCTCAAAGCCGGTCAACAGATCATCGATACGCGCAGCATTCCGCATACAGATGATTACTCATTCACAAAGCAAGGAAGCGAGTGGGTGGCCCATGAATGGCTTTCAGAAGTGATCATGCAGGCCATTTACCGAGTCGGCGGTTTAACCAGTCTCGTCACGATCTTCTCATTCATTATCGTTATCGCCTTGTGGCTTACATATCGTCGTTGCGAAGGCAGACCTTATGCAGCCAGCATCGCAATCGTGTTCGCAGCGGCAGCGTCGTTTCCATTGTTTGGTGTGAGGCCGCAAATGCTCACGCTACTGCTCGCCAGTATTTACATCGCTCTGCTTGAACAATTAGACAAGCGGCGGATTTGGTGGCTCGCGCCACTCATGCTGCTCTGGGTCAATCTTCACGCCGGTTTCGCTCTCGGCCTCGCTCTGATCGGACTATACATCGTACGCGCCGTGCTCGACGGTGAGTGGAAACAAATAC
>Ga0105248_10008039_pt1 | contig 11581 bp, 11 predicted proteins | sample KBSS34metaG_FD_81524 | JGI IMG/M metagenome (GOLD analysis project Ga0105248, IMG submission 81524) | Switchgrass rhizosphere microbial communities from Kellogg Biological Station, Michigan, USA - KBS S3-4 metaG | ecosystem: Host-associated > Plants > Roots > Rhizosphere > Soil | place...
AAACCAGAATCTGGGTCTCATCTGGATCGACGCGCACGCCGACATGAACACACCGGATTCGAGCCCCAGCGGGAACATCCACGGTATGCCGCTGGCCTGCTGCGTGGGAATGGGTCCGCGCGAGCTGACGCATATTTATGGCTACGCGCCGAAGATTCGTCCGCAGAACGTGGCAGTGGTCGGCTTGCGCAGTGTCGATGAAGTCGAGCGCCTGAACGTCCGCCAGACCGGCGTCCACCCCTTCACGATGCGCGACATCGACGAGCGCGGTCTTCGGAACATCATGGAAGAAGCCGTCAGCGTGGCTCTCGCCGGGACTGCGGGCTTCCATCTCTCGTTCGACATGGACTCCGTCGATCCGCAGGAAGCACCGGGCGTCGGAACTCCCGTCAAGGGCGGCATCACCTATCGGGAAGCGCACCTGGCCATGGAAATTCTGTGCGACTCTGGCGGCATCACTTCCATTGAAGTCGTCGAAGTGAACCCGGTGATCGACGAAGCCAATCGGACGGCCATGCTCGCCGTCGAACTGATTCTGTCTGCAATGGGCAAAAGGATTCTGTAAATGAAACTGCGCGTAGCGGTGGTGTACGGCGGCCGCAGCGGCGAGCACGAGATCTCGATTCGCTCCGCTGAATCGATCATCAAGGCGCTCGACCCTGAGAAGTACAAGGTCCTGCACTACTTCATCTCGAAGGAAGGGAAGTGGCGTCCGCGGCCCATCGTTCCGGAGCCCAACGGCAACCCAGAAATCGACGTCGTGTTCCCCGTGCTTCACGGAACCTTCGGTGAAGACGGAACCGTGCAGGGAATGCTCGAACTCGCGGAACTGCCCTACGTCGGCGCCGGAGTTCTCGCTTCTGCGCTCGCGATGGACAAGGAGATGACCAAGCGCGTCTGCAAGGCGAGCGGCATTTCCGTCGTCGAGTACAAGATTGTGCATCGGGGCAGCATCGACATCGCGGCAATCGAAGAAGCTCTGCCGTATCCCCTGTTCGTCAAGCCGGCGAATCTCGGATCCTCGGTGGGAATCTCGAAGGTTCACAATCGTGCCGAACTGGAAATCGGCTTGTCGCTCGCGACTCAGTTCGATAGCAAAGTCATCGTCGAACGCGGCATCACCGGTCGCGAATTCGAATGCTCCGTGCTCGGCAACGACGAACCGCGGGCGTCCATCCCCTGCGAGATTCTGCCCTCACGCGAATTCTACGACTACGAAGACAAGTACATCCTCAACCAGGCCAAAATTGTTCTGCCGACGAATTTGACCGAGGAGCAGAGTAACGGAATGCGTTGGCTCGCCGTCGAAGCCTACAAGGCGGTCGGCGTGGAAGGCATGGCGCGCGTCGACTTTTTGATGGAAGCCTCCAGTGGCCAAATGTACGTGAACGAGATCAACACGATTCCAGGATTTACGTCGATCAGCATGTATCCCAAAATGTGGGAAGCCACTGGAATTCCTTACAACCAATTGGTCGATCAGCTGATCCAACTCGCGCTCGATCGCAACAAAATCCGGCGCGCCAACCGTTATACCCGCTAAATGCTTCGCGTCCTCATCGGTTTGTTCCTGAGCCTTGCGCCGCTTGCGGCGCAGGAGGCCGAGCTTGAGAAGCAGCTGAAGCGTTTCGTCGAGGCTTTCAGCAAGGTCTCCGCGGAAGCCGCCGACGAAGTGGCTCCAGAGAGCGCCTTTTACGCAGGCGCGATTCCCGGAATGCTGCGCCACCTCGATCCGCACTCGGTCTTCTTCGATCCGGCGCAGTTCAACCAGTTGAAGCAGATGGAGAACTCCGAGCGCAAGGGCTTCGGCAGTGTGGTCTCTGTGCTTCCGGGACGTGTCATTTTTTTGCAAACGCTTCCCGGAACGCCTTCCGCGAAAGCTGGGTTGCAGCCGGGCGACGAAATCGCCGCCATCAATAACTACGCGCTCGCGCGCATGGAATTCGACCAGATCGTCCAGTTGCTGAGCGAAGCGCGCCAGCACGAGATTCAGCTCACCGTTCGCCGTCCGGGCATGATGCGGATGCTCACCGTTCAGTTGAAGCCCGAAATCATGGACGCGCCCAGCGTCGATCGCGCGTTCCTGCTGTCGCCCGGGCTAGGCTACCTGCGCATTACCAGTTTCGACGTCGCCACCGGCAAGCTGGTCAAAGAGACGATTGAAAAACTGGGGGGCTCGGCGCTGAAGGGTTTGGTGATCGATCTCCGCAACAATCCCGGCGGCGTCGCGACCGCTGCCGCCGATGTTGCGAGCCTGTTTCTAAGGCCGGGCCAGCGCATCTTCACGATTGAAGGCCGCAAGCAGGAAGGGCTCGGCAAGCCGCAAGCCAAGGACTCCAAGCGCGAAGACGTGGACGTGCCGAAAGACGCGAAGCCGTATTCGTTTCCGGTCGCTGTCCTGATCAACGGCAAGAGCGCAAGCGCCTCCGAGATCGTCACCGGCGCCCTGCAGGATCACGATCGGGGACTCGTCTTCGGCGAGCCGAGCTACGGGAAGGGCCTCGTGCAAAACGTCTTCCCGCTTTCGCAGCAGGCCGGACTCGCGCTGACGGTGGCGTTCTACTATATTCCGAGCGGACGCTCGATCCAAAAGCCGCTTCGCGCCGGAGGGCAGCTGGATACGGCGACGATTCTCGAACGCAAAGAGTTCAAGACGGACGCCGGACGGACGGTCCGTGGCGGTGGCGGCGTCGAGCCGGATGAAGTCGTCCTTCCGGAGAATCCGTCGCGGCTGGGAATGGTCCTCGAAGCCAGCGCGTCGTTCACCAACTTCGCCACCGAGGCGATCAAGAAGTACAAGGTGGACGAGAACTTCAAGGTCGACGGGCAGGTGCTCGACGATTTCCGCGTGTTCCTTTCGGAACGAAGCATCCAGCCCAGCGTCCCCGAATTCCTCGCCGTTCGCGATTGGGCCCAAAACCGTCTCCAGCAGGAAATCGTGACGCAAGCCTTCGGAGTCGCCAAAGGCGACGAAGTGGAAGCGCAACGGGATCCGGTGGTCCGTCGCGCGGTCGCACGAATCACCGAGAAGCGCTAGGGGTCCGCCCTGTTTCGAGCCGCGGCCACAAGGGAGCGGCCAGCGGGGGCTTCTGCCAAACGAAGCCAAGTGCTCGCGTTTCCGGCCAGACAGGCCACTCCCTAGCGGTCGTGGCTCGAAATTGCCTGTGCGAAACGAAGCCAAATCCGTTCAAACAATTGCAAATACTAGGGTTGTAAAATGAGAAGCCAGCTATCAACTCGCCACTTGTAAGTATATATATTGCATGATATATATATTGGAGTATGCCGAAGATTGATGCACTCCTTCCATTGAAACCGAACTGGTTTCATATCCTTCTGTCCCTGACTGCCCAGGATCAGCACGGATACGGGATCATGCAAGACGTCCTTTCGTGGACCCATGGGAAACTGAAGCTCTGGCCGGCGACCCTGTACGGCACCCTGAAGAAGCTCATCGAAGAAGGCCTCATCGAAGAAACAGGCGACCGTCCGGCTCCGGAATTGGATGATGCGCGGCGGCGCTACTACCATCTGTCGGATTTCGGACGGCAGGTGCTCGAAGCCGAATCCAGGCGCTTGCAGGATCTGGTCCGGATGATTGAGGACCGGCGCGTCTCGCTCGAGAATCCGGAGGTCGCGTCATGAGCGAAAAGCAGGTGTCGGCCTGGGCTCTCAAAATCTATCGCCGGATCGCCGGCGCGTTTCCGGAGGAGTTCCGTCGCATTCACGGCGAGGAGATGGACCTGCTCACCGAAGACATGATCCGCGACGTCGCGGCTCGCCGCGGGACAGCCGGCCTGATTCCGACTATGCTCCGGATTCTTGCCGACGTGGCGCTGCGGCTGCCGGTCGAGTACGCCGCCGAACTGGGACAGAACGTGAGGTACGGCGCGCGCATGCTGATGAAGTCGAAAGGAGCGACGATCGCGTCGATCCTCTCGCTGGGGATCGGCATCGGAATGACCACCAGCATGTACAGCGAGATGGAGTCGTTCCTGCTTCGTGACTTGCCTGGCGCCAGGGAGCCCGAGGGGCTGGTCCGTGCTCTGCGCGGGATTTCTTTCGCGAACTTCGAATACTTTCGCGATCACAGCGGGCAGTTTGAATCGATCACGGCTTTTTTGGGGACGGTCCCATTCGTGGTGAATAACGGGACGCAATCGCGGCGCGTGAACGGTCACCTGGTTTCGCCGGAATATTTTCAAGTGCTCGGTGTCCAGCCGGCCGTCGGACGCGTGTTCAACGCGACGTCAGACCAAGGGCGCACCGTCGCCGTCGTGAGCCATCGGTTCTGGCAGGCGAGCCTTGGAGGAGCTCCAGACGTCATCGGCCGGCCAATCCGCATCAACGGAAACGCGGTCGAGATCGTCGGCGTGGGACCGAAGGATTTTCTGGGCGCCTCGCCGATGTTGATGGCAGCCGACGTCTTCATGCCGACGACAGTGCAGCAGCGGATTGTCCCCGAGCTGGGCAAAGACGCGTTGACCGATCGGAAGCTGGCCGCATTTCAATTTGCCGGGCGACTGAAGAGAGGCATCACCGCGAAGATGGCCGAGTCGACGCTGGACGGAGAGATGCGGCAACTGGAGCAGCAATTCAACGATCCGGGAAAGGAACGCAAAGAGCGCCGAATTGAGCTTCTGAGTGGGGGACGCATGCTTCCGATTCGGGAAGCGGATCTGCCGGTGATGCTCGCGATTCCGACTTTGCTGTGCGGCCTGATGATGTGGATCGCGTGCGCGAATGTCGCCACGATGCTGATGGCCAAATCGTCGGCACGGATGAAAGAGATTGCGGTGCGATTATCGGTCGGCGCGAGCCGCGGGCGGCTGATCCGTCAGTTGTTGACGGAGAGCGTAATGCTTTCGCTGCTGGGCGGCGCGGCCGGCTGGCTGTTCGCATGGTGGAGTGTCCGCCAAGCGTCCATCTTTCGCGACGTCCTTCCGAGCACGATGAATTTCGAAATGTTTTTGAGCTGGCGCGCGCTCGTTTTCACGTTCGCGATTTCCGCGTTCTCGGGGATTCTGTTCGGGCTCGCTCCGGCGCTGCAATCGACACGCGCGGACCTGTCGAGCGCGATGAAAGCGGGGGCGGCAGCCCAACTGCGTCGGTATGGGTGGCTATCGACGCGAAACATGCTGATCCTACAGCAAGTGGCGGCGTCGCTCATGTTGCTGTTGTTCTGTGGTTTCGTTGTGATCGGTATGCGGCGGAACACGAATGTCGACCTCGGATTCGAGGCGAAGAATTTGTGGATGCTCTCGCTCGATCCGGTTCGCGACGGCTACGACGGTCCGCGTGCCGCGGATTTCTTTAAGAAGCTGCGCGAGCGGGTCGAGCGGATTCCCGGCATCGAGTCTGCGAGTCTCACGCAGACCACTCCGCTGACCATGTTCAGCGGCGAGGCGTTGATCGCGGAGAACGAAAATCTGATGCACGCGAGGGCGGAGGGGCAGGCGGAATCGAAGGAACAGAAGCGCGAGAAGTTGTTCGCGGCGGTGCAGGGAATGCGCGGGGAACGCGTAGGTGCCGGCTTTTTCGAGACCGTAGGAATTCCGATCCTCGCGGGGCGCACGTTCGTGGAGGCCGATGCGAAGCAGGATTCGCGGGTGATCGTGATCAACGAGACGCTGGCTAAGCAGCAGTGGCCCGGCGGAGCGGCGGTCGGCCATACGCTTCGGATCGAAGGCAAAGAGTACCAAGTAATCGGCGTGGTTAAAGACATCCGTTCAGGAATGGTGATGGACGTCGCGCGGCCCGGCGTGTTCCGGCCGATCGATCCGGAAGAATATGCGAGGCCGTCCGCTGAGGGAGTGACGCTGATCCTGCGCACCAAGCCGGGAGTAGACGCGGGCCTCGAAGTGCGAAGGCTGGTGGCGGGCATCGATCCAAACATCACGGTGTTCAAGGTCACGAGCATGGTGGAACAGGTCCGCCAACTGCTGTTCATGATGAACTACGCGATCCTCGTGTATTCAGGAATCGGCGTCTTCAGCCTGGTGCTGGCGGCTGCCGGACTCGCGGGAGTGACGGCCTATGCGGTGGCGCGGCGAACCAAGGAAATTGGGATCCGCGTGGCCCTCGGAGCGACACGACGGCAGGTGATGGGCCTGGTGATGAAGGAAGGCATCGTCCTCGTGTTGGCGGGCACGGCCTTCGGTTTCGCGGCTGCGTATGCGTCGGTGAGGATACTGGCGACGTTCATGGACAATTTCGAGACCATGACGAAGCAGAGCGTGGGCGATCCGCTGATCGTGGTGGGAGGTCCGGCATTACTCGCGGGATTGACGTTGCTGGCGTGCTGGCTGCCGGCACGAAGGAGTCTGCGAATCGATCCGCAGGTCGCATTGCGGGAAGAGTAGATTTCGCTCAAAACCAATCTTCGGTCCGAAGTCCAGGCACGCGGGAGAATTCGTCGGTATTGTGAGTCACGAGCGTCGCGCCATGCGCCAGCGCAGTGCCCGCAATCAGCGTGTCGAGCGGCCCGATTTTGTAGCCTGCCTTTTCCAGAGCCACGCTCACGTGTGCGGCGCGTGACGCGGCTTCCGAATCGAACGGAAGAATCGCGATGTGCTCAAACAAGGACGCCAGGTCGCTCTGGCGTCTCGGGGAGTTCGGCGCACGAAGAGTTCCGCGCTCCAGTTCGAAGGCCACGATCGCCGGAATGCCAAGCTCGTCGGGCGAGTGGGAAAGCAGCCGCTCCCGCACGCGTCCCTTCCCCTTCAGCGCGTGGATGAGGGCGTTCGCATCGAGTACGAACATCTAGAACCTTTCGCGCTTGACGTCGCGCCCGTAGCCTCTGCGAAGAGACTCGCCCTCTGGAAACTCGTTGTCCTTCCATGAGCCGAGTAGCTCATGGATAGCGGAAGGTCACTCGGGACGCGCCCGCTTGCGGACAGCCTCGGCGATCCACTTGCTCGCGGACTCGCCAGATTTTTTCACAGAGGTCTTGAGCAGACGCTCCGTCTCGTCATCGAGGTAAATGGTAATCTGGCCCATATACTATATAGTATAAGAGATATACCTCATTGCGGTCGTGGCAGTAGCTAAATTGGCCCTGGACGATTGACCCGCACCAGCACGCCGCGCAGGCTCGGTCGCTGAGCAATTGCTTGGTGGATGCGAAGCGCCTGCGCCGCGAAATCCGGATCGAACGTACACGCTGCGATGCCGCAATGTGTATCGCGGTAACTCTCGTGCAGGCGAACAAAGTGCCGTCGATTCAAGGTCAACAGAGCCAGGCTTTTCGCGATGGCGAAGGACAGGACGTCTACATCGGGAATCGCCTGATTCGCGTTGCCGCATTCCAAGGAGGTAATCACTACGTGGCCGAGTTCTCGAAGAGCTTCTACAGCCTGACGCGGGAAGTTCTCATTCGAGTAAAAGCGAGCCATCAGGCGTTTTCGTTTTCGACAATCTGCCGGTCAATCGCTTCCTGGTGCGTCCGAACGTACCCCCAGGCATTGGCCAGATCCTCGGCTCGCAGCGTGGGATAGGCGTGGAGCAGGTCTTCCTCCGACACCCCCAAACGCCGCGCCTGTTCGAGCATCCAAACTGGAATGCGACTTCGAACGATACAGGGCTCGCCACCCGAAACCTTGGGATCCGAATCGATTCCCGGGAAGTCGTCACCCAACTCGCGGACGACCCATTTGAGAAGCTGCGCTTTTTCGCCGCGGGAGAGCGCGGGCAACAGCTTTTCGACATCGTGAATCGTGCTCATCGGAGACCTGTTTATATTGTTGCGCGAATTGTGACCGTCACGGTCCGGCTCAGCTCTGGCCTTCTTTCCAGCGTGCCACCAGGTCCACCGCGGCGGATTTCCAGTTGGGAAAGGTGAAGGCAAATCCTGCGTCGAGCAGGCGTCGGGGAGTTACGTAGCGGCTCTTCAGCACCAGCTCCGATTCCGTCTGCCGCAGGAACGCACCGACTTCAATCATCCATTCGATTGCCGGCAAGCCAATGGAGGTCCCCCAGGCTTCGCGCAGGATTCGAAGGAAGTCACGATTGGGGAGTGGATTCGGCGCGGCGAGGTTCACGATGCCTTCGAGGTCTTCGCGGGCAATCAGGAAATCGACGGAGCGTATGAAATCGAGATCGTGGATCCAGGAGACGAACTGGTGGCCGGAACCCTGCGTTCCGCCGAGTCCATAGCGGACGAGTCCGAGCAAAACGTCGAAGATTCCGCCGCGATCGGGACTCAGCGTGACTGCATTCCGCATCGCGATCTTGCGCGTGTTCGGCGTCTCGGTCTCAAAGAAGGCTTGCTCCCAGCCCTTCGCGACATCGATGGAAAAATTCCAGGTATCGGGCGCTCCGGGTTCGTTGCCGCCGAGTTCGCCAGTGGCTTCGTCCATTGGTCGATCAAGGGAATGGCGGTAAATTGTCGCGGTGCTGGCATTCAGCCACAGGCGAGGCGGGTTCTTCATGTCGGCGACAACCTGGTTTAGCAGACGCGTGCTAAGGACGCGGGAATCCATGATGGCGCCGCGATTCGCTTGGTTGTAGCGGCAGTTGACGCTGCGTCCGGCCAGGTTGATGAGGACATCGGCGTTTTCGAGTTCGGAGGTCCAGGGTCCCGGGTTGACGCCGTCCCAGGCGAGCGTTTTCCACGGGGCGGCGTGCGGCGTGCGGTTCAGGATCGTGACCGCATGGCCGTCCGCGTGGAAGTGGCGAGCGAGGATTTGGCCGACCTGACCGCTGCCGCCGGGAATCACGATTTTCATTTGGCGCTCCGTTCGATGGCCAGATACGCAGGCCAGTCGGTGGATTCGGCGATGCTCTTGATGGCGGCGTTGCGTTCGCGGAGCAGTTCGTTCATGTACTTCGCGAGAACCGCCAGTTCCGCGACGCGTCCGAGGATCGGGATGGGTGCGGCGACGCGGAAGACGTCTTTCATCTCGGTCTCGCCGGAGGGCAGCGCCCGGAAGTAGTGATCGTGCTCCATCGAGCGGAAGGGTCCATGGATCATTTTGTCCTGAAAGAAATACGGCGCGTGCATGGAAGTGATTTCGCTGGTGAGGTTCTGCCAGGCGCCAAAGTGCCGGGCGCGCCAGGTGACCTGGTCGCCGAGGGTGAGGAGTCCGGCGGTGACGCCCTGGCAGGCGACTGCGGATTCGCCCCAATGGGTGTTTCCAGCGAGGTGGACTTCGACGCTGCGAGCCAGGTCGAAGCAGCGGCCGACGGGGGCTCGGAGGAGCGTCGTCTGTTGCAGGTGAATCATGAATTGAACCTGTTCAAAAACAGTTTGGGGCAAACTGGGGCCGGTGTCAAGCTCGTGTTGAATACGTTCAAAAATGCAAGAAGTTTGGCGACGAGTAAGGCTGGCTGAACCGCTTACTCCGCAGCGCTTCGCGCTGCTTCGTGCGCGGCTCGGAATGCTGGCCGCTCCCTGCTTTAGCGGCGGGTCATTCTCCGCTTGATGGGCGCCAGGAAGGCGCGGATCGCCATATCCAGCTCGCTGACACCGAGGATACGGCAGGCCGAATAGAAGATAGCTAAGCCCACCGGAATGGAGACGGCGAGGTCGCCTAAGCGCGCGACTTGCGAATCGCCGAGACGTGCGGTCAGGAAGCCATGAGTGATCCAGATGGCGACTCCCATTGCGGTCGAAGCGATGGCGACCTTCGCGAATCCGGCGACCAGTTCGCGGCCGTAGATTCCGCCAATCCGCGCGCGCAGGATCCAGAAGAGCGTCATGAAATTGAAGATCGCAACGGCCGATGTCGAGAGCGCGAGTCCGGCGACGCCCATGTGGAGGCCGTGGATCATGGTCCAAACCACGCCCAGGTTGATCGCGATCGAGATCAGGCTCAGGCCCATGGGCGTGCGCGCGTCGCCCAGCGCGTAGAACGCGGGATTCAGAATTTTCACCGACGCGTAGCCCACGAGTCCGATCGCATAGAACGACAGCGCGACAGCGGTGCGATCGGTGTCGTAGGTCTGGAAGCGTCCCCACTGGTAGATTCCGCCGATGATCGACGGCCCCAGCAGCCACAGTCCGACGGAGGAAGGCAGGGTCAACAGAAACACCATGCCCAGCGACTTCGAAACGGTCTTGCGGAACTCGTCGAAGTTTCCCGTCGCGGCGCTGCGTGAAATTGAGGGCAGGGTCGCGGACGCCATGGCGACTCCGAACAAGCCCAGCGGAAGCTGCATGAAGCGGAAGGCGTAGGTGAGCCAACTCACCGGCCCGTCCAAGCCGCGCACCGGGTCGGAGATGGATGAGGCGAAATTCGTGTTCACCATCACGTTGATCTGCACGGCGGCGTTCCCGATGATGGCCGGACCCATCATCGTGATGATGCGGCGCAGTCCGGGATGCTGCCAGTTGATCGCGGGTTTGAAAATGAAGCCGGCGGCGCGCAGGCTCGGCACTTGCCAGAACAACTGGAGGGCTCCGCCGAGGACCACGCCAACGGCCATGCCTTCGATGGGCGACAGGTGAATGGTCGGTCCGAGGACGCGGCCGAGCAGGATTCCGAAAACGACGCTCCCGATGTTGAAGAACGTCGAGGCCATCGCAGGGACTCCGAAGCGATTGCACGCGTTCAGCACGCCCATGGCTTGGGCGGCGAGCGCGACCAGTACCAGGAAGGGGAACATGATGCGCGTCATCTCGACGGCGAGTTCGAACTTACCGGGCACGGCAGCGAAGCCGGGCGCGAGCAGCATGACCAACTGCGGACTGAAGATGACGCCGAGTGCGCAGAAGCCTCCGACGACCAGCAGGATCGCGGTGCCGACGAGGTTGGCGAGCGCGGCCGCTTCCGCTTTGCCTTTGTTCGCGAGGTAATCGGTGAAGGTGGGGACGAAGGCGCTCGAGAGGGCTCCTTCGGCGAAGAGGTCGCGCGTCAGGTTGGGAATCCGGAACCCGAGCATGAAGGCGTCGTAGATGAGGCCGGCTCCGAAGAGGCGGGCCATCAGGGATTCGCGGACCAGTCCGGTGACGCGGCTGGCGAGGACGGCGATGGAGACGATGCCGGCTGAGCGGACGAGGTTTTCCTGATTGGATCGAACGGGGGCAGCGGGAGCGGGTTCGGCGGGCAGCACCGGAGTATTACTCATAGGATCCGGCGGCGGGCGGGTCCGCTACAAATGTTGGCTGGGTGTGCGGATGTTGGCGCTGCAAGAGCCGGGCTCAAGCGCTTACTGCGCGGCACTTCGTGCCGCTTCGTGCGCGCCTCGAAAGCGCTTCGTGTCTCGCTAGCCGCTCCCTTCGGTCGCGGTTCGAAAGGGGCGATGGATTTGCACTCTTGGGCCGCCCGCTCGCTTGCGGTTGCGGTTCTTTGCGGTACGTCTGTCGTCAACAACGAACCCATCGAATCAACTTCCGTATTGCGAGAAGAAGTGGGCGATGGTGATGATGCCCATATAATAATTGGCGATCTTGTATTTCTCGTTGGGCGAGTGCAGGCCGTCGTCGGGGAGTCCAAAGCCCATGAGGATCGTTGGGATGTTGAGGTGTTTTGCGAAATCGCCGACGATCGGAATCGAGCCGCCGGAGCGCACGAACACGGTTGGGCGTCCGAGCACTTCGGCGAAGCAGCGCGCCGCCATATCAATCGCCGGATGATCCGGA
>Ga0105248_10008042_pt1 | contig 11577 bp, 8 predicted proteins | sample KBSS34metaG_FD_81524 | JGI IMG/M metagenome (GOLD analysis project Ga0105248, IMG submission 81524) | Switchgrass rhizosphere microbial communities from Kellogg Biological Station, Michigan, USA - KBS S3-4 metaG | ecosystem: Host-associated > Plants > Roots > Rhizosphere > Soil | place...
AAGAAAACCAACCGTTGGCTGCCATCGGAATGCAAATCGCTCTGCTACTGGCCGCCTTGATCGCGTCGGTCCTGGTCCTCGCGCGGCCTGTCAGCGCTGCAAACACAGCGAAACCAAACATTCTCTACATCACGGCCGACGATTTGGGATGGAAAGATCTCGGCTACCATGGCGGCGGCGTCCAAACGCCCAACCTCGATCGCCTCGCCCGCGACGGTGCGCGATTGGAACAGTTCTACGTCCAACCCACTTCCACGCAGACGCGCGCCGCGTTTCTGACCGGACGCTACCCCATGCGCTATGGCTTGCAGACCATGCAGATTCAGTCGTCGAGCCAGTTCGGCCTGCCCGCGGACGAGCGTACCCTCACCAGCGCTCTCCAGCATGCCGGTTATCGCACGGCACTGATCGGCAAATGGCACCTCGGCCAGAAGAAGGACTACTGGCCGCAGCGCCGTGGCTATGACTACTTTTACGGCCATCTCGCCGGGGAGATCGACTACTTCAAGAAGACCAACCGGCAGGGTGAACTCGATTGGCACCGTAACGACAAGCTGGTGAAAGAGGACGGCTACGCTATCGGATTGCTTGCGAAAGATGCTGCCGGCGTCATCGCCAGGCACGACCCCTCCGTACCGTTGTTCCTGTATCTGTCATTTGCGGCGCCACAAGCACCACTGGAGGCACCCAAGGAGATGACAGCGCGCTACCGGGACCTCAACGCAGAGGAGGAGCGTGCCTACCGCGCCATGATCGGCGCAGTCGACAGCGCCATCGGCACGACCCTGACAGCTCTCGAAGCGCGCGGCATGTTGGCGAACACGTTGGTTATCTTTCACGCTGCGACCGGAGGCGCGCTACCCACCAAATATCCGCTGGGGGACGGGGACACCCAGCGAAGCGTGGCGAACAACGGTCCATACCGCGGCGGGCGTGGCGGGCTCTACGACGGCGGCATGCGGGTCGCCGCACTGGCCTATTGGCCAGGGAAGATCCAACCCACGGTAGTAACCGAACTGATGCATGTCACAGACTTGTACCCGACGCTACTGGGGCTCGCGGGAGGGAATCCGACGCAATCCAGAACGGTCGATGGGGTGGACCAGTGGCCTACCCTGTCCGATGGTCAGGCGTCGCCGCGAAGAGAGATGCTCCTCAACGTGGAGGAGTTCCGCGGCGCCATTCGCATGGGTGACTGGAAACTCATCGTTTACGCAACCCTTCCCGGCCGTGTCGAGTTGTACAACTTGAAGGCGGACCCTTCAGAAGAGGACAACCAAGCCGAAAGAGAGCCAGAACGGCTGCAAGCAATGCACAAACGGCTGGTCGAGTACGCCTGGGAAATGGCACCGGCAAAGTATCTGGACGAACTGGGGAAACCACATAAGGCCGAAATGCCGATTTTCTGGGGAGACAACCCGGTACGACCGTAAGCGGGCGCCAAAGGAGCTGGAAAAAGTGCAGGCTAACAACCTTCGGATCGCCCCAGGACGGCCCGCCGACCCTACAATGGCTTCCGTCTACTAACAAAACGCAAGGAGCGTAGGCACGCTATGGATATCTCAATGCTGAATGTCGCGATGGGCGCAGGGCTGCTCATCCTCATTGTGTTGATCGTGCTGCGGAAGAAAAACCGTTAACAGCGATCGAGATGTCGGAGACCGCTCCGACATCCAAGTCGTCTGACAAGCAGTCTTATCCGGCGTCGGGCGGCCGGACCACCATCTCCGCGTACGGATAGCGTCTGGATATCGCACCCGCATGCTGAAACACATCGAGCGCAACCTCGTAGGCAGCGGGATCGATAGCTGGATCCCCATCCCAGCATCCGAGCCGTTGATAGGCCTCGATCCCTCGCACTAACGCTACCGGCGCAACGCCGGGGAATAGTGCCTGCAGCTTCGCTGCAACATCGCGGGGAGGAGCAGAGCGAACCCACGCGCGAGACTGTCGATAGGCACGCATGAACTGCAACGCCTCAGGGCGTTGAAGCCAAACCGGGGTGGACGCCAGCGAGCTGAATGCTACCGGACCGATCGCCTCTCCAACCGAAGCCACGACGTGCGCCACCCCTTCGTGTTCCAGTTGCTGCGGGTAGGGCGCTTGCTCGTGGAAGTAATCCTCGTCCCCAGCTCGAAAGGCCGAGAGCATCTGTTCGGTATTTCCTGCGTTGACGACCGCGATCTGCGATAGGTCCACTCCGCGTTTGTATAAGGCATAGCGCAGCATCGCTTCCGGCTGCCCGCCGTGCACGTACATGAGCCTACCACGCAGCAGCTTGTCGAAGCTGAACCCCAGATCCGGCTTGCGCGACGCGATGAAGAATCCGTCGCGCGCATTGATCTGGGCGAAGTGCAAGGCAGGCGGCTGTCCACCCTTCTCCAGCACGCTCCAACTGTACGATACGGCCGACTGCGCCACTTCGACCTCGCCCGAGGCAAGGAACTCGCCGATACTTCGCCCCGGGGGTAACACACGATAAATCGCCTGCAATCCCTCCTGTTCCAGAAACCCTGCAGCGAAAGTCGCCAGCAGCGGACTGTAGAAGGCCGAATGGCGAGAGACCATGATGCGCAGCATCGTCATTCAGGACACTCCTTGCATGGGCGCAGCAGTCTTTCGGAGTAATTGAGGGAAAGCGCCTACGGCCCGCGCAGAAAATCGAAATCGCAGCCCTGGTCGGCTTGCAGGACGTGGTCGGCATACAGCTTCGCGTAGCCTCGGTGCGGCCGAACAGTTTGAGTAAGTCCGTTGCGCCGGCGGTTCAGCTCATCGTCGTTGACCAGCAGCTCCAACTTGCGACGACTGACACTCATCGCGATGCGGTCGCCGCTATGCACCAGTGCAAGCGTTCCGCCGGACGCCGCGTCGGGGGTGACGTGCAGCACCACGGTGCCGTAAGCCGTGCCGCTCATGCGCGCGTCCGATATGCGCACCATGTCCTTGATACCCTTCTCAGCCAGCTTCCTGGGAACCGGCAGGTAGCCTGCCTCAGGCATGCCGGAGGCGCTAGTTGGGCCGGCATGTTTGAGTACCAGGAAATCTTCCGGCGTCACGTCGAGATCCGGAGCGTCGATCCGATTCGCCAGATCCTCCAGCGATTCGAACACGACCGCCCTGCCTTCCTTCTCGAACAATTTCGGGTCCGCCGCTGAACGCTTGATGATCGCACCGCGCGGAGCGAGATTGCCGAACAGCGCAGCCAGGCCGCCGCTTTTCTGAAAAGGATCATCCTTCGACCTGATCACGCTGCGATCTACGAACGCAGGTGCGTTCGCGAGCCGCTCGCCAAGCGTATGACCCGTCACGGTCATGCAGTCCAGCACGAGCAGATCCTTCAACTCCGTCAGAACCGCTTGCATGCCGCCTGCGGCGTGCAAGTCCTGCATGTAGTGCTGACCGGTAGGTTTGAGATCGACCAGTACGGGTGTGTCGTCCGACAGTCGATTGAGCTTCTCCAGCGATATCGGAATGCCGCGCCGCCCAGCGATGGCAGTGAGGTGGATGATGGCGTTGGTCGAGCCGCCGATGGCCAGAAGAACTCGCAGGGCGTTCTGTACTGAATCGGGCGTAATGATGCGGCTCGGTCGCAGGTCTTCTGCCGCCAATGAAACGGCGCGCTCGCCTGTGGCCTGCGCTGCGCGCAGGCGATCAGCGTGGACAGCGGGGATGGCGGCAGTATCGGGCAGCGCCATGCCCAGCGCTTCAGCGATGCAGGCCATCGTGCTCGCGGTGCCCATCACCGCACAGGTACCCGCCGTGGTCGCCAAGTTACCTTCCACCTCGGCTATCTGCTGTGCATCGATCTCGGCGGCGCGATACTTCGCCCAAAAACGGCGGCAGTCCGTGCAGGCACCCAACCGCTCGCCTCGATAGGGCATCGCCATCATCGGGCCGGTGACGAGCTGTATCGCGGGCAGATCCGCGGACGCCGCCCCCATGAGCTGCGCGGGAACGGTCTTGTCACAGCCTCCCACCAGGACGCATGCGTCCATCGGCTGTGCGCGGATCATCTCCTCAGTGTCCATAGACATGAGGTTGCGGTATACCAAGCTGGTCGGGCTGAGGAAAATCTCCCCCAGCGATATGGTGGGAAACTCCAGCGGCAGGCCGCCCGCCTTTATCACGCCTCGCTTGACGGCCTCGACCAATTCGGGAACGTATCGATGGCAGTTGTTGAAACCGCTTGCCGTCTGGGCAATCCCCACGATGGGCCGATCCAGCATGTCGAGCGAGTAGCCCATCGAGCGTGCAAACGATCGGCGCAGGTACAGCGCGAAATCGCGATCGCCGTAGTTGGTGAGGTTGCGGCGGAAACCTTTGGGTTTGTCGTTCGGCATAGGCAGCAGACTCTACCGCAAAAGATCGAAGGGCATGATGCTGCCCGCAATCACGCCAGATCACCGCAGAGAAGTCACCGAACCCAATTGATCTCGCGCGCCGTCTTCGTTCCGATCAGCACGGTATCCAGGCTGCTCGGCATCTCCGACTGTGTGGCGGAGGAGGGAATGCGCCCGGCCATAATCTCCGCGAAAGTCTGCGGCAAGAGAGGATCCTTGTCGGGCTCTGCGTAGCCGTCCGGAAGCAATGGCTCGTTCGTGGCGAGATCGTATTTGTCGGTCGCCCCGACGGTATGCAACAGTTCGTGCGCAATGACGATATTGTTCTGAGCGGCCTGTTCGTCCGACGCAAATGCGTTGACCACACCGATCAGTCCCTTCTGCAAGCCGAGGGAGTGAGTCACGCGGGAAACGCGCGCGGGATCGTGGTAAACGACGAACATCTGGACATGCGGCTTGGGTCCGTCGAACCGCGCGTGCATCCATGCCCAGAAACGCATCTGCAAGCTCCAGAAGCCAACCTGCAATGGGTTGCCGCCGAAAGGCGGTGGAGGCGGTAATCCATGGATCTCCGGAGCGAGATAGACATCCACCGGTTCGGTTTGAGTCGAACCATAGCGCTTGCCCTCCGAGCGCATGAACTGCGCAACGGCACTGAAATTATCCCGTTTCAGATTCGAGATATAGCTGGCACTGACTGCGCTGCCATCTCCGTTGATCGGAAAGACCGCCACGCGCAACGGATATTCCCAGGACGTCGTACGCGCTCGCGCGAGCCAGGCCCCTACCCCGACATTGATCAGGATGAGCAGGAGAACAGCTATGCGGATCTTGCGAAACATGCGACTAACTGCGGGCGACCACTGTGCTCGGAGCATCCGGCGCGATGCGTCACTTTTGTTTGCGCCCTACTTGTCGAATCGCTCCTAGACGCGTTCGATGATCGTCGCCGTCGCCTGGCCGTGACCGATGCACATCACCTGCAGGCCGAACTGACCGCCGGTGGCTTCGAGGCCCGAGAGCATCTTCGACATCAGCCCGCCACCGGTCGCGCCGAGCGGATGTCCGTGTGCAATCGCGCCGCCCCAGGGATTGACCTTGTCCAGGTCGGCTTTTAGCTCTTTGGCCCAGCTCAGCACAACCGTCGCGAAAGCCTCGTTCACTTCGAACCAGTCTATGTCCTTGACCGACAACCCGGCCTTTTTCAGCGCCAGCTGGGTGGCCGGTATCACTCCGGTCAGTTGCATGGCGGGGTCGGATCCGACCACAACGCGAGCGCGAAAGCGGGCGCGAGGTTTGAAGCCATCGGCCTTGGCGACGTCTGCGTTCGCCACCAGTACCGCCGAAGCGCCATCGGAAATCTGGCTCGAGTTCGCCGCCGTGACCACGCCCTTGCCTTCAGGCCGGAAAGCGGGTTTCAGCGTGGCCATCTTCTGCTCGTCGAGCACTCCACGCACACCTTCGTCGCGAGTCAGACTCATTTTCTGCGCCTCAGCGCTGACGCCATCGACTGGCACCAATTCCTTGTTCAAACCCGCCTGCTGAGCCTTGTACGCTTTGCGATGGCTGCTCTTGGCAAACTCGTCGACGTCCTGACGCGAAATGCCCCACTTGTCGGCGATGCGCTCGGCGCTCTCGCCCTGATGGATGATCTCGTGGTGCTTGAACAATTCGGGGTTCAACGCTTCGAAGCCGTTCACGCCTTCACGTCCAAGACTGATGTCCAGGAACATGGGCACACGGGTCATGCTCTCGACGCCCGAGGCGATCACATAGTTCATATCGCCGGCCGCAACGGCCTGGCTGGCGAAATGCACCGCCTGCTGGCTCGACCCGCACATGCGATTGAGTGATACACCTGGGATCTTGACCGGGAAATCCGCTAACAGCACACCCAGCCGACCGGGATTGGCTCCTTGCTCACCCGCGAGCGAAACAGTGCCATCGATCACGTCCTCGATTTTCTCGGCATCGATCCCCGCGCGCTGCACCAGGCTCTTCAGCGTGTGTGCCAGCAGGCTGTCGGGACGAATTTCGCGCAACGCGCCGCCCCTGCGCCCGAAGGGCGTGCGGATGGCTTCTAGAATGACTGCATCTGGCATGTTCGTCTCCGTAATTCGAAAATCTTCACAACCGAGAGAGTTCACGAGCGATGATGTTGCGCTGAATCTCCGCAGTGCCTTCGTAGATCTGCAACACCTTGGCATCGCGAAACAATTTCTCGACCGGATACTCGGTACTGTAGCCCATCCCGCCGAAGATCTGCACGGCCTCGCCCGCCGCCCACATCGCGCTGTCGGCCGCGAAAGTCTTCGCATATGCAGCTTGCAAAGTATTGCGGCGGCCTGTGTCCAACAACCAGGCGGCTTGATGGATGAGCAAGCGCGTCGCTTCACCGCGCAAGCCCATGTCCGCCAGCTTATGGCCGATCGCCTGGTGCTCGATGATCGGTTTCCCCATCGTGCGGCGAGTCTTGGCGTATTGCAATGCCTCGTCCAACGCACGTTGCAGAAGCCCGAGCGCCAGCGCCCCGACCATCGGACGCGAACGATCGAATACCTTCATGGCGATCACGAAGCCGGCACCCTCGGTGTCGATGAGCGCGCTTTCCGGCACTTCCACATTCTCGAAGAATACTTCCGCAGCCGGGCCAGCGCGCTGCCCGAGTTTCCCCAAAGGCGACCCCACCCTGAGGCCGGGTGTGTCGCGGTTCACGAAGAAGGCACTGATTCCGCTGCGTGCTGCATCGGCATCTGTCTTCGCGAAGACCACAAACATGCTTGCCAGCGGCGCATTGGAGATCCACACCTTACTACCGTTGATGATGTATCCACCACGGCTTCGCACTGCGCGCGTCTTGATCCCCGCCACGTCCGAGCCTGCGCTGGGTTCGGTCACTGCGTACGCGCCGAACTCACCTCGCAGCAACCGGCTGAAGGCCTCTTGCTTCTGCTCGTTTGTCCCGGCCACATGGAATACATCTGCAAAGATCGAATTGAGGCCCAGCGCTCCGGCGATCCCGGTGCAAGCCCAACTGAGCTCCTCGGTCACCAGGGCAAGGTCCAGCGCGCCCCATCCGCCGCCGCCGAATTCCGTGGGAATGCTCATGTTGACCAAACCCACTTCGCGCGCCTTGTGGTGTACCTCGATCGGGAAACGTGCTTCCTTGTCGCAGACGGCGGCGACCGGCAGGATTTCCTTGCGGGCAAATTCCTTCGCCGTACGCTTGATCAGCTTTTGTTCGTCGCTTAGTTCGAAGTTCATTGCGCTAATTCAACCATCGGCGCGAGGATCCGAAAATTGCCTTACTCCCACTTCCAATCCCGATACTGCTCGCGCAGCTTGGTCTTGAGAAATTTGCCGGTCGACGTACGCGGGATGGCGTCGACGAATACATAGGCATCAGGCACCATCCACTTCACGAACTTCTGCGTGAGATACTGCTTGATATCTGCTTCCGTTGCCTTCTCGCCCGGCTTCAACACGATCACCGCCAGCGGGCGCTCGGCCCACTTTGGGTGAGCCACGGCGATGACCGCCGCTTCCTGCACCGCCGGGTGGCCCATGATGGCATTCTCGAGGTCCACCGAGCTGATCCATTCGCCACCGGACTTGATCAGATCTTTCGTGCGATCCGTAATCTTCAAGAAGCCCAACTGGTCGATCGATGCGACGTCGCCTGTACGCAACCAGCCGTCGTCGGTGAAACTCTCGCCCGACACAGGCACGTTGTGATAGCTGCGCGTAATCCAAGGACCGCGGCATTGAATTTCCCCCACGCTCTTGCCATCCCAGGGGGCCTCACCTTCATCGCCAACGCCGCGGATATCCACCAGCGGCAGCGGATAACCCTGCATCGCCAGCACCTGGAAGCGTTCTTCCTCGGAGAGATGATCCTGCTGCGGGACGATCTTGGAGATCGTGGCCACTGGCGAGGTTTCTGTCATGCCCCAACCCTGAATGATCTGGATGCCGAGTTTTGCATACGCTCGGATCAAAGCCTCTGGGACGGCCGAGCCGCCGACGGTCAAGCGCAGCCCGGGTTGCAGTTTCCATTTGCCTGCATTCTTGGTCAGGATCTGGACCATCGGCAGCCATATGGTGGGTACGCCGCAGGAGATAGTGACCTTTTCGCTCTCCAGCAGCGGGATCAAATCATCTGGATGCAGGTGTGGTCCAGGGAAAACGATCTTCAAGCCCAGCATTACCGCCGTATAGGGCACACCCCAGGCGTTGGCATGAAACATCGGCACGACCGGCAGTATCACGTCGCGTCCAGAGATGCCGATCGCATCCGGCAAAGCTTGCACCAGCGAGTGCAGCACCTGCGAGCGATGTGAATACACCACACCCTTGGGCCGACCAGTCGTACCGGACGTGTAGCACATCGCACACGGCTCGTTCTCGTCCATTACGGGATAGTCGAAGTCACCCGTAGCAGTGCGCAGGAAGGCTTCGTAGTCGTCCATGCCGGCAGGTACCGGCTTGCCGGTAAGCGGAACGACGATCACTCGCTCGAAGTTGACCTTGGCCCGGAACTGCTCGAGCAAAGGCAGCAGCACGTCGTCGACGACAAGAAAACGATCCTGCGCATGATTGGCGATGAAAGCGATGTCGTCCGGGGACAAGCGCAGGTTGAGTGTGTGCATGACGCCGCCCGCGACGATGGCGCCGAAGTAGGTCTCGTAGTGGGCGTAATGGTTCCACATGAGAGTCGCCACGCGGTCCCCGCGTTTCAACCCTGCCCGTTGCAGTGCCTCGGCGAGCAGACGCGCGCGCCGGTAGAAGTCGGCGTAGGTGTAGCGATGCAGCGACTTGTCCGGCATGCGCGAGACGATCTCGTGCGCACCGAAGAGCTTCCCCGCGCGCTCCAGAAAATGAGACAGATTGAGCGGAGTGCCCATCATCGTGGACTGCATTTCTCTCCTCCTTGGCCGCCTCTTCGCGCGGCTCGTACTTCTATGAAAACCGCTTAAGACCCTCAGCCCGGAAGTCGGCTGAACCGCACGGTGCTTTTCTCGATGCCTTCCTGAACGATCGAGATCCCGCCTCCGCGGATCATCCACTCCAGGCGGTGATCGCGATACTGCCGCTTGATCTTGCCCTCGGCCAGCAACGTCGGGAAATCGGGAAGATTCGCGATCACTTGCTTCATCTGATCTATCACCTTGGCCACGCTTTCGCGCTGATTCGCACGATGCAACCACGCTTCCAACTTCGACCCCTTGCCGGGGGCAAAACCGGCCGCCGCCGAACGGTTGAGATAAGGAGCGACAGCGATATCACCCCAACCGAAAGCATCCCCATTGAACCATGTGCGATCGCCGAGCTGTCCACCGAGCCACCTCTGCAACTGTTCGATGTTGGTCTTGGCAAAGGCGACGAGCTTGTCGGCCAGCGGACCGCTGGCACGCTTGAACCGCGTGACCTCCATGATCCCCCAGTTGTTGGGTTCGTACACGCTGTCCATGATGTCCTCGATCATGCGCACCCGCGCACGCTCCGCCGGTGCTTTCGGGAGCAACGCCGGTGTCGGCCACTTGTCCTCCAAGTACTCGAGGATGATGGTCGAATCGAATACCTTGACGTCATCGTCGATCAGCGTCGGAATCTCCGCTCGCGGGTTCGCATCGACGAAAGCACCACCAGCGGTTCCGTTCGCCATCCCATCCGGAGTCATTGCCTTGTACTCCAGCTTCTTCTCCAGCAGCGCCATCTTCACTTTCATGGCGTAGGCGGACAGTGGGTGTTCGTAGAGGGTCAGCATGGTTGTTCTCCGTACCTAGTAGATCGTAAACAGTTTCAACGCAGAGGCGCGGAGGAAAGCCAAGAGAAAACATCGATCATTGGCTCTGGCTCGCTCGCCCAGAGGCAGTGCATCCTCTCGAATTGAGTTTCCTCCGCGAACTCTGCGCCCCCGCGTTGAGATTTTCCTTACGCCGTACTCATCTCAAGTCGTCAACACCACTTTCCCCGACACGCGCTTGAGAAGCACCTCGTTGAGTGCTTCGGCCGCGCGCTCCAAAGGATAGGTCGCATGGATATGCGGTTTGACCTTGCCTGCCACGAACAACTGCATCAGTTCCTCGTTGTTGCGACGGTTTTTCTGCGCTTCGTTCTTGGTGAATGCGCCCCAGAACACGCCGACGATGGAGCAACCCTTCAGCAGCGCGAGATTCAGTGGGATCTTCGGGATATCCCCCGCAGCGAAGCCAACTACCAGGAAGCGACCGTTCCAGGCCATGTCGCGCAGCGCCAGCTCGGAGTAAGCGCCGCCCACGGGATCGTACACGACGTCCACGCCACGACCCGCAGTGATGGCCTTGACGCGCGCACGCAGGTCCTCGCTGGCGTAGTTGATCAGCTCGTCGGCACCATTGCTCTTGCACACCGCCAGCTTTGCGTCGCTGGACGCTGCCGCGATGACCCGGGCACCTATGGCTTTGCCGATTTGTATCGCCGACAATCCGACGCCCCCCGATGCGCCGAGCACAAGCAGCGTCTCGCCGGCCTGCAATTGGGCGCGATCCTTGAGTGCGTGGTACGACGTGCCGTAGGTAAGAACGAAAGCGGAAGCGGAGACGAAGTCCATCTCGTCGGGCATGCGAACCAGACGATCGGCGTCTGCCACGAGCTCCTGCGCGAATCCACCCCAGGTAGCTGCCGCGATCACACGGTCGCCTGGCTTGAAGCCCGCGACGCCCTCGCCCACTTCCTTGATCTCGCCCGCCACTTCGCCGCCGGGCGAGAACGGCGGTTCCGGCTTGAATTGATATTTGCCCTGGATGATCAGCGTGTCGGGAAAATTCACGCCGGCAGCCTTCACGCTGACGACCACTTGCCCCTTGCCTGCCTTCAGCGAGGGCACGTCCTCGACCACCAGTTTCTCCGGTGGACCCAATTCTTTGCACAGCACCGCTTTCATCTGCTCACGCCTGATTTCATCTGATCACACCTTGGGTTTCATCTGATCACACCGTGGGGTTTCGTCTGATCATGCCCCGGAAAGAATTTTTTCGACCTGCCGCCAGCCCGCCTCGGCCATTGGCCGGGCGCGCTTGCCAGACTCCAGGGCCTTCTCGCTCGCGGCGGTCCCGTCCAGATAGCGGCCCATGATCCCCTGCAGAATGCCGGCCAGGCGGAACATGTTGTACGCGAGGTAGTAGTCCCAATGTTCGATGCGTGCGCGTCCAGTGCGACGACAGTACATTTCTACGTACTGCTCTTCGGTCGGGAT
>Ga0105248_10008043_pt1 | contig 11576 bp, 13 predicted proteins | sample KBSS34metaG_FD_81524 | JGI IMG/M metagenome (GOLD analysis project Ga0105248, IMG submission 81524) | Switchgrass rhizosphere microbial communities from Kellogg Biological Station, Michigan, USA - KBS S3-4 metaG | ecosystem: Host-associated > Plants > Roots > Rhizosphere > Soil | place...
CTACACATCTGCGATAACGGTGCATATTCGTCCAATGCCGAAACCACGTCAGCGACTTCCTGGGAAATTCCATAAGTTTGCATCATGGTGAAGATTCGAGGAATTCCGACGGTGTAAAACGCCTCATCCTCGTGAATCGCCCGGTGGCGAAGCGCTTCAATGAAGCCGAGCGCCACCAACAATAGCGCTTTCTCGGTCGCTAGAATCTGCTGATCTATCGTCATGGATTTATGCGCCCAAGCGCATTCTTGGCTGACGCTTGGCGACAGTTGAGGATGTCGCGCTGGTCAATAGGACTGACCCGGCAACGATACCAAACCAATCGCTAACCGTCCAGCTTCGCATCTAGGTTGGGATTACCAGGGAGCGTGTTCCAAAACCAAGTACACCAGGCGAGGCTGCCTTCGGTCCTGGCGAGGAGGAAGGGCTGTGGGTCAGACGCCCCCCCGCCAGGGGCAACTTACGTCACCCATTACTCACGCGCCAAACACCAACTCCGTGCCCACATAGCTGCGGATAATCTTTTCCGGCATCGCCCGCATCGCCTCCTGGATGAAGACGTCGCCGGTGCAATGCATCGGCACGATATATTTGGGGTCGATCGTCGCGAACTCCGCGACCGTGCGGCGCGCCTCTTCCTCTGTGCGCGGGCGAACGAGATGGAACCCGCCGACTACGGCGTGCACGTTCTGCACGTCCGACACCTTCTGCGCCTGGCGGACGGTGTTGATCACGCCGCGGTGGCTGCACGATGCGAGCACCACCAGCCCGAGCCCCTTGACCACATAGCAAGTGGCCAGCTCATGCTCGCCGTCGTCGGGAAACAGCGCCGCGTCCCGCTGGCTGGATTCAGGCCGGCGCGATCGCAACCCTTGCCCGGCCGCATCTGGGTCGGGATGGCGGCGCGTTCGAAGCTGGCCAGCGGGATCGTGCCGGTGGTGAAGGCCTGGCCCTTGATCACCTGCGGCGTGCTCGCGATCCGGACGTCGAACCCCGCCTTCGCCAAAGCGGCGCGATCGAGCGTGCCCATGATCGGCGGCGGATTGCCGATCAGCGCCACGCGTTCGCAGAATGTCTCCTCGCCACCGACGTAGAGCGGCACGCGGCGGGCCGTGCCCTCGAGGAAAGCCGAGTAACCGCCATAATGATCGAGATGGCCGTGGCTGAGCACGGCAGCGTCGAGCGTGGAGAATTCAACTTCCAGCAGCGCCAGATTGTTGCGCACGGTTTCGGGCGAATAGCCGAAATCGACGAGCACGCGGGCCGGAGCCCCGTTTCTGTGCGAAGAGGCGAGGATCGACAGCCCGAACTCGCCCTGCAACGCATGGGCCGACATCGTCCCGCCTGGCGCTGCGCCGGTGTGCCGAACCACCTGCAATCCCGGCAACGCCAAGTCGGGGAGGAACGGACCGAACACGGCATTGTCGTCCAGTATTTGAAGCGTGAGCGCGTCCACCTCGGGCATGGACGGCTCGGCGAGCGCAGGGGATAAAGCGAAGGAAGCGAGACCGATGGCGCCCGCAGCAAGCAATGCGCGGCGGGTTAGTGCGGTTCCGATGTCGTGCGAGACGTTCATAGGCTGCGCTCCACCTAATTTCGGAGAGCCTGCACTGGTCGGCGAAGGGATGCCAGCGGCGATTTTGGCCGGAGTTTGGGGCGGCTTCGGGCGGGAGGTTCGAGTATGGGAGGCCGAGGCCAATGCTCAAGCTGTCGAGTTCGAGTCAGTGTCACTGGAATTCGCGGCAAGTCCCCGGCCGCCCAATCCGGGCGCGTTTTTCTCCCGAGTCGCGGGGCTTGCGAGGCGGGCATAGGGCGGTGCTAGTGTTAGATTCCAATGCGGCATGCTCCTTTTAAGCAGTCTGAGGAGTTTAGCGGTGACCGCCCAGTTGCGACGGTTTCGCCGGCGTGCGACCGCGTGCGCTCGTGATCGAACATCAACTCATCGGTCGGCATCTTGCCGAGTTCGCGCCCCTGCTTGGTCGCCCCATAGCGGTGCCCGAGCGACCACCGAAGGGCGACCCCGAATATGGTTTGGACCGCTACATCACGCTTCGGGACCGCGGCCTGGCGATCGTTGTCGATTGGGACGATCTTTGCAGCTGCGTCCAGTTCTTCGCGGCCGGCAGCTCGGCCGATATGCGGCCCTATGCGGGCTCTCTGCCAAATGGCCTCACTTTCGAGAGTTGCCGCGCGGATGTGCGAGCGGCGATGGGACCGCCGATCGAGAGCCGCGAGCAAGGCGGTTCCCATGATCCGTTGACGATCCGTCCCTGGGACTGGTTCAACCATGAAGGCTTGAAGCTTCACTTCGAATATGGCGACGATGGCGATTGCGTGCGGATGGTGTCGGCGATACCTTTGCCCCGCGAAGAGGAAAGCCCCGCGGCGCCGACATATGAATTGATCGATCCGCGCCCGATCGCGGCCGAAGCTCCCTATACTTTCTTCCGGCCGAGCCCGACCGAGATCGCGGCGGTGGGGCCCGGCGATCTGGTCAAGCTGATCTTCGAACATACCCATCAGACGGAGCAATGGGGCACGGAGCGGATGTGGGTTTCGGTAGATCGCGTGGAAGGGGAAGCGCTTTCCGGGGAGCTTGGCAACGAGCCTTATGAGCCGACATCGCCGATGAAGATCGGCGATCGCGTTCGCTTCGCCCGCCACCATATCGTCGCGATCGTCTGGGCCAATCCCGAGGAGGCGCCCGCTCCCATGGAATATCGGGAATATTGGGAGCGCTGTTTCGTGGACGACTGTGTTCTCGATGGCGCGGAACCGGTCGAGTATCTCTACCGGGAAGCGCCCGACATGGAGGAGGAAGGCGACCGATACCCCGACAGCGGCTGGCGCATCCGCGGCCGTATGGGAGAAGCGACGGACGAGGAATTCGCTGCCCGCACGGCACAATATGTCGCGATCGGGGCGGTGCTCAATCGGGACGATAGCTGGCTGAGCCTGCTCGATGCGCCGATCGGGTCCCGGTTCTTCAGAGACTTTGCGACGGATACCTATATCCAGGAGAACTGACGTTTGTCGTCCGCTGCGATGCGCGGCGCCGTCGAAGCGGACGGACACCGCCCGCGCTGCTCGCAGCGCTGGGCGCTAACGCGCGATTTCAACCCAATCCCGGAAGACCTCTAGCAGCGACCGCAGATGCACGGGCCGCCGACCCCATGGAAGACGTTGTCTTCCGTCCAACAAGCCCACCAGTCGGTATGGTGGTCGTAATTGTGGGTTCGCCGCCCCAACGTGCGGCCGTCGCAGTCGGTGCCGGCCAGCGGGACTTTCAAGGTCCAGCCCGGATTGTCGAGGGTGTTGATCGCGGGACCGAAGCCATGCTCCCATTCGCCGTCGCGCTGCGCCGCATACCAGTTTGCCAGCCAGTCCAGCACGTCCATGCGGCAAAGCTAGCGGGACGGAGGAAGGGTGGGAAGGCTGCGCGCGATGGCAAATGTTAGATTATCCCTTTCGGATGCCGCCAGTGCCCCGGCAGAAGTGAGCGCGCTTGGCGGCTACGGTCAGGGCGCCGGCTGACCGCTGGTTCCGCGGAGCTCTTCCGAGCTATCGTCGAGGAAGACGTACAACGCCGCGATCTTGCCGTCGCGGACAATAATAACATCCCACCCAGTGTATTCGGGCGCCTCCCCGCGAAGCCCCGAACCCCACGCCATGCGCCCCGCATCGTGTAGCACCTGCGGATGGCCGACCGGCGTGTAGACATAGTCCGGATGCGTTGCTCGCAGTTCGCCGGCGAACTTGTCGATCGCATAATGGCCGACGATCGCGCCTGGCGGTACGTAGAGCACGCCGTCCTCGGCCCATAGTTCGTCGATCGCCGCACGGCGCCGCGCGTCGTCGCCTTCGCCGAAGATCTCCTGGAGGTTGCGATCGAGCAACTCGCGGATGCGCTCCGGGGATTCGGTGGGCTGCAACATGTCGTGTCTCCTGTGTCGGTGCTCCAGCCTCGGCGGTCGAGAAGGCGCCGAGGCTGTAAGCGGGAATGGGATCTCAGATCTGGGCCTGGCCGCCATCGACGAAGAGTTCGACGCCGTTGACGAAGCTGGCATCGTCCGAGGCGAGGAACAGCACGGTCCTGGCGATCTCGTCGGCCTGGCCGACGCGGCCGGCGGGGATCAGGCTGGCGAGATAGTCCCTGGTGCCCTGCGCCGCTGCGCCGCCGCCGAACAGTTCGTCGAGGCCAGCCGTTTCCGTGACTCCGGGGCTGATCGCATTGACGCGGATATGGCGGTCCTTGAGGTCGAGCATCCAGTTGCGCGCGAAGTTGCGCACCGCGGCCTTGGTCGCCGAGTAGACGCTAAAGGCGGGCGTGCCCGAGATGCTGGTGGTCGAGCTGGTCAGGATGACCGAGGCGCCGTCCTTGAGCAGCGGCAGCGCCTTCTGCACTGTGAATAATACGCCCTTGACGTTGGTGTCGAACGTCTTCTGGTAATGCTCTTCGGTAATGGCGCCGAGCGGCACCATTTCACCGCCGCCGGCATTGGCGAACAGCACGTCGATCTGGGCATGGTTCTGCTGCACCACGTCGTAGAGCCGGTCGATGTCGGCAAGGTTCGCCATGTCGCCGCGCACGGCGGTCACTCGGCCCGTGATCTGCTTCACCGCGGCGTCGAGCGCCTCCTGGCGGCGGCCGGTGATGAACACCGAAGCACCCTCTGCTGCGAACGCCTTGGCCGTGGCCAGGCCGATGCCGCTCGAGCCGCCGGTCACCACTACCACCTTGTTGTCGAACCTGTTCGTCATCGTCTCATTCCTCAAAGCTTTCGGCGAAGCGCCGTGGTCTCGTAAATGAAGTTGGAACGATGATGCTTGTAGTAGGCAGTTGTGGCACTTAGCGTTCCATTGGAGGAACGATGATGCGCGTCGACTTGAACGACTATGCCTATTTTGCCGAGGTCGTGGCGCACGGCGGGTTTGCCGCTGCCGGGCGTGCGCTGCGCGAGCCCAAGTCCAAGCTCAGCAGACGGATCGCAGGTCTCGAGGCGCGGCTGGGCCTGCGCCTGATCGAGCGGTCGAGCCGGCGTTTCCGCGTGACGGATACCGGACAGGCATTCTACGAGCGATGTCGCGCGATGCTCGCGGAAGCCGAACAGGCGGAGGCGCTGGTCGCGCAGGCGCAGGCCGAGCCGCATGGCCGGATCCGCTTCGCTTGCCCGACGGGGATGGTGGCGCCGATCGCAGGCCTGGTTTCGTCGTTCCTCGTCCGGTTTCCCCGGGTCCGAATGCAATTGGTGGCGACCGATCGGCCGGTGGACCTGATCGAGGAGCGCATCGACCTGGCGCTGCGCGTGCGTACAGTGCTGACATCCGACGCTGCGCTCACCATGCGCTCGCTGGGCATGTCGACGCGAATTCTCGTCGCCAGCCCGCAACTCGCCAGCCAGATCGCGAGCATCGACGATCTGGCGAAGCTGCCGACGCTGGCGACGACCGACGCGGCGGACGAGCTCGAATGGCATCTGGAGGCGGAAGACGGCGGCAAGCACATGGTGCGCATCCAGCCGCGTCTTGGCTGCGAGGACATGGCGACCGTGCGCGACACAGCCGTGGATGGGCTGGGCGTGGCGATCCTGCCGGACCATGTTTGTCGCGCGGCGCTGGAGGCAGGGCGACTGGTGCGCGTGCTGCCGGCGTGGCGCGGGGTGCAGGGGATCGTGCATCTTGTGTTCACGACGCGGCGCGGCCTGCCGCCCGCGGTGCGCGCGCTGATCGATCACCTCGCTGCGGGGTTTCCGCGCGATGGGCTGGGCGGGCGCGCGTGAAGCGGCGTGACGTGATTTATGGGGAATGCATGATGCCCGGAACTCAAACAAACCCGACGCTCCGCGAGCCCTTTATCTGGAACTCGTCAACTTCCTGATTTGCTCGGGAGGTGACACTCCACGCTCCCCATTCAATGCCGGCCGCGCAGCGAACTGAAAACCGCAAACCCGAGCACGCCGAGCAAGGCTGCGGAGGCCCAGGGACGCTCGCGCGCAAATAGCCGGACCCTGTCGACGAGCGGCTGGCCGTCCACCGCCAGCGCGTCGCGCGCGGCGCCGACGATTTTCTGGACCTTGCCGCCCAGCTGATCGACCAGGCCCTCGCCTTGCAGTTGCGTGTCGCCCGTCACGTCGCCGAGCGTTTCCTTGATCTTTCCGGAAATGTCGCGGCCTTCGCCGGCGATCTTGTCATCGTTCATATCGTGCCTCGCGATCCTGGTTCGAGGTAGCTCAACGAGCGAAGGCTCGAAAAGGCCTATCAATGTGCCCTGCAAATCACGGGGCGCTCGGGGAAATCCGGGGACGCTGGCAATGCGCGAGCGGCGTCACGCCTAGATTCGTCGCAACAGCCGCACGCCAACCGCGACGATCACCGCACCGACGACCGACGCCAGGATCGATCCAACCAGGCCGCCCCCCAACGAAATGCCCAGCCGAGGGAACAGCCATCCCGCAAGCGCGGATCCGAGGATGCCGATGAGCGCATCGACGACGAAACCGAAACCGCCGCCCTGGATGAGCAGGCCCGCCAGCCAGCCGATCAGTGCACCCACCACGATCCAGATGATCAGGGCAACGACCCAGCTTTCATGAACATTCGCGATATGCATGCTGCCTCCGGGGTTTGTCCTTGCCCAAATAGCTGCCGACCGCATTCTGTTCCGCCCACGCCCATCGCTCCCGGGAAATGGGTTCCTCTGAACCGTGTCGCATGCAGATTACCCCATGTGACAACGGATGCCGATCGCGGGTCAGTCAGCCGGCCAGATCAACAACTCCGAGCGATCGTGCCCAATGGCACCGCGGCCGCCATCGCGCTTCATGCACCTCGCCGCGCCCGATCGGGTATTGCGGGAGCGCGCAACCTGCGCCGCGTCTGGTCGGCGCACACACGAACCGCTATCCCGCGCATCCCGATGCCATCCGCGCCCGATTATCTTGCTTACCAGCTCGTGGTCCGCTCTTCGCTGCCGATCCCTGGAGCCATTGCACTGGCGCCTTTGGATCCGGGACGTGCGCGGCATGTGGATATCGAGATCAGCGAAGGGCCGGTCGTTGCAGATGCCGCGGCGCGCAGGGCCGGGCCGTATCATCTTTTCGACAAGCAGGTGATCTTCGAGGCGCGGGGAGTCGGGCGCTACCGCTGCACTGGCGGCGCGATCACGATCGCGCGCGTGGATGGCGCCGACGACGCGATCCTGGCCGGCTTTTTGGTCGCGACCGCGCTGCCGATCTGCCTGTGGCTGCGCGGCGAGTTCGTGCTGCACGCGGCGGCGGCGTGGTTGCCCAATGCGGCGGGCGCGGTGGCTATCGCGGGTCGGTCCGGAAGCGGAAAATCCACGGTCTTGCGCGAGCTCGTCGGTCTCGGAGCGCGGATGGTCGCGGACGATTCGCTTTGCCTCCGCCGTTCGGCAGCGGGCCTCGAGGCCAGCGGCCTGGCGGCGGGCTATTTTCTGGGTGCCGCTCCCCGGCCATTTCACGAGCTTAGGCGAGATCAGCAAGTTCCAGCCGCGCCGCTGGCGGGGCTGGTCATTCTGGAAACTCCGCGATCGCATTCGCCTGTCGGCATTCGCCCGTTGCACGGAGTGTCCGCGCTGGAGGCATTGCTCAACCATCGCCATCGCGCGCGAGTGCCGGAATTGCTGGGCATCGCAGCGTCGCAGCTCGGGATGCTGTCCGCGGTCGCCGCGCGACTTCCGATCCATCTGTGGCAACGTCGCGAAGGCGCGATCGCGCTGGCGCCCTCCGAACTCGATTTTCTAGCGGGACTGTCCGGCGCCGGGGCTCTTCAATAGCGGGGGCAGGGCATTGCGATAGGCGGAAAGGCCAAGATCGCGTCCGTCGAGCCGCCGGATCTCGGTGGGTGCGCCCGGCAGCGCCAGCGTGGCACGATGACGGTAGTCGCGGTCGAGGAATACCACCGTCCCGGGGGTCGCATGCCGATCCCGGCGTGCCGAGAATTTGGCGGCGCCGACCACGACCGAGTCCTGGTCGATCGAAAGCCCGCGTGTCATCATCTGGCTGACCTTGGCGATCGGTCCATCGAGACCGATGATCTCACCCGCCATCGATCCGCAGCTCACCACCGTTCCGTCCTCCAGCGCCACGAGATTGTGGCACCCCGCCCCGGGGAGCGGCCAGCGCTCGATTTCGCGCCAGTTCAGGTCGAACACCGCGATCTCGCTCGGGCGGCCGGTGTAGGCCATGCCGTTGTGGAGGAGCATCAGGATGCGTTCGCCGACCTGGAGCAACGAATTGATATGGACATAGCCCTGCGACCAGGCGCGCTCGCGCATCGGCGGGAGCGGTTGAACCGGCTCCCAGGCGGTCTCGCCTTCGTCGAAGCGCAGCACGCGCTGTCGCTGGCTGTCGAGAACGGTTAGCCGGCCCGCGATGAAATCGATCTGGTGACAGCCATTGTCCAATCCGGACGCCACCACGCTCGACGAGACGAACCGGTCGCGTTCGCGCTCGAGGCGGACGATCCGCCCGCGACAGGTGTCGAGGCCGGCCAGGTCGCACGCTTCGAACGCGAAGACCGTGCTGCCGCGCAACGTCAGTCCGTAAAAGGATCCGAACGCGATCCGCACATGATGGTGCATGCTTGCCGCGAACAGTCCCTGGCGCGTCGCAACCAGATGCGTGCAATCGGGAAACGGCGTGCCCGTCAGCCGGACCGTGCCCTCGTCATAGGCCACCTTGGCCAGCGCTCGCGCAATCTCGTCGGCTTGCGTCAATGGCTCCATCAGCTGCCTGTGCGACGGCCGCACCGATTCTGCAAACTGGCCCGTTGCCTTCGTTCCGGATATCGGGCCATGGTACGGGCGCCATGGCCGAACCCATCAAGAACGTCACCATCGTCGGCGGGGGTACGGCCGGGTGGATCGTTGCAGCCTATCTCAACCACCGCTTGCAATGGGGCCTGACCGGCCGCCCCGACACGCGCGTCGTCGTGGTCGAGTCCCCGGATATCCCGACGATCGGCGTCGGCGAGGCGACTGTGCCGACGCTGAAGGGCACGCTTCGGATCCTCGAAATCTCCGAGGCCGAGTTCATCGCGCGCACCAACGCGACGTTCAAACTGGGTATCCGGTTCGATAACTGGCAGGTCCGCCCCGACGGTGCGCCCTATAGCTATGTTCACCCTTTCACGGGCGGCGACGCAGTCCGCGGGCGCAATCCGGGCTATTCGTTCCAGCGCTACGGCCTGCCGGGCGAGCCGGCAGTCAGCGGCGCCGATTTTCTCGACACGATCAGCCATGCACGCGCAGCGATCGATGGCCGGCGCGGCCCGCGCGGGCTCGACCAGCCCGATTTCTCGGGGCCGCTGCAATATGCCTATCATCTCGACGCGGCATTGCTGGTCGATTTCCTCAAAGAGGTGTGCATCGCGCGCGGCGTGGAGCACATCCGCGACAATGTGACGCACGCCACGCTGGACGATCGCGGCTTCATCGCATCGCTGGCGCTCAAGGAACGTGGGGAGTGGCCCGTCGAACTGGTCATCGACTGCACGGGCTTCAGCGGTTTGCTCATCAACAAGACAATGGACGAGCCGTTCGTCAGTTTCGGCGATACCCTGTTGAACGACCGGGCGATTCCGATTCAGATTCAGCGTCGCGAAGTCCGCGAACTCGTGCCCGCGACGGTGTCGCGAGCGATGCGATCAGGCTGGAGCTGGCGGATTCCGCTCCAATCGGGGCGTGACGGCACCGGCTATGTCTATTCGAGCGCGTTCATTTCGGACGAGGCCGCGTTGGCCGAGCAAGAGGCATTGGCAGGTAGCGACACGATATTGACGGTGCCGCGCGTCATCAAAATGCGCGTCGGCCGCAGCCGCAATAGCTGGGTCCGGAACTGCGTGGCGATCGGTTCCGCCAGCGGCTTCCTCGAGCCGCTCGAATCGACGGCGATCATGTCGATCGAACTCGCATCGCGCTGGCTGCTCCAGAATTTCCCGAGCCGGGATTTCGAAGCGCCGCTCCAGCGCCAGTTCAACCGGAACATGGAACGGTTCTACGACGAGGTTCGCGATTTCCTGAGTATCCACTTCTCGCTCAGCAATCGCGACGACACTCCCTATTGGCGCGCGGTTCGGCACGACGCGAAGCGTTCCGACACGCTGATCGAGAATCTCGCGGTGTGGAAACATGTGCTGCCGAGCATTGCCGATGCACGGCACGACACGATTTTCAGTCACTGGAGCGTCCAGAGCGTGTTGTTCGGCAAGGGCTTTTACGAGGACGCGACGCTGACCGACGTCGATGTCGTGCCCGCCGAGACCTGGCGTGTCTATTGGGCCGAAACGCGCGCGCGGCGCCGGGCGACGCTCGCGGCTTTGCCCGACAGCCACGCGCTGGGCGAGGCGATCCGCGCCCGCGCGGTGTTCGGCGAAAGCGCGAACCATGTGCCGAAAGGGCGGACCTATCGGTTCGAAGACGATTCGATCCTGGAATCCACACGCGTCATGTTCGATACCGCGCCCGCGCGCCGGCGCCGGCCGGTGGAGACCGCGCGTGGCGACGCTTGATCGACAGCCGTTTGTCATCGGCGCGACGGCGACCGAACTCCGCGAACCTGCCGAAGCCTTTCGGGAGCGTTTTGCGACATGCCGTTCGATCGTCTGCCGGAACGCGATCGAGCCGAGCTTCCTCGGCACGCTGCGCAGCTTGTGTAGTCGGAGCGCGTTCGTGCCCGATTCGGTACCGAAACTGGGGACCCGCGAAGTCGAGCGGCCGCAACGGGCGGGCGGGGCGATCACGCTCGTGCTGCAGCGTTCGGCCCTGCTACGCTGGCTGGAAGACGCAAGCGGGTGCGGGCCGCTCGGAGCCGTCGAGGGGCGCGTGGTACAGGCGCGACCGAACGCTCGCGACCAGCTTGACTGGCACGACGATCTTCACGACCCGGCACGGCGGCTGGCGGTGACGATCGACCTCACGGAGGCGCCCTATCAAGGCGGCCTGTTCGAACTGCGCGATGCCGGCAGTCGCGCGTTGCTGACCACCCACAGGCATGTCGAGCCCGGCACGATGCTGGTGTTCGACGTGGCGCCGGGGCTGGAACATCGGGTCCTGCCGGTTACAAGCGGCGGCCCGCGCCGAGTCTATACCGGCTGGTTCTTCAAGGCCGAGCGGTGAAGCCAAAAAGCGGGCTCTACGCGTTCGCCGCGCTCGGCGATTTGCCCTTCGACCCGCGCGATTTGACGATATTGGGCCTCGACGCGCCCGGCGTGCCTCGCCGCGACCTGCCCGGTCTCGCGGCCATGGCGGTCGACCGCGAAGAGGGCGGCCGCGCGATCAGCATTGCCGAACGGGCCGGACAGCTGACGATCCTGCTCGGCCACCTCGACGAGCCCGGCGATCTCGCCGCGGCGCTCGCGCTGCCGCCGGCGACGGCACCCGCCGAACTCGCCGCCGCCGCATTGGCGCGGTTTGGTGCCGACGCGCCGGCGCATATGATGGGCGAGTGGTCGTTGCTCGACTGGCGCGCGGACAGTCGCACGCTGGTCCTGCTGATGTCGGAAGCGACGCGCGACCCGCTCTATTTCGCCTTCGACGGCAAGCGCGTCGCGATCTC
>Ga0105248_10008049_pt1 | contig 11572 bp, 14 predicted proteins | sample KBSS34metaG_FD_81524 | JGI IMG/M metagenome (GOLD analysis project Ga0105248, IMG submission 81524) | Switchgrass rhizosphere microbial communities from Kellogg Biological Station, Michigan, USA - KBS S3-4 metaG | ecosystem: Host-associated > Plants > Roots > Rhizosphere > Soil | place...
AACCTGGAGGTGGCCATCGGCTGCCTCTTCGACCAGGGCATGATCGCCCGCCGGCTCACCGTGGACGAGCTCTTCCGATGATCGTCGACTGTCACGGCCACTACACGACGGCGCCCCAGGCTCTCTGGGACTGGCGCAAGCGGCAGGTGGCCGAGAACGGGAGCCCGTCCCCGGGGCCCGTGATCAGCGACGACGAGATCCGCGAGAGCCTCGAAGGGGCCCAGCTCAGGCTGCAGCGGGAGCGCGGCACCGACGTCACCTTCTTCTCGCCGCGCGCCGGATCCATGGAGCACCACGTCGGCGACGCGGCCATCAGCGCGCACTGGGCGCGCGTGCAGAACGACCTCATCCATCGTGTCTGCACGCTGTACCCCAAGAACTTCGCGCCCGTGTGCATGCTGCCGCAGTCGCCGGGCGTCTCGCCCGCCGGCTGCGTGGCCGAGCTCGAGCGTTGCGTGACGCAGATGGGCTTCATCGGCTGCAACCTCAACCCCGATCCGTCGGGCGGCTGGTGGAAGGAGCCGCCGCTCACGGATCGCTGGTGGTACCCGCTCTACGAGAAGATGGCCGAGCTCGACGTCCCGGCCATGGTGCACGTCAGCGCCTCCTGCAACCCCGCGTTCCACTTCACGGGGGCCCATTACATCAACGCCGACACGACCGCCTTCATGCAGCTCGTCCAGGGCGACCTCTTCAAGGACTTCCCGACGCTCAAGCTCGTCATCCCGCACGGCGGGGGCGCCGTGCCCTACCACTGGGGGCGGTACCGAGGTCTCGCCCAGGACATGAAGCGCCCGCCGCTGAAGGACCACCTGCTCAAGAACGTCCACTTCGACACGTGCGTGTACCACCAGCCGGGGATCGACCTTCTCGTCAAGGTCATCCCGACGGACAACATCCTGTTCGCATCCGAGATGGTGGGGGCCGTGCGCGGCGTCGATCCGGAGACAGGACAGCACTACGACGATACGCGGCGCTACATCGACGCCTCGGCGCTCCGCGAGGCGAGCCGGCAGCAGGTCTTCGAAGGCAACGCGCGAAGGGTCTATTCGCGGTGGAGCCCTCTTCAGTAGGCGACGCCGAACCGCTGACCGACGTGTTGCGGGCGCTCCAGCTCGTCGAGGACGGCGACGGCATAGTCCTCGAACGTGATGAAGCTCTTGCCCGCCGCATCGACCAGGAACTGATCGCCGGTCGTCCGGTAGCGTCCGGTCCGCTCGCCCGGAGCGATCTCGGCCGCCGGGCTGAGGAAGGTCCAATCGAGGGTACCGCCCTCTTTGCGCCACACCCCGAGCGCCTCGCGTCCCTCCAGCGCTTCGGCCTTGTAGGCCTCCGGGAACCCGGGCTGGTCGACGAGCTGCTTTCCGGGCGCGACCTCGAGGCTGCCCGCGCCCCCGACGAAGAGAACCCGCTTCACGCCGGCGCGCCGGAGGCCGGTGATGATGGCACGTGCGTTCTCGACGAGGGAGGGCGCGGCCAGGCCCCGCGCGTTCGGTCGCGGCGAGATGGCGCTCACGACCGCTTCCGCTCCCTTCACGACCTCCGCGACGCTGTCGGCCCTGGTGGCGTCGCCCTTCACCAGGCGGACGCGCGCGTCGGCCGCCGGTGCGGCCGCCGGGTCACGAACGACACCCACGACCTCGTGACCTCGGCTCAGTGCCTCGGCCGCCACCCGCCGTCCGACGTTTCCCGTCGCTCCGAACAGAACGATCTTCATGACTTCGACCTCCAATCAAGGAACTGGGATTCCTGTAAACGTCGTACTTACAACTGGACTCAAAAAAAGGGGTCATGCGCGCCGCCGGACCGGGGCCGATCGGCCAAGCCTCCGCACGACCTCGGCCAGCGTGATCCCGGCGAGCTTCGCGTGCATCGCGTCCTCGGCCTCCGCGAAGACGTCGCGGAGCGTCCCCTCGATCCGCGCACCGACCGGGCACTTCGGATTGGGACGCGGGTGAATGGAGAAGAGGCTCGCTTCGTCTTCGACCGCGCGGTAGACGTCCAGGAGCGTCACCTCCGAGAGGGGTCGCGCCAACGAAGCGCCGGCGACGCCCTGCTGCGTGCGGACCAGCCCGGCTCGCTTCAGCATGCCCGTGACGTTCCGCACGACGACCGGATTGACGCCGATGCTGCCGGCCATCCACTCCGAGGTCGGCTCCACCTCTCGCCGCGCGCCGAGGAGCGAGAGGATATGGACGCCGATCGAGAACCGGTTGGCAATGCGCACGATTTCGCTTAACCTGTACTGATCATAGTTACAAGTCGGATTGCCGTCAACCCCGGACCCTCCCGGCCTCGTGGTCGACGCCGACGTATCCTTATCTATTCAGGGGAGATCTCTACATGCGTCCAACCGTCGGAATCGGCATCGTCGCCTGTCTAGGCGTGTTCGCCGCCGTGGCCGCGAGCGTATCTGCCCAGAAGAGCCCGTCGGCGCCCGCACAGAGCACCGCTGCGGAGGCGACCGCACGGATCGCCGGCTCGGCCCAGGCTTTCCTCGCCACGCTGGATGACGCCGGCCGGACCAAGGTCCAGTTCCCGTTCGACAGCCCCCAGAAAGCGCGCTGGTCCAACTTCCCCACCGGCATATTCAAGCGAGAAGGGGCGCGCATGGGCGACCTCACACCGGCGCAGAGGGCTGCGGCCATGGCCCTCCTCTCGACCGCGTTCAGCGCGGACGGCTATCGAAAGGTCCGCGAGATCATGCACGGCGACGAGGTCCTTCGCACGGGAGGAGGCGGTGGCGGACGCGTGACGTTCGGCGAAGACGAGTACTATCTCGCCTTCCTGGGGACGCCGTCCGTGAGCACCCCCTGGATGCTGCAGTTCGGCGGACACCACCTGGCCATCAACATGACGCTGGCCGGGCGAGAGGCCACCCTGGCTCCGAGTCATACCGCGGCGCAACCCGCCACCTACTCTTTCGAGGGCCGCACCGTCCGGCCCCTGGGCGACGAGAACGACCTCGCCTTCGCGCTGATGGCCACCATGGACGACGCCCAGCGCACGCAGGCCATCCTGGGGTCCACCATGGCCGACCTCGTGCTCGGGCCCGGCCAGGACGGACGAACGATCCAGCCGGAAGGACTGCCGGCATCGAAGCTGTCCGCGGCGCAGCAGGCAAAGCTCCTGGACCTGGTGCGCGAATGGGTAGGAATCGCGAACGACGGGCTGGCGGCACCGCGCATGGAGGAGATCCGGACCCACCTTCCCCAGACCTATTTCGCGTGGAGCGGTCCGACGACGCCGGGCAGCGCCGCCTACTTCCGCATCCAGGGACCCACGCTGGTCATCGAATACGCGCCGCAGCGCGGAGTGGATCACATCCACACCATGTATCGGGATCCCACGAACGACTACGGGGCGCGGTATGCGCGCCCATAGCGGACTCCACGTCGTCCTGGCGCTGGCAATGACCGTCGTCGCGGGCACGGAGGCGTCCGCCCACCGGACCGAGGACTACCTGCAGGCGGCGCGCATCGGCGTCGAGCCGGACCGGATCCAGATCACCCTCGATCTGACGCCCGGCACCGCGGTGGCGGAATCGTTCCTCGCGGCGATCGATCGCGACGGCGACGGCTCGCTGTCGGCGGCAGAGCAGCGCGAGTACGCGCGGCAGATGGTGAGCGCCTGGCAGCTCGACTTGGATGGGCGATCCCTCCCCACACGTGTGCGGGCGTCGAGCTTCCCCGATGCCACGGCCGTCCGCCGCGGCGAGGGCACGATCCGGCTGGACGTCGAGGCGACCGTTCCCGACCTGTCGCCCGGCTCGCATCGGCTCCTCTTCCGGAACGCGCACCTGGCCGGCCACAGCGCGTACCTGGCCAATGCGCTCGTGCCCGAGAGCGATCGCGTGGCGGTGACGGCGCAGCGCCGCGACCGCGATCAGAGCGAGCTGACCATCGAATACACGATGCCGGGCGGCTCCGCCGCCGCGTCGCTCGCCGGGATCCTGAGCCGCCTGACCGCCGCTCTCCGCCTCCCCTGACCGTGGCCTCGTGGCTCAACGTTGCAGATCGCGCGCGAGCTCCCGCAGCTCGGGCAGGTTCAGGTCCGACACCGCCCAGTAGCGCATGCCCGCACGCCGCCAGCGGACCACGTTGTATCCGCGGACGCTCCCCTCTCCGTCCCCGCCCGCGTCCGTCTCGGGCCAGATGAAGACGTTGATCGGGTGATTTCCCCGCCGGTAGACGAGCGCGACCGCGCCGCGGCCGCCGATGTAGTCGAGCCGGCCCCCGACCAGCGGATATCCGTCGCCGGCGAGGTCCTTCACCTCCGGTGAGAAGTCCAGCTTCCCGTTGAACCAGGGTTTGACCGTGTGCCGGTCGGAGGACGCGACGTCGGTCAGGTGCTCCGCCATCAGCGACCGCACGTGCGCGGACACGACCTCCTGGCTCACGAGCTGCTCGTCCGAGGGAGCCCGGGGAATGGCGACGAGAGCCCAGGCCACGGTCGCGATGACCGGCAGCGAGGCGGCGATCGCCCGCCAGCGCCATCCAACGCGGGCGACGCTCTTCGTGTCCTTCGACGGCTTCCGCAGCTCCGTCCGGACCCGGCTCTCCAGCCCGTTCGGCCCCTCGTGGTAGAGGGAGGGGTGCGCCAGGGCGGATCGCAGCGCGCGATGGCTGCGCAGCGTCGCCGAGCAGGCCTCGCACTCCGAGAGGTGGCGTTCCATCTCGAGGCTGCGCACGAGGTCCAGCTCTCCGTCGAAGTACGCCTCCAGATGGCGCGAGACCGGGTCGCCGCAGCTCATGACGGTCCTCTCTGGAGTCGCTCCCGCAGCTCTCGACGAAGGCGTGCCCGGGCGCGGGCCAGGCGGGACATGACGGTGCCGATGGGAAGCTGCGTCACCTCCGCGATTTCCTTGTAGGACAGGCCTTCGAGCTCGCGCAGGACCACGACCTCCCTGAACTCCACCGGCAGCGCGTCCAGGGCCTCGCGCACCTCCTGGCCGCTGGCCTTCTGCAGGAGCAGGTCCTCGGGCCCGGGAGCGCCGTCTTCGACGTCCGGCGTGTCCTCGTCGAGGGGGACGGTGGTGCCCGCCGTCCCCACGCGGTGCCACGCGCTGTAGGAGGTGTTGCGCACGATGGTCAGGAGCCAGGCCTTGGCGTCGCCGCCGCGGAATCCGCCGAAGAACCGGAACGCGCGCAGGCAGGCCTCCTGGACCACGTCCTCGGCGTCGTGATCGCTCCGGGCCAGCCAGCGCGCGAGGTTGTAGGCCGCGCGCATGTGAGGCAGGACGGTGCGCTCGAATCGCTCCAGCTCGATCGGGTCCAAGGACTCCTCTGCCCTCGGCCGCCGCAGGGTGGCCGAACCCGGCTCGTGCACGATGGCGAGCCCGGCCGGATTCGGTCGAACGGCTCGGAGCCGCATCTTATCGTGGCCAAACCCGCCGCCCCCAATGTCAAGGACTCTCCCTCCCCGAGATCTATTCCCCGACGATGATGGTCATCTTCATTCCGCCATGGCCGGCGCCACAGAAGTGGTCGCAGATGGCCCGGTAGGTCCCGGCCGTCTCCGGCCTCACCGTGAGCTCGGTGACGCGGCCGGGGACGATTTCGGCATCGATCCCGAGTGGCCGCAGGAAGAGCCCGTGGGTCACGTCCTCGCTCTTGATCTGCAGCTTCACCGTCTCGCCCTTGGCGAGCGTGACCAGGTTCGGGCTGAACTCGAACCGCCTGGCGGTGATCATGATGACCCGAGGCTCGTCCTGTGCGCGGACCGGAGGGCCTTCCACGGCCAGCAGTCCGGCGGCGAGGACGAGCCCGCTTCCGGCGACGCGAAGAGTCCACAGACGTGTCATGAACGATTCCTTTCCCTAGAAGGTGGCCGGCTTCGTCAGTTGTTGGAAGCCCTCCGTCCCCGAGAACTCGCTCATCGCGAGCTCGACGTCCTGGACGCGGATGGTGTCGGCGTGCGCGGCGGCCCCGGACGTCCGGTCGACCAGGCGCAGGCCGAGGTTCTTGAAGGGCTGGTCCTTGTCGAACGGGATCGCTTTTTTCTCCTCGACCTTGTCCGGGTCGGGGAAGGCGAAGCTGAGCGAGCGGGCGGCGAAGTGCTGGGCGTGCCCGCTGATGTGATGGTCCTCGCGATGGATGTGGCCGTAGAGGACGGTCACGTTCTCGTAGGGCGCGAGGAGGTTCATGACGTCGTCCCCGTCGGAGGTGAACCACTCCCAGTCGGGCCGCAGGTCGAAGAGCGGCCGGTGGGTGAAGACCACGATGGGCGTCGTCTTGTGGAATCGGGAGAGGTCCTTGGCCAGCCAGGCCCGCTGCTCCGCCCCGACCTCGGGCTTCGCCCGTGACACGTTGTCGAGGCCGATGAAATGGACGCCCCGGTGGTCGAACGAATACGACGTCGGCCCGAAGACGTTGCGGAAGAGCTCGCCCCCGTCCAGCCCCGCGTCGTGCTCGCCCGGGACGTGGTAGATCTTCTGCACCTGGAGCCGGCCCGAGATCTCCTTGAACAGGTTCATGCGCGCGGCGTGCTCGCCCGGCTTCTCGGTGTCGTGGGTGAGGTCGCCGGTGAAGAGGACGAGGTCCGGCCGGCGGGGCAGGCCGTTGATCGTCGCCACCGCCTTCTCGAGCGCCCGCGTGCCGACGGGACCGTCGAAACCGACGTGGGCGTCGCTGAGCTGCGCGAAGGAGAAGGGCGTCGGCCTCTCGCCCGTCGCCGCTCCGAGCCGGCGCGCCAGCTCCGCCGCCTCCGCCGAGCGGCCCAGGCCCGGCCACACGGTGTAGAGAGCGCCCACTCCCATCGACGTGCCGGCGATCTTCAGGAATCGCCGTCGGTCCAGGTGCTTCTTCATCGGTCCTCCTTGCTGGCCGCCGCCTACCGGCGACCCTCGAATCTCCAGACCCGCGGAGACGGCCGTCTATTCCCGGAGGCTTTTCGTCGCTCTTCAGAACGTGGTCCAGACCGCGGCGAGGACCCCCTGGAACCACGATGAAGATCCCGCCGGTGCTTCGCCGGCTTCGCTCTCCCGCAGCGCGAGCGCCTCACGGAGCAGGCGGAGCGCCTCGGCCTTCATCTCGAGAACGGCGAGGTCCATCCGCCGGCGCTCCAACTCGACTTCGAGCTCGCGCAGCCTGGCGTCGAGCCTCTGATGCAGCTCTCCGCTTCGCGTCTCGGTCATGGTGTCGTCTCCCCGCTGGAGTGGACCCGCCGGGCGCCCTGGATATTCCGGGCCGCGAGGCCGGGAATAACCTGGCGAAGTGTCCGGTCTGCTCGAGTGAGAACGGCACGCTTCGGCCCGAGGCCGAGAGGCATGGACACATGGCGCTCGTCGGCACACTTCATCCGCTGCTCGTTCATTTCCCGATCGGGCTGATCCTGGCCGCCGCCGCGGCCGAGCTCGTCGCCATTCATACCGGCCGCGCGGACTGGCGCGCCATCGCCGTCGCCAACGTGCGCGCGGGGGCGGCGATGGGCGCCCTCACTGCCATCGCGGGATGGAGACTGGCCTCCGCGCCGTTCGTCGAGCCCTCGCCCCTGCTCGCATGGCACGGCTGGGTCGGAGTCGCGGGGGCCGTGGGCGCGATCGGCGCGGCCGTGCTCTCGACGGGCGCCGGCGATCCGGCGCCCCGCCGCCGTCTCGTCGCCTATCGGGCCGCGCTCTTCGGGGCGGCGGCGCTCGTCGCCGTCGCGGGCCACCTGGGCGGTACCCTGGTGTGGGGCGCCGACTTCCTGCGTCCGTAGCGAGGCGGGGCCCCCCGCCACACGGGATAACGAGGGCATCGGCCGCAACGGGTGGACGTAACCGCCTAGACTGGTTTGTAGCGTGCTCCTGTGGGTCTTCGCGGTCCTGGGCGTCGTGTCCCTGCTCGCCGTCTCCGTGAACCTCTTCGGTTCATGGGGACGCCGGCCAACGGTGTTCCGCGTGACCGACGTGCCTCCCGTGGAATCGCCCGAATTCCTGTTGTCCGTCGCGGGAGCGGCGGGCTCGCCCGTGCGGTCGGGAGGCACGGCGACACTCCTCAACAACGGCGTCCAGATCTTCCCTGCCATCCTGGAGGCGATCCGGGGCGCGCAGCATACGGTGAACTTCGCCGCCTACATCTGGGAGGACGGACAAGTCAGCGACCAGCTCTTCGCGGCCCTGACCGAGCGCGCGCGCGCGGGCGTCCAGATCCGTGTGCTCCTCGACGGGGTCGGAGGGCTGCTGGCCCCCGAGAAAGGCATGGCCGCCTTGCGCGCGGCCGGGGGGCACATCGAGCCCTTCCGGCCGCCACGGTTCGGCAAGCTGACCAGGTTCCACAAGCGCAACCATAGGCGGGCGCTGGTGATGGACGGCGAGGTCGCCTTCACGGGAGGCGTGGCCGTGGCCGACAAGTGGCTCGGCGACGCCGATCATCCCGACCACTGGCGCGACACGATGACGCGACTCACCGGTCCGGCCGCGAGCACGATCCAGACCGCCTTCGTCTCGTTGTGGGCCCCGGTGGCGGGCGAGCTCCTGAGCGGACCCGAGTTCTTTCCGCCGCGCGACGGAAAGGCCAACCCCGGCGACATGGTCCACGTCGGGATCGCCAGCTCCCCTTCGAGCGACGATCATCCCTTGCGCCTGTTCTACCTGCAGTCGATCCTCAGCGCTCGGCAGCGGCTCTACATCACGACGCCCTACTTCGTTCCGGACGAGATCATCCGGAGCGCGGCCGCGGCGCGCGCGCGGGCGGGCGTGGACGTGCGCATCCTCCTCCCGAACGAGCTCACCGACGCCAAGCCCATCCGGCTCACCAGCCACAAGTACTACGAAGAGCTCCTGGCGGCGGGGGTCCGCATCTACGAGTACCAGCCGACGATGATGCACGCGAAGGGCATGGTCGTGGACGGGAAGTGGTCCGTGGTCGGCTCCGCCAACATGGACATCCGATCCCACGAGCTGAACCAGGAGAACGTGCTCGGCGTCCTCGACGCCGGCTTCGCCGAGCAGATGGAGGCGGCCTTCCGAGCCGACCTCGCCCGCGCGGAGGAGATCCAGCCCGAGCAGTGGCGCCGGCGTGGCCCGACCACCCGGCTGCTCGAGAACACCGCCGCTCTCTTCGCCGAGCAGTACTAGCGGCGGATGTCATGCTCCTCCGCCGACGACGGTCCTCTACGCCGGCGGCCGCTGCACGTAGGTGTTGACCACGATGCCGCAAGGGTAGGCCGTCGAGCGCGCCAGCTTCAGCGGCGCGCGGCCCTTGAAGACGTGCTTCCCGTTGCCGATGGCCACGGGGTTCAGGAAGAAGTTGAGCTCGTCGATCAGTCCGTGCTCGATCAACGACGACACGAAAGTGGCCCCGCCGTAGACGACGATGTCCTTGCCGGGCGCGCTCTTCAACTGCTTCACGGCCTGCGCCAGGTCCCCGTTCTCCACGCGGACGTTCTTCCCGTCCACGGATTTCACGGTCTTGCTGAACACCACCTTGGGGATGTTCACCATCTTCTGCGCGAAGTCGTATTCGGGGCTGTCCTTCTGGGTGGCGGAGTGCTCCCAGTACTTGACGAAGCCGTCCGTCATCTTGCGTCCGAGCAGGATGGTGTCGCTCGTATCCGTCAGCTCGTTGATGAAGGCGAGGAGCTTCGGGTCCATGTCGAAGGTCATCCAGTCGAGCTGGCCCTCGGGCCCCGCGACGTAGCCGTCCACCGTCGTCTGCATCTGGAGCTTGAGCTTTCTCATGGCTTCCTTTCGTGATGCCCCTGACGTCAGGGTATACGAAGCCGCGCGGTCGCGTGTTCAGCGCGCGCGCGTCACCACAGGATCGACCCAGCCTCCCGGCGGCGTCACGTCCGGTGACGTGGGCCCCCACGTCCCCGGCGCGTATTCGGTCGGTTCCGTCGCCTCGAGCACCGGATCCACGATGCGCCAGGCCTCCTCCACGTAATCCTCGCGCGCGAACAGCGTGGGGTCCCCGGCCAGCGCGTCCGCGAGCAGCCGCTCGTAGGCGTCCATCTCCTCGGGTCCGGGATGGTGCGTGGCCACCATCTCCGCGACCTTGCACCCCGCTTCCTCGCCGGAAGGGATCGCGTTGGCACCGATCGCGATCGTGATGTCGGGGCTGATGCGCATCCGGCAGTAGTTCGCCTTCACGGGGAAACCCGCGAACATCGTCGGCGGCTGCCGCCAGCGCACGACGATCTCGGTGCAGGTGACGGGGAGGCACTTGCCCGCGCGCAGGTAGACGGGGACGCCTTTCCACCGCCAGGAGTCGATCTCGAGGCGCAGGGCGGCGAACGTCTCGACCTTCGAGCCCCTGGCCACACCCGGCTCCGAGCGATACCCGCGGAACTGGCCGCGCACGACTCGTGAGGGATCGAGAGCCGGGATGCCCTTGATCAGCCGCACCCGCTCGTCCCGGATCGATTCGCTGTCCATGCGCACGGGCGCGTCCATGGTGAGGTTGGTCAGGAGCTGGAAGAGGTGGTTCTCCATCACGTCGCGGATGGCGCCGGCTTCTTCATAGAACGCGCCGCGGCCCTGCACGCCGAAGCTCTCCGCCATCGTGATCTGCACGCTCTCGACGTGGCTCCGGTTCCAGACCGGCTCCAGGAAGGCGTTCGCGAACCGGAAGAACTGCATGTTCAGGACGGGCGCCTTGCCCAGGTAGTGGTCGATGCGGAAGATCGACGGCTCCGGAAAGCAGCGGAGGAGGATGGCGTTGAGCTCGCGCGCGGAGGCCAGGTCCCGCCCGAACGGCTTTTCGACGATGACGCGCGCGCCCTCCAGGCAGCCCGTGCCGTTGAGCTGGCCCACGACCACCCCGAACTGCGACGGGGGAATGGCGAGGTAGTAGGCGGGACGACGCGCGGTGCCGAGCCCGCGCCGGATGGCCTGGAACGTCGCGGGATCTGCGTAGTCGCCGCGGACGTAGTGCAGGAGCGACGACAGCTTCGCGAAAGCAGCGGGGTCGAGGCCGCCCTGTTTCTCGAGGCTCTCTTTCACGCGAGAGTGGAACTCCTCGACCGGCCGCCGGGCCACCCCGATCACGGGCACGTCGAGGTGGCCGCGCTTCACCATCGCCTGCAGCGCGGGGAAGATCTTCTTGACGGCGAGGTCCCCGGTCGCGCCGAAGAAGACGAGGGCGTCCGCGGCGGTGGGGCTCGAGGTCGTGGTCATGCGTCTTCTAGAGCTGGATGATTCCCCGCCGGAGCGCGATGGCGACGGCTTCCGTGCGGTCGCTGGCTCCGAGCTTGTCCATCACGTGTTTGACGTGGACCTTCACCGTCTCCTCGGAGATGAAGAGGTGCTCCGCGATGTCGCGGTTCCGGTTGCCCCCCGCGACCTGGCGCAGCACTTCAACCTCGCGCGTGGTGAGCGTCTCGTCGCTGAGGTGTTCGGCGAGATGGGCGACGATCTCGGCAGGGATGCGCTTCTTGCCCGCGTGGACCTGCCGGATCCCGTCGAGCAGCTCCTTGGGGGGCATGCTCTTCAGGAGGTAGCCGCGCGCCCCCGCTTCCAGGGCGCGCTGGATCTCCACGTCACCCTCGAAGGTGGTGAGGATGATGACGCGCGCCTCCGGGAATTCCGCGCGGATGGCCGCCATCGTCTCGATGCCGTTCATGTCCGGCAGGCGGAGGTCCATGAGCGTGA
>Ga0105248_10008050_pt1 | contig 11572 bp, 11 predicted proteins | sample KBSS34metaG_FD_81524 | JGI IMG/M metagenome (GOLD analysis project Ga0105248, IMG submission 81524) | Switchgrass rhizosphere microbial communities from Kellogg Biological Station, Michigan, USA - KBS S3-4 metaG | ecosystem: Host-associated > Plants > Roots > Rhizosphere > Soil | place...
AACTTTCGGCGATGAAATAACGCTCCGGGGCACTGGTCTCGTCCGTGACCTTCTCGATCTCGTCGACTGGATTCCAGTAAGGGCAGCGGGCATCAAGCGGATTCAAGATGATGTCAGTTTCGGGGTCGTAATGCTGCTCCAGAAACTCGCCGACCGGGTCATAGATGACTATCGCCTCGAACTGTTCGCGACTCGCAATCTCGTCGATCAGTTGGTGCATGATCTGGCTCTTGCCAGTGCCAGGATCGCCGAGTAATAGCAGGCCTTCGTTCTCTTCTTCGCGTGGCACCGTCAGGGCGTACGAGCGCTGCTTGAAGCCGAAATAGCTTTGCGCTCGCGCGCCTAGATTCATCACTTGCGGGTAAACGGTGAGTGCGTAGCCGGTGTGTTTCCGGTGCTCTCTGCGATATTGTCGAGGCGAAAGCTCGCGAGTACCGCGCACGGGCTGGCCGGCGACGTAACGACGTTGGGCAAACATGTAAAGCCCGGTCAAGCCACCAGTGCCGGAGAGAAAGAATACGATGGCGCCCAGCCAGGCGGGACGCCAGAGATCGAGGAGGCTTTGGTCCTCGTAGATGATGCGACGAAACCACCCATAGGCGGTCGCATCAATCAGGAATTCGTTGGTCCAGGCAAACTGTTTTACCTCGGCTTCGGGTTTCAGATAAAAGACCGGATATCTGTCCTTGACCTTGATGCGACCTTCGTCGTCAAAGTCCGGTTTGACTAAGCCATCGTGCAACATTATGCGGACGTCGCGGCCGTTGCTCGGGTCGCGCACTACGCCGGTCAGGAAGGTATAACGCGAGCGCGATCGAGGCATGTAACCCTTAAACGTGCTCCGCACGTACTGACGCAGGTAGATGCGCTGCAAGGGCGTGAGATTTGGTTTGACCCAGTAGTAATGGAGCGCGAAACCAGCGAGTCCCGCGGCCAGAAACATGAAAGCGGCAAAGAGTCTGACTCGTTGAAAGGTGTTCCTGGCGCGGGTATGACCTTCTTCGGTAAGAAATCGTAATTTGGTCTTCAAAGCGTAGTTCTCCCTTCCGCCTCGAAAGAGGCGTTTGGTCCAAGTCTTCGATTGTTACGAACCCGCGGGGCTGACGGATGGGCAAACGCTAAAGCCCGGCGTGGTCTATGACGGCATCATTGCTGGGGAGAGTCATTACTTTTTCTGTTCTATATAGACGGGAGTTTTACGTCGAACTTCCAGCCACGCGCAAAAATATTTTGTTTCGCAAGTTGCGCGGGCCTAATCGATGGCAAACTTTTCGTTGGACCATGCTCATTTTCTGATTCGTTTCAAAAGCGTCTACGTACATCTCCTGTGCCACACATACGCGCACATCCTTTGCCGTGCGCTCAGTGTTTCCGAAACCAATCGGAATGAACATGAATGTGAGTAAATACGAACTGGTTGGAAAAATGATGCCAGGGGTTAAGAGTTGCGAGGATTACTCGGAAAATCGAAAGGGATACCTGTTACAAGTTACACACAGGTGTTGTGTTCTACATACAAATTCATGTGTGAAATTTGAGCTCCCAATCTTCTTCGATGGTTCAATTCCGGCAAAACTTATTCACGCGCTGAGCGGGCGCAGCGTGAGCTAGTTGCCCGGAAAATGAAGCAGTCGTTGCCCTGAATCCCGGCACTCGAGTTACTTCCGACGCGACAATAACTCCTGCACGATCTCATCCGACTTTTGATCAGCTTGCATCGTCAGCTTGGTCCAGGCGGAAACCTCGGCTGCGTTGCGACTGAAGAGCAGCTTGAATCCATGCCCGATCAGAAAGCGCAAGATGGCGAGCTCCGTATAGATGAGACGCCCGGTCTTCCCAAACAGCGGACCCTCGCGAGCTGCCGTAATCGCAAGCTGCCGGCACCAGTTGTTCGGCTCATCGCCGGCGGCAGCGGCTGCTTTCTCAATCGCGCCGTACTCCTCATCTGTGAGTCTGAAACTAACAGATCTGGTTCGCTTTGCTTCGCTCATTTTCTCGTCTCCTTTCGCGTGCACAGTGTGCACACTCCCGCATGCGGCAGTGTCACCTCGTATACGTGTAAATTACTGCAAGAGTTGGACCAAGCCGATGTATACGCGTCCCGTAAACGCCGCCGCCACGCGAGCGGGGGTGTCGTGTCTCTCTTAATCAGGTGCGAAGCACCTGTGCTAAATTTCTCGAGTTACAAAGTTGTCTTTGGGTATGTTGAAACTTCAGATGGGAGAGCCGTGATGTGAATCTAGAGCGTGTCACAAGCTGTCATAGAGTGTCACACTTCGTCACAATTTGTGACAGGTTGTGATGCGTGTAAGCGGTCCAACTTGAGTACCTAGAGCCTTGGATGTTATCAATTAAACGTCGGTAGTTGTTAGTATTTACCTACGTTTAATTGATGGCTAAAACCGAAAAACAAGTTAATTCTCCCGCGCAAAAAAAGGTACTTGATCTTGCTCGCAAGAGTAGCATTATGCGTCCACGAGATCTCCAAGACAAAGGCCATCAGACTATCTCTGGCGACTTCATAAGCAAGGCAAAACTGGAAAAAGTTGGACGTGGGATGTACGCGGCACAAAGCGCTGAACTGAGCGAACATCAAACCGTCGTACAGGCAGCTCTACGCGTTCCGCATGGCGTCATGTGCCTTCTTTCAGCTCTGTGTTTTCATGACCTGACTACGCAGTCGCCCTTTGAAATTTGGATGGCATGGAGGTAATGTCGCGTTCCCTCAAACATCTTCGAGCGACAAAGGATTAATTATCTTCATCGACAACCGACTTGAATTGGTCCCGTTGTTTGTGCCGTAATGTTTTATAGACCGTATGCCGTTATCTCTTAAGGAAGTAGAACGAATTAAGACACTAGCCGTCACAGCACTAGTTTCTGATGATAACTTCATGGAGATTCTGGTGCTGAAAGGAGGCAACGCACTAGATCTAATTTACGGGGTTAGTGCCCGCGCCTCATCTGATTTAGATTTTTCAATGGATGGAGATTTTGCAAAAACCGAGTTGCTGGTGTTACCCAGTCGAATTCAAAAGTTACTGGAAGCTGCTTTTAAGCAAGAAAAGCACGTCGTCTTTGATGTGGAGTTTAGTCAACAACCGGATCCGAGAAAAAACTCTCACCCTGATTTTTGGGGTGGCTATAAAATCGTCTTCAAGGTCATTAGTTCCAAAGACTTTCATCGATTGGAAGGTAATCTAGAAAAAATCAGAAACGAAGCTCTGGTAGTTGGAAAGCGTGGTCGTAAGAGCTTCGAGATAGAAATTAGTAGCCACGAATATGTGGCAAAAAAGGAAGAGCACCAACTTGAAGGCTATACGTTGTACGTGTATACGCCTGAGATGATCATGATTGAAAAGCTGCGCGCAATATGTCAACAGATGCCCGAGTACGCCGAAGTGGTTAGCCGAAGGCGTGAATCCGGCCAGCGAGCTCGTGATTTTTTTGACATTTGCCAAATCGAGGATCTCTTCAAAATAGATTTAACGACCGAGGAAAACCTGAGACTGGTAACGCATATCTTTGGCGCGAAAAAGGTTCCCCTTGATCTTCTGGGCAAGATTGGAGATTACCGCGATTTTCATGAACAGGGTTTTACGTCGGTTGTTGCGACTCTTAAATCAGGTGTCGAAGTCAAGCAGTTTGACTACTATATTGATCGGGTTTTGAAGACAGTGAGTCTTCTAGAACCCCTTTGGGTAGTATAGTCGCCAACGCGGGGAGAATTCTTTGTTTCCCATTTTGTGCTCCAAGTAAAAATCGAATTCCATTGGAAATTGCTGTAAAAGGTGTATCGCTGATTCTTTATAAGCGCCAGATCTCTCTAAATAGAAACCGATGACCTGGTGATATGGGTAGGTGTAATTCAGTTTTTTTAACAGAGCTGTAAGTTTATTAATCGAAACCGATTCCGCTGCTTTTTTATAGGCGTTAAGAACCTCGGAGATCCCTCCGGAGTAAACTGGTCGGACTGCAATATCGATAAGAGTTCGTTCCAGATTCGTTACACGCAACATCTCACCTGCTTCTCCAGCTTGCTCAATGACTCCGAGCTCGCCTGTGTTCATCCCGTGGAGAACACGAATTTTGAAATCGCCATAGGTAGCGATTTCGTTTGAAACCCGGACATTGTTTCGAAACGCATTATCTATGCGCTCTTGCACCAACTCGGTATCTCCGTGTCCTTTTTTGGGTTGTTCTTGATTTACGTAAATGGTTTTAGGGAGTTGCTCTGTAAGGTCATGGAGAAACATTGCGCTATAGTGAGTCAGATAACAGCTTGGTCGTAGTGAGAGGGCTACTTCAAAAGGTGTGGTTGCTCCCCATAGATAACGAGTATCTTTTCGGTTTGGAAATTTCAAATGAGCTTCCGTGAGTTCCGTATTTTGGAGTAAATAGTCGATGAATGCTTTGCTGCTCATGGACTGAGCAAGACGCCAATCCAATCTATTAGCTGCCATCAATTGATCGAGATCTGTTCGCGAAAAAACTCGTTTTTCTAATTTCTCGATAGATCTAACGATATCAGGTTCAGCGATTTGTATTCGTGTTGGCATTTTCCGGTGGCTCAACCAGACGTGAGCCGATATATATATCTGCTCACGTCTGGTTGAGCCTTCCTGTCGTTGCTTTGTTATCTATAGATAATATGTTACCACATCCGCCTGCGATTCTTAATCCCCCACATATATATATGTATGGGGGATTAAGAATCGCAGGCGGATGTGGTAAGATTCCTTATCTATAGATATGCTAAAACAAGGGTGGATTGGCACCTAAGTTATTGATAATAAAAGCGAAAACCTCCATTCATCCCCTGTCTTACATTATATATATATAATGTAAGACGCGGGACGACAAAGAGAGTTCACTTCATCGGGAAATTCTTTGGAAGTTTGGAAGTTCGGTCGCCTGAAGCAATGACCAAATGTTGGTCTGCAGATTTCATGGAGCAATGCGCTATGGGGATGGCTGTCGCTATCGCACCTTCAATGTGGTGGATAACTTCAATCGTGAAGCGCTTATGTTCATGCGTCAAGGAGGCTATCCAAAGCCTCTTGCAATGAGGCTCACTCCTCTGTATTCATGAGCAGCAATATTGCTAAACTAGGCTCCAGGAGTTTCAATTAATGAGTTCATCCTGCTCAAATCAAGTTGAGTCGACTCCGCTACCCCTCGTTCACGCTTGGGGTGAGGTCCGGTGACCTACCCCGCCGACGCCACATGGCGTCGGCGGGGTGGAGCGGTATTGGTAGGATGGCCCTTGACGCCACCCCCATCCCTGCGAGAATCACTTGCCCAAAAGCGATCGCAGTGCGTCCTCCACTTCAACCCATGAGTTAAGCCAAACCAATCTCACGCCTAAATGAGCTACTGACGATTCGATCCATCGACGCTCATCAATTGAGGTGGGCCTCTTATTTATCCAGAAATGTGACGTCGATGATACCGGACGAAGCCCACGTTCCTTTAGTTCCTGTATCCGATTGGCATATATCCAAGACATCCAGAGCCGCATGTTTGGATCCGAAAGAGATAATCCTATAAAAACTACTGATCTTGAACTACACACATCTATAAAAACCGATGACTGCCACGAGAAGGCTGAATTTGCTAATTGAAGATAATTTGTTTCCGAGAATACAAGTTTGTCCGGAGACTTCGCTTTTGGACCTTTTCTAGTCGTTCCTGGAACTGAAAGGAGTCCGTGGCAAAAGTAATAGGGGATACGATTCGTTCGTCGACTTGAGATGCCATGAGTAACAAGGTCGATAACCTGTTTTTGACTTGGAGCAAAGCGGGCGGACGCAAAGGCATTGATTAAGGCAAACAATAAAGGCTCAGCATTGAAAGACAATATCGCAGACGGCGCCTCTTTTGTTTCAATCACCTCGCTAATTATCGAGGCTATCGGGATGGCAGAAGTATCTCGAAAGTAATTTTTGGCTAACTCAGTAAAGGATTTCCATTCATATGGCTTAAGATCTCCAATTCTTAAGCAAGAGAGCGCATTCGTGAATTGTTGCCACTCCGACCTGACGAGAGTTCTTTTGACCTTGGCATATAGCTCTAATGTGAGTATGTTAACAAACCTCTTTTCAGTGACTCCATACCTATCTTTAGCTGCCTGTATGATCGCGTCATAACTAAATTGTTTTACGAGTGCAGGTTTTAGACTAGCCGCGCTCGGACCAACATCACGTGTTATCAACCGCTGGACGAGCGCATCCCAACTTGGAAAAGCCGGCGCTGAGGTTCCGGCACCAACGCAGAGAGCCCAGCCCGATGTTTTACATCGCTCTCTAATGATGGGGGTTAAATCTTTTACCTCAATGCCTTCCTTGGCCATTCAACTCTCCCTAAGTCCAGTCTTATCCACTCTGCACATGATAGTCTTCTAAGATCCGTGTCGTAAGCGCAATCGAGATACCTCCTTTGAAGTCGATGAGGCAACAACTCGTAAGTCAGAGGTGTCCCAGAGGTCGCTGCTATAGCATAATCGCAAAACACGATCGTGTTAACGGTTTGCTTGTACCGGCAATCAACAAGCTAAACCTTTACAGATCGATTGCTGGATTGTTTGAGCCAACGCTGGTCAACGCCGCAGTTCACATACGCACGACGGGTCGCGATAACTCTGTTTGCAAACAGCAACCAGCTCACGCCTCGCGGCTGGCTTCACAGCTTTTTGCGATCATTCAGTGCGCGATTCTATAGCGACAGATCCGTATATGTCTGCTTAGGTTGTCATCTTCCAGCGGACGCCGCTGCCGAATATCCGTGGCTTCCATGCCGCCATACTTCGATTTCCACTGGCAATGAGTCCTTCGTGTCCGCGGCAGACTTCCTTTACTGTCGTTCGGCTGCGACCGCTTTGAGGATCGCATGACCTGATGCTCGCAAGCGTCTACTCTCAATGGACCGCATTCTCGGGATACATACATGATGAAAACATAACCGGTCGGTATATAAGCGAAGATGACGCTCGATCGCATTTACTGATCGGGGTCATCACGAAACCTCAGCTCACGCGCGCGAGACACGAGCCGCAGGCGAGTGCAGCTCATAGACCACGTTCGTTTAAGTAACTGCAGCACTGTAGGAAACAAAATAAAGGCGAGGCATATGATGAGCGATTATGTGCGCGGCTTTTGGGAAGAACATCACCACTGATCAGACGACCGTCCTTAGCGGCGGCTTTGTGGCTCAGTGTCCTCACATCGCGCTGTATTCAGGCAAAAAACGCGGCGCGTTGTTCGCCCGACTTAAAGCGCTGATCCAAAGTCGTCTTTAAGTCCCTTGGTAAGGCCGCCCAACGATTGGCGAAAACACTCCAGAACACGTCCGTTATGAATTCGGCGCACTCTCGCTGCAACTCGATCGCCTCCAACTGCGTTTCACGAGTGGCGACGATGTCCTCGGGAAGTTGTACGCAAGGGAGAGCTAACTCGCTTTGGCCATGAATATGAGCCGACAACAGACGAAACGGATCTTCCAGTTGGCGCGTTTTGCAATCACGCAGCAAACCAAATCGGCTACTAAAACGTGCATATGAATCTCCCAAGTACTTTAATAACTCGGTCTTCATTTTAAATCCGTCGCCAGTGTCTTGGACCCGTTGCCATTCTACAGAGTGATCTTTGAAGTATAGCCATGCCAATGACATGTCTATTTGCGCACGAAACGAAGAGAGTGCAGGTCGAACAAGGCCAAGGCACAAACAAGCTATTGCCTCGCGAGCTGCGGATAAAGTGGCGTCTATTAGACAATCAGCATTACCGGTTAGCTGGTGCTCTCGTAGATACTGCAACCAAAGAATGAGGGGTTTTGAAGCATTCTGACCCCTGATTATGATATCAACGCCATGTGCACTGATGTTCTCACTTGTTTTCAGTGAAAGTTGGGCCAAGTGATTTTCTGTAGTTGAACTCATCCTCTCGGGATTCCTGATAAGAGCCAGTCATGACTTGGCCGGTTAATATGTTCGTTTCGGAGAAGAGTGGCAACTCGAAGTATGTCTTTCGCCGGGACTTTTTTACTAAAGCGATTAACCCAATCAGCTAACGACTTTCGTGAGAGTGGCGGAACATCATTCAATCCTATAAGACCCTCACCAATAAGACGCGGTGTTAACGCATCAACCGCTTGCGCAGTTGTGAGACCTGCCTCCTTCTTCAGAAGCATCGATACTCTCTCGCCAACCGAGGCATCCCGAGAACGTGGATGCTTTTTGCGTTTCTCCTTAGATTTAGCGTCCGAAATACTATCCAACCTACGCTGCAAGTAGAGGACCCGATCCACTAGGTCTTCTGGAGGCATACTGCGAAGCTGCGAAAGAACGCGGTGCAGTTCCATTTCAGAAAGATCGAGAGCCGCGAGTAGGAATAGGGCTCGAGAAAAGTTGTCCTTCATAATCCGAGTTCCTTAGCAAGTTCTCTCGATAAAGTTTCAAGATTTGTTGTGACGCGGTGGCGATTCGAAACGGGTTTATCCGAAGCAAAGCCAATATAACTAGGATTCGCGGCGAGTAACGTCGATTGATACAAGGGTGTCGATAGGGTTAATGCCCCAAATCTCGGGTGGCTACGAAGGATATTTTCAACCGCGGGATCATAGTTCGATCGAGGAATTCCGTTAAGCACGATAATCAGCTTTGGCTTCTGCTTTAGAGTAGGAAGTTCTGCGACAAAAGCATCTAGCAGTTCGAGACCTAATACGGAAAACCGATCCGGCCTCACAGGTATTATGAGGTGCGTTGCGCTTTCAAGCGCACATACAGTCATAAATGAGCTACTGGGATTGCAATCGATACAGACCAAATCCATAGATGCCCGCGCATTCCCAACAAACCCTTTGAAACGCTGCTTAACTGGCAAAAGCGATTTTGTGTCGTCAATAAGTGAATACTTAACCAGACCGAAATCTCCTAAGACCAACCGCAATTCTGCGGTATCATCATTAAGTCTCTTGATTTGCACGCTCACATCAGACATTGCGGGTGGAGGAGGGAGATTTTTTGTAACAGAAAATAGAGATGTCTGAGGGGCGGGCTCCATCACCGACAAAATCGTTTTGTTCTCTTGTTTATGTTTTTCATATTGGCTCAAAGGAACGATAGTTTGTGTAAGGTTGAACTGAGGATCGAAGTCGATTAATAAGGTGTTTTTAACAAGGATTCGATAAAAGACCCTCATCACGTGGGCCGAGATCGTTGTCTTCCCGACACCCCCCTTCATGTTCAGAATTGCAGCAACTGGGCCTAAACGGGCCGTGCTTTTGGTCGCCAAAACAACATCCTCGCTACTAAGAGTTCTAATTCTGTCATTTGATCTTGGGCCAGTACTATAACTGTCGCTGTCAAGGTTTTCCAAGAAGATCAGACCCAAGTCAGAATTCATCTCGGGGTGGTGAAATGCCGTTGCCGGACCCAGGCAAAGTTAGACTAGTCACCTGATATGAGTGCAAATCTAATAGGAGTTCAGTAACTTTAAATGTAGAAATCAGATGACGAGTATCAGACTTTGGAATAGGAACTCTTAGGCTGCCACGAGTTGGAATTCATCCAGGTTCACCCCAAAAACTTGTGGCCAATTTGTGGACCGAATTCTCAGCACAGGGTAACGCTTCCTTATATCGATGTGCGACTCACTCTGTTTGCACATCGTTTTGGTAATTGGCTGATTTGGCGACAATGCGCAATCCCTTTGGTTACTACAGCAGCACTCTCTTGTACCATCGGTTAATTAACCTGACAATAACGTAAACGGTTGTGTCAGTCGATCAAGCAGTTATCTCAACTATGCGCGATGTGGTGATTAGGTGCTATTGACATTCTCGGGGGAGCGGTGCTAGCAATTGCGTATCGTCACGAAACGTTCCTCAGGTACCGATGAATCTCATGCTCAATTACGGAATTGCTGAACCACAAGCTCGTTAAGGTCGACGATGATTTACACGCACGTCTTGAACCAAGGCGGGAAGGGATCAAGGGTTCGCCCCGTCACTCTTTTGGCAGGGCCGATTTATCCGGAAGGGGATAAGAGTACGAGTGGTGATTCAGATAACCACAGCCATGGCGTAAGGGACGAAGGCTAACATCGCTTTCGATTTTATCCAGATCAATTTACACATAGTTGGGCGGCTGAGTTGATAGTGTGAATTGAGGAAAGCCTCATGCTTAACACTCAAATTACTTTTGAGCGAATCTTAGGGACATTCATTCCCGGAGCGTTATTTTCATTCGGCACTTGGTATCTGCATCGCGCTTTTTTACTCAAATACTTCCCTAATATTGCTGGCGATCCTAGCGTTTCCTCATTTGGTGGACTTGCTACAGAGGTCAGGTTCTTGCTCTTCATATTCGCTTCTCTTTGTTTAGGCTTAATGCTGAATCAATTTGCTGATATAGGAATCGCCAGTTTGTTTCGTGATGATGCGACATCGGAAAAGTCTAAAAGGAAAGGCCGAAATATAGCCCGGATGATTTGGAGAGTGGTCGGATTCACCCTTCATCAAGACCCAAGAACGCGCGGCGTGAAACGCTACCTTGAATCACCAAGAAAAGAGCAATTTCTTAGAATGATGAAGGACTGGGCGGGGACTGATGAATCACAGCTTAAAGATGCAGACGGCAAGGTTAATTCCAGTGAGGCGATTGCTGCTCATCAGCATATAGTTGTCCATCTCAGAGTCTTGTCTGAGGCTTCCCGCAAAACAGTTGAGGACTTGAAATTTCCAGTGGATTTTTCAGCTTCGCTCCTCATGTCGTTTGTGTTTCTTTTCCCCGTCTCAATCCTGTCGTTTATATCTTCTGCGGTAGTAGATGAGAGAGTTAAAGTACAGTTTAATTTCACGTTGCTCATAAGCATCGTATTTATTTATTTCGGCATTATTGTTTCTAGTTACTTGCTAAAGCGGCAATTTAAGCAATTCTGTCAGAGTATAGTGACCTTAGCTTTACATTTCTACGGAAATTCAAATCAGAAATCTATTGCGGTCGTTGGAGAAAATGGGCGTAAAGAATTCGAAAGCGCGCCGCCCAACAAGTCATTCGAGCCGACAGCGAGTTAGCAGGCTCTCATCGAAAAACTTGTGAGGTTCGAGGTTGCGTGCGCAACGGCTCAATCCCGTTCGGCTACTACTCTGTTAACTGATGAACACCTTCCGTCACAGCGCCGGTTTCGGAAAACGAATCGAATATTGGGTCATTGGACGGATGCTCAAGGAGGGCATGGACGTTTACATTCCCCTCGTTGACGACCATGCCGTCGACGGGATCATAAAGCGCGCGGATGGCTCAATTGCGCAGGTCCAAATCAACGCTCGGTCCCTAACGTGTGCTGAAGGCGACGCGGCGTTGTTCTCGGCGATCCCGCATCCTGAAGAGCGGCGCGACTACTGGTTCATCTTTTATGCCGAACGCATGGACAAGACGTGGATTCTCACTTCCGCGGAGTTCATCGCCGAATCGGTTCAGAATAAAACGGGCAAAAACATCGGCCTTCGTTCCATCTGGTTCAATGGTCGGCGAAAAAACAAAACGACTGGCTTGGCAGAACCCTACTGCAAG
>Ga0105248_10008054_pt1 | contig 11569 bp, 9 predicted proteins | sample KBSS34metaG_FD_81524 | JGI IMG/M metagenome (GOLD analysis project Ga0105248, IMG submission 81524) | Switchgrass rhizosphere microbial communities from Kellogg Biological Station, Michigan, USA - KBS S3-4 metaG | ecosystem: Host-associated > Plants > Roots > Rhizosphere > Soil | place...
CGCTGACGCGATAGCTCGGGAAATACACGTCGCGCGGGCCAAGCGGGAACCAGCCAACCGGACCGGTGCTGATGCCGACGCTCACACCGCCGCCGACGAAGGCGACCAGGGCACGCGCATACACCGCGCGCACGCCCACCGGACCGGGGCACCAGCCCCAGCGGTTGTGCACGTACGCCCAGCGACCGTAGTGGAACGGCGCAAAGCCCCAGGATGCATCATCGATCCAGGTCCAGCCGTAGGCGCCGACCCAGCCCCAATGGCCGTTGTGATACGGCGACCAGCCGACCGCAACGGTCGTCGGATACCACACGTGACCGTATTCGGGCACGTCGTTCCAGTCGCCGTTGTCGTCGAGATCCTGGTAGCCGATCACATCCTCGGACACGTAGGCGCGCGACTTGGCATTGTCCCAGCGACCGTCGCGCTGCCGGACGAACTCATCAAAACTGTCCGGCGGCGGCAGCGAATCGGTGTAGTAATCGCGCAGCCCCGAATCGTTGAACGTGACCGACTGGCCTTCCTCGATGCGCGCGCGCGCGCCGCCTTCGCCGTAGGCATCGCCGCCGCCCTGCATGACGGTGACGACTGTCGACTGCCCGTTCGGGAGCACCGTCAGGCGATACTCGCCGACGCGGTTGATGACGAAAGCCAGGGTCGGCGTGTCGACTTCGTAGACCTGGTTGTCGTAGAGCCGCCGCACGCGCAGGTTCAGTGAGCCTTCGGTCAGCTCGATCTGCGCGGTCTGGTCATCGAGGTTCAGGAAATCGAAGCTGGTCTGGGCGTCCAGGCGCAGCGCCGACGAGCCGATTTCGAGCTCGGCGCGCGAATCGTGGTCGGTCCAGAGTTTGTCGCCGGTAATCAGCGGACGGTTGATCTGAGCCTCGACCCATTCGTTCTCCCCGGCCGGGACGAAACTTACCGTGCCGCGGATGTAGGCCAGGCGCGCGACGCGCGATGGCGGATCGGGCTGATCACCGGATTGCTGGTCCGGGGCCGGCTGCGCAACCGCGCCGAGCGCGAACAATGCGCCGGCCATGAGCAGTGCGTAGCGGAATGACTTGAACATAGCGAACGCTCCTTTGCGTCACGCAACAGGGAAAAAATCTGGGGGGAAGTTTGCAGTTGGACTTGAGTTGACGCTCGGCTCCCCGGTCCGATTGCTTTTACGCCAGCATATCTAAGCGCAACCAAGCTGAACCGCAACCTTCCGCTGCAAAGGAGGCCGGATGTCAGGAAGTTGCGAGCGCAGTGTTGGCCGATCGCCGGGATTCGTCAACGTGCGGAACTCCGCCTGCCGGCCACGTTGCCCCGGCAGCGCCAAACCCGTACATTAATCCGGTTCGTCCGAACGCGGGTGTAGCTCAATGGCAGAGCTGTAGCTTCCCAAGCTACTGACGAGGGTTCGATTCCCTTCACCCGCTCGATGCCGCATGATGCTGGTTGAATGATGCTTATGGAAAAGCCTGATCGTTTCGACCCCGCCAGCGTCACGCATGCCTCCAAAAGCCTGGCCTCTTGCTGCCGCACGGCATAGCCCCGCCGACTTTGGAAACCCCGCTGCTTCCCATTCGCGTCGCGGAACCCCAACTACCTTGCCGAGAGCTCATGGTGGACAACGAACCGATCGTCCTTGGCTGGCGCGAATGGCTGGCGCTGCCGCAGTTCGGCATCGCCGCGATCAAGGCCAAAATCGACAGCGGCGCGCGCACCTCGTCGCTGCACGTCGAATCACTCGATGAGTTCGAACAGGACGGCTGTCCGTGGCTGCGCTTTGCGGTCCTGACCGGTCGCCGCGACTCGCCGCCCGTGCATTGCGTCGCCCCGGCCGCCGACCGGCGCGCGGTTTCCGATTCCGGCGGACATGTAACAATGCGCTGGTTCATCCGCACCGAGTTCGAACTGGCCGGTCAGCGCTGGGAGTCGGAAATGAATCTGACAAGCCGGTTGCATATGCTGTTTCCACTGCTGCTGGGCCGCGATGCGCTCAGGGGCCGCTTTCTCGTCGATAGCGCTTCGGGATATCGCTGCGGCCGACCCGCGGCGCGACGCAGGCGCAAGGGGCCGAAATGAAGATTGCGATCCTCTCACGCAACGCCAAGTTGTATTCCACCGTACGGCTGGCCGAGGCGGCGCGCGCCCGCGGACATCGCGCGCGCGTGCTCGATCCCCTGCGCTGCTACATGCGCATCGCGCCGGGTGATTTCGCGATGCACTACAAGGGGCGCCCGGCCACGAACTACGACTGCGTGATTCCGCGCGTCGGCGCCTCGATCACGTTCTACGGCACCGCGGTGCTGCGCCAGTTCGAGAGCATGGGTGTGTACACGCCGAACTCGTCCGATGCGATCCTGCGCGCCCGCGACAAGCTGCGTTGCCTGCAGCTGCTGGCGCGCGAAAAGATCGGGCTTCCGGCCACCGTGTTCGGCGACAATCCGGACGACACCGCCGATCTGCTGGCGATGCTCGGCGACCCGCCGCATGTGATCAAGTTGAACGAAGGCGCGCAGGGGCAGGGCGTGCTGCTGGCCGACAAGAAGGCGGTCTCGCAAAGCGTGATCGAGGCCTTTCGCGGCCTCTATGCGACGTTCCTCGTGCAGGAATTCATCGGCGAGTCCAAGGGTGCCGACATCCGCTGTTTCGTGGTCGGCGGCAAGGTCGTCGCCGCGATGCGCCGGCAGGCGCGCGAAGGTGAATTCCGTTCGAACCTGCATCGGGGTGGTTCGGCCAGCGCGACCGACCTCAACGCCAAGGAGATCGACGTCGCGTTGCGCGCCGCACGCACGATGGGATTGAACATCGCCGGCGTTGACCTGCTGCGCTCGCGGCGCGGCCCGCTGGTGCTGGAGGTCAACTCCTCACCGGGGCTCGAGGGCATCGAGTCGGCGACCGGCGTCGATGTTGCCGACGCAATCATCCAGTACCTCGAACGCCGCGTGCGGCGCCACAAGCGCGTGGCCTGAATCGGCCGGAGGGGTATTTTTTTGTAAAGATCGGCGACTGGGTCGGCTTGCCGATGGCGGGTCGGTTAGAGTTTGCCTGGCGCCCGCTTCGGCGGGTCCCGAACTGTGATCCGCTCGATCTTCTTTCGATGGGCTTCCTTCTATGCTGCGCGGCCCGCCGCGGGCTTCGAGGCCCGGTTTCCCGCCGTTGAACGGTCTGGTCCGGCCTCCGTTGACAGCCTGCGACGGTTTACGTACGATAACCTACGTAGTATGCGGCCAATGGCGCATATTGAACCCGCATTGCGTTCTTATTAAGGCGACTCGGGTACAGGGGTCGAACCGGAATGAGCCGGATTCGACATTGTCGATGTTCCAGAAGGGAAGTTCACCATGTCGAAATTGTTGTGCGGAATTGCCTGTCTGTTCCTCAGTGCCGCTGCGTATGCAGACGAGCAGGTCATCGATAAGCCGCTGGTCGCCCAGAGCCTTGCCGGGTTCGATCAGGAGGCGACGGAAATTCGCGCCGGCATGCACGAGGGCGGTCGCTACGAATTCCTGAAAGCCGACGACAAGAGCAAAGTCGAAGCGCGCCTGAACTCGATGCACGCGCTGCTCGAGAAACATGCGAACCAGAACGATCTGAACTCTTCCGACAAGATCGCCCTGGTCAATGCGCAGGAAGAAGTGAACGCCATACTCAAGCACAACGACAGCAATCGTCTGGTTTGCGAAAGCCGCGCGCCGATCGGCTCGCACCTGCCGGTGAAGACCTGCCGCACCTATGGCGAAATCGAGGCGCAACGCCAGGATGCGATGAGGACCCACACCGATCTGGACAAGAGCCGCGTCAACAAGGGTGGCGGCTGAGCGTCCGCGGGCGCGATTGCCACTTGCACGGCGGCGGAGTCCGGGGCACGATGAACCGGGTCGCCACCGCGTAACCCGCGAGCAACAGGAGATTCCACCGATGACTCCGCGTCGCAGCAACGAAGCCGCATGGCCTACCAAGGCCGAACTCGACATCCTCCACGTCTTGTGGGAGCGGGGCGCATCGACCGTGCGTGAAGTGCACGAGACCCTCTACGGCGATGATGGCGCGGGCTACACGACCGCGCTCAAGCTGATGCAGATCATGCACGCGAAGGGAATCGTCGAGCGCGACGACTCCCAGCGCGCTCACGTCTATCGCGCGGCGATCAGCAAGCAGCGCACGCAGAAACGCTATGTCGCCGACATGGTCGAACGCCTGTTCAACGGCTCGCCATCGCAGCTGGTGCTGCAGGCGCTCGGCGCTCAACCCAGCGCATCGCGCGAGGAACTCAAGGAAATACGCGCGCTGTTGAAAAGGATAGACTCAGGGGAGTCATAGCCATGATGCCGATCTCGACGCAAACCCTGCTGGCCTGGGTCGACGCTGTTGGCTGGTCGCTGTTGCATTTCCTCTGGCAGGGTGCCCTGTTGGGTCTGGTCTATCGTGTGCTTCGGCCACTTTGTCATGGCGTCGGGGCGCGCTATCGGCTTGGCATGCTGACGCTGTCGGCCATGCTGCTGTGTCCACTCGTGACCTTTGTCTATTTGTGGCCGGCGCCGACGCTTGCGCCGGGCCTGGCCACCGCCCTGCCGTCGATCGACGTGACCGCAGCGGATGCCGGAGTGCAAGCCATCAGCGGCGGCGGCGTGCTGGAATCGTGGCTGCCTTGGCTGGTGGCGATATGGTTCGTCGGCGCCAGTGCGATTGCGATCCGCGCGTTCAACCAGTGGCGTCGCCTGGCTTGGCTCGTGCGCAACGCGACGATTCCACTGGCGGATTGCGCAACCGTGCTGGCGCGGTTGCGCGCGCGATTCGGCATCCGCCGCCCGGTCCGTCTGCTCGGCTCGCTCGGCATCGACACGCCGATGCTGGTCGGGTGGTTGCGGCCGACGATACTGCTGCCGATCAGCATGCTCAGCGGTTTCACTCCGCAGCAGATCGAACTGATCATTGCGCACGAACTCGGCCACGTGCGGCGCTGGGATTATCTGGCCAACCTGCTGCAGGTCGTCATCGAGACGATCCTGTTCTATCACCCGATCGTGCACTGGATTTCGCGCGACGTGCGCGAAGCGCGTGAAAGCTGCTGCGACGACCTCGTGCTCGCACTTGCCGAAGGCAGCCCGGTCGTCTACGCCAGTGCACTGGCCGATCTGGAAGAGTTGCGTCTGGACACGACGGTGGCCGCGCCGGCATTGGCCGCGAGTGGCGGCGTGCTTCTGACCCGCATCCGCCGCATCGTGGGCGTGCAGGCGGTCATGCACGACACGCTGCCGCGCACGGGCGGTTGGCCGGTCGTGCTCGTGCTCGCGGCGTCGCTGCTTGCAGTGCTGCGTCTGCACGGTCTGCCTTCATTGGCCACCACATTGTTGCGCGTCCCGGTCGCCAGCACTGCGGCGATCACCGGCAACACGGCATTGCTGAACTCTGCTCCGGCGATTGCGCCCGCGGTTGTTCCGGCCGCCGCGCCGGCATCGGTTGCACCGGCACCGGCGCGCGCCAGCGCTGCGGACGAGAGCGCGGCCGTCGTGCAGTTGCCACCACGCCCGCGCATCGGCGTGGCTTCGGTAGCGTTTGCTCCGCCGCGCGTGACGAATATTCGCGAACGCCTCTCGCCCCTGCCGTCGGTACCGGAACCGGCGGCCGTGACCGAGCCGTCGAACGCGAATCTCGCGCCCCCAGCAGCGGCGATTTCCCCGTCCGCCAAACCCGCGGCGGTCGCCATGCCGGTCCCGTTGCAGCGCGTGCAGCCCGACTATCCTGCCCGCGAAAAGATCCGCGGCGTCACCGGCAAGGTCGAACTGCAGTTTGGCCTGGCCGCGGACGGCAGCGTCGCCGATGTCAGCGTGCTCGACTCGACGCCGGAACACGTCTTCGACCGCACCGCAATCGCCGCGCTCAAGCAGTGGCGGTTTGCCACGCCGGTCGATACGGCCCAGCGCTACACGCAGACCTTCGCCTTCACCCATAGCGCCGCGCCCGGCACCGAGTCGTGCCGCGAGATCATCGGATCGCATATCTGCCGCCATGTTGTGGCGGGGGACGAAACCGAGCGGTAGCCGACGCCAACTGGGCAGAAATCGGGACTCCAGGCGGGTCCCGACACGGCAGGCGAGACTTAACGAAAGCTCGCCCGAGCCTTAACAGGAATTTAATCGCACCATCCCTAGTATCCATCCCACTGTAAGTTCTGCTCGACACTCCTAAGGTCAGGTCAGGTGACAGGCAGATTACGGTAATCGGGGCAGTAGCTTTAGGCCCAAGCGAGGTGTGTTCCCCCAATGACACCTCCTTGGGCCTTTTTATTGCCCGGAGTTTTGTCCGCGCCGAACCGCCCAGACGCGGACCGCGAAACAGCCGACGCCGTTCGCAGGCGTCGCGATACCTTCAAATATGCTCGACCGCCAGCGGCCGGATCCGGGAACTTGGAGGGCGAATTGCGATCAAGCATTTCCATCGCCGCACGAGTATCCTTTTGCCCATGCGAATTCTCGTCATCGAAGACAACAGCGATATCGCCGCGAACATCGGCGACTATCTCGAGGAAAAGGGCCACGTCGTGGACTTCGCCGGCGACGGCGTAACCGGACTCCACCTTGCCGTCGTTCATGACTTCGACGCGATCGTGCTCGATCTGACACTGCCCGGCATGGATGGTCTGGAGTTGTGCCGCAAGCTGCGTCAGGACGCGCGCCGGCAGACGCCGGTGCTGATGCTGACCGCGCGCGACGCCCTCGACCAGAAGCTCAACGGCTTCGACTCCGGCGCCGACGACTACATGGTCAAGCCGTTCGCGTTGCAGGAACTCGAGGCGCGCCTGCAGGTTCTCGCGCGCCGCGGTAAAGGTGTACAAAGCCGCGTTTTGCAGTTGGCCGACCTCAACTACAATCTCGACACGCTGGTCGTCACCCGTGGCGGCAAGTCGATCCAGCTCAATCCGATCGGACTGAAGCTGCTGCAGCACCTGATGGAATCCAGCCCGTCCGTGGTAACGCGCCAGGACCTGGAAACGCGCGTGTGGGGCGAGGAACTGCCGGATAGCGACTCGCTCCGCGTGCACATCCACGGCCTGCGCGCGGCGATCGACAAGCCGTTCGACAAGCCGCTGATCCAGACACGCCACGGCATCGGCTATCGCATGGTCGATCCCGACGCCGCGATCATGTGATGATCGCCGCGTCACGTCCGGCATAAGGTCCGACCAATGGGGAAAGGCAACGCAGGGTTTGCGGCTCGCAGCGCGCGAACCAATTGCGCCGGCCACCTGGCGCGCGGCTAGGGCACTAGATGGCACGCATCCAATACCGCCGCCGGCTGCGCAGCCGCATCATCATATCGTTCGCCCTGTTCGGGTTTGCGCTGACCGCGCTGTTCGCGATCGCGACGCTGTACATGCGCGCGCGGCTCGAGGACCAGCTGATCAACAATACGCTGGCGCGCGAGGTCAAGGACTTCGTCGACTTCAAGCGCGAAAACCCCGATCCGACTGCGCTGTACAAGCTCAGCAGCTACGACATCGACATCAAGGGGCCGGCGTTCTTCGCCAACGTGCCGTTCTCGCGCCAGAAGTACGCCGAGACCGGCGTTTACGACATTGAAGAACTCGGCAGCGAGGGCAAGATGCGGCCGTACAAGCTGGCCGTGTACAAGGATGCGGATTACTGGGCGTTCATGCGCCTGGACATCAGCACGCAGAAATTAAACGAGCGCCAGTTGCTCACTGGCCTGGCGCTCGCAGTGCTGGCGTTCGCGATCCTGTCGCTGGTTGTCGGCCGCTGGTTGTCGAGGCGAGTCATGAGTCCGGTGACACATCTGGCCGAGCGCATCAGCGAGATGCGCCAGAGCGGCAAGCCCGAGCACCTGGCGCCGCATTTCGCCCAGGACGAAGTCGGGCAGGTCGCGGCCGCGCTGGACGGCTATTACGACAGGCTCACCGCGCTGGTCGAGCGCGACCGCGAATTCAACGCCGACGTCAGCCACGAACTGCGCACGCCGCTCGCGGTGATCTCGAGCACGACCGAGCTGCTGCTCTCGTCCGATGAGATCACCGACAAGCTTCGCGACCGCCTGATGCGCATCGACCGGGCGGCCAAGCAGTCGACCGAGTTGACCAATGCGCTGCTGCTGCTGTCGCGCAGCGAACGGTCCGCCCCGATCGACGGCGAGACCACCGACGTGGCAAAAATCGTCGATCAGGTCATCGAGGTCTATCGCTCGCACCTCGGCCGTAAACCGGTCGAGGTGCGCGTCGAGGTACTGCAGCCGGTCGAAGTCGTGGCGCCGTCTTCGGTCGTCGCGGTCGCGCTCGGCAACCTGATCGGCAACGCGTTCAAGTACACGCCGAAGGGCGAGGTCATCATCACGGTCGGCGCCGGGCGCGGAAAAGTCACGATCGAGGATTCGGGTCCCGGCATCAAGCCCGAAGACGCGGAGAAGCTTTTCGAGCGCGGCGTGCGCGGCCAGAATTCCGCCGGCAGCAAGGGTGCCGGCCTCGGTCTGGCGATCGTGCGCCGCCTGTGCGAACTGTACGACTGGCGCGTGTCGCTCGCGCCACGCCCGCAGGGCGGGGCCACGGCAACGCTGGATTTTCGCCTAAGGGGCTGATTTCACCTCTCCCCTTGTGGGAGAGGTCGACGCGCGTAGCGCGGCGGGAGAGGGGATGGCGGCGAAGCCGCCGACTTCGTCGGCGTCACCCTCTCCCCAACCCCTCCCCCATCAAGGGGGAGGGGCTCCAGAGTCAGACCTTCTCCAGCCACCCGCGCTTGTCCGGCGTCGAGCCGTCGAACAGCCCAAAAAACAACTTCTGCACTTTCGCCGTCAACGGCCCCGGCTTGCCCGTGCCGACCGGCTTGCCGTCGACCGAACGGATCGGAGTGATCTCGGCGGCTGTGCCGCACATGAAAAGCTCGTCGCACAGGTACAGGTATTCGCGTGGAACGTCGCGCTCGACGACTTCGATGCCGGCCTCGCGCGCGAGCACGATGATCGTGTTGCGCGTGATGCCGTTGAGCAGCGCGGCGCTGACCGGCGTCGTGTTCAGAACGCCGTCGAACACCAGGAACAGGTTCTCGCCGGCGCCTTCGCTGAGCAGGCCGGTCGAAGCCAGCGCAATGCCCTCGCCAAAACCCAGGCGCCGTGCCTCACGCGCGACAAGCTGGCCGGACAGATAATTGCCGCCGGCCTTCGCGCCGGCCGGAATCGTGTTCGGCGCGAAACGCTGCCAGCTCGAGACGCAGGCATCGATGCCTGCCTCGAGCACGCCCTCGCCGAGGTACGGTCCCATCTGCCAGGCGGCGACCGCGACGTCGGTCGGCGTGTCCGCGGACAGGCCGAAGCCGCCGAGGCCGCGGAACGCGACCGGCCGCAGATAGGCGCTGTCGAGCTTGTTTGCCTTGATCACCTCGCGCGACGCGTGCGCCAGCTCGTCGAGCGTGTACGGGATCGGCATGTCGTATATTTTTGCAGAATGGTACAGACGCCTGAGGTGATCGGTCAGACGGAAGATCGCCTGGCCGTTAGGCGTCGCATAGCTGCGGATGCCCTCGAACACCGACGACCCGTAGTGCAGCGCGTGCGCCATGACGTGCGTCGTCGCTTCGGCCCACGGCTTGATCGCGCCGTTGTGCCAGATGTATTGCGGATATTGCTGGGCCATGAGTCGGGCTCGCGAAGTAGGATGCGCAGCGTAGCGGTCCGCTACGGCCTTGGGAAGATGCCTTAAGGGCTATGGTTCGAGGCCAGCCTCGCCGGTTGGGTTGACCGCGCAGCGGCGTAACCCAACGCAGTGCGATCGGTACCGCTCACACAACCATCCTGCGTCTAAACCTGCAGGCGCTGCCAGACCGCCAGCGTCGCGCGTGCGCGGTTCAGCGTATAGAAGTGGATTCCCGGCGCGCCGCCGGCGATCAGCTTGCGGCACAAGTCGGCGACGACGTCGGCGCCGAATTCGCGGATTGCATCGGCGTCGTCGCGGAATGCTTCGAGACGCTTGGCGATCCAGCGCGGAATCTCCGCGCCGCACATGTCGGAAAACCGGCGCAGCTGCGAGTACTGCGCGATCGGCATGACACCGGGCACGATCGGCACGGTCACGCCGTGCTTGCGCGCGTCGTCGACGAAGTGGAAGTAGGCATCGGGATTGTAGAAGTACTGGGTGATCGCGCCGTTCGCGCCGGCCTTGACCTTGGTGATGAAGTTCTGCAGGTCCGATTGCGCGTCGCCGGCCTGCGGATGCATCTCCGGATAGCAGGCGACTTCGATGTGGAAGAATCCATCGGATTCCTTGCGGATGAATTCGACCAGTTCGCTCGCGTAACGAAAGTCGCCATAGGTCGCCATGCCCGATGGCAAGTCGCCGCGCAACGCGACGATGCGCTTGCAGCCCATCGCCTTGTACTGCTGGAGCAGTGCGCGGATTTCATCGCGCGTGCCGCCCATGCACGAAAGATGCGGCGCGGTGTCGAAACCGTGCTCGTCGCGCAGATGCCGGACGGTCTCGGGCGTGTAGCTCAGCGTGGAACCACCTGCGCCAAAGGTAACGCTGACGTATTCCGGTCCCAGGGTCTTCAGCTTCGGCAGCGCTGCTTCGAGCATTGCCCGTTGCTCGTCGGTCTTGGGCGGGAAGAATTCAAGGCTGATCGGAATCATGCGCGCCTATCTGAAATGACGAAGTCCGGAAAGTAAGCGGGCGCGTTTCCGCGCCCGCTGATTTTGCTTAGTAGCGGTAATGCTCCGGCTTGTACGGTCCATCGACCGACACGCCGAGATATGCGGCCTGCGCATCCGTGAGCTTGGTCAGCTTCACGCCGATCTTCTCCAGGTGCAGGCGGGCGACTTCCTCGTCGAGCTTCTTCGGCAGGCGATAGACGGTCTTCTCGTACTTGTCCTTGTTCGCCCACAGGTCGATCTGCGCCAGGGTTTGGTTCGAGAACGAGTTCGACATGACGAAGCTCGGATGACCAGTCGCGCAGCCGAGGTTCACGAGGCGGCCTTCGGCGAGCAGGAAGATCGAGTTGCCATTGGCAAACGTATACTTGTCCACTTGCGGCTTGATGTTGATGTGTTTGACGCCGGCGTGGGTCTTCAGCGCATCGACCTGGATCTCGTTGTCGAAATGGCCGATGTTGCAAACGATCGCCTGGTCCTTCATCGCCTTCAGGTGATCCATCGTCAGCACGTCCTTGTTGCCGGTCGTGGTGACGTAGATGTCGCCGCGGCCCAGCGTGCTTTCGACCGTATTGACCTCGAAGCCTTCCATCGCCGCCTGCAGCGCGTTGATCGGATCGATCTCGGTCACGACGACACGCGCACCGTAGGCGCGCAGGCTGTGCGCGGAGCCCTTGCCGACATCGCCGTAACCGCAGACGACTGCGACCTTGCCGGCCAGCATGACGTCCATCGCGCGCTTCAGGCCATCGGCCAGCGACTCGCGGCAGCCGTAGAGATTGTCGAACTTCGACTTGGTCACCGAGTCATTGACGTTGATCGCGGGCACCAGCAGCTTGCCTGCTTCCATCATCTGGTACAGGCGGTGCACGCCAGTCGTGGTTTCTTCCGAGACGCCCTTCCAGTCCTTGACGACGGTGGTCCAGAA
>Ga0105248_10008056_pt1 | contig 11568 bp, 12 predicted proteins | sample KBSS34metaG_FD_81524 | JGI IMG/M metagenome (GOLD analysis project Ga0105248, IMG submission 81524) | Switchgrass rhizosphere microbial communities from Kellogg Biological Station, Michigan, USA - KBS S3-4 metaG | ecosystem: Host-associated > Plants > Roots > Rhizosphere > Soil | place...
ACCGCGGCCGCCGCCGCGGCCTCCGGGCGGCTGACCAGGGGCGGCGGATGGCGGCGGCGTCCCTCGCGGCGGCTGAGCGAACGCGAGCGACGACGCGACCAGTCCAACGAGCGCGAGGGCTGCGCCCCTGTCACGCCGAGGCCGTGCAGAGTTTTTGGACATGCGAAGGCGGAACCTGCCACGCCGAAGCGTGATGCGTGTGACCATGAAACCGCGGAGCCTGCCATGCCGCAGCCACGAAATGTTTGTAGACATGGCGAAGGCGGCCTACTCGAAGGCTGCGGGTTGGGTTTTTCGCCACGCGTCGTAGCGCATGCGAAGCGTTTTGACCGGATTCAGATTCTCGCCCGGCTTGATGGCGTTCGGCCCGTGGTCCGGTCCAGGCTGCGACACGGTGATGTAGGTGGTGTACTTGCCGTTGTTGTGCGAGTCGCCGTTGGTGTCGCCCTTTTCGGCCATCAGGATGTAGGCGACGTGCGCCGTCTTCTCGTCACAGGGAATCGCCGGCTTCGATCCATCGGACGGCCACGGCGGGCAGCTGCAGCGACTGTCGCCGCCGGAACCGTCAGCGGCTTCCATTGCCGCCATCACCCGATCCGTGATCGCGCCTTTCGTCTTCAGAAATGCCTGCACGGCGTTCGGCACCACCGTGCCCGGCCGCAGGATATTCCCTTGAATCGAATAGAAGATCTCGGTCCCGGGTACCTGGCCCTGCATGTCCTGCGACACGTAGCCGTTGGTCAGCCCCGAGTGCCCGGCGCGCCGCCCCTGCAGATCGAGAATCCCGAACTGCCGGCTCTGGAAGGCCGGATCCTTGCTCAAGAGCTCGATGATCTGTTTCGGATCGGTGCCCTTCTCCAGTTCCTTGAACACCAGCATCTGGTTCTGATGCGTGTTGTCGACACCGGCCTGGCAGGCCGCGACGCCCTTGCCAGGGACGACCACGGCTTGAACCCCCATCAGGAATTGATCGTCGCGATCGACACAGGTCGCCGACGCGATCACGACACGGCCGGCGGCGCGATCGACGGCGATCACGGACCACGTGGCAAAGGCCTTGGACGGCAGTGTCAGCAGGAGTGCCGCAACACACAGACCGCGAAGACCGCGAAGAACCATTCGACGCATCATCCCCCTCTACGGATTATTGTCGCTCTCCGGCTGAATCGAGCGCCAGCCTGAAGTTTGCGGCCCGCCCGACTTACACGGCTGCCGCCCGAACGAAGGCAGCTGACAGGTCCGACGCGGTCGTGCGATTGATCGTCTCGTTCACCCCGACCAGGAACGTGTCGCGCTGCGGCGCCGACAACATGACGCCATTGGCGGCGAGCCGCTTTTGAAACGTCACCGCGTCGACCCCTTTGACGCGCAGGCGGAACAGGTTGGTGCCGGACGGCACGCGATCGATCGCAAAGGCCTCGTGCTGTTGCAGACCGCGAATCCAATCCTCTGACAGCCGCACCGCCCTGGAATAGCGCTCCTCGAATCCGGACAGATAGTGGAGCGCGACGAGCGCAAACGGCCACGCGGCGCTGAGTCCGCCGCCGAACATCCGGCGTCCGTGATACATGCCGTCGATCAGGTCCTTCGGTCCTGCGAGGATCGCACCCGATGCGGCGTTGAAGTACTTGTAGAGCGACACGTAGACGGTGTCGAACGGCCGCGCCGCCTCGGCCGCGCTCTCGCCGGTATACGCGGCCTGCAGGAAGAGTCGAGCGCCATCGAGGTGCAGTCGGATGCCGTCGCGGCGCGCGAGCGCGACGATCTTCTTCAGCTCGACGGGATCGAAACGTTCTCCCTGCTTGCGGCGCACGGGGGTTTCAATCGCAATCGCCGACACGCGGGACACGACGCGCGCGCCTTTCGTCTGGTCGAGGACGCGCTGAACGTCGTCGGCGCCAAACGTTGCTCGACCAGCCGCAAGCGGCATCAGCGTCAGATTGCTGAGCGTCTGGGCGCAGTCGCCTTCGTCCTGATAGAAGTGGCTGTCTTCCTGGACGAGCACCCGGCTCGATCCCGCTGCCAGCGCGCGCACCGCCATATGATTCGCGAGCGTGCCGGTGGGCATGAAGATCGCGCGTTCCTTCTGCAGCGCCCGCGCGAACGCCTCTTCGAGCTGCTCCACCACGCCGCCGAGCGAATAGGAATCGGGCGTCATCGCCTTCTCGTCGAGGAGGCGCGTGAGCAGGCGCGCGTATTGCGCTGGCGTGAGCCCGAGTCCGTCGCCGCTGAGACGAACGAGGCGATCGTCCGATTCAGCCGGAGCGTCGGTCCCAGCCGCGAGTGAGCCGCCGATGGCCCGGGCCGGCAGCCCCAGGCCCAGTCCCGCCCCGAGCGTTCCGAGCTGCAGTACCCGCCGTCGTGGAATCATCGTCATGATGCGCTCCTCATGCCCGAAAGATGAAGTACACCGCTCCGACGAGGCACAACCCGGCCCAGAGAAAGTCGAGCTTGATCGGCTGCTTCATGTACAGCACGGCGAATGGCACGAACACCGTGAGGGTGATCGCTTCCTGCAGGATCTTCAGCTGCGGTAGCCCGAGCGCCGAGTAGCCGATTCGATTCGCCGGCACCTGCAGCAGGTACTCGAAGAACGCGATCCCCCAGCTGACGAGGACGGCCACCAGCAGCGGTTTCGCCCGCAGGTCGCGCAGATGCGCGTACCAGGCGAAGGTCATGAAGACGTTGGAGCAGACGAGCAGGATCCCGGTTCGAACGACGACGTCCATCGATCAGCCCTCGAACAATTGCCGGTGCAGCCGCCTGGCATCGTCCAGATTGAGCTGGCCGTTGCCGTACGCGCCCTTGAAATCCGGCGGCAGCACCGCCGCGATGGCGACGCCGATCGTGTCCATGATCAGCCGCCGATCGTCGCCGGCGCGCGCGCGCAGCACGCGCGCTTCGACCGGGCGGCCGAATCGCGCAATCGTCTCGACCGAATGCAGCGTTTCGCCTCCCACCGGGAACAACGCCTCCGTGCCGGTGATACCGACCGGCAGAATCATGGCGTCAGGCACGTCGAGGTATCGGGTCGCGCCAGCCAGCATCGGCTGCAGCCCGAACGTGCGGCTGCGAGTGCCTTCCGCAAATACCAGCAGCGCGTCGCCGCCCTGCAGGCGCTGGTGCGCGACTTCGATCGATTGCCGCGCCGCGCGCGCCACCTCGCGTGGACTCATGACGGCATCTTCAGAAGACAACGAGCTGCTCTGCGGCGTCTTGATGGTTCCGAAACACAGGCTCGAGAACCGCCGCTTGAGACTGGAATACACCTTGGGCCCCGCGATCGCCGTCAACCTGCCAGCGAGATCGGAGCCGACGCGATGCAGCAGCACTTCCAGGCAGTTCGCGTCGGAATACGAGAGGTGGTTTGAGAAGATCACCACCGGACGCTGCGCCGCCGCCGTCACATGCTCCACACCGAGCGTCGTGGAACCCGGCTGGAGAATCCGGTCCGCGAGCACATGATGGATGTGGCGCGCGAGCGGGTCTGGCGGGTAGTACGTCCAGTCGCCGCCATCGGTGGCCAGCCGCTCGACCAGCGCCGTGAACGCCGGCTGGCCGGCGGCGGCGATGTCGTGCGCGAGCGCGTGCCGAATCTCCTCAATCGTCTGCGCGTCGCGACCGGCGAGAAACGTCGTGATCGCCGCGATCAGGGCCTGTTGATCGAGCCGTTCGGGCATTACCACGGATGTCGGTCCCGGGAACGGTGGTGCGCGTGCACGAAGCCTCCAATCATCTGACGAGCGCACCCCGCTCCTGCAGCACCCGCCGCAGGATCGATCGATGGCAGCGCCGGTCGTCGGCGCAATAGCAGCCGACCGAGAAATTCGCGTGGTGCGAGAGCGCGGCGAGCGTGTCGAGCAGACGCGCCGCGTCGGGTCGCTTGAGCTCCGCGAGGAAACGGCGCGCGAAGACGTTCCACGCACCAGGATTCTCGAGAATGCGCGTCTCGCGCATCAGCGCGGCGCTCGGCGCCAGCGTCGGCAGCCACACATCGTACCAGTTCCCGCGGGCGTATTGCGACCGTGGCACGCCGCGCGGCGGCCTGCGGACCGTGCCGATCCTGACGCCTTCGCCGCGCGCTCGACGACTCCCCAACCGGACAATCGACACTGCCATCACACGTTCCGACGGGGACGGAGGTTCAACCGCAAACCCCCGTCCCCGAAAGGTGAAACTGCAGAAACCTGAGAAGCTGCCTGATTATCTCGCGAGTGGCGTCGCTGTCGTGCACCAGGTCGAAGGCGTGCGGCGCCCCGGCATGATTCACCACCGTCACGGGCAAATCGCAAGCCAAGCCGTCGGCGACGAACCGGTCCAGCGCCTCGTTCAGATGCGGGAACTCGTCCTGCCCCGCGCGCGCGACGAACAACGGCACATCGGGCGGTAAATCGCCGGCGGACTTTCCCGCCGTGGGATTGACGAACCCCCATTGCGCGGCCGATTCGGCGACCGCGGTGGAGCTGCCGGCGTCGAGCGTGAAGGGATAGCACAGCGCGGCACACGCGAGATCGCCGCGCTCCTCGATCACGGTCGACAAGGCGAGCGGACCGCTCCCCGAACTGGCGAACAGACCCATCCGACGCCGATCGATGCCCAGCGAATCCGCGTGTGTTCGGATGTGGCCCAGCAGGGTGCGAAGGTCGGCTTCGGGCGTGCGGTTCGTGTACAAGATCGAGACGATGCCCGAGGCGGCGATCAGGCGTCCCCACGAGACGGACCACTCCATCTCCTTGAACGCGCAGCCAAGCGGATTCGGCTCCCGGGGCGGATACCCGAGCACGACCACGACAGCGGGCCACGCGACGCCGGTCACGGCAGCGGACGGATAGTACAGGTCCATCGTGACAGCCGCCGCGCCGGCCCCGTACGGCACGTCGCGCCGGACAACCGCCGACTCCATTCCTGGAATCTCGTACACCACCTTCTTCAAGGCAATCGGGTGCCGCTCTGTGGGTTCGCTCATCGGCGCGCTCCTCGGAAGAGAGTTCGTAGAAATACAAAAGCCGCCGGGCAGGGCCTGCCGCGACGGCTTCGTGCGATCGCCGGATCGTGACACGGGCGGACCTCCGTCCGCCCCGTGTTCAATCCAGCGCGCTGTGTGTTTCTACGACCATAGCTTCCGCGGACGCTCTCATGCAAGAAAAAAGAACTGAGTCATGGCGCCGAAGTCTACGTAGCGTCGTATCCCGTCAGCTGCCTGATCCAGATGTTCCGGTACCGCACCGGATTGCCATGATCCTGCAGGGCGATCGGCCCTTTCGCATTGTCCGGCGTATACGGATCGATCTTCTTGTGCGCGGTCGGTCCCCAGAACGAGGTGGCGTTGTGCACCACGATCCCGTTGTGGAAGACCGTCGCCGTCGCCGGCTTCTCGAGCTTGCCGGCCGCAAAGCGCGGCGCGGTGAATACGATGTCGTACATCTGCCATTCGCCGGGGCCTCTCGACGCGTTGACGAGCGGCGGGAACTGACCGTACATCGCCGATGCCTGGCCGTCGGGGTAGGTAGGGTTGTGATAGCTGTCCAGCACCTGAATCTCGAACTTGCCCAGCAGGAAGACGCCGCTGTTGCCGCGGCCCTGGCTGTCGCCCTTCACCTCTTTGGGCGTCGCGAACTCGACGTGGAGCTGAACATCCGTGAACTCCGCCTTGGTGCGAATCAGCCCCTTGCCGGTTTCGAGTACGCCGTTGTTCATCGCCCAGGTGACCGGAGAGCCGTCCATCATCTGCCACGCGCTGAGGTCGGCGCGCGCGCCGATCAGGACGGTGGCGTCCTGCGGAGCATTCACCGGCGTGGCAGCCACACCGTCGCCGGGCGCGACCATCCGCGGCTGCGGCCGCTTGCCGTCGTGGACGCGCCACTTGCCGTTGGGCTGCATCGGCGTGTCGTCGTAGCCAACCGGTGCCTGCTGCGCGAGCATCGTTGCGCTGATTGCGATCAGCGCGATCGACAGTTTGAGCGTCATCTCCATCCTCCTTGAGCCTTGAGCCTTGAAACGTGAAACGTGAGACGTGTCATCTGACAGTCCACGCTTCCATCAGTTCGATTCGCGTGCCGTCGGGATCGTACAGGTTCAGCTGCCACTTTCGGTTTCGTCCGATCTGCGGGCTAGCGCCGGCATTGGCATCCCCGGACGTCAGCCGGCTTCGCACCAGCTCGAGCGCCTCCTGCATGTCAGGAACGACGAGCGCGATGTGATGCGCCGTTCCCAGCTGACGGCGATCGAGCGGACCGCTCTGCAGCATGTACTCGAGATACTCGGTGCTTTCGGGCGCCCGCATGTTGATCCAGCTGGTCACATCGTCAGTCCGGCCGCCGCGCCAGATTTCGGAGAACGCCAACGTCGCGTTGTAGAAGCGATCGGCCGCCGCGGCGTCGCGAATCGTGAGTCCCGCGTGCATGATCCGACGGGAGATGCGCCGATCCGAGTTGGCAGCCGAACCGGTGGCCGAGTCGCGTTCGACCTGGACGAACTGCACCCGATGACCGTCGGGGTCGATGACCTCGACCCGGCGTCCGCCGGCCTCGACGTCGAACGCCGACTCCGACACGCGCGCGCCGCGCGCGAGGAGAAATTCCCGCAGAGCGCCAACGCTTGGCGTTCCAAACGCGACCGCGACGAGCCGTTCGTCGCGGTCGGAGGGCAATCCATCGCGCACGATCAGCCGCTGCCGGTCGTTCACGGCGAACACGGCCACATGCGGTCGCGCGGCAGGCGCGACTTCGGGGTAGCCGAGCAGCCCGGAGTAGAAACGGCGTGCCTTGGCCAGGTCGCTCGTCTGCAGCGCGATGTGCGCGATCCCGACGATCGGCGGACGACTCTGCGCGGCTGACGACATCACCGCCGCGACAATCACAGCCGATACGGCCACAGGCGAGAATCTCACGGCGTCCTCATCTGACCCATCCCGCCCGTGATGTAAGCCTTGACGACTTCGAGCACGTACCCCTGGCAGGCCTCCGCCGTCTTGCCGTCGTACGCGCCGTCATTGGTGATGTTGTTCGAGACGACGCGAATGCCTAGAAACGGGATCTGGAAGAGGTCGGCGATCTGCGCTGCCGCGACGGTTTCCATTTCCTCCACCGATGTGCCGTACTGATCGTGGAACCGCTGGATGCGGTCGAGCTCGCTGTTCCAGACCTCCGCGGAGCCAATGATCCCTTCGACGACGCGTCCCCTGGTATAGCGATCTTTCACGCGGAGCGCCGTGGCGAGCAGCTGGCCGTCGGCGCCGAACCGCCGCATCCGACGCGCGTTCGGATCGGTAGCGGCGCTGCCGTCGGCGCGCGTCAGATCGAGCGGCACCCAGTCGCCGAGGTCGCTGCCCTGACCGGCGAGGCGGAAGCCGGTCTTGAACGACCCCAGGTTGACCGCATGCGTCCCGACCACGATGTCGTAGACGCGCAGACTTGCTTCGTGGCCGCCCGCGGTCCCCTGGTTGATGATGGCGATCGGGTGGTAGCGCTCGGCCGCAATCGCCGTGGCCGCTGCGGCGGCCGGCATGCCCTTCAAGGTCTTGGACACGATGACGGGGTAGCCGTCCACCGTGCCTCGCCAGAACGTCCAGCCCTTCACGCGCTCTTCAGCCGCCCCCGTCAGCATCCCGGCGATCGTGCGCACTTCGACGTCCATGGCGCCCTGGACGACGATCGGACGGCGCTCCGCTTCGCGGCAGCTGACGAGGAGGAGGGCGAGCGAGAGGGCGGACAGCAGCCGCCGCGCTGGTTTCATATGAACGGATTGAACCCTATCATCGTTTCTCGACGGCCAAGCAACGGTAGAACGTCTGAAGGTCGAAGTCAGAAGGCTGAAGCCTTCAAACTTCAAACTTCAGACTTCAAACTTCAAACTTCAGAAGCCGTACAGCTCCGCCGGGTTGCTCACGAGGATCCGTGCCCGCAGTGCCGCGTCCGGCGCCCAGACAGGCAGCTGGTTCAACAGCGCGCCATCGTCAACCTGCAGCAACGGCGCGATGTCGGTGTTCTTGCGGCCGGCGACGACAGCGGAGTCGGGGTGCGGCCAATCGGTGCCCCAGAGAACGCGCTGCGGGTTCGCAGCAATCAGCGCCTTGGCAAACGGCGTCACATCGGGGAAATTCGGTGCCTGCGTGGAGCTGCGATACGCGCCGGAAATTTTCACATACGCCGATCCGCTGCGGACCAGATCCAGCAGCGACCTGAAGCCGGGCTGATCGAGCCCGAGCGGCGCCTGCGCGCCGCCAAAGTGGTCGAAGACGAACCGCACGGGCGCGCCGGCGACCTGGGCGCGAATGGCGTCGATCATCGACAGCCGCGTGTTCATCTGGATGTGCCAGCGGCTGCCCCGCAACCGGTCGAGGGCCGCGCGGACGCGCTGACTGCCGACGGATGGATCCGCGATGCCGCTGGTCTCGAGATTCAACCGGATGCCGCGAACGCCGGCGGCGTCCAGGTCGGCGAGCATCGTGTCGGAGCCGCGGGTCTCGACGTCGATGACGGCGATCGCCCGCGCGCGCGGCCCGAGTTGCTTGACCGCCTCGAGCGTGCACGCGTTGTCGGTCCCGTAGACGCTCGGCTGCACGATGACCACGCGATCCATGTGCAGCGCGCGATACAGCGTGCGCATCTCGTCGACCTGGGCCGGCTCTGGCGTGTAGACGCGCGCCGGCGTCATCGGAAAGCGCTTCGGATCGCCGAAGATGTGGGTGTGGCAATCGCACGCGCCCGGCGGTACGTCGAACGCAATCGGCGTGCGCGGTTGCGAGGCGGCCGCGAGGAACGGGACCGCCGCCATCTGCATCAGCAGTTCGCGTCGAGAGATCATCGGCAGCACCTCGCCATGTTCAGAGCGGTTTCCTGAGAAAATCCACCAGCAGCGCGCTGACCGCTTCCGGCTGTTCCTGCTGTACCCAATGACCGGCGCCGTCGATCAGATGCGTGCCCGCCGTCTTCGTGCACACGGTCTTCTGCAGCCGCTCGAGCGCCCCGGGGTTCTGATAGACGCCCCAATCGCTCCTCCCTCCGATGAACATCGACGGCTGATCGATCGTGCGCCCGGAAAACAGCTGAAGCTCCGATGCGAAACGGGCGACCGAACCGACCCGATAGCCTTCGAGGCCGCCCTGGAATCCGGTTCGGCCATATTCGCTGCTGTAGACCTTCAGCTCCTCGTCTGGCAGCCATTTGCACGCGGCAATCGCCGCGGTGGACGGCATCTCGGGCGCGACCGTTTCCGCCATGCCCTTGTCCAGATCCATGACGTAGTAGCGCGGCAGCTTCGCCCATTCGCCGGCGGTGCGGGCCGCCAGCGGCGCCGGCTGGTTCTCGGTCCAGTCCGCGCTCTTCATGTGGTAGTAGGCGCGCAGGAAAGCGTGGACGCCTTGGGGAGCGTGCCACATGTTGTCGTTCGCTTCGCGCGTCTGGTAGTACCGCTGGTAATGCTTGCGCGGCGGTTTCAGGGCGGCGAGCTCGTCGTAGATGGTATCCGCAGCCGGCGCCGCCGGTCGCGGCGTATCCGCTGTGTTGAACGGCAGCGCAGGAGGACCGCCGAACGGCGCGCTCATCATGACGACCGACCTGAAAATGTCGGGCCGCACCACCGCGCACCAACCGGCGAGCGGCGAGCCTTGATCGTGTCCGATCACGGCAGCAACCGAGCGGTGTCCCAGCGCTGACACGAGTCCCAGCACATCTCGCACTTGATTGAGCGTGCGAAACGGCGCCAGATCGTCGTCGTACCGGACATCGGTCCCCGAGGTGCGGCCGTAGCCACGGACATCCGGCGCAAAGACGTGATAGCCGGCCGCGGCAATCGGCAGCATCACCTTTCGCCAGCTGTAGGCGAGCTCTGGGAATCCATGGAGCAGGACGACCCCGGGGCGATTCGCGCCGAAGCCCGCTTCGAGCACATGCATTCGAAGGCCGTTGACGTTGTCGACGAAGCGCGAGCGGATGCCGACCGGAAGCACCGACGGGCTATACGGCGCCTGGTCTGCACTCTGCTGCGCCGCACGGACCACGCTGCGAACCAGCGGCGGCGCGACCATCGCGCCCAGACCCTGCAGCACCCGACGCCGTGTCATTGAATCGTCGCCGCGCACAGGTCCTCCGTGGCGCTACTTGCTCGCGGGCAGGCGAAAGGGCGGCGGCTGCGTGCCGTCGACGTCCGTGAACCCGTACTCACGCGCCAGCGTGCCGACGTCCAGCAGTTGCCCCGATCGTTCGATGACGCGGGCGTCCGACGCCAACGCCACCACCGCACGGCCAAGATACGCGGTCGTTTCCTTCGGCCCGCCTGGGCCGTCGAGGGCCGCTTCAGCGCCCGCGCGACGGAACGCTTCCACGATCCGTTCGGTTCGCATGAAGCCGGGCGCGACGGCCAGCGTGGCAATGCCATGGTCCCGCAGTTCCTGCGCCATCGCCCAGGTCAGGCGAGCGACGGCGCTCTTTGACACGTCGTAGTAGATATTGCGCAGGTACGGAAGCGCGTCGAGGTTCGCCGTCGTGCTCACGATGAGACCGCGGCGCTGGGGCAGCATCAGGCGTACCGCCAGCCGGCTCGCCGTGAAATGCGCACGGACACCGGCGGTGAACATGCCGCTCCATTGATGGAGCGGCTGCTCCCAGAACGGCACCATCGGAAGCGGACGGCAGTCGCTGTGTTCGTAGCCTCCCCACACATTGTTGACGAGGAGATCGAGCAGCCCCTGTTCGTCGCGGATCCGCCCGAACAGCGACTCGACGTCCGCATCGACGGTGTGATCGCAGCGGACAGCAATGCCGCAGCCGCCGCGGTTCGTGACTTCTCGAGCCGTCTCCTCGATCGTGCCCGGCACATTGTCCGTCGTCGGACCGCCGTCCACGCTTCGGCCGCTCACGTAGACCGTGGCGCCGGCGGCGCCGAGTTCGAGCGCAATGCCGCGTCCCGCACCCCGGCTTGCGCCGGTGACCAGGGACACGACGCCGTTCAGCGCCACCCAATCACCTATTCACCAGATCACCAAATCACCAAATCACTGTCCTGGGTGGTACTGCCGCTCCTTGTGTGCATCCACCTGCGGGCGATAGAAGTACACCTCGCGTAAGTCACCGGTCGCGTAGCGAGAGGCCTGATCGTTGAAGTGCGGCGACTTGGGATCGCCACTCTGGCCGCCGGCGGTCACCGCGCGCGCCTTGACCTGGTCGCCGAACTCGACAACCGCGACGAAGCTGTTGCCGGTCGTGCCGTAGATCTTCTTCGATCCTTTGTAGGTGCGCGCGCCGTACGACGCCAGCGATCCCCACCGCGCGGAGCTGAACCCCACGGGAATGCTCGGCCCGGCATCGCTGAACGGGTGGACGATGTCGTCGGTCAGACGCTGGAAGCGGTTGATGTCCCCCCACGGCGTCTTCCAGCTGCCGAAGTCGGCGGCGAGCTTGTCGGACGCTGCCGCGAGCGCCTGCACCATTTGATCGGGTATCGCCTTGCTCACAATGTACTCGTCCGCGGAGATACCGGCCTTCCGCGCGTCGGCGTTCACACGCCGGCCGATCTCCTCGCTCCAGTACACGGCGAGCGAATTGGCGACGGAAGTAGTGGACCACCGGA
>Ga0105248_10008059_pt1 | contig 11566 bp, 9 predicted proteins | sample KBSS34metaG_FD_81524 | JGI IMG/M metagenome (GOLD analysis project Ga0105248, IMG submission 81524) | Switchgrass rhizosphere microbial communities from Kellogg Biological Station, Michigan, USA - KBS S3-4 metaG | ecosystem: Host-associated > Plants > Roots > Rhizosphere > Soil | place...
ACGGCCCAAATAACGTTCGGCGAATGTTGCGCATTCAGCCAACGTCGGGCCATGACGTCAAGTTTAACTTATTGAAAAGTAAACGCAAACGATTTCTGTTGCGACGCGATACAAAGCTGTTGACAAACCGGTTTCAGGTCCCTAATATTTGGATTGTGCGTCGCAGCAGTATGGTGCAGAAAGGTGGGTTGCAAAGTAGGGTAGGTTGGGGAAAAATTCCACTAATCAATGCACTCTGATAGAGCGATGTGCAGAAACTAAATGCCGCATTGAACAAAAATGGTGCGTGCGGAGTCGATGTGTAGCAGGTTAACCAAGGTGGCCTGACAGAAGAGTTAAGGTAGCGACAAAGGTTTCGTGGCTGGTTGCGAGGTGCTCAGCGGCTTTGGGATGCATATACGTGACCAGATTGTAACGGCAAGTCTCCTCCCCCTTTGCATAAGGATTCGTCCTTATCTCAAGGGTTAGCCCCGGTTCTCACGAATCGGGGCTTTTTTTTGGTGCTGACCCATTCTTTCTCTTTGTGAGCTGCTGCAGGATTTCCCTCGGCTGGCGATTAGAACATGTGTTGGCCGCCGTTGATGGAGATGTTAGCACCGGTGACGAAAGCAGCTTCTTCCGACGCCAAATAGATTATCAAACCAGCGACTTCCTCCGGTTGACCCAGGCGACCGACGGGGATCTGCGGGATGATTTTCTCCGTCAAGATGTCCTCGCGGATTGCGGTCACCATCTTCGTTCCAATGTAACCCGGCGAAATCGTGTTAACCGTTACGCCTTTCTTGGCGACCTCGAGTGCGAGCGCCTTGGTGAATCCGTGCATTCCAGCTTTTGCCGCCGAATAGTTGGTTTGTCCGAAGGCGCCCTTTTGCCCGTTTACCGACGAGACGTTGATGATGCGGCCCCAGCTGCGCTCCAACATGCCATCCATTACCTGTTTGGTCATATTGAACACGCTATCGAGATTGGTTCGGATGACCGCGTCCCAGTCGGCCTTGGTCATCTTCTTAAAAGTCATGTCACGCGTTATGCCGGCGTTATTGACCAGTACATCGATCGGTCCTTGTTCCGCTTCGATCTTCTTTGTTGCCGCTGCGCACGAATCGAAGTCGGCGACATCGCACTGATAGGCCTGGAAGGCATAGCCTCGTGCCTTCATCGATGCGAGCCAATCGGGCGCTTTCGTATTGCCGGGCGAGTAAGTAACGAGGACTCGATAGCCGGCGTCGGCCATCTTGGTGCAGATGGACTCACCCAGTCCGCCCATTCCTCCGGTGACCAGCACGTTGCGCTGCGCCATTGTCGCTTCCTCCCAGTTGCTATTTCTTGGATATTCGGGCTTCGCCTGTACCCTTCCTCAATCTGTACGTTCCAGCACATAGCGGCCGGGCGCCGGCTCAATTGGCATGCGGTTCGCGTTGCCTAGCTGCGTCGAGGCATTTTTCAGCCGACCGCATTTCGGTCGCAACCACCGCATCCAGTGCGTCCACCAACTCCCTGTGGTGCGCTGCGCACTAGTGAGCCAGCTTTGCGGGTCATCGGGTAGCTCGCTGTTCACCCAGTACTCTCGCCGACCCGCCGCAGGAGGATTGACGATCCCCGCGACGTGCCCGCTGCCTCCGAGGACAAACTCGATTGTACCTGCAAGCAGCCGGCTGCTCGCATAAGCAGATGTCCACGGCACGATATGATCCTCTCGGGTTGCCAACCAGTAAGCGGGGACGCGCACTCGCGCGAGATCCACCTGCCGTCCGCACACCCGCAGTTTTCCCGGCGTGCGCAGGTTGTTCTCGAGATACATATTGCGCAGATACCAGGCGTAGAGCTTGCCCGGCAGATTGGTGCTATCGGCGTTCCAATGCAACAGGTCGAACGCCTTCGGAGTCCGTCCCTTCAGGTAGTTGTTGATCACAAAATGCCAGATCAACTCGTTCGCGCGCAAGCTTGCAAACGCGGCGGCAAGGCGGCCGCCCTGCATGACTCCGCCTTCGGCGTATTCCTGCTCGGTCTTGCGCACGTAGTCCGCGTCGACATACACACCGATCTCACCGACGTCGCTAAAATCCAGCATGGTAGCCAGCAGCGTAAGACTGGAGATACGTGCGGGACGCGGCATCACTGCCACGGCGCTCGCCAGGAGTGTGCCGCCGATACAGAACCCCAGCGCGTTGAGCGCCTTGCTCCCATTGATGTCCAGTGCGCTCTCGAGCAATTCGATGATGCCTTGCTGCACGTAATCGTCCCACGTGCACGCGCCTAGTTCTGCGGGCACGTTGCGCCAGGACACCATGAACACCTGCAGACCCTGGTCCAGTGCGAAGCGCACCAGCGAATTCTCCGGCTGCAGATCCAGAACGTAGTACTTGTTGATGAATGGCGGCACGATGAACAAGGGGCGTGCATGCACTTTGGGAGTGCGAGGTGCGTACTGAATCAGTTGCGCTATGGCGTTCTCATGGATCACCGCGCCCGGCGTCGCGGCGATGTTGTGCCCGACTCGGAACGCCCGCTCGTCGCTGCGCTGAATCCGTCCATGGGCGAAATCCTCCTGAAGATGTGTCAGCCCGACGGCGAGGCTGACTCCGTTGCTCGCTATGGCGAGTTTGATGGCCTCTGGATTGGTCGTCGGGAAATTGGTGGGTGCCATCGCATCCAGGTACTGCCGTAGCACGAAGCGCAGCCTTTGCTTAACTGCAGGTTCGAGCGCTGCAGCGTCAAGCAAATCGCTCAGCCACTTCGCGTTCAGGAGATAGGACTGCTTGAGCGCACGAAAGAAGGGCAATGAGGTCCATTCGTCCGCATCGAAGCGATGATCGGAAGACTCCTCCACGCCTACTTGACCGGAGGGCGTCGAGCCGACTGCGGGGTCGAGCAACGTCGACCACAACGCGAAATGGTGCTGGTAGTAGCGCTCCTGGATCTGCGCGACGCGTTCCGGTTGCACTGCCAGCGCGCGAAACAATTCGGTCAGACCCAATCGGTCGGGGTCCGGCAGATGTGTAATGTAGTCCTGCACCAGCCGAAGGGCGGCGTTCTCCAGCGCCTGCGCTGAGCCGGCTGCTGCGAACGGTCGGGAGGCGCTACCGTGATCCATTTGTCCAGGAAATTCCGTTCAGTGATCGTGTCCGATGAGCAGACGCACGAAGTAAATGGTGGCGATCCCCAACGCGATCAACAGGACTTGCATGACGGTGGCGCGCAGCTCCGGCCGCCGATGCAACCCTGGGATGAGGTCGGCTACCGCTACGTAAATCATGCTGGCCGCAACGAAGCCCAGGAGCGAAGGAATCCACTCCCGCATGGTGTTGAGGGCTGCGTAGCCGAGCAAACCGCCGACCAGCATGGCCGCGCTACACATGAGATTGATCACCAAGGCTCGCCGGCGGGTATAACCCGAATGCAGGAGGATCAGGAAATTGCCTACCTCCGACGGAACCTCGTGCGCAATGATGGCCAACGCCGTAACGATCCCAAGCCGCGTATCTGCGAGAAACGCCGCCGCGATAAGCATGCCGTCGACAAAGTTGTGAAAAGTGTCGCCGACCATGATCATCATGCCGCTGCGACCATGGTCATGGTGACCGGCATGCGCTGTAGACGCGAGGTCGCTGTGATCCGAAGCATGCGAATCCAGTTGACCCACACGCTCGTGCTCGCCCCATTGCGGCATGTGCTGATGCCGCCACAAGACCAGTTTTTCCAGAATGAAGAACGCGAGAATTCCGCCAAGCACCGTAGCGCCCACGGTCTTGGGAGAAGCGACGGCTTCGAAGGCGTGCGGAAGAATTTCGAGAAACACCGCCCCCAGAAGCGCGCCCACAGCGTAGCTGATCAGAATTGGCACGCGCGACGGATGCACCCTCAGCGCCACCGCTGCCGCTGCGGCCACGCTGAGGGCGCCCCCGAGGGCACAACTGCAGATGATCCAGAGTAGAGTGGTCATAGAGGAAACTGATGGCGTCGTCGGCGTCGACGGCGGCTCACGCCGACAACCAGATCAGTGCAGCTTGTCTGCCAGCACGTTTGTCGCGGCGGTGAGAGAAGAATTGTTCGCGTTCCCGGAAGGTACAAAAGTCTCCGCCGAATACTGCAGTTACGCCTGCCCGAGCGAGCCGCCGTCGTGCCAGTGAATAGAGGTCGGCCAGCCATTTGCGTTCCTGCGGCTGCGTCCCCGACTTAGCTCGAAAAGAATCGGCGGCCCCTGGATCTGCCTGAGTAAAGGCCTCCAGCACATCCGCGCCAACTTCGAATGCGTCCGGGCCGATCGCGGGGCCCATGTATGCCAGCAGATTCTCGGCCGGGCATGGCAAAGCGGCGATTGTGTTTTCCAGCACACCGGCGCTCAAGCCCCGCCAGCCGGCATGAGCCGCAGCCACTGTCGTTCCGGCGCGGTCGCACAATAACACTGGCAAACAATCGGCCACCAATACCGCACAGACTTGACCCGGTTGGGTTGCGATGCAAGCGTCCGCCTCCGGAAGGTCCACGCCTTCGGCAGCGTTCACAACGCGGGTGCCATGAACTTGCCGCAACCAATACGGCTCCGCGGGCAGTCGTGCGCGTAATTTCCTCCGATTGGAGAGCAGAGCCTCGGCGTCATCACCAACCTGTGCGCCGAGATTGAACGTGTCCAAAGGCGGCAAGCTCACGCCACCGTTGCGAGTGGTTATCAGAGCATGCACCTTCGGCCCTACCGGCCACTGCGGAACGATCCAATCAGTCTCCGGCGGCATCGGTTTCCAATATGTCGAGCAGCCCTCGCATGTCAGCGGGCAGAGCCGAATCCCAGCTCGTGTGCATTCCAGTGGTGGGGTGAATCAATGCGAGGCGAGTGGCATGCAGGGCTTGTCGGGGGAACGCCTGTGCTGCTATCGGCAATGCGCGCGCACTAGCCTTTCTCAGATACACCGGATCACCTACCAGGGGATGTCCAATGGACGTCAAGTGCACTCTAATCTGGTGAGTACGTCCGGTTTCCAGTTTGCAGTGAAGAAGACTCCAACCACTGCCGCTGCGCAGCTTGTAATAGTGGGTGATCGCGGGTCGGCCCGATGCGACCACGGCCATACGCGTGCGCAACACGGGATGGCGTCCCACGGGCGCTTCGATTTGTCCATCGGTGCGTGGTGAACCCACCACGATCGCGAGGTAATCACGTTGCACGGTCCGCGCCTGCAACTGACGAACTAGGCTGGTTTGCGCGGTCAATGTCTTCGCTACCACCAGCAGTCCGCTGGTGTCCTTGTCCAGGCGGTGCACGATACCCGCACGCGGCAGGGCCGCGAGGTCGGCTTGACGGTGCAGAAGGGCATTAAGCAGCGTGCCGTCGGGATTTCCGTTGCCGGGATGAACCACCAGTCCGGCAGGTTTGTCTACCACCAATAGATCACCATCCTCGAACAATACAGACAGCGCAATGTCCTGCGCTGAATCTTCCACATCCGAGGCGCGAGTGAGAGCAACGATCCGAATGCACTCGCCCTCCCAGACCGGATCGCGCGCGCGTGCTGTCCGGCCATCTACTGTGACGAGGTCTTGTTTGATCCAATCCTGCAGGCGGCTGCGCGAGTAACTCTGGAACAATCGGGCGGCCGCTTGATCCAGCCGCAATCCGGCCATCTCGGCGGGCACTCGCGCATCGAGTGCCTTGGCTACGGAGGTCCCCGCATCGGCGCGGTCCGCGCCGGGCGATCCTGCAGCGCCGTCGGCGCCGTTCGACGCTGGAGCGCATGGGCTATAATCAGCGCGGCGTTTAACGAGGCTCATGATGCTCCGTAGTTTAGCGGTAATCTTCTGCCTGCTGCTACTCGGCAGCAGCGGCACATTCCTCGCCGGCTGCAGTTCGAGCGGCGACAACAAATACGACGAGACCCGCGACTGGTCCGCCGAGCGCCTGTACAAAGAGGCGAAGGAGGAACTGGTCGGCGGCAACTACAAAAAGGCCATCGGCTATTACGAAAAGCTGGAGTCGCGCTATCCGTACGGCCGCTACGCCCAGCAAGCTCAGCTGGAGCTCGGTTACGCATACTACAAGGACAAGGAGCCGGCCTCCGCGCTTGCGGCAGCGGACCGCTTCATCAAACTGCACCCCGACAATCCCAGCGTCGACTATGCGTACTACCTCAAGGGGTTGGTGAACTTCAACGAGGACCTCGGCATGTTCGGCGACTTGGCCAACCAGGACCTTAGTGAACGCGACCCGAAGGCGGCGCGGGAATCGTTCGAGGCGTTCCGCGAGCTCGTGACACGCTTCCCGAACAGTCGTTATGCGCCAGACGCCTATGCGCGCATGCGCTACCTCGTCAACTCCATGGCCAACAACGAAGTGCAGGTCGCGACCTACTACTATCGCCGGAAGGTTTACGTCGGAGCGGTGAATCGCGCCCAATTCGTTCTGGCCAACTATCCCAAGACCCCCGCAGTGGAGCCTGCGCTGGTCGTCCTGGTAAAGGCCTACGATGCGATGGGTTTGACCGACCTGAGGGACGACGCCGATCGTTTACTCAAGCTCAATTTCCCGAATACCAAATATCAACTGGCGGCCGCCAAGGCGAAGCGCTGGTATCAACCCTGGTAATCCGATGGTCAGGGACGTTGGGGACAAGGCGCGCTAACGTGCGAACCTTCCTATTGCCTCCATCAGTTCCGAGACCGCCTCTGTGCCATCTCCGGACTGCAATGCTTTGCGCACGCAGCCCAAAGTGTGCCCGCGCAGAAGTTGCAAGGCAGTCGCATCCAGTGCACTACGAATCGCCGCGATCTGATGCAGGATGTCCACGCAATAACGCTGCTCCTCCACCATCTTGGCCACGCCTCGAACCTGTCCTTCGATTCGGTTGAGTCGCTTTCGCAGCGCTGCATGGTCTGGCCGCGAAACCGTCTTATGAGTTGTTGCAAGGTCTGCGGCAGTGCGTTCACGGGTTGCGCTGGCATCACGCGGCTTCATAGCCTGCCTCCTCGACAGCAGCTTTGAGCGATCCCACCGAAGCGCGCGCCGGGTCGAAGACCACATGGGCCTCACTGTTCTGTAGCGAGATCTCCGCGGTCGTCACGCCCGGAACGCTCTCCAATACATTCTTCACGCTCCGGACGCAACCCTCGCAGGTCATACCGGATATTTTTAGCTTCACCGTTTCCAATGCATTCTCACTAGAATCTGCTGGTCATTCTGTCGAGCAGCGGGTTATGCGCCCGGCCTCCATCGCTTCAGTAACAAGGAATTCGTTACCACAGAGACCGAGCTCAGCGCCATCGCCGCGCCGGCGATGACAGGGTTGAGCATGCCCGCTGCCGCAAGCGGAATGCCGAGTACGTTGTAGACGAAGGCGAAGAACAGGTTCTGGCGGATCTTTGCCACCGTCGCCCGAGACAGTGATACTGCGTCGGCGACGCTCATCAGATCGTTGCGCATCAGCGTTACATCGGCGGCTTCGATGGCAATATCCGATCCAGACGACAGGGCGAAGCTCACATCCGCTGCCGCCAGCGCCGGAGCATCGTTCACGCCATCGCCGGCCATACCCACGAGCGATCCGGTGGCGCGCAACTGCCGCACCTGCGCGGCCTTGTCGCCAGGTCTTACGTTGGCCCGATACTGGGTGATGCCCGCTTCCCTTGCGATATTCGAGGCCGTCGCATCGTTGTCGCCAGTTAGCATGATCGCGGTGACACCCTGTGACTTGAGCCGCGTCACCGCGGCCATCGAACTACTTCGTATCTGGTCCGCTACGGCGAAATAGCCGAGCACCCCAGCGGATCCTGCCAGCGCAACAATGGAGCTGCCATTGGCGGCAAGCCGCTGTACTTGCGACGCATCGAATGCGTAACCGTGGGACGCAAGCCAATCTGGTGCCCCCAGAACATACAGTGTTCCAGCGACGTATCCACGGACGCCAGCGCCAGTCGCGGAGGAGAAATCAGTCACGGGCTGCAACGCGGCGCCAGCGGATTGGGCGCGTGCACGAATTGCGGCCCCGAGTGGATGCTGAGAGCCTTGTTCCAGGGAAGCGGCGATCGACAACAATTCGGCCACTTGCATATTTGCCACCGGGATGATTTCTGTGACAACTGGATGCCCCTGGGTGAGCGTACCAGTCTTGTCCACCACCAGCGTGCGGATCTTGCCCGCGTGCTCGAGCGCCGCGGCGTTACGCATCAGAATTCCCGACTCGGCGCCGCGCCCGCTGCCGACCATGATCGCGGTGGGCGTCGCCAGACCCAAAGCGCATGGGCAGGCGATGACGAGCACAGCCACTGCGTTGATCAGCGCAGGGGTAAATGCTCCGCCGAACGTCCACCACAAAGCGAACGTTGCCAGTGCGAGCAGCACTACAACGGGTACGAAAATGCCGGAGACGCGGTCGGCAAGCCGCTGAATCGGTGCTTTGGTACCTTGCGCCTCGCTCACGAGACGCAGGATCTCCGCAACTTGCGTTGCGCTTCCCACTTCGGTAGCGCGCAGGCGCAGGGAACCCTGCTGGTTCTGCGTTCCTGCGAACACCCGCGCGCCCGGGTGTTTTGAAACCGGCAGACTTTCCCCCGTCAGCATGCTTTCGTCGACGCTCGAACTCCCGTCGATGACATCGCCGTCCACTGGTACCCGGTCGCCTGCTCGCAGCACCACCAGATCGCCGATTCGGACTTGCGAAAGGTCCACATCCCGCACAGAGCCATCACGTTCCACTCGCGCCGTCCGAGGCTGAAGCTGGAGTAACTGTTTTATCGTTGACGACGTGCGGCTCTTGGCACGTGCCTCCAGCAGTCTGCCCATGAGTACGAGGGTAATGATGGCTGCGCTCGCCTCGAAATAGACATGCTGCTCCGCGCCGAACAAGACGACGGTGGCGCTGAACAGATACGCGGCGCTGGTGCCTAACGCAATCAGAACGTCCATATTGGCCCCGCCGCGAAGTGCATGCCAAGCCGCCACATAGAAGCGTCGTCCGATCCAGAACTGCACCGGGGTTGCCACCGCCAGCTGAAGCCAGCGAGGCAAAAATTCCCCATGGTGATCAGAAAACATCCATGCCATCTGCACCAAGAGTGGCACCGTGAGTGCCAGCGCAAACCAGAACTGGCGCAGCAAAGTGGCGTAGTCCGCAGCATGACGCAATCGCTCAGCGTCATTTTCTCCGCCGCTCACTTCTTCGGCGCCGTAGCCGACCCGCTGGATTGTGGCGAGCAGTTGCTCGTGCGTGACCAGTCCCGGGGTGTAGCGAACGCGTGCCCGCTCGGTGGCAAGATTGACCGTGGCCAGCGTTCCGGGCAACCGATTCAATGCTCGCTCGATGCGGGCCGCACACGCGGCACAAGTCATGCCGCTGATCGAGAATTCGAGCACGGTGCCGGACATAGGGAGTTGGGCGTTGAGCATAGAAGGAGCGCTTGCCTGAACCAAGCACTACCGCGACTAGTATACCCTATGAGGGTATATGAAGCCACCTGCTGCCTGGACAACACCCCTGTGCCAATGCCGGGGTGGTGGTCGCAGAAGCGTGCTGCTCCCCGGATGCCAAGCGTTCAAACCAGCAGCCTACGGAGGGCAAATCGGCTAGATTTTGCAATTCGCTCAAGGCCCAGGACCGGCGGCCGATATGACATTTGTCTGGAAGGCGCCGCCAGGGGTCTCTGGATGGGATGACGGGGCGAGGCGCCGGCAGAGCCTGGCCGTGCACTGGGTCACGGCTTGGTTCTGCTCGGCGCCCTTAGCCCTACGGTTTTCGAGATTGTCGGGTTGGCCAGAGAGGTGGCGCCTCCCCGGACCCCATGAATACGAGAGACCATCCGATTCCTTCATCCGGAAAATCGGGCCATGCCTGGGGCGTGGCGCCTCAGCGCTGCAATTCAGGCAAGTCTTTGTACAGATCGAGGGCTTCGGGGTTGGCCAGGGCCTCCTTGTTCTTCACCGGCAGCCCATGCACGACATTGCGCACCGCGAGTTCGACGATCTTCCCGCTTTTGGTGCGCGGGATGTCCGCAACCTGAATGACTTTGGCCGGCACGTGCCGGGCAGTCGTGTTGGCCTTGATCTGTTGTTTGATTCGCTTGGTCAGGCCCTCATCCAGAGCCAATCCATCGCGTAGCCGTACGAACAGCACCACGCGCACGTCATTGTCCCAATCCTGTCCGATTACCAAGCTCTCCACCACATCTGGAAGTTGTTCGACCTGGCGGTAGATTTCGGCGGTGCCGATGCGCACGCCGCCGGGGTTCAGCACTGCATCCGAGCGACCGTAGATCACCAGCGTCCCGCGGGGGGTCAGCTCCATGTAATCCCCATGGCACCACACATTGGGGAACTTGGCGAAATAGGCATCGAAGTATTTCTTCCCATCGGGGTCGTTCCAGAAACCGACCGGCATGGACGGAAAGGGAGCCGAACACACGAGTTCGCCCTTCTCGCCGATCAACGGTTTGCCTTCCTCCCCATAGACTTCCACCTTGAGTCCAAAGCCGCGGGTTTGAATTTCGCCGCGCCACACCGGTAGCCATGGGCTGCCGAGGACGAAACACGACACGATGTCCGTGCCGCCGGAGATGGACGACAGCAGGAGGTCCTGCTTGATGTTGGCGTAGACGTACTCGAAGCTTTCGGGTGACAGCGGCGAACCGGTCGAAGCCATCGTCTTAACGCTGGCGAGACGGTGCGTATCCTTGGGTTTGACGCCAAGCTTGGCGAGGGCGTCGATATATTTGGCAGAGGTGCCGAAGATGGTCATGCCTTCGGTATCGGCCAGATCGAACAGCACATTCGGGTTCGGATAGAAGGGTGAACCGTCGTACAGCAATAGCGTAGCTCCGCTCGCTAGCCCCGACACGAGCCAGTTCCACATCATCCAGCCACAAGTGGTGAAGTAGAACAGCCGATCGCCCCGTTTGATGTCGGTGTGGAGTTGATGCTCCTTCAAGTGCTGCAGCAAGGTACCGCCCGCCCCGTGCACGATGCACTTGGGTACTCCGGTCGTGCCCGACGAGTAGACGATGTAGAGCGGATGATTGAAGGGGAGGCGCTCGAACGCGATGTCTGCCGGTTTGTATGCCGAGAGAAAAGCTGCCAGGTGCACTGCGTTGGGGATGTTGTCGATCAGGGGTCGAGGCACCACGTAGGACACCACCACGACCTTTTGCAGAGATGGCACCTGCTTGGTAATCTCTTCGATACGAGGCAATGCGTCGTGCGTCTTGCCGGTATAGAAATAGCCGTCAACGCAGAACAGCACCTTCGGCTCGATCTGGCCGAAGCGATCCAGGACACCCTGCACCCCGAAATCGGGCGAACACGAAGACCAGATCGCACCGATGCTGGCGGTGGCGAGCATCGCGATCACTGTCTCCGGCATATTCGGCATGAACCCTGCCACGCGGTCCCCGGCCACGACACCCATCCCACGCAGCGCCTGCGCGGTGCACGAGACCTGCTCATACAGCTCACGAAAGCTGATTCTGCGCCGGACTTTATTTTCGCCCCAGAACACGATGGCAATATCGTCGTCACGCCGGCGCAACAGGTTCTCGGCGAAGTTGATGCGCGCGCGAGGAAACCACTTCGCGCCAGGCATCTTGTTGG
>Ga0105248_10008063_pt1 | contig 11564 bp, 10 predicted proteins | sample KBSS34metaG_FD_81524 | JGI IMG/M metagenome (GOLD analysis project Ga0105248, IMG submission 81524) | Switchgrass rhizosphere microbial communities from Kellogg Biological Station, Michigan, USA - KBS S3-4 metaG | ecosystem: Host-associated > Plants > Roots > Rhizosphere > Soil | place...
AAACTGTGAACTACAAACACAACTCGAATTGGCACGTCGTCTCAATTACGGTAATCCGAACCACATTGAGGAGTCTGAGAAGCTATCGCATGAAGTAGGCAAAATGCTTTATGCCTTCCTCGAATCCATTGGCAAGCCGCCGATGCAAACAGGCTCCAAGCAAAAGAACTGATTTCTGTTCTCTGTCAGCTGTTCTCTAAGAGGTTTTATGTTGCATACATTCGTCGCATACGTTGAGGACAAGCCGGGAGTATTGACACGCGTAGCCTCCCTCTTCCGCAGGCTCAACATCAACATCATCTCCCTCACCGTAGGCCACAGCGAGCGCCCCGGCATCTCCCGCATGACCATCGTCGCCAACACGCCCGACCACGCCAACGAAAACACCGGCGACCGCATCCGGGCCAGCCTCTATAAACTAGAAGATGTCGTCGACGTCGACGATATCGGCAAAGCTCCTTCGGTCACCCGCGAGCTCGCGCTCATCAAGGTAGCCGCCACCGCCACCAGCCGCTCTCAGATTTTTGAACTCGTCGAAGTCTTTCGCGCCCGTATCGTCGACCTCGCCCCCGACTCGCTCATGATCGAAATCACCGGCGTCGAAAGCAAAATCGAAGGACTCATCCAGGTGTTAAACGAAACTGAAGTCCGCGTCATCGAAGTCTGCCGCAGCGGCAAAATGACCATGCGCCGCGGCAAACATTCCAGCGGAGTCCTGCGCGCCATGGGCGTCCAAAACAACGCAGAATCCCCGAGGCCCGAACTGGCCATAGACAACTTCGCCGACAACATCTGACAGAATTCGGGTGCCCCACATCTCGCTTTTGAGATGTGGGAGCGATGCCCGCTAACACTGCTAACCGCGCTAACACCGCTACCACCAAAGAAGGAAGTTACAAACACACCATGGCAAAAACCTACTACGAAAACGCCGCAGACCTCACCCTCATCCAGGCGAAAAAAGTCGCCATCATCGGCTACGGCTCCCAGGGCCACGCCCACGCCCTCAACCTCAAGGATTCGGGCGTCGAAGTCCGCGTCGGCCTCGCCGAAGGCAGCAAATCCCGCGCCAAAGCCCAGAAGGCTGGCCTCGAAGTCGGCACCCCCGCCGAAGTCACCAAGTGGGCCGACGTCATCATGATCCTCGTCCCCGACCAGACCCAGGCCAAGCTCTACGCCGACGAAATCGCGCCCAACCTCACCGCAGGCAAGCTCCTCCTCTTCGCCCACGGCTTCAACATCCGCTACAACTGCATCCAGCCCGCGGCTGACATCGACGTGGCCATGGCTGCGCCGAAAGCCCCCGGCCATCGCGTCCGTGAAGTCTTCACCGAAGGCGGCGGCGTACCCGGCCTCATCGCCGTCCATCAGGACGCCACCGGCACCGCCCACGCCCTTACGCTCAGCTATCACAAGGCCATCGGTTCCACCCGCGCCGGCGTGCTCGAAACCACCTTCACCGAAGAAACCGAAACCGACCTCTTCGGCGAACAGGCCGTCCTCTGCGGCGGCGTCAGCCACCTCATCAAGGCAGGCTTTGAAACCCTCACCGAAGCCGGCTACCAGCCCGAGAGCGCCTACTTTGAGGTTCTCCACGAGCTCAAGCTCATCGTCGATCTCATCTACCGCGGCGGCCTGGCCTACATGCGCTACTCCATCTCCGACACCGCCGAATGGGGCGACTACGTCAGCGGCCCGCGCGTAATCAATGATGAAAGTAAAAAAGCAATGAAAGGTATATTGGCCGACATCCAGGACGGGACGTTCGCGAAGAGGTTCCTCGCCGACCAGTCCTCCGGCCGCAAAGAGTTCCAGGCCTTCCGCGACGCCGAAGCCCAGCACCCCATCGAAATCATCGGCAAAACCCTCCGCGCCTCCATGCCCTTCCTCGACCCAGTCACAGTAGAAGAAGTCTCCAAAACCCGCTAAGCTCCCACGGGAACTTGATCGCGAACAAAAGGCCGGATCTGAGAAGCATTCTCAGATCCGGCCTTTTGCTGCAGTTGCAATGTGAAGGTACCCCGCAATTACTCCAAACCGTTAACTCGCGTCCGAGTCTCCATCACGAGCAGCCCTTCCTGCCGTGCTGATCTGGACTGTATCCGGCTTGAGTACTGCGGCAGCCGCCTGGGCTGAAACTGCTGGAGCAACGGGTTTAGTTACTTCACCTGCAGCATGAGTTGAACTGACAGAACCGATCGGGGCTATCGCCATAGAAATCTCCTTCTCGTGCCTTCATCGGCACAATCAGAAAAATCATCAATGGCCCACATTTTGACGTAATCTGACCACGAGACTTCCCCCAACACGGCAATCTTAATGGCGCTTTTTCCGACGAGGTCTACGGCACGATTGCGTAGGAAGTGGTAGCCACCGGACTCGTTGCGGTTCCTTCAATCGCAATAGCCTTGATCGTCTCTGAGATACGCACTGGCAAAGGTCCTCCATACTTTCTCGAAGCCGCCGTTGGAGTTGTCCCGTCCGTCGTGTAGTAGATCGTCGCTGCCGTGACCGCATCAGAAATTACCACGCTCTGCGCAACGTGATACGTTCCTTTCGGAAGGCTAAACACTGGAACGGGTATCGAGGCTACCACCCAAACATTCACAGTCGGACTGGCACTGGCGTTGTACGCAGGAGTCCCGTTATACAGTACCTGCAGCTTGTGCGTGCCAACCGGCAGAGAGGTCGTCTTGTAAAACGCCGAACCGTTAGCACTAAAGGGCAAAGCGCTCACAATATTCGAGTCAATGACAAAAGACCCATACCCCGTAGTCACGGGATTTACTCCGGAAAGCCCGCTTGTGGCCGCTGTGACTCTCATCGTTACGGGCTGTCCTACCACCTGGGTAGTTCCGTTCAACGCCATTGACGTGGTAGTCTCCACCCCGGTCGGCGCCGGGTTTATCTTCGCAAGAACTCCCGCCGACCAACCATTTTCGATCACCGGTTGGTACGCATTGAAGGTGCGGAAATAGCTGGATCGGCCGCTTCCGACGATGTAGACGCTTCCTGCTGGATCGACTGCGACCCCGTTCGCACAATCCGATCCCGCTCCAAAAAATGTTGAGAAAATCAAGCCACTATTGTCTGCCTTCACACCGGTCAAGATGATATCGCCGCCATACATGGGAATGGCGCTCACTAACGGGTTCATCGTGGGAAACGTTCCGTCATACACACATCCGGCGACCCACAGATTACCGTGAGCGTCCGCGCTGATTCCGCTACCTGAGCCGCCTCCCACCAGGTCCGAAAACATGAGCCCGAGTCCGCTCGGAGCCATCTTTACAATGAACATACCGTAGCCTGGCGGTACCGCGAATTTCTGCCGAACCCGTGGAAAATCCCCTCTCGAGAATCCCGTCACTCCGATGCTCCCACCCGTGTAAACAGAGATGCCGTTCCCGCCAGAGCCGGCCACGCCCCCGAGATAAGTTGAAAACACCAAATCCGATCCGTCCGTCTTGATTTCGGATACAAACGCGCTACCGGCCGTTGACGGGTTTGTCTGTTGAACCGCGTTCAAAGTCGGAAAATCCGTTGAAAACGTCGTTCCCGTCACATAGACATTCCCCGAGCCATCCAGCGCAATTCGAGAGACGTAGTCGCCATTCGTTTGATCTGTACCACCCAGATACGTCGACCACACCAACCCCGATCCGTCTCCCTTGATCTTGGTAACAAATCCGTTTTGCCTCCCCTTCAACGCACCTTGAATCGCATGAAGTGTCGGAAAATCAGTCGCACCCGCATAGCCAGCCGCGTAGACAAATCCGCGTGAGTCGACGGCTACACCCGTCACTGCGCCCGCGCCAACATACGGATTCGGCACCGTTGTCCCCCCCAGATAGCTTGACCAGACATAGCCTGTCCCGTTCGCATTCAGTTTGGCTACGAACCCGGTCGCCGGTGTGCTCTGAAACGGATGAATCAGTGGGAAATCCGCATAGGCCACTGTGCCACCGACAATGGCTTCTCCTGCCGCATTCACTGCGATCGACGTCACCCTCGTGCCCGGGTATCCAATATAGGCCGCATACGCCAGCGAACCATCCGAATTGTACTTGGATACAAAGCCAGACTGTTGGCTGCTTTCAAAAGGAAACTGGCCCGTAGGCGAAGATTCGGAAAGCCCATTGAAGTCTGCCGAACCCGTAACCCCGCCGACATAAGCCGCACCCGTCTTGTCAACCGCAATTGCGAGAGCGGCATCACCTATTCCCTCGCCATAGCCGGGCCCGGGAGCAATCAGGGTGCCGCTACCTTCCACATAGGTTGCGTACTCCAGCACCGGATCGATCACCAGGGGCAGCCGGTGGTCATATTCACCCAATCGAAAACCAACTGTCGCGTGCCCAGTCGCATCCTGCGCAAGTGCGAATTCTCCTTGCACCTGCTCCCTGCGTCCATCGCGCTCCTGGTAGATCGTCGGTTTGTGAAAAGCGACAGTGTTTCTCTCTCCCGTCACCGTCAGACTACCGTTGGTTTCCAGCCTGACCTCCTTTGCGCCGGGGAATTGCATCCTGATTCGACCCGCATCTCCGGCCGGGGACACACAAAAGTCATACTCCAGTTGTCCTTCTCGCCCGTAAAATACGAGGTCCACTCCCGGATATACCTGCCGATACCGCACACGCGCGTACGTGGAAAGATTGGTGCGCCATTGCGCCGGATCACTCCCACGCAGGTAATTCACCTTGCCTTCTAACTCTTCCTCTCCAATCACGCGCACTCTACCGCCGTCAGACACCTTCGACTCATCCTGGCCCATAAGTCCCATGCGAAACGTTGCCGTTCGCAACGACTTTCCGATCTCTGCTCCTGGGCGATTTTGACGAAACTCCAGTTCCGCACCTTCATCGGTGAAAGACAGGCCAAATCCGGCTCCTCCCGCCACGTATCTGACGCGCGGATCACCGGATGTTTCGTCCTTCAGAAAACTCAATTGCCTGGATCCATAACTCTGCAAATGTCCTGCAGGGGTCGAGAGAGTTTGCCCTTGTGTGTGCGATGCGACAGCGAACGTAGCCAGCAAAACAGCTGCTCCAGCCCGCGAATTCAGACAAGATTTGAAAAGTTGGGACACAGGAAACTCCTAACGACGCCATAACCTATCTAAAGCTAAGATAACTCTATTCAAACAAGAATCCACTCAATCTAGTTGAAAAACAATACGATTCCATCTAGCTATCCACGAAAAGGATGCTTTTCTAAAAGCCGGCTTACCGCCCGTACCGCAGCCGCCGCACTTCCACACAACCCCGAATCATGGCATGCACCTGATCCATCGGAATCGGAAAACCAAGAAACCCATCCGCCTCATGCCGCGGCCCCGGCACCGAGCCTTTCGTCGTGTGGAACAATACGGCGATATGCGCCGTCCGCGGATCGCGTCGCAACCGCCGGCAAACCTCAAATCCATTGATATCCGGCAGGTTCATATCCAGGATCACCGCGTCCGCAGCCATCCGGTAAGCCGTCTCAATTCCCTTTTCGCCCGTCAGCGCATACGCCGTTTCAAAACCGCCCAGAGTCAGCAACTCCGCCAGACCCGACGCATACGGCAGGTTGTCGTCGATCACGAGCACACGCAGTGCCGCAATCTCCGTCCGTTCCTCCGACTGTTTTTCCACGAGTTCCAAGGTGAGGGCCCCGACCCTGAGTATTACCGAGTATAGCGTTTCATTCTGGGACGCGCAGCAATTCGAAAAGGATTCTTGCCCAATTGCAAGAATCTCCCTCACACCCGTCGCAGCTCAGCCGAAAGATCCCCCAGAGCCATCCCTGCGCCGTGAAACGAGGCCACAACCGTGGAGTCCAAGCATCCTCATGCCTCAGTCCCCTGGGCATTCTTCCGCCTCTCCCCATTCCCCCAAATCGCCATCCGCGTCATGCAGATGGTCAATAAGGAAGACGTTCCCCTCGACAAAGTCAGCACCCTCATCGCCTCCGACCCCGCCTTTGCCGCAGAACTGCTCACCATCGCCAACTCGCCCATCTATGCCCCACGCGTCCCCGCCAACACCGTCCTGCAAGCTGTCTCCCGCATCGGCACCCGCCATATCCAGGGTCTCTGCCTCACCGTTGCCGTCCGCGCCTATCTCGGCGAAACCATCAATCACCCCGCCATGCAGGCCATCTGGCACCACAACCTCGCCACCGCCCTGATCGCTGAAGAGCTAGCCATCGTCTTCTCTCTCGACAAAGACCTCGCCTACACCGCCGGCATCCTGCACGACATCGGCCGCCTCGCCATGGCCGTCCTCAAGCCTCATGACTATTCCGAGCTCCTTCACCATCACACCGGCACGCCATCCAGCATGTTAGAGGCGGAGTGGAGCGTCTTTGGCTTCGATCACTGCGAAGCCGGCCAACAGATGATCGCCAGTTGGAATCTGCCGCACGACTTCACCGCCGTAGTGGGCGACCATCACGATGCGATGCAGGCAAACTCCGAGTGGACAATCCCCCGCATCATCCGGCTAAGCTGCCAACTCGCCGACGCCTGCGGCTACTCCGCCTTCCAGGGCTGCGAAGTTCTCCCCTACCCCGACCTGTTCATGCAGATTCCCACCGCCCAACGCCCCGGCTTCCATCCCAATCTCGAAGACCTCACCGTCGACATCCACAACAAAATCGTCTCCATCGAACATCCGCAAACGGTTTAAGCACTACCACTTGTAAAGTCACCCAAAACAAAACGGCCAGTGGCGCCTCCACTTTCGTGGAAAACTACCACTGGCCCACCTAAACCTATTGGGAGCGGTTCTAGAACTTGCCCATCTTCACCTTCACAACCTCAGGCGTCTGATGAAAGCTCAACCCGCGGTCCGTCTCATCGCCATTCCACAGCCGAACAGGCTTCCACACCCCGTTTTCGTAAGTGCCCTGCTCCACCGTCACCATCTCACTGTGAATCCAGGGCATCTTCCCCGGCAGGTGGAAGACCACGCTCGCGTCCACGCCCGTCACCAGGAACTCGTCCGGTCCAAGCTGCACTACCAGCGCCGCTCCGTGCGCATCCTTCGTCCCCGGCGCACGCCGTCCGTCGTTCTGCGGATACCCATAGGCAACCGTCGCCTGCCACGGACCAAAATCAATCTCCTGCGTAGCCTGCCCCGGCTCCTCGATCAAAGTCTTCAACTTCCCCTCAAAGTTCCACTGCGCAATCTCCCGGCTCATCGGCCCGATCAGCGCAAAGTTGTCCGAGTGCGCCTTCCACGGATCGTTGACGAGAATATTCCATCCAGACTCGTCCACACCAAACGGCGCAAAACCAACCGCTCCTTCGCCCAGCGCATAGTAGAAGTACTTCCCATAGCTATCCCCTCGGCCCGTCTCAGGGATCCACAGCGGATTGTCCGGGCGATGGTAGGTCTGTACCACTTGCCGATAAAATCCCGAGTCGTCCGAATAGATATCCGGCCCAACCGCGTCCAGCGACGGAGCCAGCGCCCTCCACAGCCCGACCATCTTCTGCACCGGACCACCGCTAGGGTACCCGACCCCGGGATCGCTGATCTGCCTTTGCGGCAGCTCGCCCCGTGGATAATCCACCCAGACATTCACATAGTAGGGAATATTGAACTGCGCCTTGCCCGCCGCCGCAATCTCGTTGATGTACTTCGACTGGTAGTACACCTGGAAAGTCTCATCCGCCGCCGATCCAAAAACCTGGCTCCACGTTCCCGAAGATGCCCCGGCGGATTTCCCCGCTGCCTTCAGCAGATCCGCAGGCACCGGCCCGGCAAACAGCTTGTTCGCCTCGGCTGAATTGTCCCGCACGCTGCCCACATTGCCCGACTCGTTCTCAACTTGAATGGCCAGAATCGTGTGCTGCTCGCCATCGAACTGCTGCAAATGCTTGGTCAGCGCCGTAAACGCAGCCTTGTCCGCCGCCAGCGTATTCTGCCCAATCGGAGAAAGCACGTCGATCGGCTCTCCATCCGGCCGGACCGTCCGCGGATACTTCTTCGAGTCCGCCTTCACCCAGCTCGGCACATAATGCATGTTCCCGTTCTTCCACGTGCCAAACCAAAGCAAGACCATGTGCAGATGATGCGCCCGTGCTCCCTCGATCACCGCATCGATCACGCTAAAGTCAAACTTCCCCGGCTCTGCCTCGATCTGCTCCCAATACGCCGGAGCCTCGACCGTATTCGCGTGCAAAGCCTCCATCGACTTCCACACCTGTGGCAACTCGCTCGGCCAGGCGCTCGAGTTGTGGATCTGCCCTCCAAGCATCAGAAAAGGCTTTCCCTCGACCATCAGAGCAAAACGCCCATCCTTTTGCACCAGCTTCGGTGCTTCAACCGCCAAAGCCGCGGAAAACACGCTAAACCCAAGCAAAACCGCAACGAACAAACGAGATACAGTCGAACGCAACATCGATACAATCCCCCCGAAGAAATGTAATCGTATACATCAAATCACGCAAGCACTCCTTTTTTCATACTCGCAAATCTAAGAAATTCCACATCTCGCCCGCATGTAACCTGAGCCCAAAACCTGCATCTCAACTTCTGTGTAAAGGAGCAATCGCCCATGGAAAAGTTCGCCCTACTCGCCACAGTTCAGGCAAAGCCCGGTAAGGAACAAGTCGTAGAAGACTTCCTCAAATCCGCCCTTCCTCTCGCCGTCGCCGAACCAGGCACCATCCGCTGGTATGCCTTCAAAATCAGCGCAGACACATTCGGCATCTTCGATACCTTCGCCGACGAAGCAGCCCGCGATGCTCATCTCTCCGGCGAAATCGCCAAAGCCCTCATGGCCAACGCAGATGCTCTCCTGGCCGTACCACCGGACATCAAGAAGATTGACATCCTAGCCACCAAGTAACCTCACACCAGCGCGGCGGAGTCACCTCCGCCGCCCCCTTCGCCAAAGCAGCAATAGCAGCAGCAATCCAAACACCACGACCGCGTAAATCTGAACAGCAAATGGATGGGACATAGTGGGCGCGTTCGTCTCCTTTTGCACACAAGATTACTCGCGTAACCCCTCTTATCCGCATCTCATTTCAGCGGCCAAGCCATTCAATTTGCACAACTAGGCACTTTTTACGCTAGGCTGAAGGGAATACAGTTATTCTTGGAGGCGGAGGCCCATCGGCATGACCAAAGCAGACCTCGTGGAGAAGGTGACCCAACTCGGTGATCTGACCCGCCGTGACGGCGAAGTGATCGTCGAGACCATCTTCGACTCAGTGATTGCGGCATTGCAATCGGGAGACAAGATCGAAATTCGCGGTTTCGGCTCCTTCCGCATCCGGGAGCGCAACCCTCGCATAGGCCGCAACCCGAAGACTGGCGACCGCGTCGACGTCCCAGCCAAACGCGTACCCTACTTCAAGCCCTCAAAAGAACTTCGCGATCTCGTCAACCCAGACGAGGCAGAAGCCAACTAAATACCCAGAAAATAACCTCTAGCTAAAATCAATTTCTCAACAAGGCACGGCGTCAGTCGTGCCGCCAGCCCAAAACGTCTACCGTATCCCTACCACAGCCATCATCCGCCCCGCATGTCCGCCCGAGGCCCGGTGCGAGTAATACAAATCAGGATGGCAGCTCGTGCATCCCCCCACAACCGCAACAGAACCTGCATCGAGACCCGCCGCCAACAGTTGCCTGCGATTTGCCTCAATCAGATCGAGGCGCGTCTCATCGTCGCTTCGCGTGAATAACTCATCCGCATACCCAAACCTGTCTTCGAATTGGCCGATCACCTCCGCACCAACCGCATAGCAGCAACCCCCGATGGCAGGCCCGATGGCCGCCAGCAATCTCCCCGGCTCCGAGCCGAACTCCCGCTGCATCTGCCCCACTCCAAGCTCAACAATCCGCCCCGAAGTCCCTCGCCAGCCAGCATGAAAGCCCGCCACCACCCGCACCACCGGATCCACCACCAGCACCGGTACGCAATCCGCTGTCAAAATCCCAAGCAGCACACCTCGCTCGCCGGTCATCATCCCGTCTGCCTCTGGCGCAGCATCCCAGCCTGAAAATCCCGGCTCGAGCACCACAGCACGGTTCGAATGCACCTGCCGCACCGTTGCCAGCCGCGTCTCCGAGTTCCCCGAAATCTCCTGAACAAATCGCCGCCGGTTCTCCCGCACATTCTCGGCAGAATCTGTCGCGGTAAAACCCAGATTCAATTCGCCATCCCCTCCATTGGAGTAGACCCGGCTTACGCCCCCGGGCCGTGTACTGAATCCATGCCAAAGCCAGTCCAGTTCTGCCCATTCGGGTACAACCAAAGACGCCATTCCCTGCTCCTTCTCCTCCGCTACTCTCATGATCCTCAGCAACTCCCCTCGCCGATTCTAACTTTGCCAATTCGCGGCCCCAAACCACGCAGAAATACGCCCAGACGAGCGTTGGGCCCGCCTTCCGGCGGGCCCACTCGAGAGGCAATTTTAGATGGGATGTTCAGTAGATCATTGGATGGCGGCTTGTTTCCAAGCCAACAACGGGGGGTATTGCTCGTAGGTGGGGAAGTACTTCAGCGGTTGCCTCTGCTTGTTACATACTCAGATGCACAACTCATCAATTAGTTGTCCCCGTCTCTGGCAAATTTTGAGGATTTTTTCCAAAATCTTTTTTCCTTTTTGGACACCAAAAGGTTACCTGTTAAGCAAAAAGGCACCCTCAAAGCGAAAAACACCAATCCCGCCTTGCGCCTCCCAGCCCGGGACGGCAAGCTCGAATATATATGAAGCGGGTGTATCTCTATCTGATCGTCGTATTTGCCGTCATCGGGGCGATCTACGTCTGGAGATACCGCAACGACTTTGACTTCCTCCGCGCCTGGCTGCCCACCCGCCGCGTAGAAGGCATCCTGCAGACCGCTACCGGCAACCAGATTGAGTGGCAGCCTGTCGATGAGTCTGACCTCGGCTTCAAACTGGAAATGCCAGGCGCTCCTAAACGCATCGTCGTCCAGGCCACTTCTGAAACCGGCGGCACTGAGCCCATCGACATGCTGATCGTCAAACCAGAATCAGACCACACCTACGCCATCGCCTGGGCAGAAAAGCCTCCCGTCGCTCGCATGAACGACCTCGTCCCCGACCGTACTCTCGACCAGGCCCGTGACGGCGCTCTTGGCCGTACCGACACCATCAAGGTCAGCGAAATCCGCAGCAACCCCTCCGGCTATCCTGGCCGCGATATCGTCTCCCGCAACGTCGGCGGAGGCATCCTCGACACCCGCTTCGTCTACGCAGGCCAGCGCCTCTACATGCTCATCGCCGCCTCACCCTCAGCCTCGGCCCGCCATGAAGAGGAAGTCATCCGCTTCTTCAATTCGTTCTCCGTAGCCAGCAACACCCAAATCCCCGAAACCTTACCCGCCGCCCCCCAGTAGCCCCCACCACCAAGGCCAGCATTTCCACCCCAGCTAGCCCTTGTTCTCCATAAGCTGTTCTCGGTCCCTCAGTCGCTGTTCTCTGTACGCTGTTCTCTGTCCCCTAGTCCCTAGTCCCTGTTCCCTGCCTCTCCGGCCTCGCCGCCTTAGCCACAAAGTAAGTAATCCACCCCACCGGCACAAACCGCACCACAAAT
>Ga0105248_10008065_pt1 | contig 11562 bp, 11 predicted proteins | sample KBSS34metaG_FD_81524 | JGI IMG/M metagenome (GOLD analysis project Ga0105248, IMG submission 81524) | Switchgrass rhizosphere microbial communities from Kellogg Biological Station, Michigan, USA - KBS S3-4 metaG | ecosystem: Host-associated > Plants > Roots > Rhizosphere > Soil | place...
GCAACGACAACGTCGGCCTGATCGAAGTGGTACTGCGTTTCGACGTAGTCGCCAAAGGCGAGCCTGGCGCCGGCACGGGCGTTGTCGCGACTCGCCGGATCCCACTGATGCCATCGTGCGGACGGGAAACGCGCCAGCAGCTCGCGGATCTGATCGGCGAGCGTCGGCGAGCCGACCGATTCCGTCAGGAGCCGCAGCCCCGCGCCCTTGAGCGGCAGCTGGGCCGACAACGCCGCGCGAATGGTGCCGAGAAACGCGGACCACGGCTGGATGTCATCGGTGTGGGTGAGCGTCTGCGATCGATCGGGGTCATACAGGCCGAGCACCGCGGCCTGTGCAAACACGTCGCTGGCGCCAAGGCTGCCGGGATGAAGCGGGTTGCCTTCGATTTTGGTCGGCCGTCCTTCGTGACTCTCGACGAGCAGGCCGGTCGCGACGCCGCCAAGCGGCATGGCCGTGGCGTAGAACAGCGGCCGGCCGGGGATCATCTCCTCCGGCTGCCGTACGTATGGAACGATCTTCTCCGGCGGTTGCCGCGTGCAGGCGGTCACGCCGGCGAGGGCCAGCGAGGCGCCCATCAACTTCAGGAACGTGCGCCGCTCAACCGGGTCGCTGATGGCTTCGATCGCGGAGGGGAACTCGTTGCACAGCCGCTCGCGAAACGCGGGATCGTCGGCGCGCTCGTCGAGGGTGCGCCAGAAGGGCGCTGGGGCCGGGGATTGGGGGTCCGCGGTTGGGGATTGGGAAGAACACGTCGTGCCCGGATCCGCGCGGTGGTGCGAATCCCCAGGCCCCAATTCCGAATTCCCGCGCAAGTCCCCAGTCATCGATGGCACGTCGAGCAACTGGTGAGCGATTGAATGTGGTACTCGGCGACCAGCCGCCGGCCGAGCTCGAGTTGATTGGCGGGCGGCTGATAATCCACCCGGAACACGGCCTCGCGCGGGCGCACGTAGCGCTCCGGGTGGCGATGGCAGTCGAGGCACCACTCCATCTGCAATGAATTCTCCTGCCACATCAGCGGCATCCGATCGACCTGACCGTGACAGGTGGTGCATCCCACGCCTTTGTTCACGTGGATGCTGTGATTGAAGTAGACGAAGTCCGGCAGGTCGTGCACGCGGGTCCACGCGATCGGCTGGTCGGTGCGGAAGCTGAGACGGACCGGCTCGAGGTACGGGCTGGTCGAAAAAATCTGCGAATGGCAGTTCATGCAGGTCTTCGTCGGCGGAATGCCCGCGAACGACGAATCCTCGACCGACGTATGGCAGTAGCGGCAGTCGAGCCCGTTGCCGGCGACGTGGCGCTCGTGGCTGAATTGAATCGGCTGCTCGCGCGCCACGCGGGCCTCGGTGACCCACGGGGATCGGTTGATCGCAGCGAACAGGACGAGCAGCCCGGCGACGAAGAACACGGCGCCAAAGATGCTGACACGGGAGATGGTGTTGGCGCTTCGATGAAAGATCTGAGACATCGATCACTGTCCGACGCGGCGTTTCAGCTGCAGAGCACGCGGTCGAGCCGGCCGGGAGCTCCTGATGTTTCACTCCGCGGCATCGGCGGTCCGGCAGGTTCGAGTGATTGCCCCCACCGGTCGGTCCGGGCGCCGGAGCCGCTCGCCGCTGAACCAGCGCCAGGGGGCCGTTTTTCGAGTGGTGTCGTGCAAGGCTTCAAGCCTTGCCGTGATCACGGCACACCTGAAGGTTTGCCCTACACGCTGCTCTGCCGCGTAGCCTCCTCGCTGAGCTTACCGAATCTGAGAAGCGAGCGCAGCAAATATTTTGTGAAAGATTTCACAGAGCGGCGTGCCACCGCCGGCGCGCTATCATGTCGAGACGCCGATTCCTTCTCACGCTCGCAGGACCGGGCCATGAGCGACGACAGGAAATACCGACAACGCGGCTATCAGGACGAGCCGCGCGCGCGCGATCGTCCGGCCGCCAAGCCGCAGCAGCCGAGGGATCCGCGCGACCGGCCCGACGGCCCGAAGACGCCGAATCTGATGGCGTCGCACGAGGTTTTTCGCTGCTCCCGCTGTGGCAATCGCCTGGGACTGCCGGTGGCGGCCGACATGCGCTGCTCGCGGTGCGGCGTCGATCTCCACAGCTGTATCCAGTGCGCCGCGTTCGATACCGGCGCCCGCTTCGAGTGCAGTCAACCGCTGACGGTCCGGGTCGCACCCAAGGACGAGCGCAATGCCTGCACGTTCTTTACGCCGCGCACGACCGTCGAGCGTCAGACCAGCACCGGCGCCGCGGCCCCCACCAGCGCTCGGCAGGCGTTCGACGACCTGTTCAAATAGACACAGGTCCGGCGGATCTTTTCGGACCCGCCGGAGAAGCAGAATCCACCACCGAGGATACCGAGCGCACCGAGCCGAAACGCTGTCCTCGCGGTGATCTCGGTGGCTCTCGGTGGTTCTCTCAACCGACCAGGTTGAACGGCCCACGGCGACAGTTGATACAGATCGACAGTCCCCACATAATCAAGGCATGCCCTTGCTATCCTCGTCCGATCAGGAGCGGCTGCGAGAGTCCTTCGCCGGGATGACGCGATCGGTGCGCCTCCGCTTCTTTACGCAGGCGCTCGACTGCGAGACGTGCGTGCAGACCAGGCAGATCCTCGACGAGCTGCCGCCGCTGTCCGACAAGATCGCGATCGAGGAGGTGAACCTCGTCCTCGACGGCGACACCGCCAAGGCCCACGGGATCGATCGGGTGCCGGCGATTGCCATCGCCTACGAGGAGAACGGCGGCGTAACCGACACGCGCATCCGTTTTCTCGGCGCCCCGGCCGGCTACGAGTTCATCTCCCTGGTTCAGGCCGTACTGCTCGCCGGGGGACGGGCTCCGCAACTCTCCGAGGCCAGCCTCGCGCGCATCGCGGCGATCGACAGGCCCGTGACCATGCAGGTATTCACGACCCCGACTTGACCGCACTGCCCGCGGGCGGTCAGCCTTGCACATGAAATGGCGTTCGTCAGTCCCCATATCACGGCATATGCGGTCGAAGCGACCGAGTTCCCGGATCTCGCACGCCGCTACCGGGTCAATGGCGTGCCCAAGACGGTGGTCGACGAGGAGATCGAGATTCTGGGCGCGCTGCCCGAGAGCGCATTCGTGGAACAGGCGCTCGCCGGGTTTGCGAATGGTAAGACCGGCGGATCAACAGATGCCGCCGCGGCAGAGTAACCACCGAGATCACCGAGGCCACCGAGCTTCCGCAAGAACAAGCTCTGAGATCTCGGTGCGCTCGGTGTGCTCGGTGGTCAAATGAGGGAACTTCACAACTTGTGACTCGTCACGTGCTGCGCCGGCGTTTCTGTCTGGCGTCACTCCTATCCGTCATCGTCTGGTTGACCGCCGCGTCCCATGCGGCCGGTCCCATCGCCTACCGCTTCTCTTTTCCCGAGCCGCAGCATCGGTGGATGCAGGTCGAAGTCAGCTTCCCCGATCTGCCGGCAGCGGCGCTCGAGTTGCGAATGAGCCGCTCCTCTCCGGGACGTTACTCGCTCCACGACTTCGCGAAGAACGTCTACGACGTGCACGCGTTCGACGGTGACGGGCGCGAGCTGCCGACGGCGAGGCCGGATGCGTATGGGTGGACGGTGGCCAATCATGGCGGGCGTGTCACGGTCCGCTACAAGATCTACGGCGACCTCGTTGACGGCACCTACCTCGGCATCGACACCACGCATGCGCACATCAACATGCCGGCGGCCGTGATGTGGGCGCGCGGCCTCGACCATCGTCCGTCGACGCTGACGTTCACGCCGCCGGCGGGCGCCAGATGGCAGGTGGCGACGCAACTGCACCCAGGCTCGGACCCGCTGACTCTGACGGCGCCCAATCTGTCGTACCTGATGGACAGCCCGGTCGAATTCGGTCCGCTGACCGTGCGTCAATTCTCGGTGGGATCGCGGACGTTCAGGTTCGCGGCCCACCACCTCGACAGCGCCGGAGACCTCGACGATTTCATGAAGGACGTCGAGAAGATCGTTCGCGAGGAAGGCCTGGTCTTCGGCGAGTTCCCCGAGTTCGAGCCCGGGTTCTACACGTTCCTGGCTGATTACCTGCCCTACGCCAGCGGCGACGGCATGGAGCACCGCAACAGCACGGTGATGACGTCCACCGGCTCGATTCGCGCCGGCCGGCGTGCGCTGCTCGAGACGGTGGCCCACGAGTTCTTTCACACCTGGAACGTCGAGCGCATCCGCCCGCGCTCGCTCGAGCCCTTCGACCTCGAACGCGCCAACATGTCCGGCGAACTGTGGCTGGCCGAGGGATTTACCCAGTACTACGGCTCGTTGTCGCTGCACCGCGCCGGCATCGCCGACCTGCGCGCGTTGTCTGACGCACTGACCGAGTTCGTGGAAGCGGCCGCTGTCGGCCCCGGGCGCGCCGTGCGATCGGCGGAGGACATGAGCCGCATGGCGGTCTTTACCGACGGCGGCGTTCCAGTGGACCGCACCAACTGGCCGATCGCCTACACCTCCTACTATCCCTTTGGCGGCGCCATTGCCCTCGCCCTCGATCTCACGCTGCGCGATCGCTCGGACAGCCGCGTGACGCTCGACGATTTCATGCGGGCCATGTGGCGCGTCCACGGCAAGCCTGGCGGCGCACGCGAAGGCGACGGCGACCACCCGTACACGTCGGCCGACGCCGAAGCGCGACTGGCGGAAGTCAGCGGCGACGCGCCGTTCGCCGCCGGTTTCTTCAATCGGTTCATTCGTGGCCGCGACGTCGCCGACTACGCGACCCTTCTCGCTCGCGCCGGGTTCGCGCTCCGCCCGCGCAGCCCGGGACGGCCCTGGTTGGGCGACCTCAGGCTCGAGCACCGTGGTGGTCGCCTGCTGATCGCCGACCTGGTCGCCTCCACGACGCCGGCCTATGCGGCTGGCCTCGAACAGGACGACGAGCTCCGACAAGTGGACGACGCCCGCGTTCAATCCGCCGAAGATGTGGGCGCCGCCCTCCAGCGTCATCGGCCGGGCGACCGGACCCGCGTGACCTATGTCGATCGGACCGGCTTCGAAAAAACGACGACCGTGACGCTCGCGGCGGATCCCCATCTCGAAGTGGTGCCGGTCGACGCGACCGCGGCCGGCATGACGCCGGCGCAGCGAGCGTTTCGCGAGCGCTGGCTCGGAAGGAGATAGGCGCAAGTCATGCCTCTTCCGTGGATCGGTATTCTCGACACGGCTATCGGGATGGCCAACATGGCGTTGGCGCGCCGCGCCAAGAACCGCGCCGATAGCGACGACACTCGTCAACTTGTCGCCGGCGGCGCGAACCCCGGCGTACCGGCTACGCTCGAGACTCACCTCGCCGGCGTGGTCGTGGCCGCGTTGAAGGAAGTCTTCGAACGCGACACCCGGCGCCTCGATCTCGAGCGTGAGCAGGCGGAGGCCGAGCGAGCGCGCGCTGACCGCGCCCTGCGCCTCGAACTGTTGCGCCAGGCCGGCGACCGCGAGATCGGGCGCCTGCGGCTGATGGCGGCAGCCGCGCTGGTGAGTTGGCTCGGCACGATGGTGCTGGCACCACGCCTCGTCGGCGGCAGCGTCGCCGGGCGCGTTGCTCTCGGATCGGGCTGGTTCTTCCTGCTGGCGGCGCTCGCGTCCGCGTTTGTCGGTCTGTCGCGTGTCAGCCGCGCGCTTGCGGACGCCGATCCCGGCCGCGATCCCGCGCTGCGGCTGGGACCGGCCGGGGCGCTGGCGGCGTGCTTCATCATCGCCGGCCTCGGCCTGCTCGGCGCGGCGATGCTCCTCGCGTAATCCCGTGACGCGCCTGTACGTCCGCGTGTTGGTGCTCGAAGCCGCGATTCTCGTGGTGTTGTGGCTGTTTGGCCGGGCGTTTTCATGACCGCCCAATCCCCAATCCCTGATCCCCAACCCCTACCGTGAGACTTCTCGATTGGGCGGTCGTCGTCGTCTATCTCGTGTGGATCGTGTGGGACGGTCTGCGCAGGTCGAAAGGCACCGACAAGGTCGACGGCTACTTTCTCGCGAACCGATCGCTGCCGTGGTGGGCGGTCGGCCTTTCGGTGATGGCCACGCAGATGAGCGCCGTCACGCTCGTCGGCACGACCGGACAGGCCTACGCGACCGGCTTGCGCTTCGTGCAGCTCTACTTCGGCCTGCCGCTGGCGATGGTCATCCTGTCGCTGACCGTCGTCCCGTTCTTCACGCGCGCCCGTGTCTATACCGCTTACGAATATCTCGAACGCCGTTTCGACGTGCGAACCCGATCGCTCGCGTCGTTCCTGTTTCTCGTCGGGCGTGCGCTGTCGCTCGGCGTCACCCTCGCCGCGCCGTCCGTCGTCATGTCCACGATCCTGGGCTGGACGCTGCCGGTGACGGTGCTCGCGATCTGCGTCCCCATGGTCCTCTACACGACCGTCGGCGGCGTGCAGGCGGTCGCCTGGACCGACGTCAAGCAGATGTTCGTCGTCGTGTTCGGGATGCTGGCGGCCGTGGGCATCCTGCTGTACGGCATTCTTCAGCACGTCGGCTTCAGCGACGCGCTGCATCTCGCGGGCGCAACCGGACGGCTGAAAGCGATTGATTTCACGTTCGACCTGCGCGAAACCTACACGTTCTGGTCGGGCATGCTCGGCGGTCTGTTCCTGATGTTGTCGTATTTCGGCTGCGATCAGAGCCAGGTGCAGCGCTACCTGACGGCCAAATCGGTGGATGAAGCGCGGCATTCGCTGCTCATGAGCGGCTTCGTGAAGATCCCGCTGCAGCTCCTCATCCTCACGAGCGGCGTCCTCGTGTTCGTGTTCTACCTGTTTCACACGCCACCGATGCTCTTCAACCACGCCTACGACGCGCAGGTCGCGGCGAGCGCCGCGGCGGCGGAGTACGCCGCGCTCGAGCAGGACTTCGGCGCCGCCATCGACGTCCGTCGCGCGGCGGCGACACGGCTCGACCGCGACGCGTTCCTCGACAGCGACGCGCGGGTACGCGAGATTCGGGCAAAAGCCGTCGGCATCGTCAAGCGGGTCACCGGCGATGCCCGCTACAACGATGTCAACTACGTGTTCCCCACCTTCATCACCAGCCGGATGCCGATCGGTCTGGTGGGGCTGATGATCGCCGCGATCTTCGCGGCGGCGATGTCGGCGAGCGGCGGCGAGCTGAACGCGCTGGCCACGGCGACGATCATCGATTTCTACAAGCGACACTTCGTCACCGAGGCGCAGGACGCCCACTACCTGCGTGTATCGAAGGCCGCGACGATGATGTGGGGGCTGTTTGCCTGCGTGGTGGCGATGTACTCGGCCAATCAGGGCTCGCTCGTCGAAGTCGTCAACCGCTTCGGATCGTTCTTCTACGGATCGCTGCTCGGCGTCTTCATCCTGGCCATCCTGACGAAGCGCGCGACGGCGCGCGGCGCATTCTGGGGGCTGATCGCCGGGATGGTCGCGGTGCTGACCGTCGCCTTCTCACCATGGACCCGCGACATCGCGTTTCTGTGGCACAACCTCATTGGCGCGGTGGTGGTGGTCGTCGTCGGCCTCGCCATCAGCGCTTTCGACGCCGGGCCAGGAGCCGCGGCGCCCTGATTTCAAGGATTCCACTCCTCTCGCCGATTACCAAACCGTCGGTGGAAGCCTGAATCTGTAATCAGGCAACAGTCCTCCAGCATCTTTACGAGCCGCTTGGCGCGCTCCACGGTCACGCCCTTCGCCGTTTTCCGCCTTCCCTTCCTCGTCTCTGGGCAACGCCGCCGCGGCTGACCGTGAGGGCCGGCGCGCCTTTTCGGTCTTCGCGACATGTCGAGAACTGGGAACGGGGCAGTTCGTCCACGACGGTTCACTCCTTGCAGCAGCATGCGTATGACCAGAGGCCGTCGGCCGACGTCGTTCGACCACGGATCTGCTGCGGAGCGGACGGCGCGCTTCACCGTCGAATCGGGCTTTTCGCTGATCGAGACGCTCGTCGTCGTGGGTCTGATCGCAGTACTCAGTGCGATTGCCGTGCCGATGACCGGACACGCGCTCGCGAACTTCCGCCTGACCGGCGACGTCCGGAGCGTGTCGAACGCGACCGCGCTGACGAAGATGCGCGCGGCCGCGAACTTCAGCCGCGTGCGTTTACACGTCGATTTCGGCGCCCGGTCGCATCGTCTCGAGGCGCTGGACAAGACCGTCACGCCGAATCACTGGACGCCGGTCGGGGGAGCGACGTCTCTCTCGACCAAGGTCTCGTTCAGCAGCGGCATCGTCTCGGCGCCACCGACCGGGACCCAGGCTGCGATTCTTCAGGCCCCGGCCTGCACCGACGATGCCGGCACCAGCATCGCCAATACCGCCTGCGTCACGTTCAATTCGCGCGGGGTTCCCGTCGACAACAGCGGCGCGCCAACCGCCGCCGACGCGCTGTATCTCACCGACGGCACCGCGGTGTATGCGGTCACGGTCTCGGCGACGGGCATGCTTCGCGTCTGGCACACGCCGCCGGCGGCAACGCCTACGTGGGTGCTGGAGTGACGATGAACCTTGCCAACGAGCGGGGCTCGATGATCATCGAAACGGTGATCGCGATGGGCATTCTCCTCGTGGTGATGATCGGCCTGCTGGGCATGGCGGGCCTCGCGACGGTCTACACCGAGAATCACGGCCACCTCGAGGCGCGCACCACGGAGTACGCGCAGGACAAGATGGAGCAGTTGCTGGCGCTGGCCTACAGCGATGCGATCTCCAACACGATTGTGTTTCCTGCGGCAACGAGCGGCGGCACCGGGCTGGCCCTCGGCGGCGGCACGGATACCGCGGCGCCGTTGGCTGGCTACGTTGATTGGCTGGCCTACGACGGCAGTCTGCTCGGCGGCGGCACGACCGCGCCCGCCATCTGGTTCTACCAACGGGTCTGGCAGACCCTTCCTCTCTCGCACGGCATGAAGCAGATCACCGTCGTCGCGACCGTTCGCAATTCTGTCGGCCGCGCGCTCATCCCGAGGTCGACGGTCGTCGTGCAGAAGACCTCGCAGTTCTAGGTGATGAGCGAATCGCCATCGAATGCCGGATTCTCCCTGGTCGAGCTGCTCGTCGCGACCGCACTGCTGCTGATCGTTTCAGCCACCGTGACGACGGCAATGCTGCAGATGTCGAAAGCGCAGAAAACGATCTGGAATCGGACCGAGATGCACAGCGGTATCCGCGGCGCGACCGAGTTGATGCAGCAGGAGGTCGGGCAGGCGGGGCGCGTCACGCTGCCGCGGCGGGTCACGTTGAACGCCGCGGTGGCCGGCGTCCCGGTGTGCGTGACGCCCGTGACCGTCACGCTCAGCTCCGCGACCGGCGCGGCGACCGCCGGGATGTTCGTCGGCGAAAGCCTGACGGTGCTCGACGGCGACAACCAGGAATCGGTCAGGATTACGGCCGTGCCTTCGGGCACCCAGGTCACGGCGTGTTTCACGAGGAGCCACGCATCCGGTGCCGTGGTCGCGCCGTTCGGCGGGTTCGCCACCGGCGTCGTGCCGCCGACCGGCATCGCCAACGGTTCGAGCGCCACCGTGTTGAAGATGTACGGCGACATCAACGGCGACGGCAACATGGTGTTTGTCGAGTACACGTGCGACACCACCGCCCACAATTTGTATCGGAACGTGATGGCCTTCGATGCCCCGCCACCCAAGCCGCCGCTGACGGACTCACAGATTCTCCTCGGCAACATCCTCGACAACCCTGGCGGCACGCCCTGCTTCATGTACCAGACGTCGACGATCACGATTGACACCGTTCCGCCCACGCCGTTTACCTTCGTGCTCGACGTCGCGGTCACGCTGACCGTGCAGACGCAACAGGTCGATCCCGTGACGAAGGCGTATCAGACGGAGACCAAGGCGCTCTTGAATGTGTCGCCGCGCAACGTTTTCAACGCGTGGGCGATGGCCGGCATCGGCTACACCGATCGAATCCAGTCGACGCCGCTGAGCGTGACGTCGTTGTTGCCCTGACGCGTGAGATACCTATGAGCATGGACGACGAACGCGGCATCGCTTTGGTCCTGGCGCTGTTCCTGATGTCGATCATGAGCGTGCTGGGCGCCTCGATGATGTTCCTTTCGCAGACGGAAACCTACGCGAGCATGAACTACCGGACCATGTCGCAGGCGCGCTACGCGGCCGAGACCGGGATCCAGAAGGCCTCGAACTTCCTGCTCGATTCGAGTCAGTACGCGATACCGGGCAGCGTCGCCGATCCGTTGAGTAAATACGACAGGACCGTCTCGCCCGTGACCTATAACGGGCAGCCGGTTGTGCTGTCCGCGACCAGCGCCCAGGCATCCAACTACCCGGTCGGGGCGGTTCGGGACGCCTTCAACAACGCCTTCAACACCGCCCCGAACGGCAAGCTGACCGCCGGACTCGGCACGCTCACCTACACGGCGTACGCCACGCTGATTGCCATGCAGACGTTCGAGTCGTACGGCGGCGGGTCAGCCGTGGTCCAGACCTGGCAGATCACGGGAACCGGGGGACTCTCGGGCTCACGCAACGCGACGGTGGAGGTGGTGGCGGTGATCGAGACGCCGAAAGTGTCCGCCAACTCCTACGCCGCGTTCGCGACCGATAACACCTGCGGCGCGTTGAACTTCGATGGCAACGTCACGATCAACAGCTACGACTCCACCAGTCTCGCGGGAGCCGCGGTACCGACGATGTCGTCAAGCGGAGGCAATGTCGGCACGAACGGCAACCTGTCGATCAGCGGCAGCGTGGACGTTCAAGGAAACCTCTACACGCCTCGCACCGGCGTGGGCGCGTGCGCCGCGGGCGCTGTGGACGCTTTGACCCAGATCGGCCACGCCAGTGTGGGGGGCAGCATCGTGCAGCTCCCGACCGCCGTTTCCTATCCAACGCCCGTGGTGCCGGCGGTGTCGCCGCTGGCTGCCACAGGAACGATCAACGGCGCCGCGGGTGCCTGCGCGTTAATCGGACTCACAGCCGCCAATTGCGCCGAGAGCGGCAATGACGTCACCATCAACGGACACGGATCGACGCTCTCGCTCCCTTTTGTGACGTTGGGATCGCACACCAACCTGATCCTGGTCGCGAGCAGTCCGTCCGCTCAGTACAACTTCAACGCGATCAAACTGGCCGGCGGATCAACGGTGCAGGTCAGCGCCACCAGCCCGACGCAGGGCGTAATCTTCGACGTGGTGGGAAAAAACCCAGACGACAGCCTCATCCCGACCCCAATTGACTTTGTCGGCGGTACGTTCGCGTCGGTGACCGGCTGCCCGAGCTGCTCGAATTATGATGCTTCGATGTTGCAGTTTGTGTACGCCGGAACCGGCGAGATCGATCTGACGGGCAACAGCGGGGCGGCCACGACTTTCTACGCGCCCAATGCGGAGGTCGTCTTCAGCGGGACCGCGGACCTCTACGGATCTGTACTGGGGAAGCGCATCCACAACATCGGCAGCGGCAATATCCACTACGATCGCCGGCTGCAGCACGACTTCTGGGTCGCGGGACACGCGATGCAAGCCTCGTTCAGCTGGAAGCGTTATTGAGCGGCTCTCGAAGCGTGTGAAAAGAACGCGTTCAA
>Ga0105248_10008066_pt1 | contig 11561 bp, 7 predicted proteins | sample KBSS34metaG_FD_81524 | JGI IMG/M metagenome (GOLD analysis project Ga0105248, IMG submission 81524) | Switchgrass rhizosphere microbial communities from Kellogg Biological Station, Michigan, USA - KBS S3-4 metaG | ecosystem: Host-associated > Plants > Roots > Rhizosphere > Soil | place...
CGAGACGGTCGTCAGGAACACATCGGGCGACGTGCGCTTGAGATGATCGACCGTTGCCTGCAGGTCCTGCATCTGCTCGCCGTCGTAGCCGAGCATGATGAACATGCCGACCTCGATGCCGTGGCGCCGCAATCGGCCGGCAGCGGCGTGCACTTCGTCGACCTGCACCTTGCGTTTCATGGCATCGAGGATGCGCTGCGAGCCGCTTTCCGATCCGATCCAGACCCGGAAGCATCCAAGACTCGCCAGCGCCTCGGCCACATCGTCGTCAATTCGCTCCGCGCGTGAAATGCACTCGAACGGCAGGCGAATCCCGCGCCGCTGCAGCTCGGCGGCGTAATTGACCGTCCAGCTGCGATGGATCGCAAACACATCGTCGGCGTACCAGAGTCGTTCGGGATGGTATCGATCGACGATGGATTCGACTTCGTCGGCGACGTTGCCGACAGACCGGCGGCGATGCGACTCTCCAAAGACCGAACGACTGCACCAGGTGCAGGTGTAGGGGCATCCTCGGGCAGTGATCAGGGACACCGTGCCTACGCCGTGCCGCTCGCGCCACACCTTGAGGTACGCGGGCACGTCGATCGCATTCCGATCTGGATACGGCTGGCGATCGAGATCCGGCAGCTGCGCGCGAGGTGGCGTGCGCACCACGTCCTGGTCGCGCTTGAAGGCGATGCCGTGAATCGCAGACAGATCGGGATCAGTCGATCGCAGCGCCGGCAGCAACTCTTCGAGCGTCGCCTCGCCTTCGCCGATCACCACGACGTCCGCGCCGGCATCCAGGTACGACTCGGCGTGATGCGGCGGGTCGGGACCGCCGATGACCACCTGGGCGTCGTGCTGCTTCGCAAGCGCAATCATCGCGAGCGCATTTCGCTTCGTCATCAGGTTGACGGCGATGCCCACTACCGGCGGCCGCTCGCGTTCGAGCTCGCGCCTGAAGTCATCCATCGTGCGAAAGGTGCTGTCGAATACGCCGACTTGGATGCCGCGAGACTTGAGATGCGACGACAGGTACAGCACACCCAGCGGCGGATGCGGGCGCATGACCTTCTGCTCGGCCGGATCGAGCGCCAGGAAATATCCGTGAGTCAGCAGGACATCCATCACGACACCTGCTGCGGCGGCCGCACGAGATCGACGATCAGCTTCTCGACCGGCAGCCCGTACCAATCGTGATTGCATCGCCACTGGGATGTCGCGCGCAGCGGCCATCGCCACGCGCCGGGTTTCCACGCGTGCCGCGTGTAGAACTTGAAGCGCTCGACCGTGCGCCACTGTTGCGGTGTGATCCACGGACCACGGCCGCCGACGTAGTCGAAGTCGGCCCACTGCTCCAGGCCGAGCGGGAACACGTAGCCGCGTTCGGCCGCCAGTTCCGCCATCGGGTTCCCGGGATATGGCCGGTAATAAAAGATCGGCGTTTCGAAGTCGGTGTTCGAGCGGCGCAAGTTCTTCGCCAGCGACAGCGTGGACTGAATGCTCTCGTTCGACTCGCCAGGAAAGCCGATGATGAAGTTGAAGATGGCGCCGATGCCGTGGCGGGTGCACATCTCCGCGGCCTTGTGCACCTGCTCGAGCTTCATATCCTTTTGGAGCCGGTCGAGCATCTCCTGCGATCCGGACTCCACGCCGACCATCACGCGGCGCAGCCCCGAACGCACCGCCTTGGCCAACAGCGCATCGCCGATGCGGCATGACTGATCCGCGCGCAACGTCGCCGTCCACGTGATCGGCAGTTGCCGGCGGAGGAACTCCTCGGCGATGGCGTCGATGCGAGGCGCGTGCGTAAAGAACGTCTCGTCCTGGAACGCCACGTCGGTGACCGCATACTGGTCATGCAGGGCCGCGATCTCTTCGCCGACGCGGTCGGCTAGCAGGCCCGTCCACCCGCGCGCGAACACCGCCGGGTCGGCGCAAAACGCGCAGCGGAACCGGCAGCCCTGTGACGAGATGTAGTCGATCTGTCTCGCGCCTTTCAGCGCAAAGAATTTCTCGACGGGAATCAGCGAGTAGTCGTGCGCTGGAAATGCGTTGAGGTCCTTCAGCGGCTTCGAATTGATCGCTTCGACCGGCAGCCCATCGATCAATCGATCGACGATGTCGCGAAAGGCGTCTTCGCCTTGTCCGGTGACAACGATATCGACGGACGGTTCGTCAACGCATTCGGCGGCAAACAGCGACGGGTGCCACCCGCCCCAGACGATCGGACACGACGGTCGAGCGGCCTTGACCGCTCGGCTCACCGCCAGCGCGTCATGAATCGGTGCGCCGGTCAGTACCGAGATGCCGACGCACACCGCTCCGTCGGCGGCGGCCACCACCGCTCGTACCGGATCGGATTCCAGGCGGCCGTCGATGATGACGACGTCGAACTTGCGTCGATCGAGAGCCGAGGCCAGTGCAACGAGGGCCAGCGGCATCGTGTAGAACACCGCGCGCGGGTTGTAGAGGACGACACGCGGCTTCGTCACGACGGTTCTTCCCGGAGCTTGAGCACCTGTTTTCGCGCCACCGCAAGAGCTGTTCGGTTGTAGATCCACGACGCGGCGCGGCGGGCATGCAACGGGCGGACGTCCCACGGCGTGCGCAGGATGGCGGCCAGCGCCGCTGCCGCCTTGCGCGCACGGAACTCGTGATGCACGAGACGATGCACGCGGCGATAGACCTCGGGCCCATACGTCGCCTTGTACATCGTGGACAGATCGCTCGAGTCGATCCAGTTCTGCTTGACGCCCAGCTCCTGGCGCACGCGTTCGTAAAAGCCGGTGCCGGGCAGCGGATACGACACCGACACGCCAATGTCGGCCGGCTCGAGCTCACGCGCCAGCGACAGCGTGGCTTCGATGTCGGCCCACGTCTCGCCCGGATATCCGAACTGCAGGAACACGCCGACGGCGATGCCGGCGGCCTTCAAGAAACGATTGGCGTTGCGGATGTCGTCAACGCCGAGGCCCTTTTCCATGGCGTCGAGGACCTTCTGCGATCCGGACTCGGCGCCCATCCACAACGTGCGGCAGCCGGCAGAAGCTAAGGCACGCGCGACGTCGGGCGTGACCTGATCGGCGCGCATCAAACAGCGAAACGGGATGCGCACACGGCGCTGCTGCACCAGCTCCGCAAACTCTTCGACCCACCCCGGCTTGAGCCCGAACACGTCGTCCACGACCCACAAGTGATCCGGCGCAAAACGATCCTGCAGCCACACCATCTCGTCGACAACCGCCGACGGCGTCCTGGTCGCGTAGCGTTGTCCGTAAATCGGTTTCGCGCACCAGTTGCAGTGATACGGACAACCGCGCGTGGTCGCGATATTCATCGAGTAGTAGCCGTGACGGGACATCCAGATGCGGCGATACCGATCGGTGTCGACGAGGTCCCACGCGGGAAACGGCAACTCGTCGAGCGACTTGATGAACGGTCGTGACGCGGTCCTCCGAACGACACCCGACTCGTCGCGAAAGGCGATGCCTTGAACAGAGTCGACGGCTTCGCGACGCAACAACCGGTCGGCAAGATCGGCGACCGTGATGTCGCCCTCGCCGAGAATGACGGCGTCGGCGCCGCGGTCAAGATACAGCTCAGGATGATCGGTTGCGTCCGAACCCGATACGACGACCGCAATGCGCCGCTCCCGCGCGCGATCGATCATGTCGAACGCGGCCTCGCGCATGCGCAGCAGGCACATCTTGGTCAAGTAGTTGAAGCTGTCTTCGTAGATGACCGCCAGCCGAGGCTGCTGGCTCTCGAGCGCGGTGTCCCACTCGTCGACTGAATCGGCCAGCATGGCGTCGAACAACGCCACGTCGTGGCCCCGCTCGCGCAGGTATGCGGCGGCGTACAACGTGCCGAGCGGCGCATACGGCTGCTGCGCCTCGAACAGCTTCGGATCAAATCGCAGGTAGTACGCCTGCCCGAGCAGAATTTCATGCATGACTCACCCGCTGCTTGAGCCATCGCGTAAGAGTGTGATCGCCCAGTTGATTGATCCCTGGCCACGATCCGGCGACGCGATCGATGCCGGCCGCAACGCGACGGACCGCGGCGGGCACCTGTAGCCAGCGCGGTTCGAGATACGGCGGCGGCACCATCACCCCGATGCCGATCGTCTCGTCGAGCGAGAAGGCAGTGCCAAGCGCTTCGCCGATTGCGGAGGTGCGGTGATAGAACGTCGGCACATCAATGCCGGCCACCGGCACGGCCGCCTCGCCGGCACGACGCCGAGCCGCGCGCAATCGATCGCCGCGGGCGGTGAAATAGAGCGTTTCCCACAAGCAGGTCCGCCCCATCAGGCCGATCGCCAGTGCCCCGCCCGGGCGGAGATGACGCCGGCCGATGGCCCCAAGAGGCGCCAGCGATGGCGCGCAATTGAGCGCGCCGAAGTTCGACACGACCGCATCGAAGCCCTCTGCGCGGTCGAGCATGTCGAGGAAGTGCGGCAGTTCCTGAAGGTCGCAGGCCAGTATGCTCACGCGATCACCGACGCCGGCGTGCGCCAGCTTGCGCTTGGTGCACATCAACATCGCCTCGGACGGATCGCATGCCACCACACGCGCGCCGAGCGTCGCGAGAAACACGGTGTCGCAACCGGTGCCGCAACCGATCTCGAGCACGCGCATACCCGGCCGAATCCACCGCGCGAGTGCCGTGTGCGTCTGCCGGCGCTGCCACTGAAACGCCTCGCCGGCGGCGAGCGCGTCGTAGGTCGGCGCCAATCGATCGAATGCCAGCCGCGCCGTCGTCATGACAGCTTGCTCCGCGACATCGACTTCATCGGCACAGTCTGATCAGCGGACTGATCGACCGTTGCACGCACGCTCGCCGGTTCGCCGACACCGGCCGCACGGTGGTAGACCGCGAGCATTTCGCGCGCCGTTTGCGTCCACGAAAAATCACGCGAGCGGACCAGGCCTCGCTCCGAACGATCGCGGCGCAGCTCGGCATCCTGCGCCAGCCGGCAGATCGCCTCGGCGATCGCATCCACGTCAGTGGGGTCGACCGTTTCGGCAGCGTCAGCTGCGATCTCGCCGAGCGACGACGTATTCGAGGTGAGGACCGGAAGGCCGCACGCCATGGCTTCGACGACCGGCAGGCCAAAGCCTTCGTACAACGACGGGAACACAAAGAAGTCACCGAGGTTGTAGATCGCCGGCAGATGTTCGAACGGCACATAGCCGCTGAAGTGCACGACATCACCAAGACCCAGTCGCTCGATGAGGCCGGTGAGATCACGCGACGCCCAGCCGTACGGGCCGACACACACCAGGTGATGGTTCACACCCGAGCGGCGGGCCTGCGCGAAAGCCGCCATCAGCCGCGGCAGGTTCTTGCGCGGCTCAATCGCGCCGACGTAGAGCATGAAGCGCTCCGGCAGGCCGTAGTGCGCGCGCATCGCCTGCAGCAACGCGCGGTCGGCGATCGGCCGGAAGGCCGGACTGGCCGCTTCGTGCACGACTGACACACGTTCGGCGTCGACGCCGTGCAGCCGCAACAGGTCCCGCCGCGCGCTGTGCGACACGGTCACGATCGCGGCGGCCTGCTGAATGGCCACGTGCATCAGCGGACGGTTCAGCACCAGGCGCCGCACCGGATGACAGCGCGGATACAAGCGCAGGCTCATGTCGTGCACCGTGACGACCGTCGGCGCGGGCGAGCCGATCGGCATCATGCCGTTGGTGAAGTGCGCAACATCAGCGTTTACGGCGGCGAGCGCACTCGACGCCCGCAGCTGCATCCAGCCGATCCGAATCGGAAAGCGATGCCCTTCATGCACCCGCACGTGCCGCGGAAGCGGCGGCTGCATGTCGATCGGCTTGTTCGACAGGACCACGATCTCGTCGCCGGTTTCAGCGACCTCAAGGGCGAGATGCTGCAACAGGTGCTCGGTGTAGTAGCCGACGCCCGTGCGTCCCGGAGTCAGCGTGGTGCCGTCAAACGCTATGCGCATTGCCGATCCCCTTCGGAATGCGCGAACAAGATGCCGGCGGCCAACGCAAACGCGACATAGGTGGGCGTGAAGGTGAGAAACGAATCGACGAGCGCGTGCGCGGCAATGGCAACGCATGCCGCCAGCGACGCCGCGACAATGAGCGACCGCGCCTCGCCGGCCTGGATCACGATGCGAGGGATCGAGCGCGCTGCGGCAACCATCAGCCACACCAAGGCGGCGGTGCCCACCACTCCCATTCCCGCGAGCACTTCGAGGTAGGTGCTGTTGGCGTGGACGCGCGGATCCCAGGCGGCCAATCCCAGGTGCCGGCCATACACGTGACGGAAATTATCGGGACCGATGCCGAGCACCGGACGCTCGGCGGCAATGTCGAGCGCCGTTCGCCACAGCACGGCGCGCGGCATGCGCATGGTGCCGCCGGGCATGCGGCCCTTCGAAGCGAGCGGCGGGCTGACCGGCGTTCCCTCAATCGACGCGATGGTGCGGCCGGGATATACGCCCTCGAGACTGAGCCACGTGCGGTGCTCCTGCACGACGTCCCAGATCAAAATGTAGGTGCCTGGAAAACCGGGCGCACGCACGCGCGCGCGCATCGACACGGTCCCGCCCGGCGCGATCGGATCGGCAAACGGCGTTCGCAAGCCGTCGAAGACCACGACCTCTTCGTTCGCGCTCGACAGCCAGTGATACGACAACGCAAACGGCGGTATCGCATTCGACTGCCATGTGAGTCGTCCGTCATTGGTCAGCGTGACAGGGACTTCGTTGAAGCTGTCTGGCGACAGCGTCAATGTCGGAGGCACGGTGTAGGCGGCCCCGTACCATTCCTGCGATCCTTCCGCACTCATTCGAGCCACGAGCATCTGCGGCGATCTGGATGCGAGCACCAGGGCCACGGTGGCCGCGCCGAGCAGCACGAGCCGGGTATGGACCTTTCCCCACTCCCCGCTCCGCCAGTACATGACCGCGCCGACGATCACCAGGCTCATCGTCATGGTGATGAGGCCGGCGCGCGTGAACGTGGCGACGATGCCGGCTGCGACCGCGACCAGGGCAGCAAACGCCCATCCGCTGGCGGCAATCCGCGCCAGCCCGAGCGCAAACGCGATCTCCAGAAACATCGAGGTGATGGTCGGATAGAAGAGCGTGGACGTGGCGCGCAACTGGCCGCCAACGACGTGGAAGCCGGGGCGAAACGTCGTGAGCAGATCGAGCACCCATGGCAACTGCGCCAGTTCAAGCACCGCGATCACCCCCACCAGGGCTGCGGCGGCGACGAAAGCCACGATGACGCGTCCTGCCGCGACCGTCGATGCGGCGACGTTCGTGACGGCGATGAACAACAACAGCGCGCTGCACAGTCGAGCTGCGACGCGGAGCGCGTCAGCACGAAATTCCGGAGCTACGAAGGCAGAAGCGAAGCCGCACGCAACCAGCGCGGCGAGCGGCAGTGTGATTGGAGTCCGGGCCGACATCACCTGCGGCGCGCGCAGCCACGCCACGGCGGCAAGCGCGAGGGCGAATAGCAGCGCTAGCTCGGACGTGGTCAAGGTAAAGCCGAGGATCGAGCCAGGCAGGGGAATTTCGAACGGAGCGATAGCCGCCACCAGCATCACGCTCGCGGGAAGCGCACGTATGCCGGCCGAGACGCGCTCGATCGTGACGCGCGGAACCGGAAGAACAGCAGCGTCGGCCAAGAGTTTGGGTCAAAGTGCAAGAGAGGTACCGGCACAGTCGCTGCATTCATGGCTGCGCCGATGGGCGTAAACTCCCTTCACGTGCGGAGCGCGCGGCTGCGGACTTTCCGAACGTGAAACTGCTTTCGCAACACGTAATGGTCGTCGACCGGGGCCGGCGCACTCGAATCGCATTCAAAGCCCTGGCTGACGTCGCGAGCAAAGCTGTCACGCTCGCCATCACCGTCGCAGCGGCGCGACGGCTGAATGCCGATCCGTTCGGCATCCTGGCGTTTGGGATGGCGACCGGCTGGTTGCTGGCCGTGGCCACTGATGCCGGGCTGTCGATGTACCTCGCGCGGGAGGTCGCGCGCGATCGCACACGCACGCACCAGCTGGTGCTCGACGTCATTGGCTTGCGGACGGGGCTGGCGTTTCTCGCCGCCACCGGCACCGCGCTGGCCACGCCCTACCTCGTGCCCGGGCAGTGGCGCATCCAGTTCGTCGTGATCGTCCTCGCGCAACTGGCAGGGGGCGTGATTGAAACGATCTCGCACTACTTCCGCGGCATCGAGCGAAGCGAAATTGAATCGGCGATTCAGGTCGCGCAGCGCAGCGTGACCCTCGTCTGGGCGCTCATCGTCCTGTGGTTCTGGCGGCGGCTGGACTACCTCGGCGTGGCGATGCTGGCGCCGGCGCTCGTCGCCATGCTGGTGTCGATGGCGATCGCGATCAACCTGTCGTCAGCGGCAGCCGCGCCGGTGCTGCAGGCCGGCCTGACTGTCAAAAAATACGGGCGACATGTGCTGCCGCTCGGCGCAGGCGTGTTGCTATCGGCGTTGTATTTTCGCTGCGACGTCTACTTCATCGAACATTGGCACGGCTTTCAGCCGGTTGGCGGCTACAACGCGGTGTTTCGACTCGTTGAAGGCCTGCGCCTGGTGCCGGCCGCGGTGATGACCGTCATGTTTCCGGTGCTGGTGCAATCAACGGACCACGACCGCGTCAAGCGCATCGGCGGCGTGCTGGCGCTGCTCGGCGTCGCCCTCGCACTCGTGTGCGGTCTCGGCGCGTCGGTGATCGTCCCAACCATCTACGGCGACGGTTTCGCGTACGCCGCGCCGGCGTTTTCGATCCTGGCGCTCGCGCTGCCGCTGTTCTTCCTGAACTATGCGCTGACGCACCAGGTCATTGGATGGGATGGGCAAGCGGCGTATCTGCTGATTGCCGCCATCGCACTGGCCGGCAACATCGCCGCCAACGTCGCACTGGTGCCGTCACAAGGCATTGCGGGGGCGGCGATCGGCACCGTGTTGACTGAGGTGATCGTCACCGCGGGCTGCGTGCTCTATCTGGCGAATCGGCGCATTGCGCCTTCGAGCCGGCCCCTCGTGGCCCAGGCGGAACATTTGTCATGACGCCGACGCACGAGCAAGAGGTCGCCGTCCTGAAGTCCGTCACCTATGCGGCGCTCTTCGACTATCCGCTCACGCTCGAGCAGTTGCACGCCAGCCTAGTGGGCGTGCGCGCCACGCCCGCGGCCGTGCTCGCCTGGTGGCAACGCAGTGAATTCCTGCAAGCCAAGGTTGAATACGTGGATGGGTGGTTCTTTCCGGCAGGGCGGTGTGACCTCGTCGCCATTCGCGCCCGCCGCGAACGTGTCAGCCGCGACTTGCTGGCGCGCGACGGACGCATCCTGCGCCTGATCGCCGGCTTGCCGTTTGTGCGCATGGTCGCTGTGTCCGGAAGTCTCGCGCACCTTAATGCGGAAGGCTCAGCAGATCTCGATCTGTTTGTGATCACGGCGCCCGGCCGCGTGTGGAGCGTCACGCTCACGACGCTTGTCATCGCGAAGTTGCTCGGGATCCGCAAGCACCTCTGCCTGAACTACGTGCTGTCGGAACGCGCGATGTCGATTGATCCGCAGGACTTGTTCTCTGCGAATCAGATCATTCACCTGCGTCCGACGTTCGGCCGGAGCGTCTTCGAGCAGTTCGTGAAGTCGAACGAGTTCGTCCGCGCGTACTACCCCAACTTCGAATTGCAGACGATCGACACGGCCTCAGCCGGACACGGCCTCAAGACCGTCGTCGAACGCGCGCTGTCGCTCGGACCGGTGCAGCTTGCCGAACAAATGGCGCGAGCGGTGTACCAGTGGCACCTCCGCCGCAAGGCGGCGACGTGGCAATCTCGGGATCAGGTGAAGCTGGAGCCGGAGTGCCTGAAGCTTCACACCAGCAGTCACCGCGCGGCGACGATGGAGCGCTTCGCAGCAGCGCTCGAAAATGCCACCACGAAGAACACGAAAGCCTTGAAAGTGTTGGCCTCGTGATCTTCGTGGTGACTTTGTTTTATCGCTGAGCGGCCGTCGGAGTCGGCGGAGCCGCCTTCCCCGCATCAAGGTCGTTCCAGTTCATGATCGCGTTGAAGCCAAGCGAATAGGTGCCCTGTGTCTGCCAGCGCCAGAACGGCCGGATGGCGAACATCACCACGTGGCCCTTGCCCAGCGGCGCATCCACCACGGCCGCGCGATTGGCCAGGAACTGACCATTCGCCAGCGTGCCCGACAGCAGCATGTCGTTGGGATTCTGCGGGAACGTCATCACGACTCGCGGACGTGATTCATCGAACGTGATCCCGAACTGCGCCGCCTGACGGCGGAATTCAGCCGCGGCGTCCGCCTGCGGACGCGCATCGCGGTCGGCCGCCGGCTCCGGCTCGAACGGTGACAGGCGGAGCGGCTGCGCGTTCGGCGTGACGTTCTGGCCAAGTCCGCCGTTGACGGCGCCGCCGCCACCAGCGAAGGCGGCGAACTCAGGCGGAATGCCGCCGCCACCGACGCTCAGGACCGGCGACTGATTGAAGTACACCGGCAGGTCGCTGCCTTCATAGCCATATGCAAGCGGGCTCTTCAAGTCGGCGAACTTGCCGCGGAGGATCGATCCACGAACGAAGAGCTGCGCCGGGGTCTCGACGTTGACACCCGACGTGATCGCATACGCCGGAAAGATCGTCGTCGTCGAACCTTCGGTGATGAGCGTGCCGCCGTCCTGCACGAACTTCGCGAGGTTGGTCAACCCTTCGATGCCCATACCGCCGCGAATGTCGTCGGACTGATCGACGTAGGCGAGGTTCGGCGTCTTGTCGGTCTTCTTGTACGGAAGCGGCGCATTACCGGTCATCGGCATGCCGTTCACCTGTGATTGAGCGGTGCCGCCGACGTGCGGGAAGATGATGACGTCGTACTTCGATCGCAGGTTGGTTTCGTTCTTCAGCTTTTGATCGGCGAAGTACGTGTACGGGATGCCGTAGGCGTCGAGCGCCGCGCGCACCCAGCCTTCATCCTGCGTCCTCGTCCAGCTGTGCACGTAGCCGATGCGCGGGATGTCGAGATCGTGCGTCTTGACGTTCGGCGCCGCGTCGGTGGCCCACGCTGACAGCCCCAGGTCCTTCAGCATCGGCTCGAGCTTGGCGCGATCGGCGTTGGGCACAATCACCGCACCGGCCCGGAACTTCTTGCTGTTCATCGCGAAGTCTTCTTCGACGGCGAGCATCTTGACGCCGGCGTTCTTGAAGCGGAACGTGACGAGGTTGTTGTCCGCCGTGTCCTCGACCACCAGCGTGTTGCCGGTGCCTTCGATACCGCCGGGCGCCTTCACCGGTGCGGTGACGCGCGTCATTGCCTGCGTGAAGACCGCCTTGTCGGTGATCGGCTGCAGCTTCACGTTCCGCATCAACTGGAACGTCCAGCCGGTGTCGTCGTACGGGCTGGGGTTCTGGGGCGGATAGTTCTGCACCGAGAAATACATCTCCGCGAGCGTGCGGAACGGCTGATCGCCGCGAATGATGTAGTCGCCTGCCGCCACGTCGATGCTGCCGGCCTTGAAGGCGCCGTTGGCGCGATGCACTTCGAGGCCCTGGCGCATCAG
>Ga0105248_10008068_pt1 | contig 11557 bp, 15 predicted proteins | sample KBSS34metaG_FD_81524 | JGI IMG/M metagenome (GOLD analysis project Ga0105248, IMG submission 81524) | Switchgrass rhizosphere microbial communities from Kellogg Biological Station, Michigan, USA - KBS S3-4 metaG | ecosystem: Host-associated > Plants > Roots > Rhizosphere > Soil | place...
AACGACTTCGCGGACACGCTGATGGCCGCCGCGACCGCCGAAACGGCGTTGCCGACGGGGGCCGCCACCGCAGCCCAGGTGTCGGCCGCCCTGTGGACGGCTGTCGGCAACATCTACACCGCGACGAAGGGGATCGGACGGTTGTTCCAGGCCGTCTCCCCCGACATGCTCGGCATCCTCGGCCCCCTGTTCGCGCCGGTGAACCCGACAAATTCGCAGAGTCAGGGGTTCAACGCGTCCGACATCGGGACTGGCACCGTCGGCTCGATCTCCGGTGTGCCGGTGATCGTGTCGTCCGGTCTGAACGCCGGCTCGTGGCTGGTCGGGTCGACCGCGGCCGCCGAGGTGTACGAGGACAGGATCGGTGTCCTGTCGGTGATCGAGCCCAGCGTGCTCGGCACCCAGATCGCGTATGGCGGCTACTTCGCCGAGGTCGTCATTACCGCGACCGCCCTCCGCAAGATCGCGAAGACCCCCTGATGAACGAACCAGAGCAGCAGGAGGCGGGCGGCACGCTCTGGGACGCCCCGAACCAGCAGGTCGTCCGTGACGACGCGTCCGCACCGTGGGAGGAAGGGACAGGTGGCAGCCCGGACGAGCCCGTCGCGGAGGCGAAGCGGCCCGCCGGTGACGGCGAGACGTTCCGGCTCGACGAGATGACGAAGGACGAGCTGCTCGCCTACGCGCAACAGCTGGGTGTGAAGCCCGCGAACGCGGCGATGACGAAGGACGAGCTCCGCGCCGGCGTCGACGCGAAACTCAACGAGCCGCCGCGGCAGGACAAGGACGAGGGTGGCGTACGCTGACGTCGCCGAGCTGCAGTCGCTGCTGAGGCTCGACAGCCCAACCGCGACGCAGACGCAGGCGCTGCAGCGCGCGTTGGACGAGGCGGCGGAGGAGATCGACTGGGAGCTCGGCTACACCGCCGAAACCCCGGCGCCGACTCCTCCGCCGCCTTTGGTTGTCGGCGTCAACCTCGACCGCGCGGTCGAGCACTGGCGCCAGTCCTACTCGCCGTTCGGGGTGATCGGCGTTGGCGCCGAATCCGAACCGGTCGTCACCGCACGCAACAGCTGGTACCGGCACGCCCGCAAACTCGCCCCACTACGGCAGCATCGGGGCATCGCCTAGATGCCGAGCCTGCTCGAGATCGAGGAGGCGATCGCCGACGCGCTCCGCACCGCGATCGCCGGCGAGATCGACGGTTTGCAGGTCTATCCCTACGGGCCGCTGTCGAACCCGACGCCGCCAGCGCTCGACGTCTACCCGGGGTCGCCGTTCCAGACCGGCGCCGGCATGGGCGTCGGCAACAGCCAAGTGTGGTTCACGATCCGGGCTCGCGTGTCGACAGCCGACCAGGAGTCCGCGAACAAGCTGCTGCTGCGGATGCTCGACCCGAACGACGCCGCCAGCGTCGAAGCCGCCCTCGAGCCGCTGCGGGACGCCCCGATGTCGATCTCCCCGGAGGGCGTGTCCGAGTTCCGGGAGTACCTCGAGGACAGCGCAACCAACGGCCGCCTGCTCGGCTGCGAATGGAGAGTGACGACGTTCCTATGACCACCTACCGCGTGACGGCCGCGACCGGCTACGCCGGCCACAAGCAGGGCGAACAGTTCGAAGCCGACCTGACGGAGGAGCAGGAACGCAGGGCGAAGGAGCGCGGCTCGATCCGGGTCGTGAAACGCGACGACAAACCAGACAAGGAGGAGGTCGAGAGCGATGGCTAAGCGGATCGCGCTCAACGATTCCGTCGAGGTCGACTCGGTCGACCTCTCCAACTTCGCGCGAAGTGTTCGCTTCAGCAGCGAACATAGCCGCGAGGACGTCTCAGGATTCTCAGCGACCGGCGCCAACGAATACCTGCCCGGCCCCACCGACCAAAGCGTAACCGTCGAATTTTATGGCAGTTACGGGACGGGTGAGGTGCACGCGACGCTCTACCCGATCCACCAGGGCCGCGACATCGTGCCGTTCGCGTGGCGACCTGACCAGAACGCAACCGTGTCCGCCACCAACCCCGAGCTGAGAGGGAACGTGCAGCTGTACACGTACGGGCCGGGTGGCACCCGCGGCGACGTCGACACGTTCGAGGTGCAGTTCAACGCCGCTGACGAGGACGGCCTCCAGTTCTTCGACGCCGCCGCGATCCCGTAGATGCCGGAGGGGGCGACACTCCGGCTCGAGGGGTACACGCTGGCGATGAAACTGTTGGCGGCCAGCGACAAGGCGTCCCGGAAGTCGTGGCGGGACGAGATCCGCCAGGCGACCGACCACGTCCGCGTCGACGCCAGCCGCCTCTTTGCGGGCACCAACAGCCGCTCCGCGACCGGATACCGCACCCGTGTCCGGCAGCGTGGCGCCGCCGTCGAACAGTCGATCCGGAAAACAACCGGCCGCCACCCCGAATACGGCGCGCTGCAGATGCGGAAAGCGTTGCTGCCGGCCCTCTACATGAACGAAGACCGCACCGTCCGCCAAGTCGAGCAGGCATTGGACAGGATCTGCGACCGCTTCAACGGTGTCGCCTGATGGACTACGTGACGATCAGCGGCGTCCCACCCTACGACGGCCGCTACGAACTCGACCTGGCCGGGCAGCCGTTGACGACGCGCGAGTGGGGCTGGCTGAAACGGTACGCCAACGTTCGGCCCGGCACCCTCGACGGGAACGCGTTCACCGACCCCGAAACGATCGCGGTCGTCGCGATCGCCACCCTGCGCCGCAACCGCAAGATCGACGTCGACGACGTCCCTACCGTCTGGGAACGGTTCCAGGACGTCCCGTTCGGCAGCACCGTCCGTTGGGAAGCCGGCCCCGTTGACAACGACGAGGAGGATGATGCGCTCCCTCCTCCGGCAAGCTCCGACGCGAGCTCGAGCACCAATGGGCCCAGTTCGACGAGCATTTCGGACAGGTCGGCAGCCCACCCGAGTCGTACTGGACGCCCGCCGTCGGCTACTTCGGCGTCCGTCCCGGCGACATCGGCGAGATGACGCCGATGCAGCTCCTTAGCTGCGCGCTCCTGTTCGACCAGATGATCGCGGGCGGCTATCGCTAGAACGATCAGCGTCGAGATCGTCGGTGACAGCCGCTCGTTGGAGCGCGCGTTTGCCCGCTCCGAACGCGCCGGCAAACAGTTCGGCCGCAACATGGAAAACGCGGGTCGTGGCGCTGTCGCCGCCTCGGTTGGTTTTCACGGCCTTGGCCGCGCGGTCGGGTACGCGTCCGCGTCGTTCCTCGGCGCCGCCGGTTTCGTCGGCGCCGTCAAAGCCGGCTTCGACGAGATGGCAGCCGGCGAAGCCGTCGCGGCCGACACCGCCGCCGCCATCAAATCCACCGGCGCCGTCGCTGGTGTCACCGCCAAACAGATCGCCACGATGGCCAGCAGCCTGCAACGTTTGACCGGCTACGACGACGAAGCGATCGCATCCGCCGAAAACCTGATCCTCACGTTCACGAACGTCCGTAACGTCGTCGGCCAAGGAAACGACGTCTTCAACCAGGCTACGAAAGCGACGCTCGACCTCAGCCGCCGCTTCCACCAAGACCTCGAGACCAGCGCCGTCCAGCTCGGCAAAGCCCTCCAAGACCCCGTCCGTGGCGTCACCGCCCTCCGCCGGGCAGGCATCTCGTTCAGCACCGCGCAGCAACGGATGATCAACCGGCTCGTCTCCACCGGCAACGTCCTCGAGGCGCAAAAGATCATTCTGCAAGAGGTTCGCACCGAGGTTGGTGGCGCCGCCGAAGCGTACGGGAAAACGACACCCGGCCAGATCGACATTCTCCGCGAGAACGTCAAAAACTTCGCCGGCGACCTCGCCGAGATCCTCAACCCGACGGTCAAGGAAGCGACGGAACGGCTGAACAAGTTCATCGAAGACCCCGCCCACAAAACGGCCGCGCAGAACGCAGTGTCGGACTGGGCACACGGGCTCGGCATCGAGTTCCGCTTCATCGGCGACCAGATCGGCCGCGCGATCGACCTCGGCAAAAAATTCAACGATGCAAAGGTCACGACTCTCGGCGTCTTCGGCGGCGACAACAAAGCGAAGGGCGACTTCGGCCCCGGCCGGAACCTGAAGCTGGGACGCACCGGCGGTGACCTGGAGACCACCGCCGCCTTTGCCGCCGCCGCCGCCGTGAAGGCGCGGCCTCGCGGCGCCAAGCCGCCCGGCAGCGACGCCGACTATCTCGCGGCGCTCGCCAAAGCAGCCCGCGAGCGGCGCGCCCGCATGACCACCCTGCGAAACACCTGGTTTGACGCGACGATCGGCCGCGAGCTCGTCGACGTCCAGGACATCCAGACGATCCGCGGCCGGGTCGCACGGCTAAAGGAGATCAGCGCGCAGATCACCGCGCAGATCGCCGTCACGAAAGACATCACCCGCAAGCTGAACCTTGAGGACACGGTGAAAGACATCGGCCGGCGCCGCCGCGGACTCGAGCAGGACATGGCGGAGCAGACGCGGCAAGCCAGGGAGGCGCAGAAGGAACGACTGCAGCAGCAGCGCGAGCTCGTCCTCGACTGGCTCGACTTCCGGCTCGAGAAAGCCCAGGCGACGAAACCGTTCAAGGACGACCTGGAGGTCGAGCGGGCGAGGATCGCCGCGATCCGGAAACAGATCAAAGCGGTCGGCCTCACGTTGGATCTCGCGCGCAGGTTGTTCTACGCGCAACAGGATCTCGCCGAGACGGTGAAGGCCCAGGCAGGCCAGTCGGATCCGCTAGCGGGGTTGATGCAGGTGTCGTCGAAACGCTTGACGGCGATCCTGGCTGCCGGCACCGGTTTGGGTGCCGCGGGCCGCCGCGTGTTGGGTGCGAACATCGCCGGCGCCGAACTCCAACCCCTCCACGTTCACGTCAACATCGACGGGCGAGAGGTCGGCCGCGCCGTCACCAAAGACCAGGCGAGGACGAGCCGCCGGACAGCGCGCCAGACGTCCGGGCATCGTGGCTGACCCGGCCGGCGTGTCGGTCGCGTTCGACAACGACCCGATGGACGCCGACCCCACCTGGACACGGCTCGACACACTCGCCGGCTGCCGCGTCCGCGACTGGACGATCGACCGCGGCCGCCCAACCGAGTTCGACAAAACCGACACCGGCACCGCCGTCGTCCGCATCGTCGACCGGCAAGGGCTGTTCGACCCCACCAACACGACAAGCCCCTACCACAACAAAGTCGTGCCGGGGAAGCAGGCCGCGATTGCATTGCAGAACCCGACGCCGATCTACGAACACCACACCCTGTTTCGCGGCTTCGTCGAGTCGTGGCGGTACCGGCTCGACCCGACCCGCCAATACATGGAGCTCGAACTGCAGCTCGTCGACGGTTTCGCCATATTGGCTCGCGCGCAACTCGAGGTCGGCGTCGACGGCGCCATCCCACCCTATGCGGGTATGGCGCCTGAGCAGGCGGCCACCCTCGCTGAGATGGCGCAAGGAAACGTGTTGTACGGTGAGTCGGAGCCGCCCGACGGCACCGTCGGCGACCGCATCAACGCGATCCTCGGCGACGTCGACTGGCCCACCGAACTCCGGTCAGTGTTCACCGGCAACGTCCGCGTCGGCCCCAAAGCGTACGGGCCCGGCACAAGCGCCCTCGACGCGCTCTGGGACGCCGCCGACGCCGAGTTCCCCGGCGTCGCGAACCTGTTCATCGGCGGCCCCGGCGTCAACCCCGCCGGCGGCAGCCTCGCCGGCCTCCTCGTCTTCCGCGGCCGCCAAGCCCGCTTCCGCCCCGACATCGCCGAATACGGCATCCAACGGCGCACCGTCGGCGACCCATCCGCCTGGACAGATGACCTCAACGTCGTCCCGGTCAGCGAGCTCGAATGGTCAAACGGCGAAGACAACCTCTTCAACGCCGCCTCCGCGACACCGCAATGGGTCGGCACCGGCGCCACCATCCGGCAACTCAACCCCGACCCGCCCGACAACGACAACGTCGCCGGCCAGCACGTCAAAGACACCGCGTCAATCGACTCCTACGGGTTGCGGTCATTGACGTTCGACAACCTGCAGACCGTCGAGGGGATCCACACCGGCAACGACTCGATGGTCGAAACCAGGCTGTTCGCCAGCTACTACGTCGACAACTACAAGACGCCGGAACCGCGGATCTCAAGGATGGTGTTCAAGAGCCGCCACCCCAGCGACCCGCACGCACCCAAGCTTTGGGATCACATCTGCAAATGCGAAATCTCAGACCTGTTGACGTTGAAAACCGAGCATCCCGGCGGTGGCGGCTTCGACACCGACTACTACATCGAAGGCATCCACTACACCTGCAGGCCCGGCGCCCCGGAGTACCCGATCGTCGAACTGACGTTGGACGTGTCACCTCGCGCGAACTACACCAGCAACCCGTTCGACGCCGACCCCAACCCGGAACCCTAGAAATGCCTGCGCCTCATCCCAGGATGCACGGCATCAGCCACGTCCGGGGTGGGCCCGACCCGATCCCCGGCCTGCCCGAACGGGCGCCGGGCGGCGACAGCATCGACGCCATCATCGAAGGGCTCGACCCGGCCGGGTTCTGGAAACTCGACGAGAGCTCCGGGATCGTCGCGCACGATTCGTCCGGGAACGGCCTCGACCTCACAGACGATTACACGGCGCCGCCGCTGTGGGGCGCCGCCGCCGGCCCACCCGGCGCGCAGGCCGCCGACTTCGCGAACGGCACCGGCGGCACGTCAGGTACCGCCGCTCGCGTCGCCCGCGCCTGGGCGCCGATCACCAGCAGCTTCACCGCCGCCATCTGGGTCAACCGGCACAGCACCGCATCCACCCACCTGATGGGGCAAGGGAACCCCGACCGGTCAGGCGGCACCGGCTGGATGCTCGCCCTCTACAGCGCCGCGTTCACCGCACCCGACACGAGCCGCCCCTACGCGCAAATGGCCGGCGGCGGCCACCTGTCCGCCCTCAACCCGCTCGCCCCTGGCACGTGGGCGTTCCTGGCGGTGACCTACGACCACACCACAACCCGCTACAGGCTGTACGTAAACGGTCTGCTCGAGGCCACATCGGCGCCGTTCACGTTCGCGTCCGTGTCGAGCTGGCCGCTCTGGATCGGCCACGACGGCCACAGCGGCGTCCTCAAACCCGACTTCACCGGCAGCTACGCGTTCCTCGTCCCGTCCGTCCTGACCGGTGCGCAGCTGCTCGAGATCTACAACTCGGCCGCGTTCCCAGGCGGCGCCGACGCCGGCAAAGCCCTGCTCGCCACCGGGTTGGGCGGCACCGAATGGGACTTCGCCGTTGAGGTCGACACCGTCCGCTACCGCGGCATCGAGCTCGGCAGCAACCTGACCGGCACCGACAACGGCGACAACACGATCACGGTCGACGCGTCCGGCGGCGGCGGCGGCACACCCGGGACGCCGGGCGAGCAATGGTTCACCGGCGCCGGAGCCCCCGCCGGCGCCACCGGCATCGTCGGCGACTGGTACCTCGACTCCACCAATGGCGACTACTACGAAAAAACCGGGTCGACCGCGTGGACGCTCCGCGGCAACCTCAAAGGCCCAGCCGGCCCGACAGGCCCAGCCGGGGCGACCGGGTCAACCGGTGCGACCGGCCCCACCGGCGCCACCGGGCCACAAGGGCTACCCAACGTCGTCCAGGACGAAGGCACCCCCCTCACCGCCCGGGCCGCCTTGAACTTCGTTGGTGCTGGTGTCACCGCCACCGACGACGCCGCCAACAGCCGCACGGTCGTCACGATCCCGGGGTCAGCTGGAGGGACAACCTACCGCGTTGGCTCTGGTGCACCATCGAGTGGGCTCGGCTCGACGGGCGACCTCTACGAGGATTACGCGACCGGCGACCTCTATCAGAAGCAGGACGTCGCGACCGCGCCGACGTTTCGCTCGATGGCGACGAAGCTGGACACCGCTGGCGGGACGAGTCATACGGCAACGATGCCCGCAGGCGTCGTCGCCGGCGATCTCCTGATCTTCATCTGCGATACGTGGGCGACCCCGTCAGCGGTAACGGCGAACACGCCTTCCGGCTGGACGCTTCAGGGCAGCGAGCGCACGCTGAACAAGAACAGGTTCTACGTCTTCACGCGCATCGCTACTGGCAGCGAGGGCGCGACCGTCGCGTTCACGACAGCGGCGACCCTAGGCGTGGGCACGTATGCGATTCTCGCCTATTCAGCCGCGACGGGCGTCGACGCATTCGCCGACTTCGGCTCGTCGCAGTCGACGACGACGCCGACGATTCCGTCTGTCACGACCACGCTCGGGAACGACACGCTCGTCGGAATTCTCCATATGAACGAGGGCGGCGGCGCGATCACGCCGGGAGCAGGCTGGACAGAGCGCGTCGACTTCGTCAGCGGCTCCGGCACGGGACTTGTCTTCGCTGAAGACAAGGTGCAGGCGGCGGTGGGCGCGAGCGGCACATCGACCGTCACGCAGGGATCTTCGACGTGGCCGTCGTGGACGCAGGCGCTCGCGATCAAGGGCGGCACCTCAGTTTCGACGTGGCTGCTGCTCGAGCTCGGCGTAAAGGGCATCGCGGACGCGAAGGGTGACCTGATCGCCGCGTCCGCGGACAACACCCCCGCCAAGCTGCCCGTCGGCTCGAACAACCAGGTGCTAACCGCCGACTCGGCGCAGACGCTGGGCGTCAAATGGGCGACACCGGCGGCGGCCCCCGTGGCCACCTACGGCACCACGCCGCCCGCATCCCCGGCCGACGGTGACCTCTGGTATTTCCCGGCCGATGCGACGAACGGGATCATGTGGACGTTCCGCTACCGGGCCGCGTCAGCGTCAGCCTACAAGTGGGAGTTCGTCGGCGGCCCCCGCGTCTGGGTGGGCGGTGGCGTCGCCAGCACGACGACATCAACGGCGGGCTGGCAGACCCTGACGGGGTCGCCGACGCTCGTTGCTCCGAGGGCAGGCGACTACCTTGTCGGCACCGGCGTTTCGCTGGCCCATACGGTTTCCGGAGCCGATCTCTGGTGCGGCCCGGCCGTCGGCGCCGTCAACCCCACGTCGACCAGCGCCCACACCTCCGCACCAGCGGCGAACTACTACACGACACTCGTAACAGAGGCGATCCTCACCGGCGTGGCGGCCGGAGGAGTGATCCAGCCGCGGGTCTACAACGTTGCGGCTGGGACGCTTACTTTCGACCAACGTTGGCTCGTGGTGATCCCGGTGAGGGTCGCCTGATGGCTGGCCCGACGACGAGAGAAAGAAGGGCTAAATGACCTACCTCGATCAGTCCGAGATCGCCGCCAGCGGCTCGATGTTCTCGCGTGTCGCGCAGTGTGCCGCCCAGCAGGGCGTCCCCGATCCCGACGACTGGACGCACATCAACCGGCGCATCTGGTCGGCAGCGCCGGGCTGGGACGACGCCTGGGCCTCGGCGCAGGCCGCGCACGAAGGCGACCCGTCACCCGGGCCCGGTGATCCTGTCTACGACCCTGGCGCCGACAACGCGGTCATCACCGACGCGATGATCCTCTCGCAGGTGCAGTCGATGCTATGAGCTGGTGGACGAAGGCGTATCCGGGCGGCCCGATGGTCGGGCCACCCTTCACCCGGCCGCTCTACCCGCCCGACGCGGCCGACAAAGGGAAGCTGCCATCGCTGGACGGCAAAGACGTCGAGGCCGTCAAACGCGCCGTCAGCCGGGGTGGCCGCTGGCCGTGGCAGCGGTTCGACCGCGACTACAGCAACAGGTTCAGCCACGGCCAGGGCGGCAACGTGATCGACACCGGCATCGCCGGCGTCCAACGCCAAAACAACATTGACGCGACCGGCTGGATGGGCGAACACACCTACAACCTTTTGCGGTCAGCACGCATCCCCGAAGGCTTGTCGCACGCCGGCGAACCCCTCTTTGACGCTCGGGCGGTCGAGCTGCTCGAGCAGCACCGGCAGGACTGGGGCGGCGACACCCAGGCCAGCGTCGCGCTCGCCGAGGCGTGCAGCTGGCTCGGCTCCACCGCGTCACCGCCAGGCACGAACGCCACCGTGTTCGGCGAATGGTACGGGATGCAGTACGAACCGTGGTGCGCCATGTTTACGTCCTACTGCTACGTGCAGGCCGGCTCAAAATCGTTCGCTCCCGGCAGCTTGTACGCCTACGTCCCCTATATCCTCGACGACGCCCGCGCTGGCCGGAACGGGCTCGCCGTCACCGTCAGCCCCGCCCCAGGCGATCTGGTCATCTACGACTGGGACGGCGCCGGGATCCCCGACCACATCGGCCTCTTCGAACGCTGGACAAGCCTCACCGGCTTCACCGCCATCGAAGGCAACACATCAGTCTCGAACGACAGCAACGGCGGCGAGGTGATGCGCCGCGACCGCAACACGGACGGCACCAGCATCCACTTCGTCCGCGTCACAGAGTGACCGCCGCCACAATCGACGGCTACGCACTCGCCGCGATCGTCGCCGCCCTCGTCGCCGTCGTCATCCTCGCCGCCTTCGCGCTCCGCATGCTGCGCGACCACGGCTACCGGATCGCCCGCATCGGCGTCTTCGTCGAACGCGAACGCGTCACCGACGACGAAAAACCAACTGATGAGCAGCCGACCCGCGAATGGCCGCGCGACCGCTAGCGCGATCGCTACTGGACACTTTGTCTCTTCTCGACGCGCTGCCGGATCCTCCGCGCCATCTCGTCCCCCTGCCTCGAGGTCGCGGCGAGCCACTCCGCCAACAGTTCGGCGAACTTGAGGAACGGATCGTTACTGGGGGTCACGTTGTTGCGCTCGCCGCCGGCTGGGCGCGCATCAACGCGAGGATCAGGACACCCAGCCAGCCGAGGAAGAACCCCCACAGCCAACCCGTCCGGTCACGGCTCGCGCCAAGATGGATGCTGATGAACATCGGCAGCAGCCACAACAGGCCGACCGGGACACCGATGTACGGGTTGTAGACAGCGACCCAGAAGCCGCCGACCAGGAGCAGCGTCTGCGCGACCGCCGAAGTGTTGTCTATCCGGTACATATCGTCGTGCCTCCCATTCCGTTTTGTGAAACAAATGTAACTCGGGTGGGGGCTTCGGGGTATAACCCGTTCGGGTAGTCCTCACGGCCCTGGCTGCTCCTCTTCCTCCTTGACGATGCCGTGAATGCGGGCCGGCGAGAGGCCAGCCGCGCGGCCGATCGCCGCATAGGTCTCGCCGGCGCGTTTGGCGTCCACGATCGCCTGCCGGAACTCCCGCTCGAGCCGTTCCCGCCGCGTCCTGAGGCGGCTGATACGGCTAAGGTCGCGCTGCGACATGGCACGAGTGTGCCACCCCGCAGCAGCGGGCGAACAATTGATACCACACCCGCGCGGCCGCTGTTTTCAGCGTGCTGAAAGCAGCAGGATGCCGCGGAGTTTCAGCACACTGAACAATGCATCGCCTGGTTGACCGCGGCCCGCGGCGCACGATTTGTCAAGGGGCAAAACACAGGACAAAAGTTACATTTGTACGGGCGGGTTGTATGCAGAACGGCATACCGACCGGTCTGGAAGGGTGCCGCTGCAAACCCCGGTATACAGCCCCACCCTCCCCACCAACCCGGTGTAAAAAATGT
>Ga0105248_10008069_pt1 | contig 11556 bp, 10 predicted proteins | sample KBSS34metaG_FD_81524 | JGI IMG/M metagenome (GOLD analysis project Ga0105248, IMG submission 81524) | Switchgrass rhizosphere microbial communities from Kellogg Biological Station, Michigan, USA - KBS S3-4 metaG | ecosystem: Host-associated > Plants > Roots > Rhizosphere > Soil | place...
CGGGCCGATCGTGTGCGCGTGCTCCTTGTGCACGTGACACGGGCCGTTATGGACGCCGTCGTGCGTCTTGAAGCCGTGACGCTTGGTCTCCTCGCGGAGGGACGCCATCTTTTCGTCGATGAAATCGCAGTTGCCGCAGGAGGAGCCGGTGCCGGCACCCGCCGAGGTCATGCACGATCCGTTCAAATGGGTGTTCGCGTTGCCGACCGGGATGAGCGGAATAATGCCCTTGGGCTTCGGCTCGACGCGGACAACCGGCTTGAAGTTCACTTTGACGAGCTTGTCGGCAAACTCCTGCGCGCTCAGAAAATCGAGCAGCGCGGGATAGCTCTCAACGGAGGTCTCGTCGAAGTTGCCGCCGATCGCGATCGGGCAGCGGCCGGCGACCTTGCGGATGTTGTCGACGATGCGATCGAAGGTGCCCTGACCGCCGCGAAGCGGCCGCATGCGGTTATGGGTGTCCTTGTCGCCGTCGAGCGTGATCTTGATGCCGTTCAACCCGTACGGCTGCATCCGATCGACCACTTCGGGCGTCAGCAGCAAGCCGTTGGTGATGATGTTGACGTACATCGGGATGCCGCGCTCCTGCGTGGCGTGCCACATCCGATCCGCAAGCTCGTACATCACCGGCAGGTTCAGCAGCGGCTCGCCGCCGAAGAACGTCATCAGGAGCTTCTCAGGGTTTACCCGATCCAGTTCGCGCTCAATCCAGTCGCCGACGCGACCTGCGGTTTCGAGCGACATCCGATCGGCGTGCTTGTTGTAGTCGCCGTGGTCGCCCTGGAAGCAGTAGTCGCACGCGAAGTTGCACTGCAGCGTCGTCAGCACCGTGACGTTCAACTCGGATGTGTCGCTCTTGACCTCGTTCAGATACGCATCGAGGTTCCGGCGATCCGCGTCGCGGCTCGCGACCAGGAAGCCGTTGTCCGCCAGGACCTTGAAGGCGTCCCATTCATCGGCACGGAATCCGCCGACCGGATTGGTGGTCGCGACGCAGCGGTCAAGGAGGGCAGCGACGTCGCTGGAAACGAGCAGCTGAGCGTCGGTCAGCGTGTTCATGAGAAACACTTCGTCGCGCGCGGGAAGCGGCACACGAAGGTTGAACATCGAAGGTTGCATGCCCGGTTGAACTCCGATTTGCGTTTCTGCGGACACTACGCGCGTGTCGCCGTGCTGGGTGAAATAGCAACGCGTATTCCACTGGTCGGGCTGGGAGCGCGATCGCGGGCATTGCTGGTAGAACTAACAGTTTGCTAGTAAAACTAACAGCCGCGGCTCGGCGGTTCGATAACGCTCAGACAGTTCGTTGGCCGCAGCGGGCAACCGGTTGCCGTCGGGGCAAAGGAGCGGATGGGCGACGGACGCTTAGCCGAATCAGATCAATAGATTACGGTGCTGGGTAAAAACTTGGCCGGGCGGGGCAGGTTGTTGCCCGGCTAAGCACCGCGCAATCGTTTCGCAAGTTGTCGCACGTCGAGCTTGTCCATCTTGTACTTCAGCGTGCTTAGCGGGATTCCAAGGTACTCTGAGGTGCCCGTGACATTCCACCCGCACTTTTCGAGCGCTCGAAGAATGAAGTTCCGTTCGAAGGTGTTGGTCGCGTCTTCGAAGAGGTTGTCGGTATGCTCCCCCTGCGGCTCCAGTTGAGCAAAATGGAACTCGAGCGGGAGGTCCTCTTCGGAGATGTACTCCTTGTCGCTGACCGCGACCAACCGCTCGACCAGGTTCTCGAGTTCGCGGATGTTGCCCGGCCACCAGTATTTCTTGAGCAGCGCCATCGTCGAATCGGTGACGCCCTGGATGCGTTTGCGGAACCGCGTGTTGTAGCGGCGCAGGAAGAAATCGGCGAGCTGCGGAATGTCCTCGGTCCGCTCGCGGAGTGGCGGCAGCTTGATCGGGATGACATTAATCCGGTAGTAGAGGTCTTCGCGGAACTTGCCTTCCTTGACGGCGCGTTCGAGGTCGACGTTGGTGGCGGCGATGAGCCGAAATTCCGTCTTGATCGGTTTGGTGCCGCCGACGCGCTCGATTTCGCCCTCCTGAATCGCGCGCAGCAGCTTGGCCTGCAGATCGAGGCGCAGATCGCCGATCTCGTCGAGGAACAGTGTGCCGTTCGACGCGAGCTCGAATTTGCCGAGCTGCTGGCGATGCGCGCCGGTGAAGGCGCCGCGCTCGTGTCCGAAGAGCGCGCTCTCCGCGAGCTCGCGGGGAATCGCGGCGAGGTTGACGGCAATGAACGGCGCATCCGCGTCCGCCGCTTCCTTGTGAATCAGTCGTGCCAGCAGCTCCTTGCCGGTGCCGCTTTCGCCCAGGATCAGCACGGTCGCCGACAGCTTCGCGATCTTGTTGACCAGATCGAGGATGTCGCGCGTCATCTTGCTCGGGCCGACGATGAACTCGCGCTCGGTCTGCTCCGCGACCTGCGCCGACAGCGTCAATACCTGACGGTTGAGATCCTGCCGCTCGCTGGCGTTGCGAACCAGCGAGCGCAGCTGGTCGTAGTCGAAGTCCTTGGTGATGTAGTGATAGGCGCCGTGCTTCATCGCCTGCACGGCGGTTTCGATTTCGTTGATGGCCGAGATCATCAGGACCTCGACGAGGCTGTAATTCTCCTTGACGATCCGCAGCACCTCGAAGCCGCTGATTCCCGGCAGTCGGACGTCCAGCAGTACGAGGTCGACATCCTCGCGATTGAGGACCGGCAGCGCGGCCTCGCCGCTGCCGACGCGCAGGACCCGGTACTCCCGCTTCAGGATCGCCGTCAGCGTGTCCCGCATGCCTTCGTCGTCGTCGACGACGAGCACGGTCTTGAGTTTATGGCTCATGCGTCGGGAAACCGTTGAAAACGCGGGTATTGTCTCAGGCGGTTGACACTGTTGCAAGCCGTTCGATAAGGTACGAGTTTTGTTGATGTTTCAGTGGTTAGTTGCGGGGATCGCCGTGGCGGTGGCGCTCGCCGCGCTCGCAAAGGTGCGGCGCCTCGCCAGGCGGCTCGAACGGCTCACCGAGTCCTACTGGGAGCTCCGTTACGAACACGGGCAATTGCGGTCGCGCGTCAACCGTCTCGATCCCGAGCAGACGCCTCAGCCGGCAGACGCCGGCCCTCCGGCCGGCACGACCGCGTTCGTTCCCCTCTCTTCGTTGAAGCGCTAGCAGCACCAGGCGAGATCACCCGTGGCCAACGAATACGACGTAATCGTCATAGGCGCCGGGACTGGCGGCTATGTGGCGGCGATTCGTGCCGCGCAGCTTGGGCTGAAGACGGCGGTCGTCGAAAAACAGAAGGCGCTCGGCGGCACCTGTCTGTTGTGGGGCTGCATCCCCACCAAGGCGCTCCTCGAACACGCGCACGCGCTGAAGATCGCCCAGCATGCCAAAGACTGGGGCGTCACCCTGCCTGCGGGTCCAGTCGGCATCGACATGGGCCAGGTGCAGACGCGGAAGGATCGTATCGTCGGCGGTTTGACGAAAGGCGTTGAGTTCCTCTTCAAGAAAAACAAAATCGACTGGATCAAAGGAACCGCCCGTCTGACCGGCAACGGTGGCGTCGATGTCTTCGAAGGCGAGAAGCAGACCCTGCGCGCGCGCAAGGAGGTCATCGTCGCGACCGGCTCGACCCCGCGCGGCGTGCCGGGTGTAGAGATCGATCGCCGCCGCATCATCACGAGCGATGAAGCGATTCAACTTCGCGACGTGCCGAAAACCCTGGTGATCATGGGAAGCGGCGCAGTCGGCGTGGAATTCGCCTCGATCTTCGCGCGCTTCGGCAGCGACGTCACGATCATCGAGCTGCTGCCTCGTCTCGTGCCGGTCGAGGACGAGGCGGTATCGGCCGAGCTCGAGAAGTCGTTCCGTAAGCAGGGCATCACCAGCCACACCGGCGCGAGAGTGACCGCCGCCCGGGTGTCGGGCGACGGCGTCGACATCGAGGTGCAGCTTGCAGACGGCACCGCGAAGAAGCTACGCGCCGACTATCTGCTGGTCGCGACCGGCCGGGCCCCGGTGACCGAAGGGCTGAACGCGGATGGCGTCGGCCTTCAGATCGAGAAGGGCTACGTCAGGGTCGACGCACAATACAAGACCAACATCCCGGGTATCTCCGCGATCGGCGACGTCATTACCCTCGGCACGCCTGGACATCCGCAGCTGGCGCACGTTTCGTCGGCCGAAGGCATTCTCGCCGCCGAACGAATCGCCGGACAGGAGTTACGGCCGCTCAACTACAAGCACGTCCCGGGGTGCACGTATTGCGACCCCGAAATTGGCAGCGTCGGCCTGACCGAACAAGAGGCGAAGGCGCGCGGATTCGACGTCCGTATCGGCACGTTTCCGTTCGCCGTCCTGGGGCGGGCAAAGATGGCCGGCGAAACCGACGGTTTCGTCAAGATTGTGGCCGATAAGAAATACGACGAGGTCCTCGGCGTGCACATGATCGGAGCCCGCTCGACGGAGCTGGTGGCTGAAGCGACGGTCGCGCTGCGGCTCGAGGCGACCGTCGAGGAACTGATTCGCACCATACATGCGCATCCGACAATGGCGGAGGCGATTGGCGAGGCGGCCCACGCCACACATGGGGCCGCCATACACCTGTGAACTTAGAACTTAGAACCTAGAACTCAGAACTTAGAACTCAGAACTCGGAACGAGCCCTGAACCCGGAACGCGGAACCAAGAACCCATATGGCTACTGACGTCGTGATGCCGCAGATGGGCGAGTCGATTGCCGAGGGCACGATCGTCCGCTGGATCAAGAAAGTCGGCGAGAAGGTCGACCGCGACGAGCCGCTGTTCGAGATTTCCACCGACAAGGTGGACGCCGAAATCCCGTCGCCGGCTGCGGGTGTCGTGTCGGAGATCCGCGTCAAGGAAGGGGAGACGGTCCCGGTCAACAGCGTCGTCGCCGTGATCGGATCATCGGCGACTGCTGCGGCGGACAAGGCCGCTGGCGAAGCTACGGCCGCGCCTCAGACCAGCGCTGCTTCGGCGGAGCAGGCCTCTCCAAAGGCGGTCGAACCGCCGAAGCCGTCGCCGCAGGCGGACGGATCTCCTGCATCCCCCGCGTCGACACCCGTCGCGACGGCGAAACCGGCCCCGGTCCGGCCATCTCAGAGCGCGCCGGTCAGGGTTGAAGAAAAGGCCGCGCCGCCCGCGGCTCATGCGCCGCTCTCGACCGAAGACGCCCTGCACCAGCGATCGTCGCCGCTGGTCAGAAAGATCGCCAAGGAACACAACATCGACATCTCTCAGATTCACGGGACCGGCATTGCGGGACGTGTGACGAAGGACGACATCCTCGCCTTCATCGGAGGACACGCCGCCCCGGCGGGTCGCGCCAGCCCGCCGGCTCAGGCAGGGCAGGTGGGACAGGTGGCGAGGAGCGAGCACGCTCCCGCTCCAGTGAAGCCGGCGCCGGGCGATCGCGTCGAGAAGATGTCGCCCATGCGAAAGCGGATCGCCGAGCACATGGTGGCGAGCCGCCGGACGTCCGCGCACGTGCATTCTGTGTTCGAGGTCAACTTCTCGCGAGTGGCGCAGATCCGCGAGGCCAAGAAGGCCGAGTTCGAGCGCGGCGGCGCCAAGCTCACGTTTCTTTCGTTCATCGTCAAGGCAGCCGTCGAGGCGCTGCGCGCTGTGCCGATCGTCAACGCGTCCGTCGACGGCGACAGCGTCCTGTATCACAAGGACGTGAATGTCGGCATCGCGGTCGCGCTCGACTGGGGACTCATCGTCCCGGTGATCAAGAACGCCGACGAGCGGAACCTCGTCGGCCTGAGCCGGTCGATCGCGGACCTCGCCAACCGGGCGCGACAGAAACAACTCAAGCCGGAAGACGTGCAGGGCGGCACGTTCACCATCACCAACCCGGGTGTGTTCGGCGCGCTGTTCGGTATGCCGATCATCAATCAGCCGCAGGTGGCGATCCTCGGCGTCGGCAACATCGAGAAGCGCCCGGTCGTCGTCGACGATGCGATCGCGATCCGGCCGATGGCCTATCTGTCGCTCGGCTACGATCATCGCGTCATCGACGGCGCGGTCGCCGACGAATTCATGTCTCACGTGAAGAAGACGATCGAGCATTGGGATCCGGCGGCGATCTAGCAAGTCAGGTGGGTCGAGTGGGTCAGATGCGCTTGCCCGCCGAAGCTCGGGACGTATTGCAGCGAGCACCGGCGGACCGCCCCGTCGAAATCCGGCGTCTCGGCGTGATGGACTATCCAGAGGCGCTTGCGCTGCAGCGGACGCTCGTCGAAGAGCGACGTGCGAAGCGGGTCGGCGATCTGCTGCTGTTCGTCGAGCATCCGCACGTGCTGACGCTTGGCGTGCGCGGCGATGGCGGCCGCGGTCACATCCTCGCCACGGCCGAAGCGCTAGCGTCCCGCGGCGTCGAGGTGCACGAGACCGGACGCGGCGGCGACATCACCTATCACGGCCCCGGCCAGATCGTCGGGTATCCCATCATGGATCTCCGGCCCGATCGCTGCGACGTCCACCGCTACGTCCGCGATCTCGAGGACGTGCTGATTCGTACCGCGCGCGACTATGGCATCGACGCGGGGCGCGTCGAAGGACTCACCGGCGTCTGGGTCGGCCGCGACAAGCTTGCGGCGATTGGCGTCCGCATCGCCCGATGGATTACGAGCCACGGGTTCGCGCTCAACGTCACCACCGATCTCGACTACTTCAACCTGATCGTGCCGTGCGGTATTGCCGACCGCGGTGTCACGTCGATCGCGCGGCTGCTCGGGCGCCCTGTCGACCGGGTGGATGTCGAAGCGCGAATCGCCGCGCATTTCTCCGAGGTCTTCGCGTGATCGCCGGCACGCGTCTCAGGCTCGTCCGGCCCAGCCACCTCACGAAGGTCGCCATCGCGGCGAGCTTCGCGACCATCACGTGGAGCGCCGCTTTTCTGCTGACCCTCTACCCTCGATTGCCCTGGCTGCTGCCGGTCCATTTCAAGCCCAATGGGTTTCCGAATGGCTGGCAATACAAGACCTACTGGCGCGTCCTGATGCCGGTCTTCGTGCAGGTTTCGCTGACGTTGGTTCTGCTGGCGATCGGCGCGCTACTGCTGTCGCGTCCGCACGGCGACCACGACGAGAACGCGCCCGATGTCCGCGCTGCGTCCGCCGCCGCCGAGGCGGTGGCGCTGTTTGCGCTCATCTGGGTGGCTTTTCAGGGATACGTCGCCATCGCACTCACGCTGATGTGGCGGGCGGAGCGTGCCGGCCTGGGCCCCTACGTCTACCTCGAACTGACCGGCATCGTCCTGACGATCGCGGTGGCCATCCGCGCCCACGCCCGGGTTGGGCGGCCGGATCCACGACCGTTCGTTCCCGAACACTGGACGTTCGGCCACTTATACAAGAACCGTGAAGACCCCGCCCTTTTCGCCCCGACCCGCGACGGAACTCGGTGGACGCTCAATTTCGGCCGCCCGCTTGCAGCAGCCCTCATGGGGACGGTTCTCCTCCTCGGCATCGTCCTGCCGGTGGTGATTCTGGCTTTGCTGCTGAGGTGAAAGGACTTAGTTCACGCATGGAATATTTCCAGAATCGCCGGTGTTTACCAGAAACATCGAGGAAAAAGCGACCATGCGCGACCCCCAGAACGACCAGTTGCTCAGCCGGTTACAGTCCGGCGACGAACGTGCGCTAGCTGAGCTGGCTGACGCATACGGAACCAAGATCTATCAGCTCGCCTTCCGATACCTCCGCAATAAGGAAGACGCCGAAGAAGTCACCCAGGACGTGCTGTTCAAGGTGTACCGCAAAGTTGGCGAATTCCGCGGCGACGCGGCGCTCTCCTCCTGGATCTACCGCATCACCTTCAACGCCGCGATGTCTCGCGTGCGAACGGCGCAGTTTCAACGGTCCCAGGAAGACGATCGCCAGATCGCGTCGGACGACAGCGAATCGTCCTCAACGTCGCAGCCGGATATCGCCGATTGGAGCAACATGGCCGACGAGCGCGTCCTGCGCTCGCAGCTGCGCCGCCGGGTGCTGCGAGCGATCCTCGCGCTGCCCGTCATTTACCGCGCGCCGGTGATGTTGCGCGACATCCAGGGGATGTCCACCGAGGAAGCGAGCGCGATGCTGCGCGTGAAGGATCAGACGTTGAAGTCGCGCCTGCACCGTGGACGGCTGATTCTCCGCAAGCAGCTTGCGGATTTCGCCGGCGGTCTCACGATGCACCGGCCAATCTACGGCACCTAACTGAATCTGGTGATGGGGTAATTGAATACCCAATTCGGACTACAGCATCATCGCGTTATCCAGTGCGACTTGTTCCACCACGCTCAGCGTTGGCTGGATGATTTCAGCAATTCCTGCCGCGTCGACTCGCACCGGTAGCGCCGCCGCACGCGCGCGCGTGCCGGAACCGGTGTCGGGCACGACGAAACAGCATGCCGTTCGCCGCGATCGACCGGCCATCGCTTCGACGATCGCCGCCGCCGCCGACGCGAGCGCGTAGGATCCCGGCGGCCACAACCGGGCTATCCGCACGGCCAGCGCGCGCCGGGCCCGCTCGTCGAGCCGACGCGTCAGCGCGAAACCACCGATCGTCGCGTCCTGCCACGGAATCACCGTATGGGACGGCGGGATACCTAGAATAGAGAGGGCCACGTCTCGCGGCGAACAGTCCGCGCTCAACGCGACGAGGGCGCGCGCGCCGGCGGCCAGTGCTTCGGGCGCGGTTCCGAACAATCGGCGACGGTCGATTCGCAGCTCGCGGACACCGCGCTCGACGAGCTCGCGGGACGACGGCCCGGCACAGAGGAAGATGGCCCGCGGGGCACTCTGCACGAGACGCTTCAGCAGGAGCAGGCCCTCGTCGGTGGACCAGGGCCCCCGAGCCACACGCTCTGCCACGACGACGACTGAACTGCCCGCGACGGTCGCGAGATCCGTGGTTCCGGTGATGCCTGTCGCAAAACCTTCGACCGGCGCGGCCTGCGCGATGTCGAGCGCCTTGCCGGCGGCGACGCGGCCGCTCTCGTCGGCGAGCACAATCGAACGGACGGCGTCCCGACGGGCCAGCACGTGTGCGACGGCGCCACCCAGCTCACCAGCGCCGACGATCGCGACTTCTTGCATCGGGTGGATTATTGTAATGGCTATGCAATCGCTTCGCGGCCAGGTCGCCATCGTCACCGGCGGATCGCGTGGCATCGGTCTCGCGATCGCGCGCGCATTGGTCGCTGAAGGCGTTCAGGTCACGGCGACCGGACGCAGCGAAGCCCATCTGGCATCAGCGCGCGCGGCCATCGAGTCGGCGGGCCCAGGGGCGGTTGAGACGCTCAGGGCCGACGTGCGCCGGGCCGACGACGTGCAGCAGGCGATCGAGGCAACGGTCGCGCGCTTCGGCGGTCTCGACATCGTGATCAACAACGCCGGGATCGGGATTTTCACCAACGTGGCGTCGATGACCACGCCGCAGTGGACTGAAGTCATCGAGACGAACCTGACCGGTGTCTTCAACGTCTGTCACGCGGCGCTGCCGCATCTGCGCCAGCGCGGCGGCGGCTTCATCATCAACATCAGTAGCCTGGCGGGCAAGAACCCGTTCGTGGACGGCGCGGCCTACTGTGCGTCGAAGGCCGGACTGAATGCGTTCAGCGAAGCGCTGATGCAGGAAGTTCGCCACGACAACATCAGGGTCAGCTACGTGATGCCCGGTTCGGTGGCCACCGAGTTCGTCGGCGGCGACGCGTCGAAGGGCGCCGACTGGAAAATTGCCGCGGAAGAGGTCGCCGAAGTTGTCATCAACCTGCTGCGCCACAACCCGCGGAGCCTTCCAAGCCGCGTCGAGCTGCGTCCTTCGAAACCGCCACGGAAGTAGGGGCTAGGGGCTGGGGGCTAGCTGACACCGGAGGCCTCAGCCAAGCGATCTGTATGTCTGTATTCGACAAACATCGCGACACACTCGAGCATCACGAAACGATGATGGGTCCGTCGCGTGGACGGCTCGCGGTGGCCCTCGATCTCCTGACTGATTCCCTGGCACTCGTCGGGCAGCACGGCGTCTATTGCCGCAGCGAACGAATTCCCGGCCAGCCCAAGATGGACATCGCGCTGGTACTCGAACAACTCAGCGATGCCAAAGAGCTTCTGCAAAGCACGATGGAAAGCCTGAAGTCTGAAGCTTGAAGTCTGAAGTCTGAAGTGGTTCCTCAGACTTCCGACTTCAGACTTCCAACTTCGAACTTCGTCATCCGACGCGCCCCTCCAAGACACTCTCTTCCGCCGAAGGCGTCGTCGCGGGGTGTCCGGGCGCGCGAGCGTGTTCCTTCCAGCGCGACTGAAACAGCAGCCAGAGGGTTCCGGGCGCCAGGAATAGCGCGCCGAGCGTGAACGACAATGCGCGCGGCGACCATCCGTGCCGATCGAGTGCGTTCGCGGTCACATAGCTCGACAACGAAGTGACCAGCGTCACGAGTGCCAGCTCCGCGGCGAAGACGCGACCTCGAAAGCGATCGGGAACTTCGAGCTGCAGCAGGACTGTGCTGAATACCCATAGGATGGACCCTCCGAAGTGCGCGAGCAGCACGCACGCCGCCGCGAGCGCCAGGGTCGGAGCTCCGGCGAGCACCATGTAGAACGCCCCCACCATGAAGAATGCGGGGCCGATGGTTCGGCGCAGGCGCGCCGGCTGCTGCCCGAGTATCCATCGGAGCGCGATGGGTCCGAGGCCGGCGCCAAGGCCTCGTGCGCCATACAGCACACCAATGCCGGCGGCCGACCCCTGGCCGATTGGAAACACGCGCTGTCCGAAGACCGCCAGAAGCAAGAGCACGCCGCCCGCCAGACCCCAGCCCGCCTTCACGCAGATCAGCGCTGCCACATAGGACTCGCGGCGGACGTAGCGCAATCCGTCGACGAGATCGGCGACGCCGGTCAGCGCCGCCATCCGCCGAAGCGTGCTCCCACGCGCGCCGGTCGCAGCGACCGCCACACCTGGCGTCGCCGCGGGGGTCGAGTCGTAGCGGGTATTCGCGAGGCAGATCGCCGAGCAGAAGAACGATGCCGCGTTGACGACGAACGCGACGTCGCGTCCGAACGCGGCGGTGACGAGGCCGCCCACCGACGCGCCGATGGCCAGCATCGCGGACCACGTGGCGGCGGACAAGGCGTTCGCTGGCAGTAGCTCGGCGGCCGACGTGACGTTGGGAATCGTCGCGGTGCGGGCCGGCTCAAAAAACGCCGATGCCGCGACGACCAGCGCCATCACGACGTACGCGATCCACACCTGATCGCTGCGTCGCACCAGCAGCAGGCCGACGATCAGCACGCCGCGTACGATATCGGCGACGATCATCACGCGCCGGCGGTCCACGCGATCGACGACGACGCCGGCCATCGGTCCGACGATCGCGACCGGCAGGTACTGCGTGATCATCATCCAGGCGACAGCTGTCGCCGATCCGGTGAGGTCGAGCAGGAGCGCGTACACAGCGACGGCATTGAACCAGTCGCCGAGCTGGGAGATCGCCTGGCCGAAGAAGAGCAGCCTGAAGTTCCGGTTTGTACGAAGAAGCGTGAGGTACACGGTACGTAG
>Ga0105248_10008073_pt1 | contig 11555 bp, 10 predicted proteins | sample KBSS34metaG_FD_81524 | JGI IMG/M metagenome (GOLD analysis project Ga0105248, IMG submission 81524) | Switchgrass rhizosphere microbial communities from Kellogg Biological Station, Michigan, USA - KBS S3-4 metaG | ecosystem: Host-associated > Plants > Roots > Rhizosphere > Soil | place...
CATAGGTGAGCGCCTTCAGCGTGACGAGAGAGCGTACGACCATCGGCTGCCAGTTTCCGCGGTAGGTGCACGCTGCGGACCATTTCTTCCACTCGTTTTCTGTCCTGCGCAGCGCCTTCAGCGGCTGCAGGGCGGGCGGCGCGGGCTCGTACGACGGGTGGTAGTTCATCGCGAACGTGACACGCTCGCCCTTGCGCACCTCGAATTCCGCGACCGTCGTGAGGTCCTTGCCTTCCAGCTCGACATCCGTGCGGAGCTCGATCGAGTGCGGACCGGCCGTCGCGACCAGCACGTCGTCCACGCGGCGTACCCACGGCACGATCGAGCCGTAGTCGAAGCGGATGACGAGCTCCATGTGCATCGGCACGGTCCCGCGGATGCCCTCGACGATGCGCACCACGTCCCATCGATCTTCGGACAGCGGCATGAACTCGACCATCCTCACGGCGCCGTCACGCGTCTCGATCTCGGTCTCCAGCACCATGGTGGAGTCGCGATAGGCGCGTTTCGAGCGCACGACTTCGCCGGTGGGTGCGATCGACCAGCGGCCGTGCCTGGGGCTTCCCAGCAAAGCGGCGAAGCATGCGTCCGAGTCGAAGCATGGAAGGCACAGCCAATCGATCGAGCCGTCGCGCCCGACAAGCGCTGCCGTGTGGCAGTCGCCGATGAGCGCGTAGTCCTCAATCGCGAGCGGCATGGGCGGAGCGGGGATTGCGCCACGTGTCCGGAGCGACGAGGGAGTCGGCCTGCTTCGGGCCCCAGCTTCCACGCGCGTAGCGAATCGCGCGTGAGTGGTTCTCGAGCACGGGATCGACGGCCGACCACGCGGCTTCGACCACGTCTTCGCTCGTGAAGAGGGCACCGTTGCCCGCCATGGCATCTCCGAGCAGGCGTTCGTAGGGCGTCTGCTGGTCGGGGCGCTCGTCCGTGAGGAAGAGCTCGCGCTGCTCTCCCACGAACTCCTCGCCGGTGCGCTTCACGCGGGCGGCGAGCGCGATGGAGGAGTTCGGTTCCAGGCGGAACCGGGCGTAGTTCGTGTCGCATCCTTCGCGCGCGACATCGGCGAACAGCTTCTGCGGCGGAGCCCTGAGCCGCACCGTGACCTCGGCGGCGGTGGCCGCGAGGCACTTGCCCGACCGCAGGTACCAAGGCACACCCTCCCAGCGCCATGAGTCGATGAAGAGGCGCAGCGCGCAGTATGTTTCGACATCGGATCGCTTCGCCACACCCGGCTCGTCGCGATAACCGGCGTACTGGCCGCGCACGACGTCGGCGGGATCCAGCGGGCGCATCGCCTGCAGGATGTCGGCGGTCTCTCCGTGCACGGCGCCGAAGCCGCGGTGGGTCGGTGGCTCCATCGCGAGCAGCGCCACGACCTGGAAGAGGTGGTTCTGGATCACGTCGCGCATGCAGCCCGCGGTCTCGTAGAACGCGCCGCGTCCACGCACGCCGAACGATTCGGCGAGCGTGACCTGGACGCTCGCCACGTGGTTGCGGTTCCAGATCGGCTCGAGGAAGGAGTTGGCGAAGCGCAAGTAGAGGATGTTCATGATCGCTTCCTTCGCGAGGAAGTGATCGATGCGGAAAATCGCGTCGTCGGGGAAGACGGATCTCGCGATGCGGTTGAGCGCCCGGGCCGAGGCGAGATCGCGGCCGAACGGCTTCTCGACGATGACGCGCGCGCCGCTCGCGAGTCCGGAACGTCCCAGGCCCTCGATCACCGTGGGAAAGAGCGCGGGCGGGATGGCGAGGTAATGCGCGGGTCGGCGGGCCTTGCCGAGCGCCTGCCTGAGCTGGGTGAACGTGGCGGGCTCGCGGTAATCGCCGTCGACGTAATGCAGCGATTCGAGCACACGGCGCAGCGCAGGGGCGCGGATGTCCTTTACGGACCTGCGGATGCCGTCTTCCGCGCGTGCCCGCAGCCAGGAGATCTTGCGCGGCGAGGACGCGACTCCGATCACGGGGAAATCGAGCGCGCGCCTGCGCGCCATGGCGTAGAGCGCCGGAAAGATCATCTTGTGCGCCAGGTCGCCGGTTGCGCCGAACAGCACCAGCGCGTCGGAGGGCGCAGGAGATCCGCGGGTCTGTCTCATCGTTGCGGGATTGGATGCCGCGGGGGCGGCGACAGTTCGATGCTTGCGCTCGCCTTGCTATAATTTCGGCTCGCCGGAGAGATGCCCGAGAGGCCGAAGGGGGCGCCCTGCTAAGGCGTTATACGGGCTTAAACCTGTATCGAGGGTTCGAATCCCTCTCTCTCCGCCAGTTTCCTCGCCTGAACAACCAATAACAGCGGGAGGCAGGATGGCGCAGAAGCTCGGGTCGGGGTGTTCCCCGACGTTCGGCCGCGCGGCTTGCGCGGCGGCGGCATTCTCGGCTGCACTGTGCTCGCTTCCCACGCCGGCGGCGCAGACAACCACGGTCATCGACGTAGCGACGCCGACCACCTTCAACTACACGGTGAACGGCGTGACGCAAACCAAGCCGATCCAGCGCTTGTCCTTCTCGTCGCCGGTCACGCTCTGCAAGTAGCGCGCCACGCCGGGCAAAAGTACAAAAAGCCCTGCATCAGCGTAGACTACTGCCGCACATACATTCGTTCCCTAACCGGACCTTAAACAGCCAATGACACCGATGAAGAGCCTGTCCCGCATCCTTGGAGTTCTTGTACTGCCCAGCCTCCTAGGCGTGGCATCGCAGGAGGCGGCGGCGCAAAGCGACCGCGCCCTCGACGCACGCTCGAAGGCGGTGATCGAGCATTGGACGCCCGACCGCCGGGCCGCGGCGATCCCGCGGGACTTGGCGATCGACGAAAGGGGCTTCGGGTACCTGCGCGGGCAGGATGGATCGTTCTCGCCCTATGGCCATGACATCGCCGCGACACCGATGGCGGGCGACGGCGCGGGACCCACGGTTTCGAACATGTTGCCGGCGGCGGGCGCCACGGTCGGCGCATCGGCCACATTCTCCGCGACCGTCACGGATGCGAGCGGCGTGAAGAGCGTCACCTTCTACGTGCGCCAGGGCACGGGCCGCGCGCAATCGTTCAACGGCAGCCAGAGCTCCGGCAACGCGTGGAGCGTGAACCTCTCCGGCCTCACCAACGGCTCGTGGAGCTGGTGGCTGGTCGCCAACGACAACGCCAAACCGTCGAGCAGCACGACGTCGCCGACGATCAACTTCACCGTGAACACGAGCGGCGGGGGCGGCGGCGGAGGCGGCGGCACGATCTCCAGTGCCCCATGGACCGGGGGCGGCGTCGTCCAGCGTGCCGCGGGCCGCGTCTACTTCGAGATGCCAAGCAACGTGAATCGCACGCGTTGGACGGGATACGTGTGCTCCGGAACCGCCGTCAGCGACGGAACGGCCGGCCGCTCGCTCATCCTCACCGCGTCGCACTGCGTGTACGACGACACCAACAAGGCCTTCGCGCGCAATGCGATGTTCATTCCGGACCAGGCCCATACCACCGGCACGGGCACGGACCTGAACTGCTCGAACGACCCGATCGGTTGCTGGGTGCCGCAGTTCGGCGTCGTCGACGTGAACTGGACCACGCGCACATTCCCCGACAACGTGCATTGGGACTACGCCTTCTACGTCGTGGCCGATTCCGGTGCGCACAAGGCGGGCTTGAGCGCCGCCAGCGATACGCTGGACGCAGCGGTCGTCCCGATGTCGGTGAGCTTCACGGCACCCGTCGCGGGGAGCGTCACGTACGCGCTCGGCTACTCGTACTCGGTGGATCCGCAATTCATGTACTGCACCGATCCGATGCAGAACCTGAACGCCGACAACTGGTTCCTGCCCAACTGCGGCCTCACGGGCGGAGCCTCGGGCGGTCCGTGGTCGCAGCCGTTCACGACGAGCACCGGCAATGGCCCGATCATCTCGGTGAACTCGTGGGGTTACACCAACCAGCCGGGCATGGCGGGACCGAAGCTGTCCGGTACCTCGGCGTCGTGTGTCTTCGCCAGTGCCAAGTCGGCGCCGATGGGCCAGAGCTTTGCCGACGGCAATGCGGGCGTGAAGGTGACCTGCCCGTAACGAAACGCAGTCATCCAACCCGAACGGCCCGCTTCGGCGGGCCGTTTCGCTTCAGCGGCGCAATATCAACGTGAAGTTGTTCGCGGGCATGGGGACGGCATCCTCGAGGCGCAGGCCGGCGCGATTCGCGGCCGCCTCGACCTCCTCCATGTCGCGCACACCCCATTCGGAATTGCGCGATCTCAGGCTCGCGTCGAACTCCTCGTTGCTGGGCGCCGTATGGCGGCCATCCCGGCGGTACGGCCCATAGGTCACGAGTACGCCCCCGGCCGGCAGGATCGCGGCCGCGCCCTGCATCAATGCAAGCGTCGCCGCCCAGGGCGAGATGTGGATCACGTTGATGCAGATGATCGCGTCGGCCGCGTCGATGGGCCAGGGATGCCGCATGACGTCGAGCTCGATCGCCGGCTTCACATTTCGCAGTCCGCGAGTCCATGCCCGAATCGATGCCTGCCGCGCCGTGTCGAGCTCGCTGGGCTGGAACTCGAGCAATGGCAGCGCGGCGGCGAAATGCGCGACGTGCTGGCCGCTGCCGCTTCCGATTTCCAGCACCAGGCCGCGCGCGGGCAGCGCGCGGCGCACCACGTCGAGGATCGGGCCCTTGTTGCGTTCGGCGGAGGGGGCGGTCTCGCGTTCGTCCATCCCCCTAGTTTCGCCGAATCAGCGGCACTCGATGTGGACGGTCGGCGATCCCTCGGTGACGTGCTCGTTGCCGGAGTTCAGGTGGATCGTCGCGGACGCGTCGTAGGTTTGGCCCGGCGCGCCGAGCTTCCATTTCTCATGGACCACGAGGGTGCGCTCATGCGGACCGGGGCGCACCACGTGCGTCGGCCCCTTGGCGCCGTCGCTGCGCTCCCAGTGATAGTTGAAGACGAAGCCCTTCGGATGCGGAAGGATGAAGTTGATCGACGCCGTGTAGACGACCTCGATCGGGCAGCCGCGTCCCTTGTACATGGCGCGGTTGGCGGCGACGTGGATCGGGCCGAACGGCTCGGCGTATGCGGATGTGATCGAGGCGGCTGCGGCGAATGCGAGGACGAGATGCGGGATGCGCACTGGAACCTCCCGTTTGCTTTGTCGTTGATCGGGCGAGCGACCGCATCGTAGGCGCCGCTCGCTTGCTCGAAGCTGACGGTGGCGCTGCGGCATACTGGTGGCGATGCTTTCCGGGATTCGATGAGCGTTTCCGCGGGCGGGAACGCCGCCTCAGACCACCTCTCGCGCGGCTTCCACTTCTTCCTGTGGACGCGCGGGATGTCCACGATGGGCAACCAGATGGTCCTGGTGGCCCTCGGCTGGCAGATGTACGACCTCACCGCGAGCACCTGGGACCTGGGCCTCGTGGGCCTCGCGCAGTTCGTGCCGACGCTGCTCTTCACGATTCCCGCGGGCCAGCTCGCCGATCGCGTGGATCGCCGCCTCGTGCTGTCGCTCGCGATCATCGTGCAGCTGCTCGCCTCCGTGCTGCTCGCCTGGGGCAGCGCCGCCGGATTCGTCGGCCGCGACGTGATCTTCATCGCGAGCGTGGGACTGGGCATCGCGCGTGCGATCCAGGCGCCGGCGCAGCAGGCGATCGTTCCCGCTTTGGTGGGATCCGGCGACCTCGCGCGCGCCATGGCGATGAGCACGGCGGCGATGAAGTTCGCGGTCGTCGCCGGCCCCGCGCTCGGCGGATTCATCTACGTGGCCGGCCCCGCGGTGGCGTATGGCGTCTGCGCGTTCATCTTCGTCGTGTCGATGGGTTGCGCCCTGGCGATCAGCAAGGTGCACGTGAAGAAGGCCAAGGAACCGGTGTCGATCTCGACCGTGTTCGCGGGATTCGCGTTCCTCAAGTCGCAGCCCGTGGTGCTCGGGGCGATCTCTCTCGACCTTTTCGCGGTCGTCCTGGGCGGCGCGACGGCGCTGCTCCCGGTCTATGCGAAGGACATCCTGCACACGGGTCCGTGGGGACTCGGCCTGCTGCGGGCGGCGCCCGCGATCGGGGCGCTCGTGATGGCGCTCGCGCTCACGCGCGCGCCCATGGATCGCCACGTGGGCCGGAGACTCTTCACCGCGGTCGCCATTTACGGCGCCTCCATCCTCGTGTTCGCGTTTTCCACGCATTTCCTGGTCGCGATGGTCGCCCTCGCGGTGAGCGGCGCGGCGGACATGGTGAGCATCGTCGTGCGCCAGACGCTGGTGCAGCTGGAGACGCCCGACGACATGCGCGGGCGCGTGAGCGCGGTGAACGCCACCTTCATCAGCGCGAGCAACCAGCTGGGTGAATTCCGCGCCGGGTCCACGGCGGCGCTGCTGGGGCCGGTGGGCTCGGTGGTACTGGGCGGTGCCGGCACGCTCCTCGTGGTCGCCATCTGGATCAGGCTCTTCCCCCAACTCGCGCATCGCGACAAGCTGGTGCCGTAGGGAACCCGCGCGCCTCGCGCGGTTCCTACTGGCATGAGCCGCAAGCGCATCGCCATCGCCGTCGTCGCCATCGTCTTGCTGCTGCCGCTGGCGGCGATCGCGGCTTTCGTGCTGGTCGCGCAGTCGGAGTGGGGCGAGCGGTGGCTGGAAAAGCAAGTGGCCTCGCGCATCCACCGCGAGGTGCAGATCGAGGGGATTCGCCTGCATGCATCCTGGCCCCCCACGGTCTCGTTCGAGCGGCTGCGCATCGCCAATCCGCCCTGGGCCAGCACCGCGAACCTCGTCGATGCCGCGGGACTCTCGGCGCGGGTCGAGCTGCCACCGCTCCTGGATCGCCGGATCGTCGTGCCGATGCTCGAAGCGCGGCGGGCCGAGGCGGGGCTCGAGCAGCGGGGCGACCAGGCCACGTGGCGCTTTGGCGGCGAGTCGAAGCAGCCTTCCGCCATCGAGCTCAACGCGGTCGTGCTGGAGGACGGCCATGTCGTCTATCGCGACGAAGACGAGGCCACCGCGCTCGACGTGAAAGCGAGGGGAAGCCTGGGCGAACATGGCGAGCTCAAGCTCGAAAGCGCAGGCACGTTCCGAGGCGACACCGTGAAGGCTACGGCCGTCGTGCCGGCGCTCACGCCGAATCCGGCGCAGCCGATCCATGTGATCGCGAAGGGAACCGTCGGGCGGACCTCCGCCTCCGCGGATGGCACGTTCGCCACGGACTTGCGCGCGCTCGATGCGAAATTCCGGTTGAGCGGGCAGACGCTGAAGGACCTGCACAAGGTCACCGGCATCGTCCTTCCCGATACGCCGCCGTATTCGCTCGACGGTCGCTTGCGGCGCGACGGCGAGAAGTTCGTCTTCGATCCGTTCAACGGGAAGATCGGCGACAGTGACGTGGCCGGCAGCGTCACTTACTCGAAAGGCCGCCAACGGCCCTTCTTCACGGCGGACTTGCGCTCGAAGCTGCTCGACTTCGACGACCTCGGACCGCTGGTGGGGGCGCCTCCCAAGACCGGTCCCGGCGAGACCGCGTCGCCGGAGCAGCGCGCGAAAGCGAAGCAGGTGGCGGCGAGCACGCATGTGTTGCCGAGGCAGCCGTTCAGCACCGAACGCTGGGGCGATATGGATGCCGACGTGAAGCTGGTCGCTACGCGCGTCCAGCGACCGAAGCAGCTGCCGATAGAATCCCTCACGGCGCACCTCGTGCTGCGCGACGGCGTGATGCGGCTGGAGCCGCTCAACTTCGGCGTGGCGAGCGGCAAGGTGGCCTCGCGCGTGTCGATCGACTCGCGTCCCAAGCCGCCCGTGGGCGAGATCCGCGGCCAGGTCGAGAACCTGAAGCTCGCGCAGCTTTTCCCGACGCTCAAATCGATGGAGGACGCCTACGGCCAGATGTACGGCGCCTTCGACCTCAAGGGACGCGGCGCGTCCGTCGGCGATCTCCTCGCCACGAGCGACGGAAAGCTGGTGCTTACCGCGAGCGGCGGGCGGGTGAGCGACCTGCTCACGGAGTTGCTCGAGATCGATCTCGCGAAGGCCGCGATGCTGCTGGGCACGCGCAACAAGCAGGTGGACCTGCGCTGCGCGGTCGGGACGTTCGACGTGAAGGACGGCGTGGTCGAGCCGGAATCGTTCATCCTCGACACTTCGCAAACGTTCGTGCGGGTGAGCGGCAAGATCGATCTGGACGACGAGCGCCTCGATCTCGAAACCCGTGGCCGGGGCAAGTCACCCAGCGCGCTCACGCTGCGCACACCGATCGAGCTGCAGGGGCCCTTCAAGAAGCCTTCGGTACGGCCGAAGGCGGGGCCTCTCGCCGCGCAGGTCGCGGGTGCGGCGGCGCTTGCCGCGGTGAACCCCGCGCTTGTCATCGTCCCATTTGTCGATACGGGCAAGAAGCAGGACGCCGACTGCGACAAGCTCATGGCCGAAGCGCGTGAGAAGGGCGGAAGCGCGGCGGCGCCGCGCAAGAAAGTCGCCGAGCGGTGAGATAATCGCGGCATGGCAGCCGCAGTGGACGAGTTCGTTTCGATCCTGGAACAGGGTCCGTCCGACTGCACGTGCGTCTTCAATCCCTGGCGCGACCATGACGAGCGCGATGCGGCGCCGCGCCGGCGCATGCCCGCGGCGCGTCGCGACAACATGGCCGCGTATCTCGATGCGCGTCGCGCGCACGCGCGCGTGCTCCTGCTGGGTGAGGCGCCCAGCCATCGAGGTTGCCGGTTCACCGGGATCGCCTTCTGCTCGGAGGTGGAGCTGGTGCACAAGCCAGAGCTCGTCGCGCACCATGCGCTTGCGCTGACCAGCCGCGACGCGGCGGTGAAACCGCAACGCGAGCGCAGCGCCGCCGTGATCTGGGGCGAGATCGAGCGCGCCGGCAAGCCGTTCGAAGTGGTGCTCTGGAACGCATTTCCCTGGCATCCATACCTCGCGGAGGATGCGTCGCGAGCCGGGCCGTGCGGCCCGTCGAGCAATCGCAGGCCGAAGCTCGACGAGGTGGCGCAGGGGCGTCGCGCGTTCGATGCCTTGCTGTCGTGCTTCGCGCGCCGGCTCGACGTGTTCGCCGTCGGCAAGGTCGCGCAGAATGCGCTCTTGCGTTGGGAAGACGCGAAGTGCGAAGGCTGCCTTCGCCATCCTGCGCAAGGCGGCGAGACGCTCTTCCGTTCCCAGTTCCGGCGCGATGTCGCGCCTCGTTTATAGTCGGCCGATGCTGCAGCACCTCGATACCCCGTCGCTGCTCCTCGACCGCGCGAAGCTCGAGCGAAACTGCGAATCCATGCGCCGGCGCGTGCATCCGCACGGCTTGGTCCTGCGTCCGCATGTGAAGACCGCCAAGAGCGTGGAAGTGACGCAGCGCGCGCTCGATGCGCCGACGGGGCCGATCACCGTCTCGACCGTGCGCGAGGCCGAATACTTCTTCGACCATGGTTTCCGCGACATGCTTTATGCCGTCGGAATGGTGGCGCACAAGGTGCCGCGCATCGCGGAGCTCACGAAGCGCGGCGCGCGCGTGAGCACGATCGTGGACAGCGTCGAGGGCGCGAAGGCGTTGGTCGATGCGAGCGCCAGGGCGGGCGTTCGCATTCCGGCGATGATCGAGATCGACAGCGACGGACATCGAGCCGGCGTGGTGCCCAAGAGTCCGCGGCTGCTGGAAGTGGCCGAAGCGCTGGGGCCGTCGTTGCTCGGCGTCATGACGCACGCGGGCGAGTCGTATAACTGCACTTCGGTCGATGCGATCGCCGCCATGGCGCAACGCGAGCGCGAGGCGGTGGTCCAGAGCGCCGAGGCGCTGCGCACGTCCGGGCATGCGTGTCCTGTGGTGAGCGTGGGCTCCACGCCCACCGTGACTTTTGCTCCGTCATTCAAGGGCGTGACCGAAGTACGCACGGGCGTGTACATGTTCCACGACCTTGTCATGGCGGGGCTGGGCGTGTGCGTGATCGACGACATCGCGATTTCCGTGCTCGCGAGCGTGATCGGCCACCAGCCCGAGCGCCACTGGATCATCACCGACGCCGGGTGGATGGCGCTGTCCCGTGACCGAGGCACCTCGAAGCAGAAGGTCGACCAGGGATTCGGCCTGGTGTGCAACGCGTATGGCGTTCCCGTCGAGGATCTCGTTGTCGTCGACGCGAACCAGGAGCACGGCATCGTCGCGCGCCGCGACGGCGGACCGATCGATCTTGCGCGCTACCCGGTGGGCTCGCTGCTGCGCATCCTTCCCAACCATGCCTGCGCGACCGCCGCGCAGCACGGCGAATACCACGTCCTGCAGGACAACGTTCCGGTCGAGACTTGGGAGCGCTTCGGCGGCTGGTAAGAGCCGTGAAAGGGCGCGGGAATGACGGAAAAACCGTTATAATTCCAACTCTTCGCGCCCGTAGCTCAGTTGGATAGAGTACCTGGCTACGAACCAGGGGGTCGTGGGTTCAAATCCTGCCGGGCGCGCCAGTTTCGAACGAAAGGCCCAGGGAAACCTGGGCCTTTTTCATTGGGCCGGCCTCATCGGCATGAATCCGGGTGACCGGCTCGGGAGCGTCAAAGCCGCATGCTCAGGCATATCCTTTCAGCGGCGCTGTTTGCCTGCCTCGTCACGTCCGCCTGCGCGGCGGTGAATGACGCTTTCGTCGGCGACTGGAATTTCAACGCATCCGCCAGTACGCCCGACAAGATGACGGTGGAGAGGATCGGCGCCGACAAGTACACCTTCAACTTCGGAGGCGGCCCGGAGACGGTCGTCGTGGATGGGACGGATCAGCCCAGCCGCCTTTATGGGGGCGGGTCGCTCTGCGTCGCGGTCGACGGCGACACGTGGAAAGTCATTCGCAAGAGCAGCAATGGCCGCGTGTTGCTCTCGGCGACATGGAGCGTTTCCGCGGACGGCAGGACCCTGACGGATCGCTACACAGGGTTCAATGACGACGGGTCGCGCTATACCCAGATTTACACATACAAGCGAACGGGTGAAGGATCGCGTTTCGCAGGAACCTGGATCAGCACGAGCCAGGAAGCGCTAGGCTTCGTTCTCGGGCTTCAGATCCGGCCCTTCGAGGAAGGTGGGCTCTCGATCATCGATGCCTCGTCACAAATCATGGGAAACATGAATTTCCCTTCGTTCCTGGTGCGCGGGCTCGACGAGCGCACGCTTGAATTGTTGCGCAAGAAAGGCGAGGTAGAACCCTCCGTCGTGCTGCATCTGCAGCTTTCCCGGGATCTCAGGAGGCTGACTATTACGCCCCATTCGGCCGCCGAGCCGCACATCCTCGCGTTCGACCGGGCGTAGCCATGCGGCGCTTGCTACTCGCGTTACTGATCGCCGCCACGTCGCTGCTGGCGGCGTGTGCGCTCATGCCGAGTCGGGAGCCGCTCCAGGTCCATGTCGCCGACGTGGAATCGTTGGATGGGGAAGGCTTCGAATTCAGGATGCTAGTGAAGCTTCGCATCCAGAACCCGAACGACGTGCCCATCGAATACGACGGCGTCTACGTGAGGCTCGATGTACTCGACAGGACATTCGCCACCGGCGTGAGCGACGAGCGCGGGAGCATTCCGCGTTTCGGTGAAGGGCTCATCTCGATTCCGGTCACGGTTTCCGCCACAAACCTCGTCCA
>Ga0105248_10008074_pt1 | contig 11554 bp, 7 predicted proteins | sample KBSS34metaG_FD_81524 | JGI IMG/M metagenome (GOLD analysis project Ga0105248, IMG submission 81524) | Switchgrass rhizosphere microbial communities from Kellogg Biological Station, Michigan, USA - KBS S3-4 metaG | ecosystem: Host-associated > Plants > Roots > Rhizosphere > Soil | place...
CACTGGCCGTCACCGCGCAGCAGCGCCGCGCCCGAGGCGGTGACGCGGAGGACTGGATAGGGATCGCCTTCGCGGACGAGGAGACCGTCGCCGACCAGTTGCTCGACATAGCCGCGGAGCGCCGCCGCCGTCTCTTCCTTCAGGAGTCCGAAGGTGGACAGCTCGTGATGCCGCGCGGCCATCACTTTCTCGGTGGCGCGGCCGATCAGGACGTCGGTCACATGCGCCGTGCCCCAGGTCTGCTTCACGCGCGCGACGCAGGACAGGATCTTTCTCGCCAGCGTCACCGGATCCGCAACCGGATCGAGTTCCTTCAAACACCAGTCGCATGCTCCGCACTCGTGCCGTTGGTAGGCCTGGCCGAAGTACTCAACCAGCGTGCGATGACGGCAGCGTGTCCCGGCGGCATAACGTTCCATGTCGCGCAACAGCGTGCGCGCGCTGTCGCTCCACTCGCCGTTGCTTTCGAGCATCTGCCGCCAGCGCACGAAGTCGGCGCCTGAATAGACGAGGACGCACTCGGCTGGCAGCCCGTCGCGACCGGCGCGGCCCGATTCCTGCTGGTAATGCTCCGGCGAACGCGGCGCGCCGGCGTGGACCACGAAGCGAACGTTCGAGCGATCGATGCCCATCCCGAACGCCACCGTGGCGACGACGATGTCCACCTGCTCGTCGAGAAACAGTTCCTGATTCCGGCTGCGCACGTCATCCGACAGCCCGGCGTGATACGGCACGGCGCGATGCCCGTCCCCGTGAAGCCGATCCGCCAGCGCCTCGACTTCGCGTCGCGACTGACAGTACACAATGCCGGCTTCGCCCTCGTGCCGCGCCAGGATGTCGGCGAGCTGCCGTTGCAGGTTGCCGCGCCGAAGTACGCGATACGTCAGGTTGGGCCGATCGAACGATCCGACGAGCACCGCCGGCTCTCGCAGGCGCAGCTCCGAGACGATGTCCCGTCTCACGCGCTCCGTGGCGGTCGCCGTGAACGCGTGGAACGACACATCGGGAAAGTCCTCGCGCAGTCGCCCCAGCTGCCGGTATTCGGGCCGGAAGTCGTGGCCCCACTGGCTGATGCAGTGCGCCTCGTCGATCGCGATGAACCGGACGCCTGCCTGCTGCAGCATCCGCCGGAGCCCTTGACTGCCTTCGCCGACGATCCGCTCCGGCGACACATAGAGGAGGCGGCAGCGCTGCTCGCGGACGCTGGCCAGCACTTCGTCCCGCTCGTGCGGCAGCAGCGTACTGTTCAAGTAGGACGCTGCGACGCCGTCCACGCGCAAGCCGTCCACCTGATCCTTCATCAGCGAGATCAACGGCGACACCACGAGAGCGACACCTCTCGCTCGGTTGAAGCCGTCGCGCTCCAGGGCAGCGCTGGAACCCTCGGGCTCCAGTCCAGCGTGGGCAGTTTCGATGGAGCGCGAAGGCTTTAGCCGAGCGTCCAGGTCCACGAGCGCGGGCGCCTGAAAACAAAGTGATTTGCCCCCGCCGGTCGGCAGCACGACGACGCTGTCGCGGGCGGCGAGGATGGCGTGCATGGCCTCGCGCTGGAGAGGCCGGAAGTCGGAGAAACCCCAGACGCGATGGAGGGCGTCGGCGAGAAGGGCATCAGCGCGACTCGTCGCGCTGGAGCCGACGTCTTCTCGGTCGGGCGGAGGCGGACCCGTCACGCCGAAGCCAGCGTCTTCTCGGTCGGGCGAAGGCGGATCACCGTCGGACGTACTTGCGCTCGACGTAGTCATCGACCAGGCGCTGGAATTCCGCGGCGAGCTCGTCGTACGTCCCGCGCAGCGTGGTGACGTGTTGACCGTCGATGAACACGGGGCAGCTCGGTTCCTCGCCGGTGCCGGGCAGGCTGATGCCGATGCTGGCGGCCTTCGATTCGCCCGGACCGTTGACCACACAGCCCATCACCGCGAGGGTCATCTCTTCGACCCCCTCGTGAGTCGTTTTCCATTCGGGCATGCGGTCCCGGATATAGCCCTGGATCCGTTCGGCCAGCTCCTGGAACGTCGTGCTCGTGGTGCGGCCGCAGCCCGGACAGGCGGTGACGCTCGGGGAGAACGATCGCAATCCAAGCGCCTGGAGCAGTTCGCATGCGGCGTAGACCTCTTCTCTCCGATCGCCGCCGGGCCGCGGCGTCAGGGAGACGCGAATGGTGTCGCCGATCCCTTCGTGAAGCAGCACGCCCATGGCGGATGCCGACCATACCAGGCCTTTCGTGCCCATGCCCGCTTCGGTCAAGCCCAGGTGCAGCGGCTGATCGGTCTGCCGCGCCAGCTCGCGATAGACGGCGATCAAGTCGCGCGGCCTCGATGTCTTGCACGAGATGATGATCTGATCCTTGCGGAGCCCGCTCTCGATGGCCAGCGCCGTCGACTCGACGGCCGACAGCACCATGCACTGGTTGATGATCTCCTCGGAGCTCTTGCCCAGATCGCGATCGGTGTTCTCCTGCATCTTCGCGACGACCAGCTCCTGGTTCAGCGAGCCGCCGTTGACGCCGATTCGGACCGGACGGCCGTGTTCCATCGCCACCCGGCAGATCGTCGAGAACTGCTCGTCGCGCCGCTTACCAGTGCCGACGTTGCCGGGGTTGATGCGGTACTTGTCGAGCGCGCGCGCGCACTCCGGATACTTGGTCAGCAGCAGATGGCCGTTGTAGTGGAAATCGCCGATGAGCGGCGCCGTGCAGCCGGCGTCGAGCATGCGTTGCTTGATCTCGGGCACCGCAGCGGCCGCTTCGGGAACGTTGACCGTCACGCGCACCATTTCGGATCCGGCGGCAGCCAGCTCGATGCACTGCTGGGCGGTCGCGCGCGCGTCGGTCGTGTCGGTCATCGTCATCGACTGCACGACGATCGGCGCGCCGCCGCCGACCTGCACGTGCCCGACACGCACGCCGACGGTCTTGTGGAGCCTCACCACTGACATGAATTTCCCATGATAGCATCCGCCTTCGCTCGGTCCTCGACGTGACGAGCTTCGGCGGACAGGTCCGCTGCGCTCGCTTCGACGACACACGGCGAGCTTCGGCGGACAGGTCGTTTGCGCTCGGGTCATGAAACCCTTTGGTCTTTTTCGTGTCTTCGTGCTTTCGTGGCGATCCCGGCGGTACTGATTCACCAGGTGAGAGGCCACCAGCTGTGACAAGCTTCAGCGGAACAGGTCGAAGGTATCTGGTGGCTGGCACGGTCTACAACAAGGAAGGTCGATGAAAGCGATTCGCGTACACGAGTACGGTGGTCCGGCGGTGTTGAAGCTGGAAGAGATTCCGGATCCGAAACCGGGACCTGGTGAGTTGCTGGTGCGCATCCGAGCCGCCGGCGTCAACCCGGTGGACGCCTACATACACACGGGAACCTACGCGCGCAAGCCGCCGCTGCCGTACACGCCCGGACAGGACGGCGCCGGAGAAATTGAGGCGGTCGGCCCCGATGTCGCCGGCTTCAAGACTGGCGATCGGGTGTACATCGCCGGTGTCGGCAACACGACGGCGGGCGTCGGCACGTATGCGGAGCGCGCGCTGTGCACTCCAGCGCATCTGCATCATCTGCCGGTGCGCGCCGCGTTTTCCCAAGGCGCAGCCCTCGGTGTCCCGTACTGCACGGCGTATCGCGCGTTGTTTCAGAAAGCCGCGGCCAAGCCGGGCGAGACGGTGCTCGTGCATGGCGCCACCGGCGGTGTCGGAATCGCGGCCGTCGAGCTCGCGCATGCGCGCGGACTGACGGTGATTGGCTCCGGCGGAACCGACAAGGGACTGGCCGCGGTCAAGGAGCACGGCGCCGACGTCGTCGTCAACCACCGCACGCCGACGTACACGGACGACATCATGCGCGCCACTGGCGGGCGCGGTGTCAATCTGATCATCGAGATGGCGGCGCACCTCAACCTCGATCGGGATCTCGGTCTGCTTGCGAAGGGGGGACGCGTCGTCGTGGTCGGCAATCGCGGCCGCGTCGAGATCGACGCGCGTCAGGCGATGGGCCGCGACGCATCAATCCTGGGCATGACGCTGTTCAACGTCGCGGACGCCGAATTCGTCGAGATTCACGCCGCGCTCATCGCCGGTCTCGAGAACGGTACTTTGAGCCCCCTGATCGGGCGGGAGCTGCCGCTGGCCGAGGCCGCCCGCGCGCACGAGGCAGTCATGGAGCCTGGCGCGCTCGGAAAAACCGTCCTGCTGCCATGAGGAAGAGCCGAATGAAGGGTCGCGTCAGATACGGGTGTGTCGCGGCGGTGGCTGTGCTTGTCGCTGTCGCTTTCAGTCAGCTGTCCGCGCGCGTTGATGCGCAGCCGCGCGGCAAGAACGTGTACGACGCCCACTGTGTCGAGTGCCATGGCGAGTCCGGCCGCGGCGACGGATCATCGGCGGCGTACTTGACACCCCACCCGCGCGACTTCACGACCGCCAAATACAAGATTCGATCGACCGAAAGCGGCAGCGTGCCGACCGACGGGGATCTGACGCAGTCGGTGCGTCAGGGTCTGTACGGCACCGCGATGCCGGCGTGGGACCGCATCCTCTCGGATGCCGAGATCGCCGACGTCGTCGCCTATATCAAGGGCCTGTCGCCGCAGTTCGCGACCGCGCCCCAACCGGTGACCGTCGGCGCCGGCATTCCGAGCTCGCCGGAGAGCATCGCGCGCGGACAGCAGGTGTACGACAAGCTGCAGTGCGGCAAGTGCCACGGCAGCGATGGCCGCGGGACTGGCGCGGTGGCGACGACGTTCGAGGACGAGTGGAAGCAGCCGCTGCGGGCTGCCGATCTCACCGAGCCGTGGACGTTCCACGGCGGCGCCACCGCTCGCGATGTGTACTTGCGGTTCCGAACCGGGATGGCCGGGACGCCGATGCCGTCGTTCGCCGACGCCGCCAGCGACAGTGAGATGTGGGATCTGTCCAACTACGTCGTGTCGATGGCGCGCAAACCCGTCTGGTCGATGAACGCCGACGAGATCAAGACCTTCTACGGAGCGCAGACCGCGGACGCGAAAGCCAACCCGGTGAAGCGCGGCGCCTATCTGGTCGAGACACTCGGCTGCGTCGTGTGCCATTCGCCCGTCGACGATCAGAAGCGCATGCTGCCGGGCTTGAAGCTCGCCGGCGGAATGCTGATGCGGATCGTGCCGTTCGGCGACTATCCGACCGGCAACCTCACGTCCGACAAGGCCACCGGCCTTGGCAACTGGAGCGACGAAGAGATCAAGCGCGCGATCACGAAAGGCCTTCTGCGCGACGGCACACGCCTGCTGCCGTTTCCGATGGACTACGCGTCGTATTCGACGATGACCGCTGACGACTTGAGCGCCGTCGTCGCTTATCTGCGGAGCCTGCCGCCGGTGACGAACAAGGTGCCCGCGCCGCGCCGGACATTTCTACCGGTCTATCTCTGGGGGAAGTTCAAGATGCTGATCCTCGGACAGGATCCGCCGACGGTGGTCTTTCCCGGCAATGCCGGCTTGACGGGAGGCCGGTGATGAGGACGTTTCTCAAATCGGCCGCCATCATCGTCGTGGTCCTCGCGACGTTCGGATTCCTCGCGTTCCTGTACTACATCCCGCCGTTCCTCACGACGGCCCCCGAGACGTTCGGTAAATTGATGGCCGACGCCGCTCCCGCCGTGACCGACATCGCGGACCCGGGCGAACGCGCCATCGCGGAGCGCGGGCGCTACATCGTGATGACGACCGGATGCAACGGATGCCACTCGGTGGTGGGATCGCAGGGGCCCGATCTCTCGCTGTATCTTGGCGGCGGCGGAATCAAAATCCAGACGCCGCACGCGACGTTCGTCAGCCGCAATCTCACGCCCGACAAGGAAACCGGCCTCGGTCGCCGCACCGATGACGAGGTGAAGCGCGTGCTGCGAAGCGGCACCTTCTCCGACGGCCATGTCGTCGAAGGCACGGTGATGCCCTGGCCGCTGTTTTCGAACTGGACTGAAGAAGATCGTCACGCAGTGGTCGTCTATCTCCGCCATTTGAAGCCCATCCATCACGTGACGCCGGAGCCGGTGCGCGGCAGGGCGATCACGATTCCCGGGGCGATCGAACAGGACTACGGCGGAAAAGACTACGGAACATCGAAGGCCGAACACCGATAGCCGACGCCTGCGAGCGCTTCGAGGGAGGGGTCAGAGTGGTGTCAGAGTGGTGTCTGACCCCGACTGGTGGGCGGCAGCGGTCTGAGGCCCATTGCTGGTAGGATCGCTGCACGAGCACCGAATATCGCCCCCCGATCAACGGACCGCGCGCCACGATCGATTGGCCCCCGCCGCGGCCACCGCGACGCCGCCGCGGCGTCTACTTTCTCCTCGCCGCGTTCGCGGTCCTGGTGCTGAGCGGCGGAACGGCGCTTTCCTACTACGTCGACGCCCTCTGGTTCGGTTCGCTCGGCTATGCCGACGTCTTCTGGAAGACGTTGAACGTCCAGGCCAGAATCTTCACGCTCTTCACCGTTGTCACCTTCGCCGCGCTCTACGGATCGTTTCTCGCCCTCAAGCCCGAACGACTTGGCGAGATCGCCGGCGGCCGCATCCTGATCAACGGCCAGCCGCTGACGCTGCCGGTTGAACCGGTGCTCCGCCTGATTGCGCTGGCCGCGGCGCTGGTCGTGGCGCTGGCCAGCGGCGCGGGCATGATGGCCGATTGGCAGACGCTGGCCTTGTATTGGTACGGCGCGCCCGCGCCGCTCCCGGCGAGTTCGCAGATCGCCGACCCGATCTTCGGCCGTCCGCTCGCCTTCTATCTGTTCACGCTGCCGGCGTGGCAGCTGGTCAGTGGCTGGCTCCTGACGATCGCGGTGATGGTCGCCGGCGTCGCGGTGTTCTTCATCGTGATCGCCGGCGGCACCAGACTCCTCGGCCGTCGCTCAGACAGCGGCGTCGCGGCGTGGCGCGGGCTGTCGATTGCGGCCGCGGCGGTGCTGCTGCTGTTCGCCGTGAAGGTGTATCTCGCACGCTACGAGCGGTTGTTCGAGGATCACACGATCTTTGCCGGCGTCACCTATACCGAGGCGCACGTGACGCTGACGGGCATGCTCGTGGTCTCGGGCGCGCTCGCCGCCGGCGCGCTGATCGCGCTCGTCAACGCCGTCGCGGCGCCTCGCGCGCGATGGCTCGGCGCCGCCATCGTCCCGGCCGTGGTGTGTTACGTCATCGTCGGCGTCATCGGCTGGTACGTGGCGAACTTCATCGTCAAGCCGAACGAGCTGGTGCGCGAAACGCCCTACATCGCGCACAACATCGCGATGACGCGGCAGGCATACGCGCTCGATCGAATCGTCCAGCGGCCGTTTCCCGCGGAAACGAGCGTCGAGGCCGTCGACGCCGCGAACAATCAGGCGACGCTGAAGAACATCCGCCTGTGGGACTGGCGCGCGCTGCAGGATACGCTGCGCCAGATCCAGGAAATCCGCACCTACTACGACTTTCCCGACATCGACATCGATCGCTACGAGATCGACGGCGAGGTACGGCAGATGATGTTGGCCGCGCGCGAGCTCAACGTCGACAAGCTGCCGGAAAGCAGCCGCAACTGGATCAACGAAAAGCTGATCTACACCCACGGCTACGGCGTCACCATGAACGGCGTCAACGAGTTCACGCCCGAAGGCCTGCCGAAGCTGGTGCTGAGCAACATGCCGGTGCAAAGCACGATTCCTTCGATCACAGTGACCCGCCCCGAGATCTACTTCGGCGAGCTGACGAATACCGATGTTTACGTGAAGACCCGTCAGAAGGAATTCAACTATCCGCAGGGCGAAACCAACAACCTGACGTCCTACGAGGGAACCGGCGGCATTGTCATCGGCGGCTTCTTCCGGCGGCTGCTGATCGCCCTCGATCGCGGCGATCTGACCAAGCTCCCGTTCAGCGACGACGTCACTTCAGAGAGCCGGCTGTTGATGCGCCGCAGCATCACCGAGCGAGTCAATACCCTGGCGCCCTTCCTGACCTTCGATGACGATCCGTACGTCGTGGTCAGCGAAGAAGGACGGCTGTTCTTCATGCTCGACGGGTTCACCACCTCCGACAGCTACCCCTACTCGCGGCACTACCGGCTCGGGCGCAACCGCATCAACTACTTGCGGAACAGCATCAAGGCGGTTGTCGACGCCTACGACGGGACGACCACTTTTTACGTGTTCGACGCCGACGATCCGATCATCGCCGCCTATCGCGCAATATTCCCCAGCCTCTTCAAGGACGCGTCGGCGATGCCGCCGGGGATGCGCAAGCACGTCCGCTACCCGGAAACACTGCTGTCGCTCCAGGCCGCCGTCTACGGGCTGTACCACATGACCACGCCCGAAGTGTTCTATAACCGCGAGGATCTCTGGACCGTGGCGAGCCAGGTCACCGCGACCGCGCAGCGGCAGCAGGCGACGCAGACGATGGAACCGAACTTCGTGCTGATGAAGCTGCCCGATGAGCGCTCCATCGAGTTCGTCGAAATCCTGCCGTTCACGCCGGCGAACCGCAACAACCTGATCGGCTGGATTGCCGGCCGCAGCGACGCGGAGCATTACGGCACCGCGATTGTCTACGATTTCCCCAAGACCAGACTCGTGGACGGACCGCTGCAGATCGAGGCCCGCGTCGATCAGAACGCCCAGCTCTCCGGTCAGTTATCACTCTGGAATCAACAGGGATCGCGCGTGCGCCGCGGTGCGCTGATCGTCATCCCGGTCGGCCGAGCGCTGCTGTATGCGGAGGCGATCTATCTGCAGGCCGAGCGCAGCCCCATGCCCGAGTTACGGCTCGTCGTCCTGGCCTTGCAGGATCGCCTCGCGTACGGACCGACATTCGAATCCGCTTTGGCGGGCTTGTTCGGCGGCGCGGCGTCGTCGCTGACCGCAGCCGCGCCAGCGCCGTCCACGCCTAACGCTCCGGCGCCGCCATCAACGCCCGCTGCTGCCGGAACGCCCGATCAAAACGAGCTGATCCGCGAAGCCGCCCGCGATCTCGCGGACTACCAGCGCCTGACCGCCGAGGGAAAGCTCGGGGAAGCCGGCGCCAAACTGGAAGCGCTCAAACAAAAGCTGGAAGCGCTCACCAGGACCCGCCGCTGACAAGGACACAGAGGTGAACAAAGGACACAGAGGCAGTTGGCTGCCTTTGTGTCCTCTGTTTTCCTTTGTGTCCTTGTCTAAGTTCGCTCTGCGAACGTAATCACGTACCCATCCGGGTCCGTGATGGCGAACTCTCTCATACCGTAGAACTGCGTGAGGATCGGCATCGCGATCGGGACGTTCGCCTTCAGCCGGTCGTGCAGCGCGTCCACGCCTTCGACTTCGATGTACATCGTGCCGGTGGCGCCAATCGGTTGACCGGCGAACGCGGGGTACTCCTTGACGGCCGTGGCAACGTCGTTGAAAAAGATCTCGACGGCGCCGCTGGTGACCGACGCGAACACGAGCGGCGACGCGTCGGGCACGGTCATGCCTCGCGCGAAGCCGAGCGTGTCCACGTAGAACGCGAGGCTCCGCTCGACATTGGCGACTAGGAGATTGGGCGTGAGCTTCTTGAAATGAGGCATGGGCACACCTTTCATGTGTGCTCGCTGATGCCTACATCCACGAACTCGGCGAGAGCGAGAGCGTAGGTAGGATCTCCATCAACTCTCAAGTATCAAGCTTCAACTCTCAGTGACGCTGAGCCTTGAGACTTGTCAGTTGAGACTCGGAGAACCGCTAGGTACGCCGCGCAGGATAGCACAGGTACAATGGCTCCATGCGCATTCTTCCTGCTCTGCTCATGATGCTCGCCGGCGCTACGGCGTCGGCGCAAACAACGATTCCGGCACCGCCCGATGTCGCGGCTCCGCCGGCCGATGCGGCGAAGACCGCCTCTGGGCTTGCCACGAAGGTCATCAAGCCGGGAACCGGCAAGGACCACCCCGTCAAGGACGACCTGGCGACCGTGGACTACACCGGCTGGACGACGGACGGGAAAATGTTCGACAGCTCACAGACGAAAGGCAAGCCGGCGACATTTCCGGTGAATCGCGTGATCGCCGGCTTCAGCGAAGGGCTCCAGCTGATGGTCCCCGGTGAAACGCGGCGCCTGTGGATTCCCGAAGGGCTTGCCTACAAGGGACAGGAGAACCGGCCGAAGGGGATGCTCGTGTTCGAGGTCACCCTCGTCGGCATGCCCAATCGTCCGCCAGCCGACGTCAAGGCGGCGCCTGCGGACGCCAAGAAAACTGCGAGCGGACTCGCGTACAAGGTTCTGTCGAAGGGCATCGGCGCGCGCCATCCCACCGCGTCGAACCAGGTGACCGTCCACTACACAGGCTGGACGACCGACGGCAAGATGTTCGACAGCTCGGTCGTAAAAGGCGAGCCGATCACCTTCCCGCTGAACGGAGTGATCGCCGGGTGGACCGAAGGCGTGCAACTGATGGTTGAAGGCGAGAAGGCGCGGTTCTGGATTCCGCAGAACCTGGCCTACAAAGGCGAGAGCCCACCATACGGCATGCTCGTCTTCGACGTGGAGCTGATCAAGATCCAGTAGGCAGGGCAGGAGGGGCGGGACAGGCAGGACGGGCAGGAAGCGTCACTTCGCGCCTATCCAGCCTTTCCGGCCCGTCCAGGCCCAGCTGTCTGTCCTGGCCTTCCAGCACCCGCCTGTCCTGCCCGTTCGGACACCGCCCGAATCGCGCGGGTGAAGCGATCCGAGAGCGCGCGCTTCGTATCCTCCGGAACAAACCCGATCCGCGACCAGCTCGCCTGCGCCTGACGGACATCGTCCGCCGCCGCGCGCAGCCGGGCATCGTCGTCCACCTTGCCGCCAATCGTGTTGGCAGCCAGCGCCTCCTTCAGCATCGCGGCCAGCCGGTTGGTCGGCGACAACGCGGCATCAGCGCTCGCGGCGGACGCGGGCATGCCGAGCGATTTCGCCAGATCCTCCATCCGCTGGACGAGCGATTCCATGCGCTTGCGATTCGCGTCCGGATCGAGATCCGTTCCGACAAACGCCTGCGGCCAGCGTGTGAGCACTGCCTTGAACGCCGCACCGAAACGATCGTCGAGCTTCGACGCGCGATCGCGGTCGACGCCGCGGGCCGCGACTTCCTGCTGAAATTTTCCGCGCAGCGCCCGCACGTTGGCTGCGAGATCCTCTGGCGCCGTCTCCCCCGCGGTCAGGCCTTCGAGCTCGGCAACGATCGCTTCCCGCGCTGCGACCCGTTCCTCGCGGGCGACGTCGTGGCGCTGGGCGTATCGCGTGAAGAACCGATCGCAGGCGGCGCGGAAGCGCTGCCAGATCGCTTCGGAGCGCGTTTTCTTGACCGGTCCGATCGATTTCCATTCGACCTGCAGCCTTCGCAGATCCGCCGCGGCCGGCTCCCAGTCGGTCGACTCGGCGAGCGCTTCGGCCTTGACGCACAGCGCTTCTTTCTTCGCCAGGTTTTCGGCCCACGCGACCTTCCGCTCGGCGAGATCGGCGTGGCGGCGCGAGAAGAACCGATCGCAGGCGGCGCGGAAACGTTCCCACACCGCTTTTTCCTGGCCTCGTGTCACCGGGCCGATGGTCTTCCACTCGGCCTG
>Ga0105248_10008075_pt1 | contig 11554 bp, 14 predicted proteins | sample KBSS34metaG_FD_81524 | JGI IMG/M metagenome (GOLD analysis project Ga0105248, IMG submission 81524) | Switchgrass rhizosphere microbial communities from Kellogg Biological Station, Michigan, USA - KBS S3-4 metaG | ecosystem: Host-associated > Plants > Roots > Rhizosphere > Soil | place...
CCATGGCGAGCGCCTTGGCGCCTTCGAACAGGCGGTCGAGATGGCGGTCGAGAAAGGCGAGCCGCCCCTGGTGGACGCGCAAGCCCTCCCACACCCCATCGCCAAGCATGAAGCCGCTGTCGAACACCGAGACCACCGCCTCGGGGCGCGGCTTCAGTTCTCCGTTGACGTTGATCTGGATCGTCGCGTTACGCGGGTCCGAGACGTCGTGCATCGACTGAGCCATGCCTGAAGCGTGGAGCGCCGGGCAAGGCTTGGCAAGTGCCGCCGTTGAGAGCGTCCGCTAGCGGGTCCTGCGGCCGAACGCAGCGCGCTGCTGGCGGACGAACGGGTCGGCCTCGAACAGCGGCGTGGCAGGTACATATTCAGGTTCGGCGGGAGGCGTGTCGACAACGCGCATCGCCGGTTGAAGATCGACGACCTCCGGCTCCGTCACCTGGACCGCCTCGACGACCTCGGGCTGCGGCTCGGGCGCGACCGGCGCAATCTCGGGTTCGGGTGCCGCAATATCCGCGATGGCCTTTCGCGACGGCTTCCGCTTCCGCTTGGGGGCGGCCTCGGCGACTACCTCTGCCGGCGGCTCGATCACTTGGGGCGATTCGCTTGAGGGCGAATAATCGATGTGGCTGGCCACTGGCTCGGAAACCTCGACCGCCTCGGCGACAGCCGGCCGAAGCCGGACCATGTCGAACGCGTGGACCAAGCCATAAAGCGCTGCGATTGCCGCTGCCGGCAGCATCGCCGTGGCGTAGGTCTGCTGCCACGCCCAGACACAGGACGCCGATATGCCGAAGGCGCAAGCGACCTCGAACAGGATCCTCCCGCGCGAGTGCTGATAGCTGTGCATAGGCTCCCTCTCCTATGTCCAAAATATCCGCTTTGAATCCTACCGAGGGGTTAACGGCCTATTCCTGGGCCGGATCGTGGCCCCAATTCATCAGGCTGTAGCGCCACCGCGACGTGTAGATATTCTCCGGGCGCTGGGCCGAATGGCGACGGACAAAGCCGACGACCTTGCGCATGTGCGCATAGTCATCGGCGGTGAGGTCGGTGGCCTCCTTGCGCAGAATCTGGACGATTCGCCGCCCGCTCGCATGCCCAACGCTCTCGCGATTCGCGCCGTCCGCGCCCTTCCACCCGACCTTCTTGCTCTCGGGCGTTTTGAGCCATCGTTCGATCTCGCCCGCGGTCATGTTCACCACCTCAGCGAAGGCGGCGCTCACCATGCGGCGATCGACCGGTGACGTCACTTCTTCCGCTCTTCGGCCGCCCCCTGCATCGGCCGAACAAACAGCCGCCTGACCGCGGGCCATTGCTTGTGCGCATCGATTTCGATTTCTCGAACGATCCGCTCCACTTCACCCGCCAACATGTCGTCCTGGAAGTCGACGTTGATCATCGCAGTGATGATGTCGGGCGCCGAATGGACCGTGAGCACGTGACCGACGCCAACGATTCCAGGCTTGCCCCGGGCCAACTCCCGAAGACCTCGAACGAGTTCGGGATTGGCCGCTTCGCCAATGAGCAATCCCTTGGATTCGCGCGCCAGGACCAGCGCCGTCACGCCCAGGATAACCCCGATGACGACCGACGCCGCCCCGTCAAAGAACGGGTTATGGGTCAATTGCGACAGGAACAGGCCGACTGCGGCGGCGATGATGCCCGCCATTGCGGCACCGTTTTCGAGCAGGACGATGAACGTCGGCGGATCCTTCGAGCGTTTGATCGCCTCGAACCAGCCAAGCTCGCCTTTCGCCGCCTTGAACTCGCGAAAGGCTTCGAGAGTCGACCAGCCTTCGAGCAGGAACGCCACCAGCAACACGCCATAAGCAATCAGCGGTGATACCGCCGGCTCCGGCTCCATGATGTGCAGGATGCCTTCATAGATCGACACGCCGGCGCCGAGCGCGAACACCAGCACGGCAACGACGAAGCTCCAGAAGTAGAGCTCGCGGCCGTAGCCCAGCGGGTGATATTTGTCGGCCGGCTTGCGGGACTGCTTGCGGCCCCACATCAGGAGCAACTGGTTGGTCGAATCGACGACGCTGTGGACACCCTCGGTCAGCATTGCCGACGAGCCGGTGATCGCCGCCGCAACGAACTTCGACGCCGCAATGCCGAGGTTCGCTCCGAACGCGATCAGGAGGGTGCGGTTGTTGTGGCTGACAGCGCTCAAATGTGGATCACCCGGCCAAACGCGGCGAGGACGCTTTCGTGCATCATTTCGCTCAACGTCGGGTGGGGGAAGACGGTCGCGATGAAATCGTCCTCGACCAGCTCGGCGGTCTTGCCGATGGTGTAGCCCTGGATCAGTTCGGTAACTTCGGCGCCGATCATGTGCGCGCCGAGCAACTCGCCGGTCTTGGCGTCGAACACGGTCTTCACGAAGCCGTCGACTTCGCCCAGCGCAATCGCCTTGCCGTTGCCGATCGCCGGGAACTTGCCGACCCTGACGTCATAGCCCTTTTCCTTGGCCGCGGCCTCGGTCAGGCCGACGCTTGCAACCTGCGGACGACAATAAGTGCAGCCGGGGATGTTCTTCGGGTCGGTCGCGTGCGGATGTGCATCCTTGTTGCCGAGCTCCTGCGCGATGGCCTCGGCCGCGGTGACGCCCTCGTGGCTCGCCTTGTGAGCCAGCCACGGCGGCGCGGTGACGTCGCCGATCGCCCAAACACCCGGTACGTTGGTACGGCACATCGGGTCGGTGTCGATATGCCCCTTGGTGGTTTTTACGCCCAGGGCCTCGATCCCGATATTCTCGGTATTGGGGACGATCCCGACCGCGACGATAGCGTGGCTGAAGCGCTGCTCGGCGGTTTTGCCGTCGCTGGTCTTGATCTTGGCGGCGACGCCCTTGGCATCGGCCGTGAGGCTATCGACCCCAGCGCTGGTGAGGATGGTCAGGCCCTGCTTGGTCAGGCTCTTGGCGAGTTGGGCGCTGACTTCGGCATCTTCGACCGGCACGACGCGGTCGAGCATTTCGACCACCGTCACCTTGGCGCCCAAATCGGCATAGAAACTGGCGAATTCGATCCCGATCGCGCCCGAGCCGATGACCAATAGCTCAGTCGGCATTTCGGGCGGGGTCATCGCGTGACGGTAGGTCCAGATGCGCTTGCCGTCGGCTTTGGCGAACGGCAGGTCGCGGGCTCGCGCCCCGGTCGCGACGATGATGTGCTTAGCGGCGAGTTCGGTGGCCTTGCCGTCTGCCGTAACGCTGAGCTTGCCCTTCCCGGTGAGCTTGCCCTCCCCCATCACCACCGTGATCTTGTTCTTCTTCATCAGGTGGGTGACGCCCTGGTTGAGCTGCTTGGCGACGGCCCGGCTGCGCGCGACGACCTTGGCGATGTCGAACGACGGCTTTTCGTTGCTGAGGCCATAGGCGTCGGCGTGGGTCATGTAGTGGAACACCTCGGCCGTCCGGAGCAGCGCCTTGGTCGGGATACAGCCCCAGTTGAGGCAGATGCCGCCCAGGAGTTCGCGCTCCACGATCGCGGTCTTGAGGCCCAGCTGCGCGGCGCGGATCGCGGCGACGTAGCCACCGGGCCCGGAGCCGAGGACGATGAGGTCGTAAGTGTCAGCCATTCTTTTCCTCTTGCCCCGCGATCTCTCGCGGCTTGCCGGTGTCGTCGAGGGCGACGAAGGTGAACTCGCCTTCCGCCACCAATGCTTCGGCTTCCCCGTCGCGGGTTCGCGCGATCGCTTCGGCCTTCAAACGTAGCGACGTGCGGCCTTGCTTCAACAAGTCGACATAAACGCTGAGCTCATCGCCGACCGCCATGGCGCCGGGGAACTTGATGCCGTCCGCCGCGACCAGGATCGCCTTGCCGTGCGTCCGCCGCGACGCGAAGGAGCCGCAGGCGAGGCCCATCTGGCCCATCAGCCAGCCGCCGAACACCCCGCCATAAGGGTTGGTGTCGGACGGCATCGCGGTGACGCGGATAAGTGGCGTGCGGTCAGGCAATTCTCGCGCTCAACGGCTGTGCCAGTTGAAGAATAGCCGGAATGCGATGGCCGCGCCGATGGCCAGGGGAATCGAGAACAACACCCCCGGCGACCCGGCGATCGGGCGAACCGTGCCCCAACTCGCCCAGGAATCCGCCCACACCCCGAACTGGCCGCCCATGGCGAGCGGAACGACAAAACCGACGATCACGCCCATCGCCAAGGCGGTCACCCACTTCATCTCAGGCTAGCATTCCCAGCGGATTTTCAATCAGCCGTTTGAACGCCTGCATCAGCCGGGCGCCGTCGGCCCCGTCGATGGCGCGATGGTCGAAGCTGCCAGTCGCGCTCATCACGGTCGCGATCTGGAGCGAGTCATTGATGACGTAGGGCCGCTTTTCGCCCGCGCCGATGGCCATGATCATGCCCTGGGGCGGATTGATCACCGCCTCGAAGCTCTTGATCCCGTACATCCCCATGTTGCTGAGGCTCGCGGTGCCGCCCTGATATTGCGGCGGCTGGAGCTTGCCGTCGCGCGCGAGGCCCGCGAGGTCCTTCATCTCGGTCGAGATGGCCGAAATGCTCTTGCCCTCGGCACCGGCGACAATCGGCGTGATCAGCCCGGCGGGAATCGAGACCGCGACCGAAATGTCCGAGCGCTGGTATTTGAACAATTGATCACCGGCGAAGCTGACATTGCATTCGGGCACTTCGATCAACGCCAAAGCCAGCGCCTTGATCATGAAATCGTTGACCGACAGCTTGATGTCGCGGCTCTCGAGACCCTTGTTGAGTTCGCCGCGAAGCTTGAGCAGCGCGTCGAGCTGGATGTTGACGGTCAAATAGATGTGCGGGACCTGCTGCTTGGACTCGGTCAGGCGGCGGGCAATGGTCTTGCGGATGTTGGAGAGCTTGACCGCCTCGTGCGGGATTTCGAGCTCGAACGGGCCCGGGGTGACAAGGTGGGTCGCCGGAGCCGGTGAAGCCGCGGAGGCTGGCGCGGCGGCGAGGCCGCCTGCTGCCTTGCCGAGGTCGGCACGGACAATCCGACCGCCCGGACCGCTGCCCTGGATGCTTGAAAGATCGATGCCCTGCGCCTGGGCCAGGCGTTTCGCCAGCGGCGACGCCTTGATCCGCTCGCCGTCGGCACGCGGCGCGACAGCGGGTTGAGCCGGTGCGGCCGGAGTCTCGACCGGCGCTTGCGGCGGCGGCGCGGCCTTGGGAGTCGCATCGGCCTTGGGCTCGGGCGCGGCCTTGGGCGGAGCCGGCGGGGCCGTGTCGGGCTTCGGAGCAGCCGCCGCAGCGCTCGCATCCTCGCCCTCGCCGGCAAGAATCGCGATCGGCGCGCCGACCTTCACGCCATCGGTGCCCTCGGCGACCAGGATCTTGGCGATGGTGCCTTCGTCGACCGCTTCGAACTCCATCGTCGCCTTGTCGGTCTCGATCTCGGCGAGGATGTCGCCCGACGCGACCTTGTCCCCTTCCTTGACCAGCCATTTGGCGAGCGTGCCCTCCTCCATGGTCGGGGAAAGCGCTGGCATCTTGAGTTCGATCGGCATGCGACAATGTCCTGAAGCGGCTGGTCGGCTCAAAGCCAATGCGGCGGTTCGGGTCAAGGGAAAGCCGAAACCCTAGTCAGTGGCTTGCACATTAGCGGCATTTCCCGCAGCCTCCCCGGTTAATGGGGGCCGACGGACAAAAACGAACCTATCTCGTCGTCATCGACGACAGCGCGGAGGCAAGCGTTGCGCTGCGCTTCGCCGCGCGGCGTGCGGCCAAAACCAACGGCCGGATCGAGGTGCTGGGGATCGTCGAGCCGCAGGATTTCGTGCAGTTCGGCGGAGTCCAGGCGGCGATCGAGGAAGAGCAACGCCTGAGGATCGAGGGCGTGGTCAGTTCAGCCGTTGGCGAATTGCTCGACGAAGCCGGGGTCGAAGCCAATATCATCGTCCAGCAGGGCGAGCCGGTCAAAGCGGTGCGCGAGTTCATCGGGACGCGCGAAGACGTCGCGGCGTTGGTACTCGGTGCGGCGCCTTCCGGTAATCCGGGGCCCCTGGTCGCAAATTTCTGCGGCACGGATGCGGGCAAACTGCCGTGCCCGGTGATGCTCATCCCGGGCTCGCTCAGCGACGAGCGGCTGGAGCAGCTCAGCTAGATAGCGCGGGCGAGGATGTCGGCGAGCATCACGCAGCCGGCTTCGTCTTCGGCATCGAATCGCGCCGTTTTCGGACTGTCGAGATCGAGCACGGCAACCAGCACGCCTTCACGGACGATCGGGACAACCAGTTCGCTGTTCGACGCCACATCACAGGCGATGTGGCCCGGAAATGCGTGAACGTCATCGACGCGCTGCACCTGCAGGGTCGCCGCGGCGGCGCCGCACACGCCGTCGCCGAACTTGATGCGGATGCACGCTGGGCGCCCCTGGAACGGCCCGACGATCAACTCGCCACCGACATTGCGATAGAAACCGGCCCAGTTGAGATCGGGCAAGGTTTCCCAGATCAGCGCCGCGGCATTGGCCATGTTCGCAATCGGATCGGTCTCGCCCGCCACCAGGCCTTCGAGCGCGGACGTGAGGTCACGATAAAGGGTCGCCTTGTCGGCGGCGGCAATCTTGAAGTCGTACATCAGTCGAAACTCACCTTTCCACGCCCTTGCTTGACCGCGCTGCGCTGCTTCTTGTTATCGACCCGCGCCGCCTTGGCCGCCCGGCTCGGCCGCGTGGCCTTGCGCTTAGCCTGGACGATATGGGCAGCCGCGATCATCTCCGCCAGTCGTCGCCGGGCGTCCTGCCGGTTCGCGTCCTGGGTGCGGAAACGACGCGCGGTAATCAGCAGTTCGCCGCCGGTCGTCAGCCTGCTTCCGGCGATGGTCTTCAGCCGTTCATAGGCGTGGGGCGCGAGGCCGAGGCGGAAGACGTCCGCGCGCAGCTGGACCGCAGTCGCGACCTTATTGACGTTCTGACCGCCCGGGCCGGTCGCCGCGAGGAAGGTTTCGCTGAGCGCATCCTCGGGAATGATGACATCTTCAGGTTTCATCGCGCCACTCGGCGAAATAATCGGGTAAAGGCGCGGTGACGTCGATCATCGGCTTGCCCTCACGCGGCACCATCAGCCGCGTGGCGTGGAGCAGCATCGGCCCGCCGGGCAGGCCATAAACCCGATCGCCGACGATGCCGTTGCCGAACGCCTCGCGCGCGTGGACGCGAATCTGGTGGGTGCGGCCGGTCACCGGACGGAATTCGACCAACGTGCGGCCGTCGCGAACCGCGATCCGCCGCCAATGGGTGATCGCGCGCTGGCCGGCGGGGTCGGCGACCATTTTCCACCCGGCCTCGAAGCTCGAGGTCTTCGCCAGGGGCAGGTCGATCGTGCCATCGCCCTCGGCCACTTCGCTCGCCACCACCGCGAGATAGTATTTCTCGACCTGGTGGGTCTCGAACGCCTGCTGCAGCGAGGCGCGCGCCTTGGGCGACCGCGCGAAGAGCAAACAGCCGCTGGTGTCCTGGTCGAGCCGGTGCATCGGCGCCGGCTTTCGTTTGAAGCCGCAGCGCAGTTCATCCAGTCTGGATGCGATTGAATCGCCGCCGCGCCGTGGTGCGTCGACCGGCAATCCGGCCGGCTTGTCGATCACGATTGCCTCTGCGTCGATGTAGATAATGCGATCTTCGAGCATGCTCGCCGCCATAGCCGACTGATGCGCCAACGCAACGAAGCCAAGGAATCCAGTCCGTTAGGAAATATTAACCTTTTCCCTGCATCCCCCAAATGGTTAATGAGGGCTTCAAGGCTCTTAAGAGCTCTTTACGCTCTTTGAGACCGGGGAACGGGGGAAATGCAATGCGCGTGCTTCTGATTGAAGACGAGCCAACCACCGCCAAGAGCATCGAATTGATGCTGGGGAGCGAAGGGTTCAACGTCTACACAACCGACCTCGGGGAAGAGGGCCTCGATCTCGGCAAGCTCTATGATTACGACATCATCTGCCTCGACCTGAACCTCCCCGACATGCACGGCTATGACGTGCTCAAGAAGTTGCGCACCGCGAAGGTTTCGACCCCGGTGCTGATCCTTTCCGGAATTGGTGAAATGGACAGCAAGGTCCGCGCGCTCGGCTTCGGTGCCGACGACTATGTGACCAAGCCGTTCCACCGCGACGAGCTGGTTGCGCGCATCCACGCCATCGTCCGCCGTTCCAAGGGCCATTCGCAATCGGTCATCCGCACCGGCAAGCTGGCCGTGAACCTCGACGCCAAGACGGTCGAAGTCGACAGCGCCCGGGTCCATTTGACCGGCAAGGAATATGCGATGCTGGAGCTGCTGTCGCTCCGCAAGGGCACGACCCTGACCAAGGAGATGTTCTTGAACCATCTCTATGGCGGGATGGACGAGCCGGAACTCAAGATCATCGACGTCTTCATCTGCAAGCTGCGCAAGAAATTGAGCCTGGCATGTGGTGGCGCCAATTATATCGAGACCGTGTGGGGCCGCGGCTATGTGCTGCGCGATCCCGAAGAGGTCGCCGAGCCCGAGCCGCAGGTCGCGGTCGCTTAAGAGTTTATCGAGGGGGCAAGGGAAGGCGGGGCCGCAAGGCTCCGCCTTTTTTCTTACGCGTCAATCAACAGCCGGCCACGGTCGCGGCGGGTGGGGAGGACGATCGGCTCCTCGCCTTGCGGGTCGGCCGCGACTTCATCGACCCGGCGCCAGCCATCGCGGCCGAGGCGCTCGAGCGGCCGGAACTGCGTTTTGTAGGCCATGCGCGACGAGCCTTCGACCCAGTAACCGAGATAGACGTAGGGCAGGTTGGCGCGGGCGGCGCGGATGATGTGGTCGAGGATGATGTAAGTGCCGAGGCCCTTGCGCGCGTTCGGACCGACATCGAAGAAACTGTAGATCATGCTGAGCCCGTCGCCCTGCTGGTCGCTGAGGCAGGCGCCGACCAGGCGACCCGGCTGGCCGTCCTTCGATGGCTCACGATATTCGACCACGTAGGTGCGGACCGGAGTCTGCTCGACCATATCGGCGAAGTCGCTCTCGTCCATCTCGGCCATGCCCCCACCCGGATGGCGCTCGGCGAGGTAGCGGCGGAGCAGCGCATATTGCTCTTCGGTGGTCCACGGCTTGCACGCGGTGACTTCAAGGTCGGCGTGGCGGCGGAGGATCTTGCGCTGCGTGGCGCTGGGCTCGAACTCGGCGGCAAGGACGCGGACCGAAACGCAGGCCGAGCAATCGATGCAGCTGGGGCGGTAGGCGACGGACTGGCTGCGGCGGAAGCCGATGCGGCCGAGCGCTTCGTTGAGTTCGCTCGCGTGGCGGCCGTTAAGCTCAGTGAAGACCTTCCGCTCGACCTTGCCCGGAATGTACGGGCACGGACTCGGATTGGTCACAAAGAACTTGGGAAAGCGAAATGGTGCGCTCACCCGGCGAGCCTCCAATGGTTACGAACACCTTTATGCGACTGGTAAACGCCGTTGAAAAGGGTTTGGAAACAGGAAAGAGGGTTAAGGGCGGACGGTGTGCCGAAATGGCACCGAAATCCTAGTCGAGTAGCGCCCGTTCGACTTCGAAACCGGCGGCTTCGAGTCGGGCGACGACGTCGTCGATCGCGGCCGGATCGCGGGCTTCGCATTCGACCTCGATCACCGTGTCCTTGGCCGGCAGCCGAGTGAAGATGCGGCTGTGTTTGACCTCGATGATATTGGCGCCGGCTTCGAACACCTTGGCGGTGATCGCGGCGAGCGCGCCGGGGCGATCCGAGGCCGCGACTCGCAGCCGCGCGATGCGGCCCTGGCGGACGAGGTCGCGGACCAGCACGTTGGCGAGCAGATGGGTGTCGATATTGCCGCCGCACAGCACCGTCGCGACCTTCTTGCCGGCGAAGCGAGCCTTGTCCGAGAGCATCGCCGCGAGACCCGCCGCCCCGGCGCCTTCGACCACCGTCTTTTCGATCCCGACGAGCATCGCGACCGCGCGCTCGAGGTCGCGTTCGGGGACCAGCATGATGTCGTTGGCGAGCTCTTTGAGGATGCGCGAGGTCAGCGCGCCCGGTTCCTTGACCGCAATGCCTTCGGCCAGCGTGTCGCCGCCCAGCGGCATTTTGGAGCCGTCGACCGCGCATTTCATCGACGGATAAAGTTCGGCCTCGACTCCGATCAACTCGATGTCCGGCTTGATCGCACGCGAAGCGATGGCGATCCCGGACATCAACCCGCCGCCCCCAATCGGGACGACGATGGTGTCGAGATCGGGCACGTCCTCAAGCAATTCGAGGCCGAGCGTGCCCGCGCCGGCGATGATCTGCGGATCGTCGAACGGGTGTACGAAAACGTAGCCCTCCGCGGTTTCGAGCTCACGCGCGTGGTCGTGCGCGTCGTCGAACATCGCGCCGTGGAGCACGACGTGCGCGCCGTGGCCCCGGGTCTGGGTGACTTTGATCGTCGGAGTCGGCACGGGCATGGCGATGACCGCCGGGATTCCAAGGCGTTTGGCGTGATAAGCGACCGCCTGCGCATGATTGCCGGCGGAGGCGGCGATGACGCCACGGGCGCGCTCCTCGGGAGTCAGCTGGAGCAATTTGTTGAGCGCTCCGCGTTCTTTGTAGGCGGCGGTGAACTGGAGGTTTTCGAACTTCAGCCAGACTTCGGCGCCGATGATCTCGGACAAGGTCCGGCTCATCAACATCGGGGTGCGGATAACCGCGCCCTTGATACGCTCGGCGGCGGCGCGGATGTCGTCGATGGTCGGCGGCTCAAGCATTGGCCGCGTGGCCTAGCGGTTCACAGGCAAGCGAACAATGCTATGCCGCCGGCATGATCAAAACCGCCCTCGCGCTGGCCGCAGCGCTGCTCGCCTCTTCCGCCTCGGCAGACACCCTGGTTTCCAACGTCAACGGGATCCAGGTCGGCGCCGACGGCAAGCTCCAGCATTTCGGCGCGCTGACCATCGGCGACGATGGCAAGGTGCGGCAGGTCATTGCTCATCCCGAGCTGGTCCGGCTGGCGGGAATCACAAGCACTGTGGATGGCGGCGGACGGACCTTGCTGCCCGGCCTGATCGATGCTCACGGCCACGTCCTCGGGCTTGGATTCGGTGCGCTGCAGCTCGACCTCGTGGGCACCAGTTCGCTCGACGATTTGAAACAACGGTTGCGGGCCTACGCTGCCGCGCACCCCGACGCGCGGTGGATCCAGGGCCGCGGCTGGAACCAGGAATTATGGCCCGACAAGGCCTTCCCGACCGCCGCCGACCTCGACACGGTCGTGTCCGATCGGCCGGTCGTGCTGGAACGCGTCGACGGCCATGCGATCGTCGTCAACACCAGCGCGATGAAGGCCGCCGGGGTTACGGCGGCCACGCCGGCGCCATCGGGCGGACGGATCGAGAATGGCTTGTTCGTCGACAACGCGATGGAGTTGATTGGCAAAGCGATCCCGGCGTCGACCGATGCCGAGAACGATCAGGCCCTGGCCAAAGCGCAAGATATCTTGCTGACCTACGGCGTCACCGGCGTGGGCTCCATGAGCACGTCGCTCGGCGACTGGCACGCGATGAAGCGGTTGGGTGAGGCCGGCCGCCTCAATATCCGGCTGATGGTCTATGCCGACGAA
>Ga0105248_10008080_pt1 | contig 11551 bp, 7 predicted proteins | sample KBSS34metaG_FD_81524 | JGI IMG/M metagenome (GOLD analysis project Ga0105248, IMG submission 81524) | Switchgrass rhizosphere microbial communities from Kellogg Biological Station, Michigan, USA - KBS S3-4 metaG | ecosystem: Host-associated > Plants > Roots > Rhizosphere > Soil | place...
CGGCCACGGCTTCATGACGGTCGACGGCCAGCGCATGAGCAAGACGCTCGGCAACCTGATCGATCCGATCGTCGCGGCCGATCGGCTGGGGCCCCAGGGTCAGGATCCGCTTCGTCTGTACTTGGTCAAAGAGGTCAGCTTCGGCGGCGACGGCGACTTCACCTGGGAACGGTACGACGAGCGGTACAACGTCGACCTCGCGAACAACCTGGGGAATCTCGTGAGCCGTGTGTCGGCGATGGCCGGGCGGTATCGGAGTGGCCGGCTGACGCCCGTGCACGAGGGCTCCGATCAGCTTGCACGCGTCGGCGAGCAGGTGGTCGTGGACTATCGCCGATCGATGGACGCCTTTGCGCTGCACGAAGGCGCGGCAGCGGCGTTTCGCTTGATTGACGCGACCAACGAGTTCATCGCCGCGACAGCGCCATGGACGCTCGCGAAGGATCCGGCACAGGCGGATCGGCTGACCCGCGTGCTATTCGACGCGGCGGAAGCCATCCGGCTGGCGGCGGTGCTGCTCGAGCCGATCATGCCGACGTCGTGCCGCGAGATCCTGCGGCGTGTCGGGACGACCGCGACAGGACTTAATTTCGACCGCGACGGCCGATGGCGGAACGACGGCGAGCGAGTGCTCGCGCAGGACGGACCGCTGTGGCCGCGGCTCGGACCAAAGGAGACGACGACGGTGACCGACAACGAATCGACAGCGGCAGGTGCGCCTGGTACAGCAGCACCGAGCACCACCGCACCTGGCACCACCGCACCTAGCACCACCGCACCTAGCACCGTAGCACCTAGCACCGTGGCACCGGCTGGATCGGATCGCATCTCCATCGACGACTTCATGAAGGTGGAACTGCGCGTCGCGAAAGTGCTGACAGCCGAGAAAGTCGAGAAGTCTAAGAAGCTGCTGAAACTGACCGTCGACGTCGGGACGGAACAGCGCACGCTGGTGGCCGGCATCGCCGAGGCGTACGAGCCCGACGTGCTGGTGGGCAAAACGGTCGTCATTGTCTTCAACCTGAAGCCAGCCAAGCTGATGGGCATCGAGTCGAACGGCATGGTGCTGGCGGCGAGCCCGGACGGTGGCAAGCCGATGGTGGTGACGTTCGACGTGGCCCCGGATCCCGGCACGCGAGTTCGTTGACGTGACGCGGCGATTCGGCGCCCTTCTGGCGGGGCTGTGCTGTGCCACGGCGATTGCCGCGATCGACACACCGGAAGCTGCGACCGCCCGGAGCTTTGCGCTGATCCGTTCGAACCCGGCGCGCCTCTGGCCCTTTCTGCGCGAGATGCCGAAGGGCGGCGACCTCCACAATCATCTGTCGGGTGCGATCTACGCGGAGAGCTATCTCCGCTGGGCGGCTGAGGATGGACTCTGTCTCATGACGGCGACGATGACGATCGTGGGCGGTGCGTGCGATGCCAGCGCGGATCGGCCGGCCGTGAGCGCCGTATTGCAGAACGCCACGCTCTACGGTCAAGCCGTGGACGCGATGTCGATGCGCAACTGGAACCCGGCAGCGAACGGCCACGACCACTTCTTCGCCAGCTTTTCACGGTTCAACCTTCCCTCGAACGCGCGGACCGGCGACATGGTCGCGGAGGTCGCATCGCGCGCTGCCGCGGAACATGTGAGCTACCTCGAGCTGATGATCACGCCCGACGGCGGGATGGCCACTCGGCTGGGGAGGGCAGCGGGATGGGACGCGGACCTTGGCCGACAGCGAGACAAACTCCTGGCCGCCGGATTCAGGGAGGCCGTCGTCGGCGAAGTGCGGAAGCAGATCGACGCGGCCGAAGCGCGGCGAAATCAGCTGCTCGCCTGCGGCACGCCGAAGGCCGATCCGGGGTGTCTGGTCACGATTCGCTATATCTCGCAGGTGGCGCGCGCCGGACCACCGGAGGCGGTGTTCGCACAGATTCTCGGCGGCTTCGAAGCGGCCACCGCGGATCCACGCGTGGTCTCGTTCAATCTGGTCCAGCCGGAGGACAATCCGACGGCGGTCCGCGACTTCCCGCTCCACATGTCGATGATCGATTTCCTGCACGCGCAGTATCCGCGCGTGCCGATCGCACTGCACGCCGACGAGCTGGCGCCGGGCATGGTCGCGCCAGAAGCCATGCGCTTCCATGTCCGCGATTCGATGCGGCGCGGCCACGCCCGGCGGATCGGCCACGCGACCGGTGTCATGCACGAGGACGCGGCGCTCGATCTGCTGCGCGAGATGGCCGCCCAAAAAGTGCTGGTCGAAGTTGCGCTGAGCAGCGCCGATCAGATTCTCGGTGTAAAAGGCAGTCGTCACCCGCTGCGCACGCTGCTGGCGTTCGGCGTGCCGGTCGCGATCGTCACCGACGATATGGGCGTCTCGCGATCGACGCACACGCAGGAATTCATGAAGGCGGTCGACGAACAGGGGCTGGACTATCGGACGATGAAGGCGCTCATCCGGAACTCGATCGAGTACTCGTTCGCGGATCCGGCCACCAAGACGCGCTTGAAGATGGATCTCGAGAAGGCGTTCCGCGCTTTTGAAGGCGGTATCTCGAAGGCGGCGCGCCCCACGACGTCGCCCGAATGAGGCCTTTCGTTCAGGCGATCAACTTCTCGGCTGCGTGCGCTTGAACAGGAAGATTTCCGGGTGGTCGAACAGCGTGAAGGTGAACTCGGCCGGCTCGTCGTTGATTGAGAATCCGAATAGCCTGGGAGATGTCTTCAGGTGGAGCACCATTTCGAAGCCCAGGCGCCCGCTGAACAGGTCGTCGTAGTAGTCCGAGACCACGTCGTGCTCGGCCTCTGACAAGTGGTCGTAAAGCTCGACGAACGTGTCGTCCATCAGGATGTAGTCGGCCCTGGCGAGTCGTCGCTCGATGTACCTGCGCTTCTCCCCATCGGGCACGGTCGTGTCGTACAAATACCGGTAGACGTCGAGCGTATGGAGCACGTACTGGTCGGCCCTCGTCATGTGGGCGCCCCACGCGACGTAGTCCTTGTAGAAATCAGGTTCCTGGAGGTATCGGCCGGTCGGTGGGATGTTGTGCGAAGGCTCGACGACGATCGATGCGCCTGGTGGAACCATCGCGCTGATCAGGCTTGACGCCTGCAGCCTGACATCGGGCCGCGCATAGATGTTCATGTACGCCGCGGCGTAGAGCGCCGTCGACCCCACGACGACTGCCGTGGCAGCGATACCGACGCGACGCCAGCGCGCGTGACGCAGCAGATCCCCGCACAGGACGCCGGCGGCGACCGCAAGTCCCGGAATCAGCGGCAGCGAGTAGCGGATGAACGGCGTGATGGTCTGCCCGGCTATCGCGTAATACGTGAGGGGATACGCGGCCACTGCCAGCGCCAGCCGGGTCCTTCTCGTCACGAGCCAGCACACGCCCGCCACGCCCCAGACCGCGAACGCCGGCCCGATCCCCCACGGCAGGAGGTTGGTCAACCAGTACAGTTGCGGCTGCACGTCGCGGAAATTCGCATTCCACAGCGGCCGCGATCCGCCTAGAAGCGGATTCGAGATCTGATCGCTGACATCGTCTCGAAACTTCTGGTGAAACAGCACGACCATCGGGTCGAGCATCAGGAAGACCACGGCGCCGATCGCCAGCGGAGCGACGCCCTGCAGTACCCAGCGTCGCCACGGTGCAAAGGGGCGGAGGGATCGCGGTGTGTCCGGCGAGCAGAGGTGCGCGACGACGATCAGCGGCACGAGAAACACCGCCGTGTACTTGCAGGCGAGGGCCGCGCCGAACCCGGCGCCCGCCATGACGTAGGCAGATGGCTTGCCGTGGTCGGCGATCGCCACCGCCGCCGCCCACGTGACGACGCAGAAGAACACCAAGCTGGCGTCGACCGTGAAGAAATGCGAGTCGCGAAGATGCAGGACGGCGCTTGCGAGCAGGCCGGCCGCAATCAATCCCGCCGCCCGTCCGGCAAGGCGGTGCGCGATCAAAAAGACCACGGGGATGGTCGCCGTGCCGAGCAGCGCCGAGATGCTGCGTCCCAGCAGCATGTAGGTCGTGGCGTCGTCTCGGGCCGAAAGCGCCAGCGGGCCGCTGAGCCATTCGTAGACGCTGCGGACAGCGTTGACCAGATGCATCGGCAGCGGACCGTACATGAAGAACTTCTGGCTCTCCGCGGCCTTGGTCATGCTCTGGCGCAGCAAATCAGCGCCGGCGAACACGAAATGCTCGTCGATGTGGAAATGATGGTAGGGAGTGCCCTTGGAGAGGCCGTAAAAGCGAAGGCCCGCGCCCGCGCCCGTGATGATCGCAAGCGCGATCAGGCAACCTCGCCGCGTCAGCATGAACAGGGCATCGTCGGACGCCAATCGTACCGCGTTTCCGTGCGTTGTACAACGGGCGCACGTAGTATAGCTGTCAGCTGTTGCCGATCGGCTATCGGACCGCGTCGCCGATAGCTGAAGCCGGGATCGAAAGTCGAGAGCTGAAAGCTGACCTTGTGATCGACAGTCATTGTCACCTCGCGGACGACACGTTCGCGCAGGATCTCGACGACGTCGTCCGTCGCGCCCGCGATGCCGGGCTGGAACGGGCGATGGTCATTCTCGAAGCGGGGAATGCCAAGGAAGCCGCGCAGGCGCTTCGCCTCGACGCGCTCTGGCCGGAGCTGCGCTTTTCGATAGGGGTTCACCCGCATCAGGCGCATCAGTACGCCGCGGATCCCGATCGGGCCGCGGCGGTTGTGCGGGAGCAGTGGACGGCGACGCCATCCGCGCGCGCGGTGGGCGAGATCGGTCTCGACTACCACTATGATTTCTCGCCGCGCGACGTGCAGCAGGCCGTGTTCCGGGCGCAGCTGCGCCTGGCGCGCGAGCTCGACCGGCCGGTGGTCATCCATACCCGCGAAGCCGACGACGACACGGTCGCCATGCTTCGCGAGGAAGGCGGCGGGCAGCTCCGCGGCGTCCTTCATTGCTTCACGGGCGGTGCGGCGTTGGCCGACTCGGGGCTCGACCTCGGCTTCTACATCTCGCTGGCCGGTATCATTACGTTCCCGAAGGCCGAGGAGCTGCGTCAGACCGTGCGGCGGGTCCCGCTCGATCGCCTGCTGACAGAAACTGACAGTCCCTTCCTTGCACCGGTCCCGTACCGTGGCAAGCGGAACGAGCCGGCCCACGTGGCCCGGGTGGTCGACGCGCTTGCGGCGCTGCACGGGAAACCGGCCGCGGACCTCGCACGACAGACGGCGGCGAATTTCCACACCCTGTTCCGGCCGTGATAAAGTTTCCAGCTGAACCGCCGTGGGAAAATCGTCGCTCGCCCTGTCGCAAATCTTCGAGCCGATCCGTGCCGACCTCGAACGAGTGGACCTCGAGTTCGCCCGGCACGTGCAGTCTCAGGTCGAGCTGATTCCACGCATCGGTCAGTACATCCAGAATGCTGGCGGCAAACGGATCCGGCCTGCCGTCCTGCTGATGGCGGCCCGGCTTGCCGGGTACGAAGGCGACCGCGCCGTTCTGTATGCCGCAGTCGTCGAGTTCATCCACACCGCGACGCTGGTGCACGACGACATCATCGACGATGCGGACCTGCGGCGCGGACGGGCGGCCGTGCATTCGCGGTGGGGCAACGACATCACAGTGCTCCTCGGCGACTACCTGTACATCAAGTCGATGGCGCTGGCGCTCACGCACGACACCCTGGACCTGGTGCGCGTGCTTTGCGACGTCACGCTGAAGATGATTGAAGGCGAGCTGTATCAGCTGACGAAGAACGGCGACGCCGACATTACCGAGGACGAGCACTTCGACATCATGCGGCGGAAGACGGCGTACCTCTTCGGGGGCTGCGCGCAGATCGGCGGGATGCTCGGCAAGATCGAGAGCGAGAAGGAGCAGGCGCTCCGCGAGTACGGGTTCAATCTGGGAATCGCGTTCCAGCTGGTGGACGACCTCCTGGACTTCACCGGCGACGCGCAGGCTGTGGGTAAACCGATCGCGAGCGATCTTCGCGAAGGCAAGGTCACCCTGCCGCTGATTCATCTGTTGCGGCAGTCGAACGACGGTGAGGGATCGCGCATCGTACGCGACGCGGTGGCATCGCACAGCGTCTCGTCGGAGCAATGGGCCTCGCTGCTACGCATGCTCAAGGAGCACGCGTCGATCGACTACGCGTACCGGAGAGCGGTCGAGTACGCCGAGCGCGCCAAGAAGCCGCTCTACTCGTTTCCGCCCAGCTCGGAACGCGACGCCCTGCTGGCGCTCCCTGATTACGTCCTCGCACGGGACCGTTGATCGCGAATCCCTCCGGTACGATGAACGATGGTCTTCGCGGCCCTGAAAGGGCGGCGCTACGCACGAGGTCTTCCCAGCGCTCGTAGCGCAGGCCTTTAGGCCTGCCCGCACATGTCCACCGATCCGCAGCAACGGCTGAACGAGCTCCGCGACGCCATCCGCCACCACGAGGAGCGGTACTACATTCACAACGCGCCCGAGATCTCGGATGAAGAGTTCGATCGGCTGCTCCACGAGCTCGAGCGGCTCGAGGCCGAACATCCGGATCTGGTCACCGCCGACTCGCCGACGCAGCGCGTGGCCGGCCGGCCGGTTGAAGGATTCGCAACCGTCGAGCATCTGGTGCCGATGCTCAGCCTCGACAACGCCTACAACGAGCCCGAGCTGCGCGCGTTCGACGAGCGTGTCCGGCGGGCGGCGGGGCTCGGCGATCAGCCTGTCGCGTATGTCGCCGAGCTGAAGATCGACGGGCTGAGCATCGCCCTCACCTACCAGGGCGGACGCCTCGTCCGCGGAGCCACGCGCGGCGACGGAACGCGCGGCGAAGAGGTCACTGCCAACGTGCGGACGATTCGCGCGATCCCGCTCGCCCTGCGGCAGGCGCCGGAATCGCGCATGGAAATCCGCGGCGAAGTCTACCTGCCGCGCGCGTCGTTCGAGCGCATGAATCGCGAGCGGGAGGAGGCCGGCGAGCCGCTGTTCCAGAATCCCCGCAACGCCGCTGCCGGGACGATGAGGAATCTCGACCCGGCGCTCGTCTCGAAGCGGCTGCTCGGCGCCTTCGTGTATCAGATCGTTGGTGGTTCGGCGTTCGACATGCGTCGGGCGCACGACGAACCCCGAACGACGCACGACGAACCACCAACGACGAACGACGCGTTCCTCGACAGCCATGCTGCCGCCCTGACCGCGATGACCGCATGGGGGCTGCCGGTCGAACGGCACTGGAAACGCTGTGGAAGCGTCGACGAGGTGATCGCCTTCTGCGAGGCATGGGCGGATCGCCGTCGATCGCTCGACTTCGACACCGACGGCGTCGTGGTCAAGGTGGACGACTTGGCGCTGCGCGACAAGCTGGGCCGCACGGCGAAGTTTCCACGGTGGGCGACGGCCTTCAAGTTCCCCGCCCAGCAGGCGCACACGAAGCTGTTGCGGATCGACGTCAATGTCGGGCGAACCGGCGCGGTGACGCCATACGCGGTACTGGAGCCGGTGTTCGTCGCCGGCTCGACGATCTCGATGGCGACGCTGCACAACGCCGAGGACATCGCCCGCAAGGACATTCGCGAGGGCGACACGGTCGTCATCGAAAAGGCCGGCGACGTCATTCCGAAGGTGGTCGCGCCGATCTCGAGCCTGCGGCCCGCCGACGCCGAGCCGTGGGTGATGCCGACGACGTGTCCCGAATGCGGCAGCACGCTGCGCCGTGACGAAGAGGAAGTGGTCTGGCGTTGCGAGAACTCGTCGTGTCCGGCGCGGCTGCGCCGCAGTCTGGAGCACTTCGCCTCGAGATCCGCCATGAACATCGAGGGACTCGGCGCGTCGCTCGTCGATCAGCTGATCGAGCAGCAGCTCGTGCGCGATTTTTCCGATGTCTACCACCTCGAGGCGTCCACGCTCGAGAACCTGGTGGTGGCGCCGAAGGACCCGAAGTCGGACCGTGCGGTGCCTCGCAAGCTCGGCAAAGTCGGCAGGAACGTCTTCGAGCAGATCGAGCGCAGCAAGGCGAACGACCTCTCGCGCCTGATCTACGCCCTCGGCATCCGTCACATCGGCGAAAAGGCCGCCGCCACAATCGCGCGGCATCTGCGCACGATGGACGCGGTGCTCGACGCGACAGTCGAGACGCTGCAGGCGGTGCCGGAAATCGGCCCGGTGGTGGCGGCGTCGGTGCGTGCCTTTGCGGAGGAACCGCACAACCGCGCGCTGGTGGCCCGCCTCCGGGAGGCCGGCCTCAACATGGCGACGACGCTGCCGGAACCGACCATCGAGCCGGTGGGGCGGCTTGCTGGCAAGACCTTCGTCCTCACCGGTACGTTGGCGTCGATGTCGCGTGAGGACGCCACCGCGGCGCTCGAAGCGCTCGGCGCCAGGGTGTCGGGATCGGTCAGCAAGAAGACCAGCGCGGTCATCGCTGGCGCGGACGCCGGCAGCAAGCTGGAGAAGGCGCGCCAGCTCGGCGTCGAGGTGCTTGATGAGGCGGCGTTTCAGCACCTTATAACCAACGGAAAGAGTCCCTCTCCCTGAACCGCTGGTATTCCCGTTCGATACGCCTCGGCGCGAGACAATGGACGGATAATCGCGCTCGAGTCGTGCGTTGGGCGGCTGAATCGACACGCTTGCGGCCGACGACCACGGATTGGTGCGGTCCACCTACACAAGTTCGGCGTCAGCAATGAGCCGTTGGGGGCCAAATGAAAACGTGCCTCCAACAAGCCCACGAAGGGTGACCAATGGCCGACGTCTTTATCAGCTACGCAACTGAAGATCGCGACCGAGCCGCTCAGCTGGCGAGCGCGCTCGGCGCGTTTGGCTGGTCTGTCTGGTGGGATCGCAAGATCATCGTCGGTCAGGCGTTTGATCAGGCAATCGAGCGTGAGTTAGAGAGCGCGAAGAGCGTCATCGTGCTGTGGTCGAAACATTCGATAAAGTCCGAATGGGTCAAGAACGAGGCGGCAGCTGCCTCGGAGCGCGGTGTCCTGGTACCCGCCACGATTGAGAGCGTCAAACTACCGATCGAGTTTCGCCGTAAGCAGACTGCCGATCTCGTTGATTGGAAGGGGGAACCTTCCCACAACGGCTTTCAAGCACTGTGCGAAGGCGTCACGACTACGATTGGCGGCGCCCCACTGCAAGAAGCGAGACCCCGTCAAAGCCAGCAGTCGCAGTTGAATCTTCGTCGGGCATTGGCTGCGATTGTCACCATTGCCGTCGCAGTGGGGCTCGGCGTCTACGCGTTACGTCCACGGGGAACCACCACGCTGGCGCCTGATTCTCAGAGGGATCGTTCAGAGGCGACGTCCGCGTCAGAGGCCAAGAAGCCACTCAGCGCTGTGACTGGCCTGGCGGATCTCGTCACCGGCACTTATATCGGCAATGTGATGGCGGACTCGAAAGGCAGTTCACGCAGCGATATCGGCGTGACCGTCAGCAAGCTGGACGCACGCACCGTGCGTGTGACCTCCGACTATCCCAGAGTGGGAACTGTCGATGTCGCTCTGACTCGGATCGGCAACAAGATCTTCGGCGCCGGGGGCGACTCGCCTTTCATGGTGGATTTGGATCAGAATCCGCCAACCTTGGCGTTCAATCCTCGTAATGAACTAGCGTTTGGCGGGACAAAGCACAAATGAGTCTGAATCTGGAACACGGCGACTGAACCGCCGAAAGCCACGCCAAGCTATGTCATTCTCAAAAAAGGCTTTAAAATGAACGGCTAGACACTCCATGTCGCGGCGCTTCACGCTCGTCACCGTTACGCTCACCGCTATTGTCGCTTTCCTCGTTGGCGCGATCCTGGCCGGCGGCTCCGCGCGCTCGACGATTACGGCCGGAGCTCCGGCGACGGCCCCGGCGGGACGCTACGCGATCCGGCCGTCGGTTGCGCCATTGGCGGCGCCGCCGCTCAGCTTCGCCGACATCGTCGAGCGCATCAATCCCGCTGTCGTCAACATCGACGCGACGAGCCGGGGGCGCGACCCGAAACGGCGCCGAGGCCGGGTGGGACCGCCGGAGAGTCCCGATCCGCTCGAGGGTCCCGACTTCGGTCCGCCGCGCGGAGACACGCCGCGCCGCGGCGCAGGCAGCGGCTTCATCATCGACGCTGACGGCAGCATCCTGACCAACCACCACGTCGTCGAGCGCGCCGAACGCATCATCGTGAAGCTGTCAGACGGGCGCACCTTTCGCGCCCGGGTCATCGGCGCCGATCCCGACACCGACATCGCGCTGATCAAGGTCGACGGCCAGACCGGTCTGCCGGTGGCGCCGCTCGGCGATTCGTCCACGCTGCGAATGGGCGAGTGGGTGTGTGCGATCGGCAACCCGCTGGGGTACGAGCACAGCGTGACGGTCGGTGTCGTCAGTTTTCTTGGCCGGAAGCTCTTCGACATGAGCCTGGACGACTACATTCAGACCGACGCGGCCATCAACTTCGGCAACAGCGGCGGGCCGCTGCTCAACTCGCGCGGCGAGGTGATCGGGATCAACGCGGCGATCAGCTCGCGCGCCAGCAGCATCGGCTTCGCCGTGCCGATCAACGGCGCCAGCGCGGTGCTGCCGCAGCTGCGGGCGCGCGGGCGGGTCAGCCGCGGCTATATGGGCGTCGGCCTTCGCGACGTCGATCAGGACCTCGAGCGATCGCTGCAGCTGCCGGTCGACCACGGCGCGGTTGTGCAGGACATCACGCGCGGATCGCCGGCGGATCGGGCCGGGCTTCGTCCCTACGACGTGATCGTGTCGCTCGACGACCGGCCGATTGCCAACGACGATCAGCTGATTCGTGAGATCGCCGGCCGTACTCCGGGTTCGCCGGCACGGCTGCAGCTGATTCGCGACGGCCACCAGGAGTCGGTCACGGTCAAGCTGACGGAACGGCCGGCGCGTGAAGGGGGCGGCGCGCCGGATGCGCGCGGGCAGGCGCCGGCGCTGGATCGCGGCAAAAGCGACTCCGAGAACCTGCTCGGCCTCACCGTGCGCGATCTCGATCGCCAGACGGTGGATCGCTTCGACCTGCCCGCGGGAACGCGCGGCGTTCTGATCACGCGTGTCGAAGCGATGAGCTCGTCGTTCGATGGCGGCATCGAACGGGGTACCGTGCTGCTCGAAATCAACCGGCGGCGCGTCGAGACCGCGGCGGACTATCGGCGGCTCGCGCGGCTCGCGCGGCCGGGCGACATCCTCACGCTCTATCTCTATGCGCCGGAACTGGACCAGCGCCAGCTCAAGACTATCCGCGTCGAAGACCGCTAATGCCCAAGTCACGCATCCTGGTCATCGATGACGAGGCCGCCATCCGCGACTCGCTCCGCATGACACTCGAATACGAAGGCTATGAATTCCTCGGCGCCGCCACCGGGCAGGAGGGGCTGGCGCTGGCCGAGCGTGAAGCGCCGGATCTCGTGCTGCTGGACGTGAAGATGCCCGGTATGGACGGCATCGAAGTGCTCGAGCGGTTGCGGCACATGAACGAGTCGCTGCCGGTCGTCGTCGTGTCCGGGCACGGCACAATCATTACCGCGGTCGAAGCGACGAAGAAAGGCGCGTTTGACTTCATCGAGAAACCGTTCGCC
>Ga0105248_10008082_pt1 | contig 11549 bp, 8 predicted proteins | sample KBSS34metaG_FD_81524 | JGI IMG/M metagenome (GOLD analysis project Ga0105248, IMG submission 81524) | Switchgrass rhizosphere microbial communities from Kellogg Biological Station, Michigan, USA - KBS S3-4 metaG | ecosystem: Host-associated > Plants > Roots > Rhizosphere > Soil | place...
CGATTGATCGAACTCGAAGACTACTGCGTACGGACGTTCCGCCATGTGGCCGAAGGAAAAGGCATCGGGCTTTCGATCGAAGCAGATCCGAGCTTGGCGTCGGAAATGATTCGGACAGATGTGAAACGGCTGCAGCAGGTGCTGAAGAACCTGCTCTCCAACGCGCTGAAGTTCACCGAGCAAGGTTCGGTACGGCTGACGATGGAGGCGGTCACCAGCGGTTGGAGTCCCACGCATCCGGTCATGAACCGGGCGAAGAAAGTGATCGCATTCTCGGTAACGGACACTGGAATCGGAATCGCGCAAGAAAAGCAGCGCATCATTTTCGAAGCGTTCCAGCAAGCGGACGGAACCACCAGCCGAAAGTATGGCGGCACCGGACTGGGGCTCTCGATCAGCCGCGAGCTGGCTCGCTTACTGGGCGGGGAGATTCGACTGCAGAGCACGGTCGGGCGCGGCAGCATCTTCACTCTATATCTGCCGCAGGTGTATATCTCTTCGGCGCCGAAACCTGAAATCGGCGAAGCCGGGCTCTCTCTGAAGGCGGACACGCGGCAGATTGCCGCGGGGGACATGGATCTCATCCTGACTCCTTCGCCCAGTCCGGTACCGGCGGAGATGGTCGAAGACATGGTGGTGGACGACGACCGCAACCTGGTGGAACGCGGCGATCGCGTGCTGCTCATCGTCGAGGACGACGTGACGTTTGCCCGGATCATGGTGGACGTCGCCCGCAGCCACGGCACGAAAGCGGTGGTGGCTTCGCAAGGTGGAACCGCGATTTCGCTGGCACGCGAATTTCAACCCAGTGCCATCACGCTGGACGTCCGGCTGCCGGATATGAGCGGCTGGACTTTGCTGGATCAGTTGAAGCACGAGCCCCGCACGGCGCACATTCCAGTGCACATTATTTCGGGGCATGAGAACAACAAGCGCGGGTTCGCGCTGGGAGCGATGAGTTGTTTACCGAAGGATCCCAGCAAGGAATCGCTCGAAGAGATCTTCGGTGTGGTACAGGCCTCGATGGAAGCTCGCAAGAAAATGCTGCTGGTTATCGCAGAAAATGAAGTTCGGACGAACGATATCCGAAATCTGCTGGCAGGCAACGACCTGGAGATCGTGACCGTGGCGGATCTTCCGTCGGCCACTAAGATCATCGATGCCCGTCCGGTGGATGGCATCGTGCTCGATTGGGTTCTACCGGATTCGGCCGGAATCGAATTCATCGAGTCGGTGCAGTCCAAGTCACTGTTGCAAGTCCCGCCGATTGTGGTCTCCGGACCGCAGGCGTTGGCCGAGCAACAGGTATCCGAGATTCACCGGTGCGCGCGTATGGGCCCGGTGCGCTACGCTCCCACCATCGAACGCCTGCTGGAAGAGACCGCGCTGCTTTTGCATCGTCCCTTGAGCGCGTTATCCGAGGAGCAGCAGCAGGTTCTGGCGGAAGTTCGCCAGACAGACCCACGGCTGGCCGGCCGCAAAGTGCTGGTGGTAGACGACGACGTGCGCAACATCTTCGCGCTGTCGAGCGTGCTGGAACAGCGGGGCTTGAAAGTTCTGCACGCGGAGAATGGACGGGCAGGAATCGAGCTGCTGAAAACAACTCCCGATCTGGACATCGTGCTCATGGACATCATGATGCCGGAAATGGACGGCTACGAAACCATGCGCGCCATTCGCGGATTGCCGGAATTTCAAACGCTGCCGATCATCGCGCTGACAGCTAAGGCAATGAAGGGCGATCGCGAAAAGTGTCTGCGAGCCGGAGCTTCGGACTACGTGGCAAAACCCGTAGATCTCGATTTGCTGTTCTCGGTGATGCGGGTCTGGATGGCTCGCGACGTAGATAACCGGTTCGAGCACGGGATCACTTCCATGCCCACCTGGCTGGTGGATCCGGAGCCGACTCTGGACGACGATCGCGATGCGATTCAGCCGGAAGACTCGGTTCTGCTGATTGTGGAAGACGATCCGACGTTCGCACAGATTCTGATGGATCGGGCCCGCGAGTGCGGATTCAAGACTCTAGTCGCCCTGCGGGGAGGCACGGCGATTACGCTGGCGCGCAACTTCAAACCCAAGGCGATCACGCTAGACGTCCGGCTGCCGGACATGAGCGGATGGACCGTGCTGGACAACCTGAAACATGATCCCGCGACACGGCATATTCCGGTGCACGTGCTTTCGGGCAGCGACACGGCCCGGGATGGCTTCACTCTCGGCGCGATGACCTGCGCGGAAAAGGCATCTGCGGAAGATGTGCTGGCAGCGGTTTTCGAGCGTGTGCGGCAATCGGTGGAGCCGGGGTCCAAGAAACTGCTCGTCGTGGCAGGTTCAGACGCGATGCGCAAGGAGATCTGCGAGTTCCTGGCGACTCCCGGTCTCGAATTGGTGCAAGCGACGTCGGCGGGCGCGGCCCTGGACATGTTGTCCTCGCAGCGGCCGGACGGGATCGTAGTGGATTGGGCGGTATCGAATGAAGGCGACGTCCGGTTTATCGAAGAGATCCAACGGCGGCTGGATCCAGCCATTCCTCCCGTAATCGTCTTGGGGGCGGCACGTCTGGATTCGAGCTTGGGAAGAGAGCTCACCCGATGCTGCCGGATCAGCGCCATCCGATACGTGCAGTCGCTTGAACGACTGCTGGACGAAGCGGTATTGCTGCTGCATCTGCCGGAAGAACGGCTGACCATCGCGCAGAAGAAAATGCTGGTGACGATACGTCAGATCGATCCGGCGCTGGCAGGAAAGAAGATTCTAGTGGTGGATGACGATCTGCGAAACATCTTCGCCTTGACCAGCGTTTTGGAGCAGCACGAGATGCACGTGCTGCATGCTGAGACGGGGAGGGCGGGAATTCACGTACTGGAGCACGAGAAGGGCGTGGATCTCATCCTGATGGACATCATGATGCCGGAGATGGACGGGTATGAGACCACCAAGGCGATCCGCCGCATGCCGAGCTTCGGGTCGATTCCGATTATTGCGCTGACGGCGAAAGCGATGAAGGGAGATCGCGAAAAGTGCCTGCAGGCGGGCGCGTCGGACTACGTGACCAAACCGGTTGACTTGGGATATCTGTTCTCAGTGATGCGCGTTTGGCTAGCCGGACTGGCATCGGTTGCGGATGCGGCGGGGACGGGTGGATCGGAACGGACGAATGTTGGGACGGTATGAAATCCGCAGCGTCGGCGTCTCTGAATAATTCGCACGCACCGGGTCTGCGTCCGGAAAAGGTCAAGATCCTGGCCGTCGATGACGACCGCGACAACCTACTGGCGCTACAAGCGATCCTGGAACCTTTGCAGCAGGATCTGATGCTGGCGGAGAGCGGCACAGACGCCCTGCGGCTGTGTTTAGATCACGATTTCGCGGCAATCCTGCTGGATGTCCGCATGCCGGAACTGGATGGATTCGAGACGGCGGAGCTTATCCGTTCGCGCAAGCGCTCCTTGCATACGCCGATTTTGTTCCTGACGGCGTACCGGAGTGACGAGCAATTGTTCCGGGGCTACGACCTGGGCGCAGTCGATTTCCTGTTCAAGCCAATCGTGCCGGAGGTCCTGCAGAGCAAGGTCAACGTTTTTGTACAGCTCAGCTGGAGTGAGCTGGTGGTTCGCCGCCAAGCAGAGGAACTGGCGCGAACGGAGCGGACGTTTCGGGCGGTTCTGGAAGGCGCTCCGGACGCCATGGTGATTACCAGTACAAGCGGCGACATCCAATTGGCCAACTCGCGCACGGATACGATGTTCGGCCACTCCCGCGAGGCGTTGCTGGGGACGAACATTCGCAACCTGATTCCGGAATGGACCTGTCCTGAATTAGTCAGCGGCGGCATCGCCATGCTGCGGGGCGCTCCGGAGACTCGCCTTCCTGCGACGCGGAAGGATGGCTCGATGTTCCCCGCCGAAATCACCTGCAGCCCGTTCGGAGTTGCCGAGGGATTCCTGGTGACGACCGCAATCCGCGACGCGACAACGCAAGTCGAAGCGGAGGAACGTATCACCCGGATCAACCAGGAACTCGAGAAACGCGTGGCGGAGCGTACGGTTGAACTGACCCGTTCCAATGAAGCCCTGCGGCAGTTTGCGTGGGCCGCGAGTCACGATCTGCAGGAGCCCATTCGCACCGTATTATCGTATTCGCAATGGCTCTCTCAATCGGTTACCGATGAGCTGGATGAGAAGCAGCAGATCATGCTGCGATTCATAGAGCAGCACGCATCCCGAATGCATCAATTGGCCGGCGGCCTGCAACAGTACATCGTCGCCAGCGAGGCCGGACAGCAGTCCTGGACGGCGGTGGATTGCAATGTGGTCCTGAAGACTGTCCTATCGACGCTTCAGGAGAACATCAGAGATAGCGGAGCGGTGATCGAGTGCGACCACCTTCCGGTCATCTTCTCGATAGAAGTGCTGATGGTGCAGCTGTTCAAAAACCTGATCAGCAACGGAATCAAATACCGGTCTTCGGAAACGCCTCGCATCCATATTTCATCCTCGCGAGGAGAGGATGGCTGGGTGTTTTCAGTTCGAGACAACGGTCTGGGCATTGAGCCTAAATACTTCGAGTATATTTTTGGAGTCTTCAAGCGGTTACACGCGGTGGATCATTCGGGCACTGGAATAGGCCTGGCGATCTGCAAAGCTGCCGTGGAACGATTGGGCGGGCGGATCTGGTTGGAGTCGGCGCCAGGATCCGGTTCAGTATTTTACTTCTGTCATCCGGATTTAGCGCATGGCCAAATCGAATCAAGTACGTCGAATCTTCCTCGCTGAGGATAATGCAGCGGACGTGGTGCTGGTGCGAGAAGCGCTGGATCGGCACTCTGTTTCCTACGAGCTGATGGCGTATCCGAACGCTCAGGCTGCGATTCTGGCGGCGGAGCGCTGCGGGATGGACGGCCATCCTGCTCCGGATCTCATCCTGGTCGATCTCAACCTCCCGTGGGGACATGGTTGCGACGTGCTGGAGGCGGCTGCGAAGAATCCGGCATTGAACTCGGCGCGAAAAGCGATCCTGTCGTCGTTCGTGGGTTCCCCCAGCGATGTGGAAAGGGCGCGGAGGCTGGGAGCGACCGGCTTCATTATGAAACCCGCCAACCTGGAAGAATTTCTCGACAACGTCGGCAGACAAATTGCCCACTTGCTGGAATCGTCCGACGCGGCATCGCATTAACTGCCGAAACAGACCCGAATCTGGCGGATCTGCCTAAGTAGGAGGACTCTACTTATGCGAATCCTTATGAGTTTGGCGGTTGCGGGCATCCTGGCGCTTACCGGCTCTCTATCAGGCTGCTCGACGAACGCCCCCAAGACCACTACGGTAGCCCTTAGCGACTCCGATCTTGAGCGAATGGTGAAAGCTAAGCTATCCACCGATGCCGACGTGTCCAAAGCAATTAGCGTGGACGCGAATGCTGACAAGAACGAGGTCAAGCTAACTGGGACAGTGCCCACCGAGACGCTACGGACCAGAGCCGTGGATCTCGCCAAGTCCGCCAAGGACGGGCTGATCATCACGGACAAGATCGATGTAAAGCCGCTGGAAGTCAGCCGGAACGATTACACAGAAGACATGGCCCGCATCGATCGGGAGAAGGCGAAATCGGCGGGCGACACGCTGGGTAAGTCCATTGACGACACCTGGATCCATACGAAAATCACTACGAAGCTAATCGGTAATTCGGACACCCCGGCACGTAAGATTAATGTCGACGTGGTGGACGGTGTGGTGACTCTGCGCGGCGCAGTGGAAACCGCCACGGCCAGGGAAGAGGCGGAACGGATTGCCAAAACCACCGACGGCGTCAAGCGCGTTCGCAATTTACTGAAAGTAGTTTAGATTACCTCCGATTCTCCGTGATCGCGGCCGCGAGAGTTCGTAACTTCGCCGTGTGCAAGTTTCCGAGTGCACAAAATGCAGTGGTTGCAAGAGGTGCAGTATGCCTCGTAGATAAGCCCCCTACTTCTAGTACTTTCTCTCTGGACGGCGGCGTGCATTAGGAGCGGTATGGCAAAAGGCCAGCGAATCCTATGATGACCAGAGAATCTTACGGACAAATCTATCAAGAAGGCAAAGAGCGAACCATCCGGTTTTTGTTGTCGCGAGGAGTGGCCAGGACCATGGCTCCCGACATCGCTCAATCGGCCTGGCTGCGCGGTTGGGAACGGCTTTCTCAGTTGCGCGATGAACGCATGGTGGTGACCTGGGTCAACACGATTGCGCTGAATCAGTATCGCCGAGCGATCCGGACGGAACGCTTGCAGCAAGTAATTCAGGAGCCAATTCACGGTAAAACGACCTTGATGAATCTGGCGGCGATCGACGTCGCCAAGGTGATGCACCTGTGTCGGCCGCCGGATCGCGCGCTGCTACAAGCCCAGATGGTGGGCGTCACGGCCAAAGAGATGGCGCAGGAGCAAGGAGTTACGGAAACATCCATCCGACTGCGCTTTTTCCGAGCCCGGCGGTCGGCCCGCGAGGCGCTGCAGGGATCCGGCGTGCGGACGAGCGAAAGTATTAGGCGATCAGCGGGGTCCGTAGCGGCATGATGTGCGAAATGATTTCGTTGCCGAGTACGTCTAATTTGCAGGAGGTTAGTGAAGTATGAAGAATCTGTTTTGCGCCTCGAGCTTAGGGCTGTTGCTCATCGGCGCGATTAGTGCGCAGGAAACCCCGCCCTTTGCTTTTAACGTCGGCGGTGGTTTCACCGAGACCCTAGGTGCGACCGGAAGGCGCATCGATCCGGGCTGGAACTTCGATGCCGGCGCCGGATATAACTTCCACCCGTATGTCGGACTGATGCTTCAGTTCAACTACAACCAGCTGGACGTCAACACGACGACTGTGCAAGCGCTGGGTTTTCCGGCTGGAAACATCCGGCAGTGGTCGCTGACGCTCGATCCCGTGGTCCACACAAATCCGCGGGGACCGGTGGATGTGTATTTCATCGGCGGCGGCGGCCTGTATCAGCGAAGGCAGCAGTTTACCGCGCCTTCGACGGCAGTGTTCACTGGATTTGACCCGTTCTTCGGCTATTACCCAATAGCCGTCCCGACGAATCAGGTGATCACTGAGTACACACTCAACAAGCCGGGAGTCAACGGGGGCATGGGCGTGTCCTTGGGGACGAAGTGGCATGTGAAGTTTTATGCCGAGGCTCGTTATCACAGGATGTTCCTTGGTAACGATCGTCACACCGACTTGCTGCCGGTGACGTTTGGATTTCGCTGGTAGGCTCTACGTAGATTCAATATTCGCGAGGCGGCTCCGAAAGGGGCCGCCTCTTTGTTTTCACGGCGAATTTTAACGCGCGGGCCTGTAAATCAGCGGCTGCTAGATGCGGCCTAACAACAACAGGACCACTAGAATTAGTACGATTGTTCCCAAAGCACCGCTCGGATAGTAGCCCCAGCTTCGGCTATAAGGCCACGCCGGCAGGGCTCCCAACAAGATCACCAAGAGAACCACAAGCAGAATAAGTGGCGTCGACTATCCCTCCCGTGGGTAGATCATTTTGCACGAGCCACGTTTCGGTGCGCAGAATGCTGTAAAGGTGACGCCGTAAGAAGTTCCATCCTTATCCAAGCTTCAAAAATCCATATTCCCCAAAGGCGTTGGACATCAATGCTTTGCGTTATACGGCCTTATATCTGCTTTAGAAACTGCAGCAAGCTTCGGTTCCGAACCTGGCTTCCTAAGAAAGGAGAAGAAGACATGAAACAGTTTTCGATAGCGCGAGCGGCCGCGATCGGCGTCCTTGCGATTATGTCGTTTCCCGCAGCTTCAATGGCGGACGATTACGACAAAAAAACCATCATCACGATCACCGAACCATTGGAGGTGCCCGGTATCGTTTTGCAGCCCGGAAAGTATGTTTTCAAGCTGCTCAACTCGTCCTCGAACAGGCACATTGTCGAGGTGATGAATGAGCGCATGGACCATCTGTACGCGTTGACATTCACAGCAGCGGCGCGGAAGATCCAGCCCAAAGGGAGAACCGTTCTGACGTTTTACGAAGGCAAGGGAGACCAGCCGCATGCCATAAGGCAATGGTATTGGCCCGGAGAATTGGATGGCCAGGAATTCCTCTATCCGCGTAAACAAGCCGAGCGTATTTCGGCCGTAGCCGGGGTGAAGGTCCCCGAAGGCCCCATTCCCACCGCGAAAGAAAGCGGCCAGAATCTGATCGCGGATAATGCGGAAAAGGAAGAGAGCAAGGTGGTGCTCGAATCGAGGGCGGTCGAACCGGCCCCCACAACCACGACGGTTGTAACCGCTCAAGCGGCGCCTCAGCCTGCGCCTGAGCCGGAACCCCGAACTCTGGCCTTGAATGCTGAGCCGCCGGCACCCGAACCGGCTCCTCAGGTATCGCAAACACCGCCACCGCCTGCCGAGCCTGTAACGGTTGCGAAAGCTATCGAGACGGAGACTCTGCCCCAGACTGCCAGCTCGTTACCGCTGATTGCGCTTTTCGGCGTGATCGCGCTGCTGCTGGCTGCGACCATGGGCATTTTCGCCCGCAGACGCGCGTAGCTTTGTAGTGTCCGATAAATCGGGTAGTGGTCCTGCATCACTACCCGATCCGGTCTTTTCAAGAGAATCGATTCCCTGATAGGATCGGGAAATGTCCGAAAACAAGATCGACCGTGTTTTAGGCTTTCATACCCGCTCTCTTCACGCCGGCTATTCTCCGGATCCCACCACAAAGGCACGCGCGGTACCCATTTACCAAACCACCTCTTTCGTGTTCGATGACTCCGCGCACGCGGCCGCGTTGTTCGGACTGCAGCAATTCGGCAACATCTATTCGCGGATCATGAATCCGACCATGGACGTCCTGGAGCAGCGCGTCGCATCGCTGGAAAACGGGGTCGCGGGACTGGCCATGGCCAGCGGGCAGGCCGCTCAATTCGTGGCGATTTCAAGCTTGATGCAGCCAGGCGACCATCTGGTCTCCGCCAGCACTCTGTATGGCGGCACGTATACCCAGTTCGACGTCACTTTTCGAAAATTCGGATACGACGTGACGTTTGTCGAGCCGGACAAACCCGAAAACTTTCGCAAAGCGATCAAGCCGAACACCAAGCTATTGTACGGGGAAACAATCAGTAATCCACGGGGCAATATGTTGGATATCGAAGCTGTGGCCAAGATCGCGCACGGCGCAAATGTTCCGCTGGTCATCGACAACACCTTTGCAACGCCCTACGTCTGCCGGCCGATCGATTACGGCGCCGACATCGTGGTCCATTCGCTCACGAAGTTCATGGGCGGGCATGGCACGTCGATTGGCGGAATGATCGTGGATGGCGGAAAATTCGACTGGTCGAAGAGCAAGCATCCCCAGATCAATACTCCATCAGCGGCTTATCACGGTATGAATTTCAGCGAAGTCTTCGGCGCGATTGCGTTCATTATTCGCTGCCGAGTGGAGGGACTGCGCGATATTGGCCCCTGCATGAGCCCTTTCAATGCGTTCCAGTTCATCCAGGGAATCGAGACACTGGGCCTGCGCATGGATCGGCATCTGTCGAACACCTTGGCCGTTGCCAAACACCTGGAGAAACATAAACTGGTGACTTGGGTGAAGTATCCATCCCTGCCAACCAGCCCTTATTTCAAAATGGCGAAGAAGTACACGCCGAAGGGTGGCGGCGCGGTGTTCTCGTTCGGCATCAAAGGCGGCCTGGAAGCAGGCAAGAAGTTCATCGACAATCTCAAGGTGTTCAGCCATCTGGCGAACGTCGGCGACGCACGCAGCCTGGTTATTCATCCGTCGTCCACGACGCACCAGCAGCTTTCGCGCGAGCAACAGGAAGCCGCGGGCGTAACCGAGGATCTGGTCCGGCTCTCAGTCGGCTTGGAAGACATCGAAGATATACTCTGGGATCTGGATCAGGCTTTGAAAGCATCTCAAGCCCGAGCGAAATGATTCTGAAACAGTACTATCTGGGGTGCCTGGCGCACGCGTCCTATTTATTAGGCGACGAAGCCAGCGCCACGGCTATCGTCGTCGATCCGCAGCGCGATATCCAGCAATACCTGAAGGACGCCGAAACATTCGGCCTCCAGATCCGGCACGTATTCCTCAGTCATTTCCATGCTGATTTTGTCGCGGGCCATCTGGAGTTGCGCGACCGTTGCGGCGCGACGATTCATCTGGGCGCGCAAGCCAAGGCGGAGTATGCTTTCGCCGCCATGAAGGACGGCGATACGCTGGATTTTCCAGGCATGCGGCTGCAAATCCTGGAAACTCCGGGCCACACCATCGAGTCCATCTCGATCCTGGTTTTCGATCTCGCGAAGGATGCGGTCAAGCCGTATGCGGTCCTCACGGGCGATACGTTGTTCATCGGCGACGTGGGCCGCCCCGATCTTCGTGCTTCGCTGGGGTGGACTGCCGACGACCTAGGTGCGCACCTCTACGATTCGATCCACAATAAACTCCTGCCCCTTCCGGACGAGACGCTGGTTTATCCGGCGCACGGCGCGGGTTCTCTGTGCGGGAAGAAACTGTCCTCTGATACGGTTTCGTCGCTTGGGGATCAACGGCGCCTGAACTACGCCTTGCAGCCGATGTCGAAGGAGGAGTTCATTCGCCTGGTTACCGCCGACCAGCCGGACGCTCCGGCGTACTTTACGTACGACGCCATTTTGAATACGCGCGAGCGGGCAACCCTCGACAAGAATCTCGAACTGGTTCTGCATCCCATTGATTTGGAGGAAGTCCTGCGGATGGGCGATCAGGGCGCCCAGATTCTGGACGTCCGTGACGCCGCCGAATACGCCAAGGGTCACCTGGCAGGCAGCATCAACATCGGACTCGGCGGTCAATACGCGACGTGGGCGGGCACGGTTCTGGATCGCACGAAACCTATTGTCATCATTGCTGAACCGTCCAGAGAGCAGGAAGCGGCACTGCGCCTGGGGCGGATCGGTTTCGATCATGTGAAAGGCTACCTGCAGGGAGGCATGGAAGCGCTTGCGAGCAGGCCGGATTTAGTGTGGCCGACCGAGCGTGTGAGCGCTCCTATGGTCGCGGAAGAACTCGAAGGCGCCGATGCGCCGCTGGTCCTGGATATCAGGAACCCGCGCGAGTGGGCCACCAAGCATATCGGCGGCAGTGTGAATATTCCGTTAAATCATCTGCAGGAACGCATGGCCGAAATCCCCAGAAATCGCCGAATTGCGGTACATTGCGCGGGCGGATACCGGTCGTCCATCGCTGCGAGTATTCTGCACCAGTACGGGATCACTAATTTGATCGAAATGGCCGGGGGCCTAGCCGCATGGGAAGCAGCTAAATTACCGGTAGTTTCGGAGCCTTAGCCTCGGCCAGGGGCCTAAACCTGCCGTTCGGCCGAATGTGGTACCGTTGACAAGAGCCTGGAAGCTACGGCACGTGCTTTGTGCAGCAGACACGTTGCGGTGATTTCGCGCTACAATTCTGAATCCGATATGTCCGGGCCGCAAGAGCCCGAAGAAGAGGCACCATGAAAGAAACAGGTACAGTGAAGTGGTTTAATGCAGCCAAAGGTTTTGGC
>Ga0105248_10008085_pt1 | contig 11544 bp, 11 predicted proteins | sample KBSS34metaG_FD_81524 | JGI IMG/M metagenome (GOLD analysis project Ga0105248, IMG submission 81524) | Switchgrass rhizosphere microbial communities from Kellogg Biological Station, Michigan, USA - KBS S3-4 metaG | ecosystem: Host-associated > Plants > Roots > Rhizosphere > Soil | place...
GCGACGGCGCGGCTCAGCTTTTTCGGCGACGACAACTCTTACGTCTCAGACCCCAACGGCAGCGGTCCGCTCTCCTTGCCGCTCGGGTTGCCGCAACAACCCGCAGCTACAGGGCCCATGCTCGCCGCTTCATTCGATCAGACTCTGGCGGCTTACGCTTCGTTGATTGCCATCACCGCGGGTTCGCAGACTCAGCCTCTCCAGGTGGGCTCGGCGCAGTTGTCTGCGACGGGTGCAGTGGACGGTTTCGCCATTTTCCACCAGATTGTGACTCAGCAGGAAGCAGTGGTGCCGCTGGAAACTCGCAATGCGAGTTCGTATTTGCTGCCTTTTGACAACACCAATGGCCTGGTCTTGGGAGTAGCTCTCGCCAACCTCTCTGCCCAATCAGCTACCGTGCACGTAGTGCTCCGCGACGATACCGGTGCTCAGATCGCGACCGGATCGCTCCCTCAACTGGCCGCCGGGGACCATTACCAATTCGGGCTGGCCGCCCAATTCCCCATCACGGCCAACAAACGCGGCACTATTGAGTTCGACACGCCAGCAGGCGGCCGGATCAGCGTGTTGGGTCTCCGCTTCACCCCGCCCAATAATGCGCTGACGACGATTCCAGCTCTCGCTAACGTCGGAACTGGCGGCGGGAGCATCGCCCACCTGGCTTCAGGCGGCGACGGCTGGCAAACCACCTTCGTGCTGGTGAATACCGGAACCAGTCCCGCGCAAGCCACCCTCAACTTCTATGCCGATCAAACTGGCGCTCCAATGTTGCTGCCGCTTACCTTTCCGCAAGGCAACATCCCGGACGCAACGGCCGCCTCTGTGACCCAACCCCTGCTTCCCGGGGCGAGCCTATTAATCGTAAGCAGCGGAGCCCCGAATCTCCTCACCGGTTCGGCCCAACTGAGCACTACTGGAAACGTGAGCGGATTCGTGATCTTCCGCCACAACGGACAGGAAGCGGTGGTGCCACTGGAGGGCCGTAACGCCGGCGGCTATATCATTGCTTTCGACAACACCAACGGCACGTTTACCGGTGTCGCATTGAATGCCGTTTCGGCGCAGCAGGTGAACATTCCTGTCACAGTGCGCAACGACGCCGGCGTCACGATAGCGACCGACACGATCACCTTAAACGCGAATGGCCACTATGCGTTCACGCTGGTGACTGACAGATATCCGGGCACCGCGAACATTCGCGGCACCATCGAATTCGATGCTCCGGCAGGCGCACAAATCGGCGCATTAGGCATTCGCATTCCCAACGTCCCTGCGCATACGTATACAACGCTGCCGGCATTGGCAAAGTAGCACTTTGACGGGCTCCCACTTGGCCGATAAGCCGGCAAACCGTCGAAGTGACCTTGTACCTCTGTGGATTGTGCCTGTATGACGGCGCACTCGGAAGTAAACATCAGGGTAAAGTAGCTTCCGGATGCCGGACCAACCGGGAGTAATCCCAGTAGAGAGCCGCCGCCCAGCTTCTGTGTTTGTCGTCCTTAGTGCGCGGCACGCCCTCGGTCTTCAGGTAGACCACTGGGCGTGGGCCGAAAAGCTTGGGAGCAACAGGGCAAGCACGGGACGTAGCGCTGTCACACTATAACGCCGAGCCACGCTGGTTTAACCGCCGTGAGGCAGCATCTACTTCGCTCCCATGCAGGTCAGCACAGCTTTCGCCTGCGCGACGGCATCGCTCGGGAAGTAGAGCTTGGCCTCTTCTTGACAGGCCTTGCCCTTCGCGTCGTCGGCCGTCCCGGTCGGAGCGATGCGGCCCGGGCGGTAAACCGTCGGGGCGCGTGCTCCCTTGGCCGCGCCGTCGCCCTTCTCGATCGCCGCGATCAAACTCTCGGAGGCGCCCGCGTCTTCGAGCCTCGTACGATCCGCCGGGTTAAGCGTGTGCGCCTTTGCATTGGCGCCCACCATAGTCATCACCTGCGCTTCGGGAACCTTGGCCTTCAGCAGTTGCATCACCTGCTCGACGATGGGATCGGAGGGCTGCGCATTTGCCGGAGTGGCCTTGCTCATGACTGCCGCGATCACCGCCTCCGAAGCTCCCGCATCTTCCAACGTCGCGCGATCCGCCGCCGTGATCATGCGCTGCATCCGGCGGTCGCCTTGGATCACTCGCATAATCGTCGCCTCCGGCTGCTTGGACTTCACCAGTTGCAGCACCTGCGTGACCAACGCATCCGTAGGCTGTGCTGCGGCGGGCACCGGTGGCGGTGGCGTTGCGGGTGCTCGAGACGGCGTGACCGGCGCAGTAGCAACAGGGGCCGGAGTGGGCGCGGCGCTGCGGCCCCGCGTCGCCGCACGCGCCGTCGCAATCCTAGTGATTTCTTCCTGATTCACCGCAGCCGGGGACGCCGGTGTGCGTGAGGCGGATACAGGCGGAGCCGAGGGCTGCGGATGAACCGATCGGAGTACGGGCACCCAGGTTTGCCCACTCGCCATCGCCATGCCAGGCATTACCAGTTTGAATTGGTGGGCGAGGTCGATCCGGATGCCGGTCGCAGTGCCGCAGGCGCCGCTGTTCACTTCGCCTTCCATCTCGACGCTTTTATCGACCATCGCGGTGACAAAGTTGGCGCCGAAGGTATCGCTGAAAATGCTTTGGTCGGCCGCGCAGATGCTAAAAGTTTGGTCGGTTCCGATGTACTTGTTGATGAAGTAGTCACCCGCCAGGTTCGCGATGGGTTTGTCCATAATGGCCGCCTCTTTGAAGTAGACGTGCACCGATGGGATTTCGGCTCTGGGAGCGGGTAACTGCACCCGGGAAACGGTCCCGCGTAGAAGGATGTGGCGGTTGGTAAGGAGCGGGCGTTGCATTCCGAACGCGGAAGTGATGAACGAGGACAGGTCCTTCCAGTTCATCTGGTAGGGACCTTTGGCGATTTCGTTTCGGCGGGAACGTTCAGCCTGGTCCTGGTTCAGGGCAGACTGCGTAAGATTAAGAATGCCCTGGCCTATGGGTCCGCCGCGTCCAGGCGCGTTGGCAATGGGAGCAAACATATCGGCGGCAGTCAGATTTTCCAACGCGGCGCGCTCTTCGGGAGATTCGCAGGGGTAACAATGCGAGTCGAATGCGAGTTCGTGGCTGTCGGGGTAGGGGATCACGGTCAAGCTATAGGTTTGGTCATGACAGACCACCGGTCCGTCATTGAGTGGCGCTCCCCTAACCGCGTCCGCGATTCGGCCCGCCGTGGTGGTAGCCGGAGCTCGGGGCGCGGTCGTCGACTGTGTTTGCGCACAATATGGGGCTGCAGATGTATAGGAGACCAGACCCGCGATGCTCGCATTCGCCGCGCCATGCTTGACGGTGAGAGTTTGCTTGGTCGGCTCGAAGGCGCTATTGATGGAATCGGGCCACACTTCGGTGCGGCGCACCCCGCCCCACTGGCCCTTGGTGTCGGTGAAACCGAAGCCGATGGTGCCGGGCTTGGCGGGTCCTTCGACTTTCTCAAGCACGGCGCATTTGGCGGACGCGACGTGTGTGGTCAAAGCTGAGCCCGGTCGGATCAGGTACGCATCAAGGTCCACCTTTCCGGCGTTACAGATGGTGAGCATAACACTGGGGTCGGCAGCCGAGGCAAACTGGCCGAGAACCAAACCAAGCAGAAGCGCCGGAAGCCATCGGATTATGCGCATGGGAACCTCCGTGAGGTCAGAATTCATGGTTATTGTACTGCCGTTTACCAAAGTGCGGCGGACCCCAGTTGACGGGTGACGCATCCGGACAGTATCATTCCAAAAAGTACCTTCCGAGTCCCCGACAACCCGGACGCTATGTCCTGCCGCCTTTCGGCCAGATAATAAGTTGGTATGGAAAATCGGACTGAGCCCAAGACTGCTTGGCAATGGATTCGTTATATCGTAGTAGCTGCAATCGCAATCTGGCTAGTGCTATGGATGCTGCGGATATCCGGTATCGACATCTAAGCAAACAGGATGACGATCCTCTCTGTCGATCTTGCCTCCCGTCGCTACCAAGACATCGGTATCGCTGTCATCGAGTGCGTTGACGGAAATGTGTATGCGTGGTTCGTGAAACCTCACCACGCGCTTCTCAAGGCCCCACCTTCGGTTGATGTCTTAGCTGGATTCCTCTCGGACATCGCTCAGAAAGCCCGCTCCTCGGCTATCTTTATTGATGGCCCTCAGGGGTGGAAACACCCCGAGAACGGACTGGAGCACGCACGTATTTGCGAGAGACGACTCTTCACGCCTGGAAAGACTGGCCTGCCTGGTGCTGTGAAACCTGCCTCCTGGACATATATGGCTGAGTTCTCGATCCAACTGTTTGATGCACTCGACTGCGCTGGCCATCCTCGGCTGATGGACCCATCGGAGCTATGCGGGACGAAGAGAGTGGCGATCGAGAGTTTCCCTACGTCGGCATGGAGGAGTTTGGGGCAAAAGCCGCTCGTGGCAAAGTCCAGAGCGTCCATCGCGCACGTAGAGGATCGGCTTAGGGCGCTGCGGAAATTCATTCCGATTTCACTCGATGAAGAACCGTCCCATGATGAGTTGCAGGCGCTCATCGCGGGTCTTGCTGGGCTTCCACTGCTAGGATCTACGGCTGTTGGATATTCTCTAACGGGGACAACACCGGTACAGCTTGAAGGGACGTGGCGCGAGGGATTCATCGTAAATCCCGTCGCGCAGGATGTCGTTGAACGAATCGCTCCGCTTTAGGTCTACAGGCACGATCCGGACTTCTTCGCTGCTGTTGTCTTTCGGAGCATCTGGGCGTAGCACCTATACTTCACGTATGTGGATTGATTTCTTCGTCGCAGCCGCCGGCGCTTCCGCCGCGCTCGCTGGCCTTGTCTTCGTGGCGCTGTCGGTGAACATTCGTCGCATTCTCGAACATCAGCACCTACCTTCGCGTGCGGGTTCAACTATCGCCACTCTTATCCTGATTCTGGTCAGTAGCATGGCGGCGTTGATCCATCAGGAAATGGTCGCTCTGGGGGTAGAGATATTGGTGTTGAGTATCTGCTGCTGGATGCTGCAAATCTGGTCGATGGTGCAAGCGATTCGCGCACAGTCCGCATTGGGCCGTCCTGTTTCTGAAACGATCGTTGCGACGACAATCGGGCAACTGCAGGTCCTTCCGTTCATTGCCGGTGGGATCTTGCTCACCCGGAGCGACCCGAACGGCATGTACTGGGTTGCCGGCGGAGTCATAGCCATTTTTATCTTCTCCGTTCTGAATGCGTGGGTGCTGCTCGTCGAGATCCTTCGGTAAGCATCGCCAGGGCCTTACTTTAAGGATTAAGGATTCGCGTGACCGGCAAAGGTGTTCTTACCCAACTCGATATGCAGCCTGACCGAGGGAATCCACACCGGTCCCCGGTCGCGGTTGTAGGCGGGGTTCGAAACATGCTGGAGATCAAAACTAGCAAATACGCCAGGGAACATTCGCGCACTGTAGTAGGTCTCAGAAATGTATTCGGGCCCATACCTCAGGCGGCCGTCTCCGATCAGAAAATCATAACCTCCACGCGCCAGATATAGGGCATGAACACCCGAAATCCCGCCGACCGTGAGTTCGGTCGCCGCAGTGTCAAATGGCCTGTGCCATCGCTCTCCGGCGATCGACACACCAGCGGTCGCTAAACGGTCGATGGCGGTGAACGCGAAGCTTTCCGTCTTTCCATCATTCCACCCCAGCCGCCCAAAGACACCGATATTCTTGCTTATCTCCTGTTCCAGGTTTACTCCGAATCCATATTTCAGGGTTCCATTGCGGCGTGTGGAGGTTACATCGGGACTACCACCGCTCAGTTCCGCTTGACGAATCGCCTCGGCGTAGTTGCCTGTGTCGGCGTGGTTTTCATAATTCAGCAACCGGATTGTACCCGCGTGCCCTAGTGACATATATCGATATTCACCCTCGAACACATCCCCGCGATTCCGAAAGAGCCTGCGATCAAATCGAAGTCCATTCGCCACCCTTGGCATGGCTGCGCTCGCATAGCGGAAAGACCAATGGCGAGTGTGGAGTTCATGCACCCATCCCCAGGTGTAGCCGCGAACGTCTGCGGGATAGTCCCATGCCCCATTAAACATGACTGCCCACCCCATGAATTGGGTTCGTGGATCATGCGAATAACGATTGTTGTCGAAGAAGTCCGTTAGAGTGAAACGCCCCGCCGTGACTGTGTATCGTTTTGTCGGGCGCTGACCAGCAAGCTGGTTCTCTTCGCTTTCGAAAGATTCCATTTCATGGCCCAATGGGAAATCGTGAGAGACGTACAACCGGGCCACATATGGTTTGGGAGTAGCCGACGCGACGCGCGGCAGTTCGCCATTTGATGAGTTCGCTAAGCCATCCACGCCGCTGAATCCTCTACCACCGGCGATTTCCGGGTTGAAGTACAGGACTGTGTTTCGCTCCAGGCGAAGTCCGAAGAACAAGGTCGTAGTCAGCGACACATCTCGTTCCATATAGTCCTGTAGGCTAAATGGACCTGAGTAGGGTGAATGAAATGTGCCGTGGTATTGCCCTATCGACGTTGCTTGGTAAAACAGATTCCACCGCTCCGACTCGACCGGCACGTCTGCCGGCTTATTGTCTTCTCGCTGTGGTGGCTGAGCTTGCCCCTGCGCTGCAAGGTTCAAGCTGGTTGACATCAGCATGACGGCACAATAAGCGAAAGAGAAGAAACCTACTCCGCTTCGAGATCCGAAACTAAGAATGTAAAATGTCAATTTAAGCGCCCTCTACCTTATTGTGTTTGGAGGCACTCGCTCGTTGTTGATCTCTTTGCAAAAGCTGTATTTCGTGTTCGATCGTCTGAGCCTGTTTCACGAACTCCGTGACAGTTTTATCTTCATCCGGAGAGAGTGGATAACCTCTACTGTTGCCCGCCTCAACGATATCGCGGGCTTGCCGGAGCAGATCAGCACGCTCTCGCTCTTTCTGGGTGATTAAGATGTTGTGTCCCATCGACGGTTCTCCAGGTTCAGGACCTCATGAGGCGCGAACCACTTCTTCACTTGTCGTAATGGATGCATCCTCGGCATCAACCGCCGCGACCACTTCCCATGAAATCGCAGTAACTCCCGCTTCCAGGGATAGCCTCGTCACAATTTGTTCCAAGGCTTCTTCCTTCGGACCAATTGCTTTCAGATACGCCTTCACATTCACGCGGGCCAAAAGTTCGTCATCGAGGCTGTGCAAGGCGATGAGAGCCAGCGGCGTACGCCCGACGTCTTGAATCAGCATAGTTCGAATGTTGGCTTCGTCCGAGGTTCGGCAGGTACATCGCAGCCGGTAGAGAATTTCGTGTTCTGCCGTCTGTAGCGGCGTGCGATTAATTCGATACGCCATCGGGCGAAGGATCAGGTTGGCTGACAGCACGCCCAAGGTTCCTATAGCGGCGAAGTCAAAACGGCCTAATCCAGCCAGGGTCCCTACGGCCGCCGTGCACCACAGGGTAGCAGCGGTATTCATTCCACGGATATTGAAACCATCCTTCAGAATGACGCCTCCGCCGAGAAAGCCGATACCGGAAACGACGTATGCAGCTACTCTGCCTTGGTTGCCGTCCCCTGCGATCAGGCCACCCATTATGACGAACATAGCTGATCCAACGGCAACGAGTCCGTTTGTCCTTAGTCCTGTCATGCGCTGCCGCCACTGTCGTTCCAGTCCAATCACTCCCCCCAGAAGAAGCGCGGTGAACATGCGAATTCCAAAGTCTATCCAGTTCATGGACTCTCTCCCTTCCGCTCCGTGCCTGGGGCGGGATTTTCGCCGCCTGACCTTATACCTTGGTGAATACACCTTCCAGGTCCAGCACGTGATATAGCACGAGTAACATCATAAGCACCAAGTAGCCGCGAAGCGCCAACAGTGCTATCCGTACTGGAGGCGTCATCCGCATGGGACCGAGATTCCTTGTCTCTATTTTCTGTTCCTGAACGTCATCGAGTGGGTGAATCACCAGACAGTCGCGCTCGTTCACTGTGTTGTCTAGAATCATGATCAAATCCTTTCTTGTAAAGCCCTCAACATACGGTCCGTCAACTGGTTGGAAATAACTTTGGGGCCGCCACTTGGCTCGCCAATACGAGCGAAAGTGCGAACAGCACGACGATGATTGTCCAGTTCACGACGTTATTCCAGGGCTTGTTAGCGAACTGCTCACCTAACATTTCTTTGTCATTCAACAGCAGCTGCAGAAAGATGATTGCGGACGGCAGCATTATGCCCGCTAGTACTTGGACACTTAAGATGATTAGCTGGAGCGGAGCCCTCGGGATCAAGACCAAACCGGCAGCCGTACCCACACACAACACATAGACGCCATAAAAACCGGGAGCGTCTTTGATTGACTTTTGCAGACTGTGCGGCCAGCCTTTAACCTCGCCGTACGCCCAAGCGCTTGATAATGAAATCGCGGTAGTTCCGAGCGTCGCCGCATTGATCATCAGCAAGAGTATGCCCGTCCGAAACCATGGCCCGAAGACCTTGCCAAGATCTGTCGCCATCTGTGCCGGATCGGTGAAGGTGAGTCCGTGATGCAGCGCCGCATTGCCGGTCAGCATCATGCAACCAGCAACAATGATCGTGAATGCTGCACCGATGAGGGTGTCCAGCCGGGCCCATTTCAAGTCCGCAAATCGCAGCCGCTTATCAGCGATGCAGCTTTGCTGAAAAAACAACTGCCAAGGTGCGATGGTGGTTCCAACAATCCCTACGACCAAGAAGACGAGCCCAGCGGAGAGTCCTCCACTCGGAATGGCGGGAACGAATGTATTTCTCAGAAGTTCACCGTTTGAGGGACGTGCGTAGAAAGCAAGCGCGAACCACGCAAGATCGAGAAGACATAGGAACACAACAATTCGCTCCCAGCGGCGATAGCTTCCGGTGAGTACCAGTAGCGTGAGTGCGCAAGCCGCCACCGGAACACCAACTCGCGACGAGATGTTCATGTGTTCAAGAGCTAGCGCAATGGCGGCGAACTCCGTCACCAGAGTCAGGAAGTTCAACAGTTGTAGATCCACCAGCGAGAACAATCCCCACCACTTTCCAAATCGCGTATAGATCATGGCGGCGTGTCCTTGGCCGGTGGCTATGCCTAGCCGCACCACCATTTCCTGAATGAAATACGTGATGGGCAACAACAAGGCTAGTAACCACAAGAGATGAGTACCGTACTGTGCTCCGGCTTGGATGTAAGTGGACACCGCTCCGGCATCGTTGTCCGCCTCCATCACGATCAGGCCCGGGCCGAAGACCATGAGGAATGCAAGTAAATTACGCGCCCAAGGATTGCGAACGACTACGCCGCGTGTCGGTGTTGCCGGAATCGTGAACGAATGGATTGCAGAGCGATTCATCGGAACATCCCATCGCCAAGGACAGCAGACGCACGATCCCTCATGAAACCATCCGCAACACTCTAGCCGCCCAAGCCCAAAGCGTAACGGATCTCGCTATGCGAGATCGCAAGTCAACAACAGTCAAATTGATTCAGCGGTGCAAATGAATTTCAGACTCGCCATAAGCAGGTCTGAACGAGGATTCAGCGACCTCTCAACGTATCCTGGGCATGATCATGCTCAGGAAAGCGATAGGGCTACAGAAGAGGGAGGCTCCGCTGATTCGGTTTTGGTTACTTCATCGCACCGCTGCAGACTGTTACCGCCATCAGACATGAATGGGCCTCCTTTCTTCTGAAATTGTTGAGTAGCGAATCGCGACCCTTGATAAGGGTATACCCGGCAGGGTATGCTTGTCAACACCTTTATCCAGGTTTTCTATGGCTCACACGACAGAAGAGAAAAAGAAGTTACTCAATCGCGTAAGACGAATCAGAGGCCAGGTAGACTCCATTGAGCGAGCACTTGACCAGGAGGCGGAGTGTTCCGATGTTCTCCATGATATTTCCGCTTGTCGCGGAGCCATGGACGCTTTGATGGCAGAGGTGATCGAGGGGCATATTCGATTTCATGTCCTCGATCCGAAGACGACGCCCACCGATGATCAGGTACAGGCGGCTGACGATCTGATTCACGCTCTGCGCGCGTATCTGAAATGACCAGCGGTTAGTTCAAGGTCGGATCTAGTTTTCCATCGTTAGCTCGATTCTGACACGTAGCCTTCTGGTGAACCCAAGGGGCTCTTGAAATTCTCAGAATAGTGAGGCATCACTAATCGTTCTGCGTTATGCTAAGGGCAGGTTTTACGGCATATGCGGCTACTGCTCGCATTCTCTCTTGCCGCCTTGATCTCAGTGGCGGTGCTTGCTGCGGATCAGGACGACAAACATCTCGATTCAGCCCAGCCGAACGTAAGCATTACGCCGCGCACGCGAACGCCAATGGACGACGCCAACGAATCGATTACCGATCGCCGCGCTGATATCCGTGTCGATACGACGCTAGTTCTAATTCCGGTTTCGGTAACAGATCCGATGAGCCGCTTTGTTACTGGCCTGGATAAGGAAAACTTCAAGCTAGCGGAAGACAAAGTGGATCAAGAGATCACGCAGTTTTCGAGCGAAGATGCGCCCCTCTCCGTGGGTATTGTATTTGATAGCAGCGGCAGTATGGGAGCAAAACTACAGCGGTCGCGCCAGGCGGTGGCGCAGTTCATGAAGACTGCTAATCCTCAGGACGAGTTTTTCCTGGTGGTATTCAACGATAGGCCAGAGCTGGTTCAGACCTTCACCACGGAGACACAAGAAATCCAGAACCGTCTGACGTTTACAAATGCCAAGGGCCGAACGGCGCTGCTGGATGCAGTCTATTTGGCTATGCACCAGATGAAGAAAGCGCACAACCCCCGCAAGGCCATCCTGAATATTTCCGATGGTGGCGATAACTCCAGCCGCTACACTGAGACCGAAGTAAAGAACGCGGTTCGGGAAGCCGATGTACAGATATATGCCATCGGGATCTTCGAACCCATCGCGGCACGGGGGCGAACGATGGAAGAAATGAGCGGACCCGGATTGCTGGCGGAGATGGCCGAACAGACTGGCGGCCGGCATTTTGCGGTAGATAATCTGGCGGAACTGCCCGACGTGGCCGCCAAGATCGGTATCGAATTGCGCAATCAGTACCTGCTGGGATACAGTCCGAAGAATAGGGCGCGCGACGGCAAGTATCGCCGCGTGCAAGTAAAACTAGTCAAGACTACGGGACTGCCGCAACTGCACGCGATGTTCCGGACGGGGTATTATGCACCAACGCGATAGAATCGTGGGCTCTCTCTTGCTGGCTGCGATGTGGGCCTTCAGCCAAACGCCGCAACCGAGCCGGACGACGCCTCCTTCCACACCAGCGGCCCAGAATGCAGCCGCGCCGCAGGACGAGATCCCGGTTTTTACAGCCGATAGCCGGCTGGTAGTGGTGCACGCCAGCGTACTCGACTCGAAAGGCAAGCTGGTAACCAATCTGCAGGAGCCGGCGTTCAAGGTGCTGGAAAACGGCGTTGAGCAGCCCTTGAAGATTTTCCGCCGCGAAGACCTCCCGGTCTCTCTCGGCATCATCATCGACAACAGCGGCAGTATGCGTGGCAAGTCGAAC
>Ga0105248_10008086_pt1 | contig 11544 bp, 10 predicted proteins | sample KBSS34metaG_FD_81524 | JGI IMG/M metagenome (GOLD analysis project Ga0105248, IMG submission 81524) | Switchgrass rhizosphere microbial communities from Kellogg Biological Station, Michigan, USA - KBS S3-4 metaG | ecosystem: Host-associated > Plants > Roots > Rhizosphere > Soil | place...
CCGCCAAGTTCCAAAGGCAACATCGCGGTCGCCATCACGCTGTTGTCTTTGCCCGGAGGAATCTGTCGCGTACCTTCAATATCGAGCTTCGGGTTAGCGCGCAGTCGCGCCTGTTTGACCATTGCTCTGGCCGCATCAATCTCTTTACGAGCAGCTTCGAGTTCACCATTGTGCGCCAGCGCATAAGTAACCGCCTCGTCGGCAGTCATGCCGTTTGTCTGATCGAGATACTGCGAAGAGTCAGACTTGATTTGAGCAGCCTGGCTTGCTGTGCTGGTTTGGGCTGAGACTCTTGCAGTTGGAACTAACAGGGCGGCTACAATAATTGTCGCTATGACTCCCGTCGCGGCTTTAGGATTTCGACGTTCCTCCTTCTTCAGTTCTCGCTCTCGTAGCCAGAAGAAAATCACCGGCGTGACGATCAGCACGTGCAGCAGACTCGAAAGCATTCCCCCCAGAACAGGTGTTGCCAACGGCTTCATCACTTCCGCGCCAGCGCTGGTGCTCCACATTATCGGCAAGAGCGATGCGACGACCGTTGAGACTGTCATCACCTTTGGTCTCAGTCGCAGCAGCGCGCCTTCGGTAACGGCTTCCATCAAAGACGCGCGAGTCAATTGGCCAACCTCGCTTTGCTTTCGTTCAACTGCTTCTTCGAGATAGATCACCATCACCACCGCCGTTTGCACAGCAGTCCCAAACAAAGCGATGAATCCAACCCACACTGCTACCGAGAAGTTGTAACCCAGAAACCAAAGCAGATAGATGCCGCCAGTCAAAGCGAAAGGCACCGCCATCAGGACGTGCGCGGCTTCAAGCGCGGAGTGATAAGTGATGTAAAGGAGAGCAAAGATTACAATCAGCACAATCGGCACTACCAAAAGGAAGCGACTCCTGGCGCGCTGCTGATTTTCGTACTCGCCGCTCCATTCGATGTAATAGCCGGCTGGCATTTGGACCTGACGCGTGATTATGTTCTTCGCCTCGTCAACAAAGCTGCCTACGTCTCGCCCGCGCACATTCAGCAGCACCGTGCCGCGCAGCAGGCCATTCTCGCTGGAGATCATCGTAGGCCCCTGCACCTGCGTAATGTCCGCAAGCTGCGACAGAGGGATAGTTGCGCCAGTCGACGAGGTGATGGGAATTTGTCCGATAGCTTGCACGCTGGCGCGGAACTGCGGGGCAAAACGCACGCGCACGGGAAAGCGACGACGGCCCTCGATGGTCACCGAAAGATTTGTTTCGCCGATGCCTTTTTCGATTGTGTCGTTAATTAGTCTCTCGTCGATGCCATAGCGCGCCGCCGCAACGCGGTTAATGTGAATATCGATATACGGAGCGCCACCAATTCTCTCCGCGTAAACATCACTCACGCCCGGAATGTTGAGTAACGTCTCCGCGATACGCTGCGAGGTTTCCTCCAAGGTCTTCAAATCGTTGCCAAACACCTTGACGCCCACCTGCGAGCGAATCCCGGTTGAGAGCATGTCAATGCGGTTCTTGATTGGCTGGGTCCAGATGTTCGTGACGCCGGGCATGCGCAACTTCTCATCAAGTTCCGCGATCAAAGATTCTCGAGTCAGACCCTTTCGCCATTCTTCCATCGGCTTCAAGTGCACTACGGTTTCAGTCATGTTCGTCGGCGAGGGATCAGTCGACGTTTCCGCGCGACCCGCTTTCCCGACCGCCCATTCAACTTCGGGCACGCTCTTGAGAATCTCGTCCTGCCGTCCGGTAATCTTGATGGCTTCATCGATGGAAATTGCGGGGTCTGTCACCGGCATGAACATTAAGTCGCCTTCGTTTAGCGGCGGCATGAACTCTTTTCCGATTCCAGTGGCCAGAAAAATCGCGCCGCTAAAGAGCAGGACGGCCAATGCGACTGTTAGCACGCGATGATTCAAAGCGAACCGCAGCACGGGACGATAGATGAAGTGGAGAGCCCGCATCACGGGGTTTGCCTGCTCAGCGTGAAACTTGCCGCGGAGGAGGAGCGTGCAGAGTACGGGTACGAGCGTCACTGCGATGATTGTCGCGCCCACCATGGCAAACGTTTTGGTGAATGCCAGCGGGTGAAAGAGTTTTCCCTCTTCACCGGTGAGTGAGAAAACCGGAATGAAGGCGAGGATTATGATCGCCCTCGAAAAGAAGATGGGACGCCCAACCAACCGCGTCGATTCCAGAACGGTCTGCCAGACCACCTGCAGGTCCTGAGGATCTACCTTCCGTTGTTCGATGAAGCGGAAGGCGTTTTCTGTTACTACAATCCCGGCATCCACCAGCACGCCAATCGCTATCGCAATGCCCGAAAGCGACATCAGGTTTGAGCTGATGCCCATGTAGTACATGAAAAGAAATGCCAGCAGCACCGCGAGCGGTAGCGGCAGCGTGACGATTAGTATTGACCGGAAGTGCGCCAGGAAAAGTATGTGAGCCAGTGTGACGAGGATCAATTCTTCGATAAGCGCGCGTTTGAGCGTGTGCGTGGCCCTATTAATTAGCTGGGTCCGATCGTAGAACGGAACGACGCGCACGCCAGCGGGTAGGCCACTTTGTATCGCGGCGATCTTTTGCTTAATTGCGTCGATTACTTCCAGCGTGTTCACGCCGTAACGCGCGATGACTACACCGCCGACAGCCTCTTTGCCGTTCTTGTCCAGGGCACCGACCCGAAAGGCATTGCCGATTTTTACCTCAGCGACGTTCTTCACATAGATCGGGATGCCATTCTGCGCCGTCAGAACGACGTTCTCGATATCTGCAGGTGATTGAATCAATCCAACCCCGCGCACCACTGACCATTGGCCGGCCTGCTCGACCACATTCCCACCGACGTTATTGTTGGAGCGCTCGACTGCTTCAACCACTATCGATAACGGCAACGCATATGAACGCAGCTTGTTGGGATCGACGTCGACCTGGTACTGCTGGACGTAGCCGCCGACGGTCGCGACTTCCGCTACGCCCGGCACTGAGTTCAATTGATAACGGACGAACCAATCCTGTAGGGTGCGCAGGTCGCGCAGGTTCATCTGATCGCTTTCGAGCGTATACCAGAAAATCTGTCCTACGCCCGTGGCGTCAGGACCAAGCGTGGGAGTAACGCCCTGCGGCAATTGCGCGGTGACCAGATTTAAGCGCTCAAGAACGCGAGTGCGCGCCCAATAGAGATCGACGTTATCTTCGAAGATGATGTTTATCATCGAGAAGCTAAACGCCGAACTTGCGCGCACCACGCGCACGCCGGGCAGACCCTGCAGGTTGGTGACCAGCGGATAGGTAACCTGATCTTCGACCTCCTGCGGCGAGCGGCCCGTCCAATCCGTGAAGACAATTACCTGGTTCTCGGACAGATCGGGAATCGCATCGATGGGCGTGCGCAGCAGTGCCCAATAACCCCAGCCCGCGAGGCCGAGATAGAGCGCGATCACCAAGCCGCGATTCCGCAGGCTCAGCTCAATGAGTCGATGAATCATTGCGCGGTTACGCTGAACGTTGTCTTCCCTTTACCCGCCGATCCCTCATAAGCAAGTTGCGCCTGCCATTCACCGCCGCTTTCGAGCGTCACTTTGCCGTGGTAGACACCGGGCGTGTTGGTGGTAGTGAATGTCACCGAGTCATTCATGGCAGCCATGCTGCCCATCTGCGGCATGTGAAAGTTCAGTGATACGGCGCCTACATCGACCGGTTTGCCCGACCCGTCGGTAAACGACAGCGTTAGTTCCTGATTGCCGTGCTTAAGCACGCCGCTGTCATTCGAAAGCGTGGCCGTTAGCTTTTCCATGGGTGCAGCCTTGATGACCTTGCCGGTGGGAACATTTCCATCATTTCCTGTTTTTGAGCCACAAGCAGCCGCGATAACGACAAGCGCTCCTAGTACAATTGCGATAAGGATCAAAGATTTCTTCATGCTTCTGACCTCCAATGAATCGAAGAAAGTTGGTTGGCGCGCAGAGCACACGAATGCGCAATAGCCCGCTTGCTGCTTCCGCAGAAGCCGCAAAAAGACACAATTCGGCCTTCGAGAAGCTAGATCAGAATGGAAAGATTGCGGATGTAACTAGACTGTAGGTTGGGTAAAAACAGTTGCGGCGAGTAGGAACGCTCGTACGGCTTCGGCACAGCCAGAGGCGACTGGGCTAACGCCGGATGAATATGAGCAATACTGAAGGAAGGGGCACGGAGGTTAAACGTTGTGCCGCGTGAACCGGTCTCTGGCGGAATGTTGAAACAGCATTGTTCTGGAGACCCGGACTTACTATCAACAGATGCACTCTGATTCTTCTTACAGCATGGCATCGTTTCCATGCCCGGCATCGCCTCCATGCCGCCCATCTGGCAGACATGTTCGTCATTGAGCCGCGCTATGCTGACGAATACACTGCCACCTATCACCAGCGCCAGAATCAGAGATGAAAACCGCTTCAGCATCGCAACTAATCTCAATCAGAACAGCCAGGCAAACCGCGTCCTGGCTAAAACAGGAAGCACGTCGGGTAAGTCTGAGCAACGTATATGCCGCTCTGGCTTCCCCGGTTTCCCCCGCTTGTTTAAGGCCTCAATGAAGCCATATCGCAAAAATGCCTAACCCTGCGAATAATTCCACAGTTGGTTTTGAGGGGCGCGCTAATTTCACGGTCGCATCCGGAAAGACTCGCTAATCCCCCCTATAGCCTGTCTAAATTCGGTGCTCATTGAACCACCCCTACGTGCATTGGTCTGTGCGCCAACACACATATCGTATTCTTCCGACAAAGGGTTTCGAGGGTGGCAACCCACACTCTTCAGGTGGTGTTTATCAAAGCTGCGCTCGCCGAAGATGCAAAGCATTGCCAATTCCCTCATTCGTCTCTCCTATGGCTTTGCTCGCGGATTAGCAGGCATAGTACCGCCATGTATGGCGTGCGCACTCATATCCATCTTGCTCGGTCGCAGGCGCAGAAATAGGCGCCACGAAACAGGATTGTTGCCGTAGAGTCGATCGAGCAAGGCGGGCTTCGAGTAGAAAGTCAGATCGCTGCCAACTGCCATCGAGACGTGCCTGGTGTTCCAGACATCGCGGGCACCGCCGAATGTGTAAGCCCCGATCCGAAAAGAAGGATGGTCATCCGTAATTCCCAGGAGTACACGATCACTTGCCCCGAGCAGTTCATTCTTGTCTACCAATTCCAGCCGTGTATAGAGGTAATTCTTGTCGAGAAAGTTCACGGTTGATTCAGCCGTGTAGCCGTTGAGATTGTGCACTTCCAGCGGACTACTGGTGTGGTTGCGTCCCCAGATGAAAGCCGCAGCCCAGTTGCCTCGCTTAAATGGTTTGTTGTATTGCAGCGAGGCAGTCGCTCGATGAATGTCGGTGGTCGGCTCCGCCGCTTCGGGACTTCGCAGAAAGCCGTAGCTCACTTGCATTGACCAATTATTGTTGGGCTCGAACGACAATCGCGCAGAGCGCGAGTCCCATGGATGGGCCTCGAAGTTGTAACGATTCTCATCCGGCTCTCTGCCGTTGAATATCGAGCCTTCGAGTTTGAACCAGCGGTAAGTGAACCCACTTGTAAGTACGCCAAAGCTAATGTGCGTGGAATCCTGAAGATGATGTGACAGCGTAGCCGACGGATTCTCGGACGCCGAAGCGCGGTGCATGAATGCCGGCGGGCCAAGTGCCGGCTCGCCCGGATAGCCGAAGTAGGTGAACCAGGTCCCGCGTTCGCCGATTGCGACGGTGTATTGCGCCGACAGCTCCATCCAAAAATCGTGCGGGTGTTGCCGATCAATTAGTGGTTGGCCGTTGAATGTCTCTCCGGTCTGGAAAAGCAAAGGCGAGCCTCCGCGGGCAAAAGTGAACGGCTCAAAACTGAACATCGCGCGAAGTTGTAGCGTGCCGGGTCCTACGCGCCGGAACGCAATTGGCATAAACCAGTTCGCGGATTCAAACTTCGTGATGCCGCGTGGTCCGCCTTGATCGTTGAGAGCGACAATAAAGTTATAATGCGCCATCAATAACCATTTGCCCGCGATCTTATCAACCATGTGCATCGGCGATGAGCTTGGTTGCCATGATGTGCCAGATCCCATCTGTCCAAGATTCATCACATTGGCTTCACTACCTCCGACTCGCACACTCATACCTTCGCCGGACATCACCAGCGGCCCCATGTTCGGGTTTGCTCCACTCATGTCCATGCCAGGCATTTGACTCATCGGACTTGCGGATGGGCTTGCTCCGGGCATCGGCATATTCATGTCCATTTTCTGAGAGGACGCGCCAGGTGAGGCCGAAGGCATTGGCATGTTCATCTCCATCTTCGGTTGTGGAGAAGCCTGCGGATTTGGGGATGCTGATGGCATTTGCATCCCCGGCATGTTCATCTCCATCTTCTGCGGCGATGCTGATGGCGACGTACTTGTCTGCGGCACGTTCATTCCCGGCATGTTCATTTGCCGGGGTGAAGGTTTAGCCGTCGGTGACGTTTGAGCCCCCGGCATTTTCATCCCAGGCATATTGCCCATCTGATGTTTTGTGGTTGACTGCTTTCTTCGCGACGTCCTTTTCGTTCGAGTGGTGTGCTTGGGCATTCCCGGCATATTCATTCCGGGCATGTTCGCCATGTTGTGTTTCTTAGTTGGCTTTCTTTTCGACGTTCTTTTCTTTTGGGCAGCGGGCTTGCTCTTACTCATATTCATGCCCGGCATGTTCTGCATGTCCTGGCCGTGAGTACTCGCATTGTTAGTAAATGAAAAAATTAAACCGCTGATGATGACGGCAGATAAGCCGGCCATTCGAATGAAAACCCTAAAGCTAAACCACTTCATACTCCCCCCTGTTGAAATGCTCGTAAGAACAAAGTGACGAGGCCGCATGCACAAAGGCAGACGTCCGCGCAAAAATCGGCGACGATTGTTAAAGGGAATTAAATACGGAAAACGTTGATGAGAACGTGGAGGGGGAATGAACTGCCCGGCGGACTATGCTCTAAAGGCTCAATCGCAATTGGGTTTGGGAAACGGAGAGCAATCGTTGCTGCGCTCGACGACGCAAGGGCTTCAACAGATCTCGGCGACGGATCGACCGCCCCAAGCGTGCCTGTGCCCGAAGACGGTTGTGAGTGCATCCAGCAGTGTCCGCATGGTTCGGTGGGACGATCAAAAGCGGTCTGCTCAACCGAGGATTCTGACCCTACGACTATCTTTGGATTCTCGCGGACCGGAGTGCCTTCCGCTTCAGTGCCAGAAGCTCCGTCCACCTGCATGTCACCCATGTCCGTGGCACTAGCTTCATGATGACAGGATTCACGGTCGCCTTGCCTGGCTTGCGGGGCTTTTTGGGCGAAGCAATTTTGAGCCAGATATCGCGGGCAAAACGCGGCGCCGATGACGTTTCCCCACGCGCTGAGAAGAAACGCGACCAATAACAGAACTGTCAGCAAAGGCCTCTTTGTCATCGTTTAGAAACGCCGTTTAGCTTCGCAACCTGGTCAAATATAGCAGCGATTCGCTTCGAACCCAAGAACCGCGCCTGACGCACAAAACCTCGGTACGCTCAACTATTCTTGACCATAAACTCGCTGATGATTCACTGCCAACCGCAGTCGATCGTCGAGATTTGGGAATCAAGCGTATACTGTCGGTGTCCCGGTTTATCAACCCTGTCAAAAGGAATCAAATGACCAACATTTCTCACAGATCCACGACCACCATTGTTCTGTGGTCAACCGCGTGGGCATTGGCAATCATAGCCAGCGCGATCGTGTTAAAAGGCAATCCAGCGAAAGAATGGGTCCAGGCGGTTCTTTTCATTGGGGCGCTGACCATCGTGCTATGGCAAGGGCAACGCCTGTCCTGCCGTCGTTAGCCTGAAAGAAAAAGGTCAGTGGCACTCGTCATCACAGCAAGTGTCGCCGCGAAGTCCTTCTATCCCCTCTTTCACTATGATTGGCACCATGATGAGAGCTGCAACGGGATCGGCCCACCACCAGCCAAAAAACGCATTCAACAAAAGACCTCCAAGCAGGATAGCTGAAAGATAAGTACAAAGCTCGGTCTGTTTCGAGTCGGCCATCATCGCGCCGCTCTTAATGCCTCGAGCCACCTTCCTTTTGGCGCGCACGAGTAATGGCATCACGATCACCGAGGCGATTGCGAGAATGATTCCGGGAATACTCTCGCGCGGCTTTTCGCGCGATATTAACGACTTGATTGAGTCGTAGCTGACATAGGCAGCCAGCAATAAGAAACAGACGCCGACAATCCGCAGAGTAATCTTCTCGATATGCTCTCGCCTTGATTCATCTGCGTCCAAATGTAGCCGCCAGACCAGAGCCGCACCGGAGGTGACTTCGATCAGGCTGTCAAAGCCGAAACCAACGAGCGCAATGCTGCCCGCCATCAGACCAGCCACCAGAGCTATGAGTCCTTCAAGACTGTTATAGGCGATTGTGAAGTATTCGAGTCTACGACCGTGTCTAACCAGACTCGCTCGATTGCGTCCCCCTAATTGGATAGGTTGCGTGTTCATCTCTCAGATTTGGCAACTTCCATTGTCACACTCAAACGCGCTTTTGCGATCTAGTGCGCATGTCGATGATGTATGTCTGGGTAGTGGTGATGACTGTGCACCATCCTTTCATGACGATGTGGATGACTGTGGGGCTCACCTAAAGGCGCAGTCTCATCATGCTCATGCTGATGATGTTCGTCGTGAACGTGTCGATGATCATGCTCAATCGCTTCGTGCTCATGCTCGTGGGTGTGTCGTTCGGTCAAGTGCAACCAGACGCCGATTCCCATCAACCCGGCGGCGATAACCAATTGATAAGTTAGATGATCGCGCAAAATCACCAGAGAGATCACTGCACCGGCGAAAGGCGCCAGCGAAAAGTATGCGCCGGTTCTGGCGGTGCCGATGTGCCGCAGCGCCAGAACGAATAAGGTAAGACTCACACCATAACCAAGAAATCCTACCAATGCCGCCAAGCTTAGTGTGCGAAGCGCAGGCAGGGACGCGCCGACGAGCAAAGCGATCGTTAGATTGACGGATCCAGCGACCAAACCCTTTGCGGCAGCGATTTGTACCGGATCACCTGCTGAAACTTTTCTGGTGAGATTATTATCAATCGCCCACGCGAAGCATGCGCCGCTAATCGCCAAAGTGCCCCAGAGCGCGCCGATTTCCAGCCGGCCAGCCCACGAGAGAAAAAGTCCACCGCAGAAGATGGCAGCCATCCCCAAGGCAATGCGGCGGTCGAAGTTTTCCTTGAATACAAACCAGGCCAGTAGCGCGGTGAAGACGCCTTCCAGGTTCAGGAGTAACGAAGCTGAAGATGCGGGTGTGATGACCAGACCAACCATCAGCAAGACAGGGCCAATGATGCCTCCGGCAACGATTGCTCCCGCCAGCCACGGCAAGTCGCCACGTTTCAACCTCGCTTCTCGCGAACTCCCTTTCGACTGCGAACGAAGCCCTGCCCAGATAGCGAGGCCAACGCCCGAACCCAAATAGAGCAGTCCGGCAAGCATTACGGGTTCGGTCTTGCCAAGTAAGATCTTGGCAAATGGTGTGCTCGCACCGAAGAGCACCGCCGCCAGCATGGCGAACGAGACCCCGGTCAAAGATGTCTCTCGACGCGCCTTAATGTTCATGGCTCACACCGTGATCGTCTGCCGCGTGCGCGCTATGATTGTGAGCTTTTGCGGCAGAACCACCGGCCACTTTCATTACGCAAAACATATCGTTTGGCTCACAACCGCCTACTTCGATCTGAATCGTAGTATGCGCGATCCCAAAATCGTGCTCCAGCTTTTTGGTAACGGCCCGCAGTACATTCTCCCCGCTTCTGACACTCTGCTCTTCTACTGTGATGTGGCAGCTGCAACAAATCATGCCCGAGCCCACGGTCCAAACGTGGAGATCATGCACTGCTAACACGCCATGCATGTCATTGATAGTCTGCTCGACCGACCACATGTCCATTCCTTCCGGAATCCCTTCCAGCAAGACGTTCACGGATTCTTTGAGGATGCCCCACGAACTCCAAAGGATGAGCAGGCCTATCAGAATCGAGACTATTGGGTCAGCAATCGACGCTCCAGTGAACGCGACTACCACGCCGGCGATTACCACGCCCACGGCTGATACCGCATCGCCAACCATATGCAGGTAGGCGCTGCGCACGTTCAAGTCGTTCTTTGCGGCTTTGCGGAGCCAGAGACTAATTACCGTGTTCAGGAGAATTGCGATCAGGGCAACTATAATCATCGGCTTGCTCTGTACCGGCTCAGGTTGGCGCAGCCGAGAGATGGCTTCCCAGAAGACGAACAAGGCAATGACAACCAGAGCCACGGCATTTACCAGGGCGGTGAGGATGCCCACTCGGTGATAACCATATGAGTGTTTTTCTGAGGATGGACGACGCGCGATCCAAAGCCCGTACCAGGAGAGGATCAATGCGAGCGCGTCGGCGAAGTTATGACCCGCGTCCGACATCAACGCCAGAGAGTTTGAGAAGTAACCGGCGGCTGCCTCGCCGATGACAAATGCGACAGTAATGATGACTGAAAGGAGCAAACGTCGCCCTGTCAGGGATGCTCCGTGATCATGCCCGTGTCCCATTCTCCTTAAACTCCTCCAGACGCGTTAAGAACCGTAATCAAATGAGGATCGCTAGTTACGTTTGCTTCGCACCTCAGCGTATCCCCCGTGACATCCGTTGAACAGCCATCCCAGCGCCAGAATGATTTCTTTATTTTGCTTTTTGGTCTTTGCGTTGCCGATTCGAACCTCGACTACGGTTGAAAACAAGGCGACTCGATATGGAATGGGCGGTCTGGCAGCCAACGAATAGGCGCCCGCAGGCATATCAGTCACGGAGAAGTGGCCGTTTGAATCCGTGATGGTCTTCGCGATCACCTGCTGCTCCCCGATGCGTCTTAACTCAACGACAGCTCCAGGTATCGGCTGTTCGATTTCCTTATCCAAACGCGCACTGACAACTCTACCAGTCAATGTCTTAGCCGTGAGGTGCTCCAGAACGCAGATGTCGGTTTCCGGCTCCTGGGCGACGTTCGTCGTGGCACTGAGAACCAGTATCAACGTGCCCACAAAACCGGCGAGATAGTTTCGTTGTTTCATTTAGAGGACCTCCCAGAGACCTCAGCGAACGCGTTCAAGCCGCGGTTGACGTGATTCTCCGAGTCGTTCTCAGTACTCAATCCGCTCTCGCTCGAACCAGCCGTAAACTGTTGGCAGAATCAGCAACGTCAGAAACGTGGACGTAATGAGACCGCCGATCACGACCGTCGCCAAAGGACGCTGGACTTCGGCGCCGGCAGACCGGGCAATGGCCATCGGGATAAAACCAAGGCTCGCCACGAGTGCTGTCATGAGTACCGGCCGCAGACGCGTCATCGCTCCTTCCTGGACCGCCTCGGCTATTGACTTTCCTTCGTCCCGAAGCTTGTTGATGTAGCTGACCATCACTACGCCGTTCAGCACGGCCACGCCGAAAAGCGCGATAAATCCGACCCCCGCGGAAATCGAAAACGGCATTC
>Ga0105248_10008088_pt1 | contig 11542 bp, 7 predicted proteins | sample KBSS34metaG_FD_81524 | JGI IMG/M metagenome (GOLD analysis project Ga0105248, IMG submission 81524) | Switchgrass rhizosphere microbial communities from Kellogg Biological Station, Michigan, USA - KBS S3-4 metaG | ecosystem: Host-associated > Plants > Roots > Rhizosphere > Soil | place...
ACGCTACCCGCGGTCAGAATAATAGCGGCCAGGAGACTGAGAGAGTATTTCACTTTCATTTCGAGTTTCCTCCGGAAGAATTTACGCCTTTCACGCGTAGTGACCGGAGCGGTTCCAAAAAATTTTCTTAGGCGAGCGACTTATAGACTTCGGTGGGACCGTTGAGTTCGTACGAAATTTTGCCTTCACTGTTCGCCATATCGAGATGGGCGACGGCTTCTGAAACCGATAGGAAACGATGAACGTCGTCGACTTTTGGAAACATCTTGAGCGCGACGTCCCAGGCTGTCACGCCATTCTTCGGCACGAGCCCGATCACCTGCAACTGTCTTTCCTGAAAAGCTCGAAAATAGCGATGGAAGAGTTCCTCGAAATCCCGGATCGGCTCGCCATGGCCACCGTAAACGAGCGTCGGCGAAAAAGAACGCAGGCGCGCAAGACTGACCATGTATTCCGCGAGCGACGGAAAACGTCTTGAGGGATTGATCGGGTCTGGCGAGAGCACGGGATTCGGAGTAATTCGTTTCAACACACAATCGCCGGCGATGATCGTGCGATCCGCCTCGCGCAAAAACGAACAGGAGCCTGGCGTGTGTCCAGGGGTGTGAAGAATACGCAAACTGCCCGACTCGAACTCGAGTTCGGCTTCGTCCCAAAGCGCGGTGAATTCATCGTCACCAAACGAGTCGGCATACTTTCGCATGTGGCTGTAAAGGCCGCGCATCTTCTCGATCTCGTCGTCGGGAACGCCGGCGCGGACAAGTAGATTAAGGTGCTCTTCGTATTCGAGCCGGCTGTGACGATGGCCAGTCTCCCAGTTGTGAACAAACACTTCCGCGTTCTTTGCTTCGTCACGCAAAGAGCGAGCGAGTCCACAATGATCTTCGTGTGCGTGAGTGAGAACAATGCGGCGCAGATCGGAGACGAGAAAGCCGGCCTTGCGCAAACCCGCACGCAACGCATCGATCGCTTCTTTTGTTTTCGGACCCGTGTCGATGATCGTCAACGGATCTTCAGCGATCAGGTAGACGTTGACCGGACCAATATAGAAAGGAGTTGGAAGCGAAATAGGAACGACGCGCATAGGAATAAATTAGCCACAAAAAGGCACAAGAAACACATAAATAAATATTTTGTGCCTTTTGTGCCTTTTTGTGGCTGTCTTTAATAGATCCACTTGTTCGCGGCGATCAGATCATCAGCAATGCGCTGTCGCGCGGCGATCGTGTTCATCGGCTGCAACTTCGTAAACCGTCGCAACGCAGCCAACAGCGTGCGCAGTTCATCGCCTTCAGACATGCCCGCAAGTGTGCTCTTCGCTCGTGATTCAATGCGACCAACAGCGTCGTTGCAGAAGACGCGCGTCATGTCGAGATAGCGCGCGATCGCATTTTCGCCCTGCGCCGCGCCGAGTTTACGTGCACGCAGAATGGCAGTCTCCATCGCGTACGTGTCCATGATGATGTCCGCGATTCCCATCAGGATCTCCTGCTGATCGCCAAGCTTCATCATGTACTTCTGCGCCGCCGTTCCGAGCGTCATCAACGCAACTTTCTTCGCGTTCGTAGCCAGCTTCTGCTCAGGGGCAAGCAGCGTTTCATCGTCATCAAAACTCGCCATCTGCGGCGATAGCACTTCATCCATCAACGCCTGCGCCGCCGGCAACAACGGCAGGTTACCGCTGAGCGCACTCTTCATCAGCCGGCCTGGGATCAACATGCGATTGATCTCATTTGTGCCTTCGAAGATACGATTGATGCGCGAATCGCGATACGCGCGTTCGGCCGGATAGTCAGCGGAGTAACCATAACCACCGTAGATCTGGACCATCTCGTCAACCACGAAATCGCAGTATTCCGAAAGTGCCACCTTGACGATCGAACACTCCGCGGCATACTCCTCGATCGCCCGCAAGCGCGCGTCCATGTCTTTCGAATCAACCGCGCCGACGCTCGTCTCGATCATCCCGAGCGTGCGATAGATCACCGACTCGCCCACCCACGTGCGAATCGCCTGCTCGGCGAGCTTGGCTTTGATTGCGCCAAACGACGAGATCGATTTACCAAACTGGTGACGCTCGTTTGCATAACGCACCGATTCATGGACCATCAACTTCATGCCGCCCACACACATCGCGCCGAGTTTGAAACGACCGATGTTCAGCACATTGAAAGCGATCTTGTGACCCTTACCGACTTCGCCCAGCAGGTTTTCAACCGGCGTGCGCACGTCGGAAAGCACGAGCGCTGTCGTGCTCGACCCCTTGATGCCCATCTTGTGCTCTTCGGCGCCGGAAGTCAGTCCCGGTTGGCGTTCGACGATGAACGCGCTGAACTTGTCGCCATCGACTTTTGCGAACACGATAAAGATGTCGGCAAAACCGCCATTGGTGATCCACATCTTCTCGCCGTTGAGAATGTATTCCTTGCCGTCTTCACTCAAACGCGCCGTCGCCTTCGCTGCCATCGCGTCAGAACCGGAGCCCGCTTCCGTCAACGCGTAGGCGGTGATCAACTCGCCGGTGGCGATCTTCGGCAAGTATTTGCGCTTCGCTGCATCGGTGGCGAAGTAGATGATCGGCAAGAGACCGATACCACTTTCCGCGCCGAGCGTCGTAGCAAAAGAAGCGCAGCGTCCGATGTTTTCACCAATGAGAGCGCCGCTTGTCTGGTCCAACCCGAGACCGCCGTACTCTTCCGGTATGTTGGCGCCGATCAAACCGAGTTCAGCCGCTTTGGTGACGAACTGGCGCGCTAGTTTCCAATCGTGCTTCTCGAGTTCGTCGATGTGTGGTGTGACTTCGTTATCAGTAAACTGCCGCGTCGTGTCGGCAATCATGCGATGCTCTTCGGTGAAGTCTTCGGGCGTAAAGATCTCTTCCGGTTCGCGCTCCTCAATTAGGAACGAGCCGCCTTTGATCAATTTTTTCTCTTCGGCTACGGCAGACATATTTGATCCTCTCTTTATGAGCCTTTTGTGCCTTTTTGTGGCTCAGTTTAATCGTTCCAGAATTCCGGCGGCGCCCATTCCACCACCAACACACATCGTCACCATTCCATAACGTCCGTTGCGTCGCTCAAGCTCGCGCAGGATGCTTGCAGTTAGTTTTGCGCCGGTGCAACCCAGTGGGTGGCCCAACGCAATTGCACCGCCGTTGACGTTAACTTTGTCCGGATCCAATCCGAGTGTCTTAATCACCGCGATTGACTGCGCCGCAAATGCTTCGTTCAACTCGATCACGTCGATGTCGTTCAACGTCAGCCCGGCAAGCTTCAACGCCTTGGGAATCGCGAACACTGGTCCAATTCCCATCTCTTCCGGTGGACAGCCGGCAGTCGCGTAAGCAATGAATCGCGCCATCGGCTTCACGCCCAACGCGCGCGCACGTGAGTCAGACATCACGATCGCCGCAGCAGCACCGTCAGACATCTGCGACGCGTTGCCGGCCGTGATTGTGCCTTTTACATGAAACGCCGGCTTGAGCTTCGCAAGACCTTCGGCCGACGAATCACGCCTCACGCCTTCATCTTTATCAAACACGACTTCACGACGTTGCTTCTTGCCCTTCTCATCCAACTCTTCCAGCACGATGTGCAACGGCACTACTTCATCCTTGAACTTGTCCGCATCAAGCGCCGCCGCCGCGCGCGTGTGCGAGCGCAGCGCAAACTCGTCCTGCTCTTCGCGCGTCACTTCATACTTGCGCGCCACATTCTCCGTTGCCAGGCCCATGCTCAAGTAAAAGTCGGGATAATGGTCGACGAGATAAGGATTCGGTCGAATAATGTGACCGCCCATCGGAATCATCGACATCGTTTCCAGACCGCCGGCAACAATCACCTCAGCGCCACCGCTCTTGATGCGATCGGCCGCCATCGCGATCGACTGCAATCCCGACGAACAAAAACGATTGATCGTCATCGCGCTCGTCTCGACCGGCAATCCGGCGCGAATCGCCGCCGCGCGCGCGACGTTCATCCCCTGCTCTGCTTCGGGCATCGCGCAGCCCATGATCACGTCTTCGATCTCGGACGTCTCTAGTCCGGGAACACGCGCCACCGCTTCCTTGATAACGGTCCCACCCATTTCGTCAGGACGTGTCGTGCGCAACGTTCCCTTAGGCGCTTTGCCCACCGCTGTTCTAACTGCTGACACAATCACCGCATCTCTCATATCTAACCCCTAATCCGTAAACAATCCGTGTAATCCGCGGCTAATTTCTTAACGGCTTCCCGGTCTTGAGCATATGCCCGATCCGCTCCTGCGTCTTGCGCATACCGACGAGCTTTAAAAACGCCTCCCGCTCGAGATCCAATAGATACTGTTCGGACACGCGCGTCGGATGATTCAGGTCGCCGCCTGTCAGAATGCGTGCCAACTGCGTACCAATCTCAGCGTCGTGATCCGAAATGTATCCCGCGCGCTTCATCTGATGTATTCCGAGTTTCAAAGTCGCGAGCGCCGGTGCGCCGAGCGCGAGGACGTCTTTGCGTTGTTGCGGTTGCACGTACCCACTCGCGGCCAACGCCAGCACTTCTTTCTTCGCGTCCGCGATCAAACGATCCGCGTTCATTGAGATCGTGTCATCCGCCGATAGAAACCCAAGCGAGCGTGCCTCTTCAGCAGACGTCGCAACCTTCGCGAGCGCAATCGTTTCAAATGCGCGCTTCACAAACGGAAATGGATCAGCATCGTCCACTCCTTTTGGAATCGAATCCATTATGCGTACGAGCATCTCTTTTGTGCCGCCGCCCGCCGGAATGATCCCCACGCCAACTTCTACAAGACCGATGTAAGTTTCGCCTGCAGCGCGCACGCGATCAGCGTGCAGTACCATCTCACAACCACCGCCAAAAACCATCTGGAAAGGCGCAACCACGACAGGCTTCGGTGAGTAGCGCAAACTCATCGTTGCGGTTTGAAAAACTCGCGCCATCATGTCGAGTTCGTCCCAGTTTTCCTCCTGCGCCTCCATCAACATCAACATGATGTTTGCGCCGACGCAGAAATTCGTGCCTTGATTACCGACGACAAGCCCGACGAAATTCTTCTCGACTTCACCAAGCGCAAACTTCAACATCTGCAACGTGTCGCCGCCGATCGCATTCATCTTCGAGTGAAACTCGAGACATGCAACACCATCACCAATGTCGATCAACGAAGCGCCGGCATTCTTCTTGATCACGCCAGTACGATCTTTGATCGACTTGAGAATCAGAACGCCCGGCGGGTCCGCGAGTGGGACATACTTACCGCTCGCGAAGTCGAAGTAAGACTGTTGTCCGTTTTCTTTTTTGTAGAACGACGTCGCGCCCGATGCGAGCATCTGTTCGACGTTCGCCGGCACCGGCATTCCTTCTTCCTTCATCCGCGACACTGACTTCTCAACACCGATCGCGTCCCAAACTTCAAACGGTCCCAACTCCCAGCCGAAGCCCCAGCGCATTGCGCGATCGACGTCCACGACGTTGTCGGCGATCTCGGGAATTCGTTTGGCGGCGTAAGTGAGCGTGCGCGAAAGTGTCTTCCACAGAAATGCGCCGACGCGATCCTTGCCCCAGGTTAGTGTCTTGATGCGCTCGGGCAGGTCTTCGATATTCTTCGCCATGTCGAGCGTCGGGAGTTTGACCTTTTCGGACGGACGGTAGTCGAGTGTGGCGGTGTCGAGCGTCCAGATATCGCGCTTGTCGCCTTCGCCTTTTTGTTTCTTGTAGAAGCCGGCTTTGGTCTTGTTGCCGAGCAGGCCTTGTTGGACCATCGCGGCGAGCACTGACGGGACGACGAACATGTCGCGCTCTTCGTCTTCGGGCAGCGCTTCGTAAAGGTTCTTGATGACGTGAGTAAAAACGTCGAGTCCGACGAGGTCAAAGGTGCGGAAGGTCGCCGACTTCGGACGGCCGACTGCCTGACCAGTCATCTTATCGACTTCTTCGATCGAGTAGCCGTCATCGAGCATCGTCTTGATCGTGTAAAGCGCTCCGAACGTACCGATGCGATTGGCGATGAAGTTGGGACGATCCTTCGCGGGCACGACGCCTTTGCCGAGGCGTTGATCGAGAAAACCGTAAATGAAGCAGGAGACTTCAGGCTTGGTCCATTCGGTGCGAATGATTTCGACGAGGTGGAGATAGCGCGGCGGATTGAAGAAGTGAACGCCGAGAAAGTGTTGTTTGAAGTCGTCAGAACGACCTTCGGCCAGCAGGTGAATCGGAATACCGCTCGTGTTCGATGCGACGATCGAACCCGGCCGGCGATGTTGTTCGACACGTTCGTATAGCGAACGTTTGATCTCGAGATTTTCAACGACCGCTTCGATAATCAGATCGCAGTCTTTGATCTTTGCAAGGTCATCATCAAAGTTTCCCGCCGTCACCAGTGATGCCAACTCAGGCACGAAGAACGCCGCCGGCTTCGCCTTCACCGCAGCCTCCAGCCCACCACGCGCAATCCTATTCTTAACCTGCGCGTTATCGAGCTTGAGTCCCTTCTGCTGCTCTTCCGGCGTCAACTCACGCGGCGGAATATCGAGCAACAGCGTCGGCACCCCGGCATTCGCAAGGTGCGCGGCAATCTGCGCTCCCATAGTCCCCGCCCCCAACACCGCCGCCCTCTCAACCCGCATCATCTTCCTCTTCTTCTCCTCTCGACACCCCCTGCCATTCTACCCGCGCATAATACTGAATGAACGCTCATTCAGCAAGCCCACGTGCGCTTCAAGAAGACGATCGTCGTTGTTGTCGTCGTCGTCGTCCTCCTCCTCCTGCTCCTCCTACCTCCCCACCACCACAAATAGGAGGAGTGTGAACTAAACCGTCCTATTCGTTTCGCATCTTGAACATGGTCACGCCAAGCAATATTCCAAGCACTTCAACCGAGGTCAGTAAAATGAAAATAAGAGTTGACTGAAGTTCTGTCGCAAACGCAGCGATGGGCAGAAACAGAGCTATCAGTAATCTTATCGGAGCACCAAGTACCTCACAAAGGCACCACGAACGCTGATTCAGAGTCATGATCTCTCCTTTCAAAACAGGACAATGACTTGGGGCGGAGCAAACTCATAAAACCAGCGTAACAGCCGAAAACAGTTCATTTGGTTGGACTTAGAAGGTCAAAGTGGCACTAACAAGGTGAGACGATCAATGGGTAACAACCAAAGGTGACGACCAAAGTGTCACGCCCGGTTGTGATAGGGTGTAGAGTGGAAACCAGTCCCTTGAAGCAGCCCGGTAATCAGACGGCGGAAGGAGTCCTCAGATGAATATTTACTTCATTTCCTCTCAACTGCAATCAGGCTTTCGTACTGCCTTTGTTTTGCATCCCGAGGACACGGTCGCACTCGCTGTTGTGTCGGATGCCCTGGATGTTGTTCGGTCTATAATGCGGAGCTTAGAACGGCGGAAACGCTCGATTACTCACTACAAATCACCGATACCTCTCGGAACTGAGCTTCAATTTGCAGTCTTTCTGGCTTCGCATCGGCGAGAATTGGACCAAGAAAGTCCTCGCCCGCTAATGAAGCCGAATTACAAGCCAACCCGCGACGATCTAGTAGTACGCTATATCAAGCATTTGATCTGGAAAACACTTCTATTGAACAACATGGGTTATCTAGGTGCCGGGTTGGGTTGCTTGCTCTATAAGTACAGCCCGAAACAAATCTCTCATCTGGCATTTCTCGGGTCCGACGATCTGCGTGCTGTCAAGATGCGTGTAACAAGACAAATGAATAAGCGGTTTTTCTATTCCGAGGTTGTTAATCAGAGCAATACTATTCGCAGAGCACCGGCTACTGCTTACGATCATTCGTTGGTAATGAATACTTTGAGGACTTTTGTTCCCTGGGGATCGCACCATATCTCAATTGCGTCAACAGAGCTATCGCTTTACGAAGAATTGTGTAGTGAAAATGTATCTGACTGGGATCGCAAGCACGCACTGATCGATCCCGAATGTGGCGGACTGGAACGTCTCGTCATGGAGCTTAATGAATACTTTGGACAATACAGAGAGTACAGTCGCCTGCCCGATCCCGCCAGAATGCTTTTTATTCCAGCCTTCAATGGATCTCCGACCCCTCCACAAAACAGATTCAAGTGCAGAGAACTCACGGAGACTGAACTGATGCTATTGATTCAGCACCACGAGCCAAGTAGATGTTGGGATCACGATGTTGACGAAATGCTGGACGAGCTTGAAACATCGTTTGGTGGGGATTGTGGTCTTAACGTGGAACCCCAACTGAATGAAATCGAGGTCAGACAGTTCGGATATGGAAAGGTGAATATGATGAGCGAGACGTTCTCGGGCCTTCAAAATGTCGGAGTTGGAACAGTAAGCGGACGAAAGACAGATAAGAACTTTAGCAGAAGAAGTTTCATAAAAGCCGCAGCAACCGTGGCAGCCGTCTCGGCGACGATACCCAAGCTATGCGGCGGTTCCGGTTCAATGACTGAAGTTTCGACGATCGACTATGAGCCCAATAAGGACACCTCATTTGCATTTGATCTCGAGGCCCTGGATTCGGATGTCTTAATACCGCTGCCAGCGCCCAGTCCGTCCACTACGCAAAAGGCAACCGAGATGGTAGAGCACTACTGGACAGCACTGCTGCGCGACGTCCCATTCACTGAATACGGAGGTAATCCAACACTCGCTAATGCTGTTGCGGACTTGAATTCCCGATCGTTTCAAGGACACGCTAATCAGTGGGCGCGCCCTGTCCTCGCACAGTACGTGTTCTGCGGGCACGGGTCTGTGGGCAATGTTGATGTCAAAGGACCGTACGTCTCTGAGTTGATGATCCAGTCAATCCTTTTCGGTGCTCAGCCATTCAGCCAGATGTACCAGACCTCGCTTCCCAGTCAGCCGTTACTATCTTGTGTCAATAGTTATCAGTCCGTAGAGAACGAAACACGGATGTACGCACTCCATCAAGATTACTTCGTTGCCTGTTCGTTGCTTGCAAACCAATCGGGACCGCTGTACGAAGACGATCCCGGGCTTCTAATACACGGCCTGAAAGTTGGCGATGAAAAGCAAAGAACTGTATTCCATTTTTTGGTCGAGTCGTTGATGCCGCAGGAAGAACTATGCGCTTTGTGGAAAGATCGGCTCTTTTCTGCCGGTCTATCCTATCCCGGCGAGGTGTGGTATCAGCGCCTATACTATCTACCAAACGGATGGGGTTCGCAGTATGAAGGCTGGCTCAACCTTTCACTGTCAGGTTTACCCACTCGATTCCGGAACCAGATTCTTCCGATTCGAGTAATAGACAAGCATCGAAAGCGCGAAACGCTAACGATGATTGCCACTGCTAAACTCAAGGAGGGGCTGAACTACGCGAACGTTCCGGCGCACGTTGAGGAACGGTTTGGAGATGAGTTCCAGCGAGGCAAATGGATTCTCATAAAGACGAGTAGTTACGCAGCGAGATGGAAGCCTGCACAGTTCTTAGTTGAGGGAATGTGGGGATGGAATTACTACGATAGAGAACGGGCTAAGGAGATCCTGGACTCAATGCGTGAGGTAGATAAGGAAAATTGCAAGCAGCCTTTTCGAATTGAGCCATGGCTGCTACCAAAGCAATCAAGCGAAGCTAATTGTCTAGCGTGGTAGTTGCAAATTGAACGTAGTGGGACCACAGGTTTACATGTGCCGTATGCGTAAATGATTTGGCACGCGGAGTAAACTGTGGTCCCTATGACTGCTTGCATTCAATTCAAAATCATGAATGACAGATTCAAACCACCGACACTCAGTATTCACCATATGCAGCAGGTGCAGGATCAACTTCAAATGTTCAACCGGCGGAGGGAAGATTTCAGGTTGAGCTACAGTCCGTTAAGGCTGTTAGTGGATGGCGACCAGCTTTTGGAGTTTGATCCAGCTACGACACCACAAAAAACAGTGAGGCTTCCTGAAAGCGCAGTCTTTATTGAACTCCGTGGTGAGGATGCAAGGGGAGATCTTCTGCTGGCCGCTTTTCTTGCGCCGGACTATACCACTAGCCTCAAACATTTCATCGATAGTGTGACTTTACGCCATCTAAGCGGCCGGCTGGTGCAGATTGAACTGTCGGCGGCTCCCTCTCGGAGCCGGTTCCCCGCAATGCTGCTGTTGCTTAAGTGTTTATGCTGCGCCCCAACCACTACTCGCTGACCAAACCAAAGGTTAATGAGGCTATCGAGATCGCTGCTGGTATGAGGATTGAAAAGAAGGATACTAGGCCGACTAAATAGACAAACCTCAAAGCACATTGAGGAGGGGAATTGTCTCTGAGATTTTCCCACTCAAACATGATGAGGCTAATGACGACGCCATAGTTGCGCGGCGGAGTGTTTCGTCGAAAGGAACAGGCGGTGAGGAAAATTTCAAGTTATGCCGGACAAGAATTTCATTTAATGACCGAATCGTCCTCGTAAGTTGTTGATTCCACTAATGGACCAATTTCGGTCATAAAATGAGAATTTTGTCGGTCATAAAATTAAATTTGCGCGTACGATTTCATAGAGTGTGAGCAGAGTTATCGATACAATTCCGGCTAGTTACGAGTAAGTGAGTAAGACCAGAGATGCACACATATTGGCAAGACCTCCGTTATGGCGCGCGTATGTTGTTGAAGAACTCTGCGGTTTCAGCAGTTGCCGTAATGACGCTGGCATTAGGTATCGGTGCGAACACGGCCACTTTCAGCATCGTGAACGCAGTAATGCTGCGCCCGCTGCCTTACCGGAATCCTGATCGCCTGGTATCGTTGTGGACCAATGCCCCAGAGCATGGCCGCCGGCCGATTACTCCCGGAAACTTCGTGGACTGGAAAAACCAAAACACAGTTTTTGAGGATATCGCTGCCTTCAGCTCTTCGACAGTGACGTTAACCGGCGATGGTGAGCCGGTGCAGATGATGGGAGCCAATACAAGCGCCGGATACTTTGCAGTGGTCGGCGTAGAGCCGGTGATCGGGCGCTTGTTTCATCCCGAAGAGTACGCGCCGGGAAAAAACCAGGTGGTGATCCTGGGAAATGCTTTTTGGCGAAGTCATTATGGCGGCGACCGCACGATCATCGACAAGACGATTACGTTGGATGGTCGCAGTTTCACAGTAACAGGCGTTATGCCTCCCGGAATCTACCCGGTATGGACCACCACTGAAGGTCGCATCTCTTTCGACGAGAATCAACAGCAATTCTGGTTGCCGATGGCCTACAACTATCACTTTACCGCTAATCGGACTGCGCATGCGCTCGGAGTAGTGGGCCGTCTCAAGGCAGGCGTCACGTTCGCTCAGGCACAGGCGGAGATGAATACGATCGGCGCGCGACTCGAACAGGAGCATGCCGAAAACAAAGGCGAGCGAATCATTGTTAATCCCTTCATGAACGAAGTCGTTGGAGACGTCCGGCCGGCATTGCTCACACTGCTCGGCGCAGTCGGCCTCGTGCTTTTGATCGCCTGTGCAAACATTGCCGGCCTTTTGCTGGCGCAGCACGCGGCACGTAGCAAAGAGATCGCGATACGCGCAGCCCTGGGCGCAGGACGAGCG
>Ga0105248_10008090_pt1 | contig 11542 bp, 11 predicted proteins | sample KBSS34metaG_FD_81524 | JGI IMG/M metagenome (GOLD analysis project Ga0105248, IMG submission 81524) | Switchgrass rhizosphere microbial communities from Kellogg Biological Station, Michigan, USA - KBS S3-4 metaG | ecosystem: Host-associated > Plants > Roots > Rhizosphere > Soil | place...
GAATTCGGCCTGTTCGTCGGGCTCGAGGGCGACGTCGACGGAATGGTCCACATGTCGGACATCGCCTGGGGCGTGTCGGGCGAGGAAGCCCTGCAGCTTCACCGCAAGGGTGAGACCGTCAAGGCACAGGTCCTCGACGTCGATGTCGAAAAGGAGCGTATCTCGCTCGGCATGAAGCAGCTCGAAGGCGGCGGGGCAGGCGCCGGCGCCGGAACGGGCGCTGCCGTCGGCGGCGTGAAGAAGGGCGAAACCGTCACGATTACCGTCCGCGCGGTCCAGGATGCCGGTCTCGACGTCCAGGTCGGCGACGATGGTGCGACGGGCTTCCTTAAGCGGGGCGACCTTGGCCGCGACCGCGACGAGCAGCGTCCGGAGCGTTTCCAGGTCGGCCAGAAGTTCGATGCAATGGTTATTGGCTTCGACCGCTCCAAGAAGCCGAACTTCTCCGTCAAGGCGCTGCAGATCGCCGAGGAGAAACAGGCGGTCGCGCAATATGGCTCGTCGGATTCAGGCGCGTCGCTCGGCGACATCCTCGGAGCCGCGCTCAAGGAAGCGCAGGCCGGCAAGACCACCAAGAAAAAGTAACCAAGTCATGGAAATACGCGGCGTTCCTCATTTTGGAGCGCCGCGTAAATCCTTCTTGCGTCTGACAAAGTTTGGTGACAGCGTTCGCCGCAATCGGCTCCGGGTTGCATTGGGGGAGTTTGGAGCCGGAATTTCCTACGCGGGGACGACAATGATCCGTTCTGAACTGGTGCAACAACTTTGCACCGATTTTCCGGACCTCACGCAACGTGAGGTCGAAGGCGTCGTAAGCGCCATCTTTGATTCCATCACAGACCAGCTGGCGAAGGGTGGCCGAGTTGAACTTCGCGGCTTCGGCGCCTTTTCGACGCGACAGCGCGATGCACGCGTCGGCCGCAATCCGCGCACTGGCGAAGCGGTCTCGGTGAACGCCAAGCGCGTGCCCTATTTCAAGCCGGGCAAGGAAATGCGCGAGCGGCTGAACCTCCATGAGGGGGCCGACTTATAATTGACCGGCGTGGCCTGCCCGGAGAGAAGGGCAGGATGATCCGCATGCGGACGTGGCGGAACCGGTAGACGCTGGAGACTTAAAATCTTCTGCCCGTAGGGGCGTGCGGGTTCGAGTCCCGCCGTCCGCACCAGCATTCAAACCCGGGCATCAAGGGTGATGCCCGGTTTGAATTGCCCGTAGTTCGCGGACTGAATTCATCCGCAATGGAGAGGAATTTATTAAGCGTTAGCAAGTAATCAGGGTCGGTTGAGTAGGCGCGGACCCAAGTGACCAGAGCAACGAGTTCAAGGCTAGTGAATGCCCGCCGCGACGCCATTGTGCTCACGGTGCTGATCACTGCGGTCATGTTGCTGATCTGGAACGGCAGCGCCTTCTTCCATAATTTGCCGCTCGGTGACTCAAAGGTCGGTCCTGAGATTCGCCTTGCGAGCACCGCCCTGACACTCAACGTCGCGCTCATCCTGTTCGGCTGGCGACGCTACATTGATTTGCAGCATGAGGCCGAATTGCGCGCCGAGCACGAGCGCCGCGCCGTCGTGCTAGCAACCACGGACGCGATTACGGGCCTGTTCAACCGCAAAGGCTTCGCCGACCATGGGGGTCAGCTCTGCGTCCAGGCCGGAGACCGCGGCGAGAACCTCGTCGTCATTTCCTTCCAGGTCCATCGCTTCAAGGCGGTCAATGACCAGCACGGCTACGAGACAGGCGATCGGCTGCTGAAGACCATCTCGGTCTCACTTGCGGACGAACTGGGGCCACAGGCTGTGCTTGCCCGCTTGAGCGGCGACGAGTTCGCAGTCGCCATTGCGCTTGGCTCTGATGACATGAATCGGGCGGATGAACTCGCCGAGGCCGTCCTTCGCACCGTAACCCGCCCCCTGCTGTTTGAAGAGCGAATCATCCAGGTAGGCGCGTTTGCCGGAATCGCTTCGGCCCCTGCGGCTGAAGCACGAATCCCCGATATTCTGCGCCGTGCGGATATTGCGATGGACCATGCGCGAAGCGGCCGAGTGGCTCGCCCGGTCTGGTTCGACGCCGGCATGGAACGCGCACTGATCGCTCACGGCGAGATCGAGCAGGGTATCCGCTTCGGTCTCGAACACGGCCAGTTCGTTCCCTATTTCGAGCCACAAATCGATCTCGCAACCGGCGCGATCGTGGGCTTTGAAGTGCTCGCGCGGTGGATCCACCCGCTGTCGGGAGTGATCGGCCCCGACGTCTTCATTCCCGTTGCGGAGGAAATCGGCCTGATCGGCCGGCTATCCGAGCATGTGATCGGAGAGGCGCTGAAGGAAGCGGCGAACTGGGACCCGGAGATCAAGGTCTCGGTCAACATTTCTCCGTCGCAACTGGCAGACGGCTGGCTCGCCCAGCGGATCGTTCGAATCCTGGCGGACTCGCGCTTCCCGGCCGAGCGACTGGTCATCGAGGTCACCGAAAGCTCGCTGTTCGCGGATATCGACCTTGCACGATCGATCGCGACCAGCCTCAAGAACCAGGGAATTCGCCTGGCACTCGACGATTTCGGCACCGGCTTCTCGTCGCTGTCGCATCTGCGGTCGCTTCCGTTCGACATCATCAAGATCGACCGCAGCTTCATCATGAACATCAACACGAAGCGTGAGAGCGCGGCGATCGTCCGCGCGGTGACAACGCTTGCCGCTGCGCTCCAGGTGCCCGTCTGCGTCGAGGGAATAGAGAACGAGGACAGCTACAAGACCGTCGTCCGGCTCGGCTGCGAAATCGGGCAGGGCTGGTACTTCGGAAAACCCATGCCGGCCGAGCAGGCTCGAGACTTGCTCGCCGCCCGCACGCGTGGCGAAGAGTCGCCGGTCCGTAACGTCATCAACGGCTGAAAAACGGTGAATAACTGACCTGACGTCCCGCTGCGGGACGCCGGGAGCGCATCGGACTTGCGTCCGTTTCAAACATGGTAAAGATCGCGTTAGGGATTTTGCCGTGCAGTTCGTTCGCTCTCTTTCGAATACTCACCCGCGCCGTTTTGGCCGCGGGCCAGTGCGCACCCTTTCGGCGGCCGCTGCGCCGAAAATGAACCTGTCGGACGACCTGAAATTGTTCGCAGGGACGTTCGTCGCAGGCTTCCTCTTCGTCTCGATCCTGATCGGCTAGACGCGATCAATCGCAGGCGAGGTGGAGCTTCCAACCGAGCCACGCCGACACCAGGCACATCGCGGCGACAAGAAGCAACTGGCCAACTGGTCCGACACCGGCGCTGCTGAGAGCGAAGGCGAGCAGCGATCCGATTACCATCGCGCCCGAGTTGACGATGTTATTGGCCGCCACCGTTCGCGCCGTTTCGGTCTTAGGCACGGTCGTCGTAAGGAATGCGTAAAGCGGCACCACGAACATTCCGCCGGTAATCGCGACCCCGAGGAGCGCGAGGATCATCAGCCCCGCCATGGGATGAGTGACGAAATTGGCGAGCGTGGTGAGGCCGGTCTCGCTGTGCTTGACCCAGGACAAGGCGACGAAGTGCAGAAGGAGCACGAAGGCGCCCATCGCAATCACGGATGCCGGTGCGAAACGTGCCGAAACTTCGCTCTTGAGCAAGCGATTGATGAGCACCGAACCGATCGCGATTCCGATCGAGAAGATGGCGATGAACAGGCTCGCGACCTGTTCGTCCGCTCCGAGGACATTCTTCACGAGCGGCGGAAAAATGATGATGAGCACCGCGCCGATCGTCCAGAAGAAGCTGATCGACAGGATCGCCAGGAACAATCGTCGAACGTGCAAGGTCGCGCTGACAAGCTCGATCGATGCGTGAATGATGTGCCAGTTGAAGGGAATGCGTTCGGCGGCGGGCGGGGCAGGAGGCACCTGTCGGCCGACAAGGAAACCGAGAATTGCAATTCCGACGGTCGTCGCTGCAGCCACGGACGGCGTCGATACAAGCATTCCGGCCAGGATCGTTCCACCGAGAATGGCGATATAGGTGCCCGCCTCGACAAGGCCGGTTCCGCCAAGCACCTCGTCATGCCTCAAATGCTGCGGCAGGATCGCATATTTGATGGGGCCGAAGAACGTGGAATGCACACCCATCAGCCCAACCGCCGCGAGCATCAGGGGGATGTTCGCAAGGAGGATTCCCGAACCGCCGAGAATCATGATGCCGATTTCGGCGAACTTGATGATCCTGATGAGCTTTGACTTGTCATGATCGTCGGCGAGCTGTCCCGACAGCGCCGAGAACAGGAAGAAGGGCAGAATGAACAGTGCCTGCGCGATCGCGCTGAACTGGAACTCCTTCGCCGGGTTCGAATAAAGTTGGTAGGTGACGAACAGGACGACCGCCTGCTTGAACAGGCTGTCGTTGAATGCGCCCAGGAACTGGGTCGCGAACAAAGGTACGAATCGCCGCGCACGCAGCAGGTGAGTGACGTTCTGGATCAAAGCTCAAGCGCTACGGCTGACATGGAATATGCATCCGAATAGCCAGCTTTGCGCATCGCGCCAAACGCTATAACGGTCTTGTCCCGGAACGATGCTGTCGCTGCCAAACCTTTTGACCCTGTCGCGGATCCTCGCGGTGCCGATCCTGGTCTTCCTGCTGTGGCGGCCGGCGCCCATCGATTACGCCATCACATTCGCACTCTACTGTCTCGTCGGGATCACCGATTATTTCGACGGCTATCTCGCTCGCGCATGGGGAAGCATTTCGCGTCTGGGCCAGTTCCTCGATCCGATCGCCGACAAGATCATGGTGGGGGCCGTCCTCATCATGCTTATTTCCAGCCGCAAATCGAACCCGGTGCCGGAGATCGCAGGGCTTCACATCATTGCCGCGCTGATCATCCTGCTTCGCGAGATCATTGTTTCGGGCCTCAGGGAATATCTCGCCGGGCTCCAGGTTTCGGTTCCGGTGAGTGCCCTCGCGAAGTGGAAGACGACTTTCCAGCTAGTTGCACTCGGCGCACTGATTCTCGGCGGCGCTCTCCCGCAGACGCCATGGGTTCATGAGGTCGGGATCGTCTGCCTCTGGGCCGCCGCCGCGCTCACGCTCATGAGCGGGTATAGCTACATGCGCATCGGCCTGCGGCACATGGAATGAACCCGGCAAAACAGCGGTGATCGATTTCGCGACTAAGTCTGACCAACTTTAGTCGTTTCCCACGGCTGAACGTACAACGTAGACCCCTTGAAGCCAGCACAGGGGCCAGCGTCACATTTCGGCTGCCCCATGCCTTCGAACAGGGGCCGCGGGGCTCCCCTCCCCGCATTCCCCCGCGGCCCCAGACAGGCTGATTCTGCGCACCTCCCGACAGGAGTAATCGATTTCTTTGTTCTCACTGACGAGAACAACTCGTTTCCATTCAGCCGTACGCCGGACGTAACGTTTTCGGGCTATCGAACTGGAGGGCTTTCAATCATGGACGCGAAGACAGGCGAATCGGGCCGTTGCCCCGTGGATCGGCCAACAACGGTGCGCTCGTTGCTTGGTCGGCAGAACCGCGACTGGTGGCCCGAGGCACTTCCGATAGACATTCTCCATCAGGGCGGCGTCTCTCCCGACCCGATGGGCGATGACTTCGACTATGCCCAAGCGTTCAATGCCCTCGATTACCAGGCGTTGAAGCGCGACCTCACGGCGCTGATGACCGATAGCCAGCCGTGGTGGCCGGCGGATTATGGACACTATGGGCCGTTCTTCATTCGGATGGCATGGCACGCTGCAGGAACCTATCGAACGGCCGATGGGCGCGGCGGCGCCAACAGCGGCCAACAGCGCTTCGCTCCGCTCAATAGCTGGCCGGACAATGGCAACCTCGACAAGGCGCGGCGGCTGCTGTGGCCGGTCAAGCAGAAGTACGGAAAGAATATCAGCTGGGCCGACCTGTTCATCCTCGCCGGCAACGTCGCGATTGAATCGATGGGCGGTCCGATTTTCGGCTTTGGCGGCGGGCGTGCCGACGTGTTCGAGCCTGAGCGCGACATTTACTGGGGCGCGGAGGAGAAATGGGTCAACGAGGGATCCGAGACCCGCATCCAGCCCGACCGCGAGATGGAGTTGGAAAATCCGCTCGCCGCGATCCAGATGGGCCTCATCTACGTCAATCCCGAGGGGCCCGGCGGCAATCCCGATCCGTTGCAGTCGGCGCGCGACATCAAGATCACCTTCGAACGCATGGCGATGAACCATGAAGAGACTGTCGCGCTGACCGCTGGCGGCCACACCTTCGGCAAGGCGCACGGCGCGGGCGATCCCAGCCTGGTCGACACCGCCCCGGAGGGCGCGGACATCGCCTTGCAGGGACTTGGCTGGGCGAGCTCGTTCGAAAGCGGAATTGGCGAGCATACGATCACCAGCGGAATCGAAGGATCGTGGGTGAACACCCCGACGAAATGGTCGGAGAATTATTTCCGTCTGCTGCTCGACTATGAATATGAGCTCGTGAGGTCTCCCGCGGGCGCCCAGCAATGGCAGCCGATCAACCAGAAACCGGAAGACATGGCGCCGGCAGCGCACGATCCCTCGAAGCGCGTGCCGACGATGATGACGACGGCCGACATGGCGCTTCGGGAGGACCCCGAGTTCCGCAGGATCTCGGAGAAATTCCGCAACGACCATGAGGCCTTCAAGGATGCCTTCGCCCGGGCCTGGTTCAAGCTCACTCACCGCGACATGGGCCCCAAGGCCCGCTACCTGGGCCCGGAAGTGCCAGCGGAAGACCTGATCTGGCAGGATCCGATCCCCGCAGGCGCCATGCCGTCGGCTGGTGACATCTCGGCGTTCAAGAGCAAGATTCTCGACGCGGGATTGAGCATCGGGCAGCTTGTGAAGACCGCATGGGCGTCGGCATCGACATTCCGGAAGAGCGACTTCCGAGGTGGCGCAAACGGTGCGCGAATCCGCCTGTCTCCACAGAAGGACTGGGCGGTCAACGAGCCGGAGGAGCTTGCCCGGATACTGGCAAAGATCGACGAATTGCGCGGCGGCCTGTCAATGGCCGACGCGATCGTCCTCGCCGGAACGGCTGCGGTAGAGAAAGCGGCGAGGGACGCCGGCTTCAACGTCGAGGTGCCCTTCACCGGCGGTCGCGCCGACGCGACGCAGGAATGGACCGACGCAGAGAGTTTCGCGGTCATGGAGCCGGCGGCCGATGGCTTCCGCAACTATTTGAAGACCAAGCACACCGTGAGAACCGAGGAGCTGCTGATCGACCGCGCGTCATTGCTCGGACTGTCAGGTCCGGAGATGACGGTCCTCCTCGGTGGATTGCGCGTGCTCGGCGCCAATCACAAGGATGCTCCGCACGGCGTCTTCACACGCCGGAAGGGCCAGCTCACCAACGACTTCTTCATCAACCTGCTCGACAACGACACCTTCTGGACGGTCGTCGATGAGAGCGGTGACGAGGAGTTCGTCGGCAAGGATCGAGCCGGCGAGCAGGACCGATGGCGTGCCACCCGGACCGACCTCATCTTCGGTTCGAACAGCCAGCTGCGCGCAATCGCCGAGGTCTATGCCGAGAAGGGCAGCGAGGTGAAGTTCGTCCGCGACTTCATTGCCGCCTGGACCAAGGTGATGAACGCAGACCGATACGACCTCAAAAAGCCGAACAGCAACCAGCGGACGCAGGTCCGGGAGGCTGAGCTGGCGAAGTAGGCAGCCTGAGGCGCCAGGCTCAGCTGCAGGCCGGTTCGAGCTTGGGCGCTGACGGTTCGATCGCTGGAAGGTCCGGAATCAAGTCGGCGACAATCCGCCGCAAGGTTCCGGCCAGCATCTGGAATTCCGCTTCCCGAGGGCTCGAACGACGCCATATGAGGGCGATCCGGCGATAGGGGTTTTCGGAACGGAGGGGCTTTGCATCGACCTCCGTATTCGAAAGGATTCCGGCCTCGATCGCCATTCCGGGAACGAAGGTAAGGCCAAGGCCATTATCGACCATCTGCACTAACGTGTGCAGCGAGGTGCCCATCATGGCCGCATTGGCGCGAAGCTCCGGCCGGTTGCAGGCGGACAGGGCATGGTCTTTCAGGCAGTGACCGTCCTCAAGCAGGAGGAGTCGGTTCTCGTCGATCTCGGCTGCGGCGATCGACGCGGCGCGCGGTGCCTCGCCGCGCGGATAAGCGACGAACAACGGGTCGTCGAACAAGGGCGTGCTGTCGACATCGCCGCACGCGAAGGGAAGGGCAAGTAGGACGCAGTCGAGCTGTCCGCGGTGAAGCGCTTCGCAGGCGGCGCTGCTCGTTTCCTCGCGCAGGAAAAGCTTCAGCTGCGGAAACTGTTCGCGAAGGCGCGGAAGCATGGTCGGAAGGAGAAACGGCGCGATGGTCGGGATCACGCCCATCCGAAGCTCGCCGTGCAACGGGCGGCCCTGGGCTCTCGCCATTTCGGCCAGCTCCTCGGTCTCGCGAAGGACTCTCACCGCCTTGTCGGACATCTTTTCGCCAAGCGGAGTGAAACGGACCACACGGCGGGTGCGCTCGACCAATGTCACTCCAAGCAAGGTCTCCAGCTCGCGCAGTCCGGCCGAGAGGGTAGACTGAGTGACGAAGCACGCCTCCGCCGCCTTGCCGAAATGGCCGAAGCGGCGAAGCGCAACCAGATATTGGAGCTGTTTGACGGTCGGGAGATGGACGATCATTTAATCGATAAATCCAATCACAGAGAGCCGTATAATGGACTTGAACGATTTAAACCAGCCACCTAGATGACACCTCATCGAAAGTTACGCTGCACTGCAGCAACAGGGAGGAAATTCCATACATGCTTACCGTTGGTGACAAGCTTCCGGCACTCAGGCTTCCGGTCCAGCAGGGCACGTCCGCGCTTCCGGCCGACGAGACGATCGATCTCGGCGAGGCCAACGGCAAGTGGAAGGTTCTTTTCTATTGGCCGAAGGACTTCACCTTCGTCTGCCCGACCGAAATCGTCGGCTATGGCGAGCTGAAGTCGGACTTCGAGGACCGCGATGCGGTTCTCATCGGTGCATCGACCGATACGACCCACGTCCATTTCGCGTGGCGCCGTTCGGACGAGCAGCTGGCGCAGGCGGACTTTCCGTGGATTGCCGACAACAAGAAGGAGCTGGCCGACGCGCTGGGGATCATCGACCGCGCCGAGGGCGTGGCGTTCCGTGCGACCTTCATCGTCGATCCCGACAACGTCATCCAGCATGTGACGGTCAACGGCCTTAACGTCGGCCGCAACCCCGCTGAGACGCTCCGAGTGCTCGATGCGCTCCAGACCGACGAGCTGTGTCCCTGCAACTGGTCGCCCGGCGACGAGGTGCTGCAGCCCCAGGCTGCGTAACGAGATCCCTCTCGCAAGGGAGGGTGAAAGGCCGGCTTTCCCCCTTTTGGCCGGTGTTTCGAGGGGCGGGCATAACTTCCCCAGGCCCGCCCCTTTTTCATGCTTTGGAGACGGACAAATGTCCCTCAAGACATTCGCGGACGCGCTTCCGGATTATGCCAAGGACTTGCGGCTCAACCTCGGCTCGATCCTCAGCGACCAGCTGATCGGCGCGGAGCGCAAGCTCGGCCTGCTGCTGACTTGCGCGCACGGGTCGGGGTACAAGCCGCTGGTTGAGGCTGCGGAGGCCGAGGTCGCCGGAAGGCTGCCCGAGATCCACGCCAATGCTGCGCGCGGTGCGGCCGCCGTGATGGCCATGAACAACGTCTATTATCGCTTCGTCCACCTCGTCTCGAACGAGGAATATGGGTCGAAGCCCGCGCGCCTCAGGATGAACTTCATCGGATCGCACGGGATCGCGAAGGAAGAATTCGAGCTTTTCTCGCTGGCAGTCTCGGCGATGAACGGCTGCGGCATGTGCATCGACAGCCACGAGCGCGTGTTGCTTCAGCACGGAGTGAAGACGGACGCGATCCAGTCGGCGGTGCGGATCGCCGCGGTGATGAAGGCCATCGCAACGGTCCACGCGACGCTTTAGCCTGGAGTCAGCCTTCCACCCAGTCGACGGCGAAACATCCTGACTTCCAAAGGCGATTGGAGTACAGCAATTCATCGCCGGGATAATCCAGGCCTCGACGACTGAGAGACAGCGCGCTCCCGCCCATCGACAGGGAGCAAGCCGTGGCCCGTTATTCAATGCATCTGCGCGACGGTACCGAGAAGCTCGTCGATCGTCACTCGCGCGAGTTCTCGGACCTGGACGCACTGCGAGCGGCCGTGTTGATCACGGCACGTGACATTCTGAGCCGTGACGCAGGAAACGGAATATTGGATTCTCGCTTTCGCATCGACGCCGAGGATGAAAGCGGCACCGTCGTGCACAGCCTCCGGCTGGAGCACGCGCATCACGGTCCTTCTCCAATGCTCGAGCCGGATCCCACGACAGGCTGAGAGCGCCACGCCGTCTGGTCTCGACCTATTGAAGACATTCCCGACTGGCGCCTAAAAGTCGCCATGGCCGTCCAGGGAAGCTGTCACTGCGGCAAGGTGCGCATTGACGTGCCAGCCAGGCCCGAGTGGGTTGCAGACTGTAACTGCTCGCTCTGTCGCAAGCTTGCCTGGCGCGTGGCTTGTTATCCGCCGGACCAGGTAAGCATTTCAGGCGAGACGACAGCCTATGTCTGGGGCGACCGGATGATCGGCATTCATCACTGTCCGGTCTGCGGCTGTGGCACGCACTGGGAATCCCTCGGCGAAGACTTCGGCAGGATGGGCATCAACGCGCGCTTGCTCGACGAATTCGATGAAAGCGCCGTGGAAGTCAGGAAATTCGACAATGCGGGGTAACCAGGCGCGCGCTCTAGCCGTGGATGGTTTCGCCTCGCTCCAGCATTTCAACGAAGGCTGCAATCTTTTTGGCGCGCGTCGCCGGCCTTTTGACGGAGCCGATGCGATAGATGATCGCGTATCGGTTGGCGCCCTTTAACGTCGAAAAGAATTGAGCGGCCTTTGGATTGGCGTCGAGCGCGTCCTGGAGGTCGGGCGGGACAGTGGCGGCACTTGCCGGCGCATAAGCGTCCGCCCACCGGCCATCGGCTTTCGCTACCTCGATCTGGGCAAGACCGGCGGGCCGCATCCGGGCTTCGGAAATGAGCTGCGATGCCCGCGTCTTGTTGATCTGGGACCATTTGCTGCGCGCTTTTCGGGGTGTGAAGCGAACCAGCCAGTGCTGGTCATCGTACTTGTTCAGCTGTCCGTCTATCCAGCCGTGACAAAGTGCCGCATCGATTGCTTCCGTCTTGCTCAAGCCGCTGGTGCGCGCACCCTTCCTCGCAAACTTGATCCATGCTCCTGAAGCATCGGCGGGTTGCCGGGCCAGCCAATCTTCAAAGGAAGCTGCGTCAGCGAACGCCAGGATTGGCAAACCCTCGAGCTGCTCAGTCATTTAGAGGTGGATACGGAACAAATCCGTCCTCGCTACATCAGCGCTCGGTAGAGGCCGTAGCAGCTGGTTGCAGTCAGGAGCGCGCCGACGAACGTCAGCAGGCGATCCGGATTGACGCGCTTTGCGATCCACGCGCCGAACGGCGCTGCCAGCACTCCTCCGATCAGCAGACCCGCCGTCGCGA
>Ga0105248_10008091_pt1 | contig 11541 bp, 10 predicted proteins | sample KBSS34metaG_FD_81524 | JGI IMG/M metagenome (GOLD analysis project Ga0105248, IMG submission 81524) | Switchgrass rhizosphere microbial communities from Kellogg Biological Station, Michigan, USA - KBS S3-4 metaG | ecosystem: Host-associated > Plants > Roots > Rhizosphere > Soil | place...
ACCCTCGATGAATCGCTTCATCCAGCACCTGCGGCAAAAAATGCGTTGCCGTACTCTAGACTATTCGAGCGTTTTCACACAGCCTCGGCCAAAAGCAGTCGTTCCGAGTCAATACCATAAGCGGTCGTTGATGCCTGCAGAAGTGGGTCTTGATCACTCCTGTTGTACTGCGTACCGCAGACTAGGAATCGAACGGGCTTATGAAACTCACGGCGGTGTGCCGCCTCTTGTATTGCTCCCCTTAGTCAACTAAACCGCACCAGCACGCAATGCCTATCGCATAAGCAGATTTTGCTGGTCATGATAACGTAATCACCATTCAGAAAGCCGCAATAGTCATAAGCAACAATGAGATGCATGACGGGCACGACAAGTGCAAAGAGCGCATGGCGGGACGCATTTCCTGATCGAAAGAGCACCGGCACGTGTTAGCAGGATCCATCATCGGGAGAGGATAATGACTGATCGAATCGAATATTGCGGAAGGCGTGCCTGCGTGCTCGTCGCGCTGACTGTAATGGCGTTGGCAGGTTGCAAGAGTGAGGGTACCAAAGCGCCGGCAGCCGACCAGGCGTCGGCAGGCAAGCCTTCGGGGTACACACAAAAAACGGCCATACCTTCCGGACCCACGATGCCGCAGGGCTTTACCTGCTGCAATCTCCACTACGATGGCGATTGGATCAGCGATGCCAATTACACGACGCTACCGATGATCCCGGTCGGAACGCCGGCCAAGGTCACAAAATTCGGACGCTACCGCGCCTACATGGACGTCGGAGGCCAATCGATGCGCATCGGGCTCGACTACGGTCGCGAGAAGGAGACGCTGCGACAGTGGATGGCCAAGATCATCGTCGCCGATGATCCGAATATCAAGATCGCCACTTTTCCGGACGCGATCAAAAATGCGATCATGCACGGGAAGCTCATCAAGGGCATGACCAGAGAGCAAGTGATCATCTCGGTCGGCTACCCCTTGACCAACGAAAACGCCTCATTGGATGCACCGGTCTGGTACATGTGGGTATCGGATTCCCAGAAGTACCAGGTGCTTTGGGGGACGGATGGCCTGGTGAAGGACATTACCGGCGATCCCTGGGCTCGGAGCCTCGTCGTCTACAAGCCCTGAGTGTCCGCGTATTTTCTACAACGGCTCCAATCGCTGAACCCTCCGTATACGGGGCAGCATGATAAGAGAAGTCCTGCGAAAGTCGATTCCGTAGAGAAAGGTCGTCAGTAATATCGTGCGTGTAATCCAAGCGGTGGGTGTGCTGCGGGCGCAGCGGTCTCCAGAGATGAACTAGACTCCTACGGAGCGCGCCCCCCGGATCATTTGCGGCATCTGTTCTCAAAGATATTCACACATAGCGCTGACCGTTTCGGCTGGCCTCATTCTTTACCTGTACGCGGCCCGCGATGCGTTATAGTGCTGTCCATACCACTCAGCAATTCGAGATTCACATGTTGTCTGCTGCGATGCGGATACTCGTGGCGGATGACTACGCGGACGTCGCGGAGACCACCGCCACACTTCTCAAGCTTGAAGGCCACGAGGTGCTTACCGCCTACGATGGTGCGACTGCCGTCGAACTCGCTGCCTCGTTGCGACCGCACGTGGCGCTACTCGATATAGGGCTGCCCAGGCTCGATGGCTACCAAGTTGCCCGTGCAATTCGAGGTCTCTCGCTGAAGCCGGACCCGTATCTCGTCGCAGTCACTGGGTTGGGCACGATGGCTGACAAGCGCTTGGCCGGTGAAGCCGGGTTCAGCCTGCATTTGGTCAAGCCGGTCGAGCCCGAGATGTATTGCGAACTCATGGCGCTGTTGGATGAGTCTCACAACGAGATGCATACATCTCGTACTCTTCGTGAACGAAACCGCGAACTCGCAACCGACCTGATCATTCAGCAAATTCAAATGGCCTGCCTCCAGCTTGACGCTGTGGCAATCAATGGTAGCCCGAACCAGCAACACCAATATATTGCGCACGCAGCCCGCGTCTATGATCGCGTCGTCGCTTGGCTGGCCAGAGGAGAGTGTGCTAATGGCCGCAGCACTGGCGTGTTCTCCATGACCGAAGCGCTGAGGAGCCGCCTGCCGCTCTAATTCCGGTGCAAGGAGCCCGCAAGGTGGCATCCGGTCAATTTTGGCGGTAACGCCGTTGGTCTGCTCCTGGCCGTACAGCGAAGTCTGCGAACGTCTGCTTCGCCAGAGCACAACGGGCAGCTCAGGGTCGTTGACGGTCTGTCGACTGATCGTCTCAGGCATCTAACGAGCTGCATGACCGGGCGCCGGCGCGCGAAGCGAGACGGGAACCCAACAGCGAGCGCAGCGACGCTGTTGGGCGCGCCGGCCCATGCGGAAGTTGAACCTCGTCTCGCTACTTTTCCCGTTCATCCGCTTTCGCGCGCCACCCTCTCTTCTCGATGCCCCTGACGTTGGGAACAGCCCGCAACTGCTCAAGGTACGCAGTAAGGTTCGGGAGTTCATCATCAGTCGGCATGCCGGTGTATGGTTTCACTCGCACTAAGTTGCCGTATGCGCTGCGGTGTTTCTCGGGGCTGTCGTCCACGACGATGACGTTCTCCAGTCTATAGCCTTTGCGTTTTAGCTTCTCGAGCTTCTTTGTTTGGTGGTACTGGAGCAAGTCTGGGTCATAGACCGTCGTGCAGCGATCAGATGCCCACACAAAAGCAAGCTCATCTGGGTTGGGGAAAAGGTCGGCAACGACAGCCTGTGCGTAATTCGGAGATGACGATGTCCACACGGCCACCCAGAACCATTCTCGCACTTGGAGAAGAAAGTCATCAACGAAGGGGCGCTTGTATACGTGATATGTACCAGCAATGAAGTCCGCTGGTCGACCCAGCGGAACCTCGGATGCAAAGACCAAGGTCTCGTCTAGATCCAGAACAAGTAGCTTTCGATCGTCACCAGCCATTGTGATGAATTGACCGCGTGCTGCGAGGTCCAACTTTGAAATCAAGCGCAAGAATGCAGGATATTCCGGAACCCATTGCTTCGGATGTTCGACCCTTTGGGAGAGCCGATCAAGGGTTTAGTCCTTCCTCTCATGCTCGTCTCGGCCGGATTTATCCTGCATGACGGCGACTATCATGCCATTGCCGCTTAGGGAAAGGGCGCTCGGGTATCGGATCGGCAGAGGAAGCGCCAGTGGCGATTCAGGGTAGGGAGCGACCCACTGCTTTCGCCAGCTCGGCGAGGTCCGCGACGGTCCGCTTTTCTAAAGCACGACAGGCTGCAACGGGTCGAACTGAGACCTTCAACTGAATGTCGCAGACCGGCCACAAGTGGTCGTCAGGTGGTGGATCGGAAGTTTCCGCAAAGCAGACGTTGAACGGTCCAGTTGAGCGGGTGCGTGCGGAGGCGAGCGGTAAGTCGAACCGGGTTACCGGATCACCTCATTGGCATGTGCAATATTCGTGACCAAGCCGACGTCGTCGCACCAAACGGCGGGGGGCGCGCAATTCCCTTTGAAGGGCCGGTTTCAGACTATTCGTGGCGAGAGCCGGCCCAAAAGAGACGAAACGTTTTAGGCAACTGAGGAAGCCCTAAGATCAACGCAAGCATCAACGAACATTTCCCCCTACACTTCCATCGCTGAAGGTCGAAACCGGAGTGTTCGCGGATGCAAACAACACATGGTGAACCGGGCCGAGGCGAGCCTGACGCATCTGAAGTGCTGCATGGGGGATGGAGGAAGCGGATCTTTCTCGCAGTGGGTCTCCCTACGTGCTGTGTTGCTTCCTTGTTGCGAGCGACGCTGCTAGCCATGCTGGCCGCAACAGGTCTGAACGGCGCCGTCTCGTCCGCTGCACCCGATCAGCCAGTTTCGGACCAGGTAGTCCGGATCGGTCTGCTGCTCGATCTATCCGGCCCTTTTGCTTACTTCGCTGGCGAGGGCGTCGCTTTCGCCGCCCGCATGGCCGTCGAGGATTTCGGTAGCAAGGTGCTTGGCTATCCGATCGAGGTGGTGAGCGCTGATCATCACAATCTCCCTTACCTCGCTGCGGAGCAAGCGAGCGCTTGGTTCGATGCGGGCAAGGTCGACGCGCTGATGGATGTGACGACCACGCCCGCTGCCCTTGCCGTCGCGAAAATCGCCAAGCTCAAGAACCGTATCGTCGTGTTCAACGCCCCGGGCTCGGTGCGCCTCACCAACGAGGCGTGCACGCCGGTCACTGCGCATTGGACCTACGACACCTACGCGCTGGCCCATATCACGGCCGCGCAGATCGTGCGCGATGGGGGCGATAGCTGGTACTTCGTGACCGCGGATTTCAGCTACGGGTATACGCTGGAAAAGGACACGGCCGAGGTGGTGAGGGCCGCAGGAGGCAAGATCCTCGGGTCGACGATACACGCGATTGGCAACCCGGACTTCCAGTCCCACATGCTGCGCGCCCGGCAATCTGGGGCCAAAGTGATCGGCCTGGCCACCGCGGGTACGAACTTGTTGATGGCTGTCAAGGCGGCGAGCGCGGCGGGCATTGGCAGCGACGGAAAGCAGCGCGTCGCCATCTTTGGCGTTGCGCTCAACGACATCCACACCCTGGGCTTGGCGACAACGCAGGGACTGTACCTCACCTCGCCCTTCTACTGGGATCTCAACGACGAGAGCCGCGCCTGGTCGCGCAGGTTCTTCGAGCGCCGGAACGAGATGCCGAACATGATTCAAGCAGGCGTGTACTCCGCGACGATGCATTACCTGCGTGCCGTGCAGGCGGCGGGGACGGATCGCACCGAGGACGTGATGCAGAAGATGCGTGAGATGCCGGTGGACTTCTTCGGCAAAAGCGGCCGGTTGCGAGCGGATGGGCGCATGGTCCACGACATGTATCTCTTCGAAGTCAAGCGGCCGGAGGAATCCACCGAGCCCTGGGACTATCTCAAGCTGCGCGCCACGGTTCCCGGCGAGCAGGCATTCCGCCCGCTCGCTCGTAGTACCTGCCCAATGCTCAAGAAGTGACAGGCGTCCAATGCTGAAGTTCATGTCGATGTCCGCGTTCACCCTGATGCTCGGCTTGCCGCTGGCGTTGGGCGCAGCCAACCTGCGGGAGATTGCGGGGTGCAAGCCCGACGTGGATGCGCCCATCGTGAGCCGGGAAGGCTTGTTCACGACGCACATGGTTTGCGATCACCTCCTCCTCGAGATCCCCGATTCGCTGTACGACCGAGACATGCTGTTGAGCACCGAGTTCGCGGCCATCTCCGGAGGCTCGGATTTCATCGCGCCCGGAACGCTGGTGTCCAACCGGGCCATACGGCTGAACCAGCGCGGGAATAGAGTCAACATCGAGGGCGTGAAGTACGACATCGTCTCTGAGCGCGAGCCGGGCATCGAGCGCGCTGTCGAGGCGATCACTCTCCCGACATTGCTGGGGACTTACGACATTCTGGGCCGCGGCCCAAAAGGCGAAGCGATAGTCGACCTCACTCCGATGTTCGTGACCGAGCCACCGAGGGGCTTCGCGGTCGGGTTCATGAAGTACTTCGGCACGAAGGAGATCGATGCCAAGAGCTCCTACATCGAGAGCGTCAAGACTTTTCCACGCAACATTGGCATCCGCTACTACCAGACCTGGGTCGCCGACAACGCCGATCTGCTGAAGCGCGTCCAGGAGGGAGAGGAATCGGTAGTCGCCTCCATGGGGTTTGTCTTCTACACCAATATCTACTTGCTCCCCGACAAGCCGATGCGTCCGCGCTTCTGGGACTCGCGGGTCGGATACTTCGCAACCTCGTTCCAGGACTTTGGTAGCGGCGAGTACGGCGGCGTGACGCGTGGCTTCATCCAGCGCTACCGGCTTGAGAAACAGAATCCGAAGGCACCTCTGTCCGATCCTGTGCAGCCGATTCTCTTCTACATCGGACGCGAGGTGCCCGAGGTTTGGCGTCCCTATCTAAAGCAAGCGGTGGAGGACTGGCAGGAAGTATTCGCGCGGGCGGGGTTCAGCAATGCGATCCTTGCCCGCAATGCGCCAGGCGAAGACGAGGACCCGACCTGGGATCCGGAGGACATTAGCAACAATGTCATTCGCTGGGCGCCGGGTGGTCGGCGCAACGCGCTCGGTGCCGCGGTTGTGGATCCGCGCAGCGGAGAAGTCATCTCCTCGCACGCGCTTTTCTGGCACGACGTCCTCAGGCTCCTTGAAACCTGGTACTTCACCCAGGCGAGCCCGCTCGATCCCCGCGCGCAGAAGCTGCCGCTGCAGCCGGATCTGATGGGCGAGTTGCTGCGCTATGTGGTGCGGCACGAGATTGGTCATGCATTGGGTCTGCGGCACAACTTTAAGGCCACCTCGGCCGTCGGTGCAAAGGAGTTGCGCGATCCAGCGTGGACCGGGAAGTGGGGCACCTCTGCGTCGACCATGAGCTATGCCCGATTCAACTACGTGGCGCAGCCCGGCGATGGCGCGGGCCTCATGCCCAAGTTCGGGCCATACGATTACTTCGCCATCGATTGGGGCTATCGCGTGTTTCCCGCGAGCGTCACGCCCGATGAGGAGCATGCCCAGCTCGACGAGATCGCCGCGCTTCAGGTGGCCAATCCGCTGCTGCGTTTCGGCGGCGAGGACGATCTCGCGCAGCTCGATCCGGGGGTCTTTTCCAACGTCGTCGGCGGGGATGCGATCGAGGCGGCGGACCTGGGTCTGCGCAACATCGACCGGATCATGTCGTTCATCATTCCCGCCACCACCCGGACGGGAGAGAGCTACGACAGGTTGCGCGAAATGTACGAAGCAGTGATCCAACAGCGGCATCGCGAGCTGATCTACGTCACCAAGCTGATCGGCGGTGTGGAGGAGACGCGCTATCAGGCTGGACGGGGCAAGGCGTCCTTCGCCCCGGTCCCGCCAGAGCGCCAGCGACAGGCAGTCAAATTTGTCGTGCAACGCGGCCTGGTCGAGCCGAAGGCGCTGTTGGACCCTGAGGTACTCAACCGTATCGCTCAGGGAGGCGGCGCGAATCCTCTACAGGGTTCGAACGTGGATCTCATGCGCCGCATGATCGACCCGGACGTGTTCCAGCGCATGCTCGAAGCGAGCAACCTCGGACAGGGCCGCTACACCGGGCTCGAGCTGCTGTCCGACATGACCGATGGGTTGTTCAAAGAGCTTACCGCAAAGTCCCCCGCCGTCGATCCCTATCGCCGGCAAGTGCAGCGGAGCTACGTGACGTTGTTATTGACAGCGACCGAGACGATCCAAGATCCGGCGCGAAGCGCCCAAAAGGCTAGCGCCAGCATCGATGGCGGCTACGCGGACTCAGGCGTGAGGACAGACCTCGAATCTCTCCCAGGCCAGAGCCGGTCCTTCGATTCCGCGCTAGCCAAAATAGGAGAACAATACGCCGCGGCTACAGGCCCGCTTAGCGAATACCGCGCCGTGCTCCGTGCGACCGTCGCGAAGCTTTACAAGAAGATCGACGAGGCGATCGCGCGAACCCGCGATGTGGATACGCAGATCCACCTGCGGCTACTGCGGGCGCAACTGGCCAATGTGCCGTAGTTTCCGGGCCAATCACGGCAAAGCGAAAGCTACTCCCGCTACTGCAGGAGGTGACTATCACGTCTACCTTGCGCTCGACAACTCTCGCCATGAGGCTGGGAAGCAAATCGATCCTGGCTCCGCACCGGCTCCTTCGAGTATGAAGTTCTGCCCGTCGGTCCTAGCACGACAGGCTGCAACGGGTCGAACTGCGACTGTCAATGAACGGGCGGCACGCGGCCAGGAGCAGTCATTCGCGCTGACTGCCTAGTTCGCCCGAGAGCAGACATTCGCTGATCCTGGGGAACGGGCTCGCTATTAGCGAATCACCGCCCCGGCGCGCAGCAGGATCGACTCGGGAATTGAAAGTCCCAATAGCGCTTCCTGCGCGCGGAGAATTGCGAGATGGTGCCCGTTGCGCCGAATGCGGCTAGCCCGCTCGATCGCGTATAGGCCTGCTCCATTCCGACCATCAGGAAGTAGATCGATACCGCTCGCACCTGAAAAGCCTCTGCCGACATGGCACGGGGATGCGGCTCATGGCGCATCAACTCACTATTGGTAGCCAACGCCCATGACATAGTTGCGCAGCAATAGCTCCTCATAATTGACCTCGTCGAGGAGCGCGATCGCAAGGTCGCGCGCATGCAAGACGCCTTGGGCCCGCCCATCGTCGCCCAGAATCGGAGCGCATGGCAAGGTCCGCGAGTTCATGACCGCCCATACCTGTTGCAATTCCTCGTTGACGTGACAAGAAAGCAGTGGTTTCGTCATTATCGCGCCGGCGTTGAAACCCAAGGCATCCGCCCCAGCGGTAGCGAGTACTTTGACGACGTGGCTAGTCGCGATCACGCCAACGGCGATACCGTCGCTATCGCATACCACGATGAGAGGCGTATCCCGATTCTCTAGAATCCGAGCGGCGTCAAAAAGCGAGGCCTCCCGACTCAGCACCGCCAGCCGTTTTTGCGCAGCGTCTAAGATGTGCTTGACCACGAGCATAAGCATTGTTCCTCATCTGTCCTTCGTGCGCGGCTCGCAGCCCGACATCGCTGGCATACATCACCATGCCCCTGAGCAAGCTTGCTCACGCTGACGTACTCCTTGCGATTTATACTCCCCCTGTGCTTCCGGCCGATTCGCTTGCTGTAAGTTCCACCGACTTCACAGAAGCGCGGCAGCGAGAATCTCGAAGATATCGCCGGGGGCGCCCAACGTCAGCCAACCGCCAAACCAGACCTCCCCAAAGCGGAAAGTACCGCGCGGCTGATCCGAGTCAACCTGTGCCGCTGGCGTAAGACAGCAGTCAGCCAAAACCGGTCAATGATCGATAGTCCCCAAAGCTGCCGTACGAGAAGTAACCTAAACGAACGCAGACCCTCGCCGGGTTAGCCGCCATCTCCATTCATCCATGAATGACAAGCATTGGACGATGGCGCTCTTCGTCGTGGCTCACAGTCACCTATGGGGTATCGGCTACGGTCTCGATGAACCTCGGGCAGCTTGACGACGTCCAAACGGGGCTCAAGCGAATGTTGGCGTGGAGACAGACACCAACACGGGGAGCAATGAGTTTACTGGTTGTAAGTTCGAAGAAAGATGCCGTTACCGCCCGGCCGACAATTCGGCCAATTCATACCCAAAAGGAGACACGTCATGAAGAAGAAACTATTGTTGCTGAGTCTTTGCTGGACAGCCGCCACCGGCGTGCACGCCGCAGATGGAATCATGATTCCGGCCGACCAGATGGCTTGGAAAGAGCTGAACCCGGGCGCGCCTGTGATGATGTCGCCGCTGTGGGAAGATCGCGCCACGGGCGAATATGCGATGCTGCTCAAATTCCCCGCTGGGGTCGGCGTACCGATCCACGCTCATACTGGCGATTACTACGGCATGGTTTTGACCGGCATCTGGCGGCATTCCTTCGATGGAGGCGAACAGAAAGATATGCCGGCGGGTTCGTACATTTATCAACCGGGAATGGGTTTTCACAGTGACGCATGCGTCGGATCCGAGGACTGCATTCTGTTCATTCATCAGCATGTGAAGTTCGATTTCATCCCCAAGCAGTAGAACCGCCGCTCCACTTTATCGACCAGCCTGGCGCGCGGAGAAAGCGTCACCCCGCTTCGACGGTATTCTCTCGCGCGCCGCCGCTCGGCCTTCGTGCACTTGCCTGGCCGCTATACCGGACCGCAGGGCGTGCAATCGTCTGGTATACGCCTGCGAAGTAAACACTGGGGGCCGATCAAATCAAGAAACTCATGTGCGCGCCGCGACGGTAACGGAGTGTGCTATTCCCGGCGGGCGACTGGTCAATTAGCTGGCAGAACCGGATCTGCTGGGACTGCATCGGGCGAAAGCACAGGGTCCGTGGGCACGCCGTTGGGAGAGAGAACGGGGTCGGCCTGCACTGCCCCTGGCGACAGGACCGGATCTGCACGCACCGCACCGGGCGACAGAGCGGGATCGGGGGTTACGGCGTCGGGAGAGAGGACCGGATCGGGTTTGACGGCACCCGGGTCGAGCACCGGATCGGGGATGACGGAGCCGTCGGGCGCGTAGCGCTGCGCGCCAGCTGGGATCGCGCTCGCGCCCGCGAGCACACAGCAGACTACTGCAACGATCCGGGGCGAGAGACGAACCTGCATCGAACAACTCCTCAGCGCGTGATACCGTTTCCCTTTGCATTGCACACAAGGTGTCTTAGTGAATGAGACGCCTCAAAGCAGATGCTCATGAACTACCGCTACGGGTCGAACTCGGCCAGTCGCGAATGTCTCAGCTCGGCCCAATTGCAGCCAGTCAGCTGCGAGCAACGCGATGAACAGGGACCATCAATAGCACTCGTAACGGGGTCTTGTGATAGTGACCTGCTCGTCGCACAGGGGCAAACTTGCTAATCAATGCGATCAAGGGTGGCGCGCGATCAGAATGACGCCCACTACAATCAGAAGCGTCCCGGCTAAACGGTTCAAGCTTATACCTTCGCCCAGGAAGACAACGCCGAAACTCATTGTCAACAAGAACCCTAGACCTACAAATGGGTAAGCCTGTCCGACGTCGACTCGCGCCAGTACGCCGAGCCAGAGCAATGCGCCGAGGCCGTAGAACGTCAATCCCAGCCAAATAAATGGATTCGCAGCCATTTGGATCACGATACGCATTTCGCGCGCCGACAACGCCTGCTGCACGGTGGGGGTCGACATGCCATGTTTGAGCAGGACCTGAGCGACTGCGGAGATCGTCACAGTCACCAGTATTAGCGCTAGAATTGGGCCGGTCATTCTCGCGTGCTTCATATCGCCACAAGGGTGACCGCCACCATTGCCACGAAAACCGCCCAACTGCTCCGATCATGGATGCTATATAGCAGAGGGTCATCGAACATCTCGCCGCGAGCGGTCTTGATCCATAGGCGCGAGATCCAATACAGCATCAACGGACACAATAGCCAAAGTAACCCTGGACGTGCATATGCGCTATGCCCCTGAGGGCTATCCGCAAATAGAGCGAGCACAACAACGGCAAGGTAACCAGACGCGACGCCCATAGCGCCGAGTATTGCGTAGTCTGAGACGCGATAGTCGCGACCGAAGACTTCGTCACGTGATATTTTCTGCAGCGAAACTAGTTCGGAGTTACGTTTTACAAGGGCCAGGCTCAAGAAGGTGAACATTGAAAATGCAAGTAACCACGAAGACATCTGCACATGGATAGCTACGGCTCCGGCAATAATGCGAATTGTGTACAACCCGGCGAGCAGAATCACATCCAGCACGACTAGTGTCTTCAGATGGAATGAATAGCTGAGAGTAAGGACAAGATACGTCAAAAGTACCATGAAGAACTCAGATGATTGCAGAGCGGCAATTGCGAATCCAACCGCGAGGAGAATTGCAATAGCGCTCACACCCGCACCGAGCGCAAGGTTACCTGCCGCAAACGGTCGGATGCACTTCCTTGGGTGCCGGCGATCCGAGGGAAGGTCAGCCAAATCGTTGAGCAAATAGCTCGCTGATGCGACGAA
>Ga0105248_10008093_pt1 | contig 11540 bp, 12 predicted proteins | sample KBSS34metaG_FD_81524 | JGI IMG/M metagenome (GOLD analysis project Ga0105248, IMG submission 81524) | Switchgrass rhizosphere microbial communities from Kellogg Biological Station, Michigan, USA - KBS S3-4 metaG | ecosystem: Host-associated > Plants > Roots > Rhizosphere > Soil | place...
AGGTCCTTCAGGGGGGTGTTTAGGTGCTTTATTTTTCTTGGTGGTGGAGTGAAGAGTAGTGTCGTTAAACTAATGCCGTTACCCGGCTTGAAGCAACTCCCCAGGGCGACGTTTAATTTGCCGCGAGAAACTGACCTGGCTCAGATGTGACTGGTCTGCTTCTCCTGGTGGTGCACTGGTCTGCACGATTTTTTCATAACCTTTGCTCTAACTTATGCTTATGACTTATCCTTTCAATATTTCTGCAAATGGCGGCTCGCCACTCTACATACGCCTGGCCTCGTCTATGAAAACAGCAATCGAGACTGGTTGTCTGCTTCAGGGCGAGATGATGCCCTCTTCTCGAGAACTTTCGAAAACACTGGGCATCTCCCGCGATACCATTGTTAAAAGCTACAACGAACTCATTAAAGAAGGACTGATCTATACACAAGCTGGTGGCGGCACCTTTGTGCGTGCAGCCGGAACGGCTCAGGATAGCGTTCATAACAATGCCCTGGACTTGACTCCGTCTTCGGCTCTGTCTAGTTTTGCCAGGGGGCAATTGCGCAGGCGAGAGCTTTTTGCCTGCTCCGGAGATCATTCGAAAATCAATTATGGAGCGATGCCCAATCAGTTTTTGCCCCTCGGGCAGTGGAAAGAACTGCTGGGCCGACACCTGAACAAGAAGGATTGCCAGGCCCTCGATTATGACAGCGAGATCTTAGGTTTTCGCCCGTTGCGTGAGCAGATAGCTATGTATTTGAGGCGCACCCAGGCTGTAGAGGCCAGCGCGGAACAGGTCGCAATTTTCAATGATTCGCAGAATGCTATCGCTATTCTGGCGCAACTTCTAATCGATCCAGGCGATCGCGTTGCGGTTGAAAATCCAGGCTACGGCACGGCACGAGAGGTTTTTCGCTCGTATGGAGCTGAGGTCGTCGACATTGATGTCGATGAGGAAGGTATGAGCGTGGATGCACTGGCTGCCGAAAAGGGGCCCTTTAAGCTCGTCTATGTCAGTCCGGCTCATCATGACCCTCTGGGTATAAAAATGTCGCTGCCACGGCGCCATAAACTGCTCCTCTGGGCCCGTCAAAATTGTAGTTATATAGTTGAAGACGCTTTCGACGGTGAGTTCAATCTTGGTCAGGCAGCGACTCCTTCGCTCTTTCAAATGAGCGAGGATAACAATGTCATTTTCGTTTATAGCTTCTGGAAGACTCTATTTCCTCTGATCTCCACCGGTTGTTTAATATTGCCTGCCGACTTAATTGCCGCCGCCACCCGCCTTAAGCGGCATACAGACCGGAGTTCGTCTATGGTCGAACGCTGTGCCTTGACCGACTTTTTGGCAGAAGGGCGGATGGAAAGATATTTGACGAAACTGAAGCCGATTTTGCGCGGTAGGCGCAATGCTTTAATCTATGAGCTGACACGAGCCTTTAAGACAGGCATTGCCATTCAAAAAGAAAGCGGCGGATTGCACTTTGTCGCGCAATTTAAAATTGAGAGAACTGCTAAGGAGATCATGGCGGTCGCCGAGGAATGCGGTCTGCCGCTGGCCACAACGCGAAACTACTATGCCAGTAATCCGGTTGCCAACGAATTTCTAGTTTCCTTCGCTGTTATCGAAGAGGCGGCGGCCGGTCCGCTTGTGCGGCAATTTGCCGATGCTGTTTTGAATAAATGCGATAAGCGATAGTAGGGTCGTTTAAAAAAAGCCGCCGGGAGAGCCGAGCACTAGATCTGGTCTGATCTAGTTGAACTCGGCTCACCAGGTGGCTCAGGGGCAGGGAGACGTCAACCGGCTTTGGCGACTGCGGTGTTGTCGGTCATGTCGGCGGCGGCGGGTGCGCTTTCGGCGGGGCCGATGGGCAGACCGCGGTTCTGGACGTACTCTGCCAATGCGCGGCGCATCAGCGGACGGTAGCCGATGCCTTCCTGCGCGGCCAGGGCCTTGAAGCTGGCGACAAGCTCCACGGCCAGACGCAGCGTCGTCGGTTCCAGACCGAGGGCGGCGTCAATCTGTCTCTCGACTTCGGCTGAAACGGGCACGCACATGGCGTGTTCTTCGCTGGCGCCAAGCTGGCGGGTTTCCCACAGCTGGTCTTGTTCGGCTTCTTGGTCGCGCGGGTTTTCGTTCGTCTTCGTCATGTTTTGTCCTCAGTTGTTGGCTTGTCTTGTTTGGAAGCTCGTGAGCTCGGGGTCAGGGCCACTTGATCAGTGATGCCACCGCCAGTGATGCACCGATGCCGGCAATGACGCCGCCACAAGATGCACCTGCCACAGAGCTCGTGAAGACCGATGAGATACCAAAAAGAAACATGCCATAGCCGCCCAGAAGGCCGCCGAACATGTTGTTTATGGTTGTCCACGTCATGTTCACGAGCTTGTTGGCGCCGGTGTCGATGCATACGACCGTCACAAGCAGTCCGATCATGAAGGGAGCAATACTGCCGAGCAGCAGCAGTCCGGCTGTGCTGGAGGCGGAAGACAGGCCGTGGAATGCGCCGGTGATGCCGTAGATGCCGGCGCAGGTAGTAAGAAGTCCAAGCACGACTGAGGTGGCGCGCTTGTCCCAAAAGGTGTTGGAGTCCATAGAATCCTTCAGGTTAGTCCAGGTGAAGTCTTGTCAGGTCAGGCAGAACAAAATAGATGCAGGCTCAATCACAGTTGAATGAGGCGGCCGCCAACTGAAGCGGTGAAGCTCAGGCAAATTTGCATTTGTAGAGGCTGCTGGTTGACGGGGGATGTTTATCTGTTTTGAAAAATCGTGGGGGAGAAAATTGATACCTTTTAGTATCAGCAAGCTATTGGTTAATGCAATCGAGCATTTTGCCTTCATTCAGTGCGGGCTCTCGGGCAAAATTTGAAACTGTAAAAGAGGGCCGTGCCGTGCCCATCGCTAGCCGCACTAACTATTGCGGGGCGGGTTGGGCAGACAGACGATTTAGCCTTTCTTTACTTTGCTAAGCGTTTATAAGTCTGTGATATGATATGCAGTAGTAAGATTGCTGAAAAAGAAACGCTCCGGGAGAGGCTGAGGGTTGGGACCTCATGCACTCTCGGGGAGCTATCTTGTTTGATTAGTTTGCCAGCAGGGGACCTGCTACCTGGCCGGGGACGCGCATGAATTCCGCAATACGTTCCTGCAGCCGCTCGAAGAGACCGGTCAATTGCTCGACCGTCGCATCGTGGCTGAGGGCGCCGGCTTCCAGCTCTGCTGCCAGTTGCCGCATGCGATCGTTGCCCTGCGCCAGTTTGGTGGCATCGAGGGGCATCTTCAGTGTTTCGATGAAAGCCATGGTCCTTTCGGTCCGGGCAATCACGTCCTCGCGTTCTGCTTTTTGCTCGCGGCAGATGTCGGCGAAGCCCTGGTTTTGCTGGGTGACACGCATGAGGAAGAGCATCGACTCGTTCAGGTAATCGAGAGTGTCGCTGACACCCTGCTCCTGCCTCTCGTGGTCGGCGAGCAGCCAATCGTGCACGCATTGAATCGTGAAATTGGCATGTATGGCCGTTAGTTGAACGGTATTGTCGGCAGTCTGCGGAGACTTGCTGACGATGGAGCCGCCCTGGTCTCGACTTTGGTTGGAAGCATACACCTCAACCTCCTATGGCGTTGTTGGCGTTAAAGGCAGAAAAGACAAACGAGGGTGAGATGCCGAAGCACCTCACCCCCGTCGCCTTTAGGTACCTTCACACCGAGTGAACGATACCGCCGAGGCCTTAGCCGCGACGGGTGACGCGCACCATGCCGCCGATGATCTCGGAGGTGATGGTCACGGTCGTGTTGTTGCCCTTCGCCAGCGAGCTCTCGCTCTTGACGTTGGAGTCGTCCTCCGCCAGGAAGACGCGGGCGCCGGAGGCCAGCTCGAGGATGCGACCGTGCAGGTCACCGACAACTTCGCCGGTCTTCACGATCTTGCCCTTGACCTTGGAGCCTTCGGGGTACTGGTCGAAGAAGGCCTTCTGGCCGACCGACTTCTGCGACAGCTGGATGCGCGCCGCGCCGTTCTCGAACGAGGCGGAGAGGATCTCCACTTCGATGGTGCCGGCGGCGACGAGGGAGTCGATGGCGCGATTGCCGCCGACGATTTCCTTGACGTGCAGCAGGCCCGAGACGTTCGGGGCGACGTTGACGAACAGGCCGAAGACGTGCTTCTCGCCCGGGTTGCGGTCGCTGTCCTTGCTGGCCACGCCCTTGACGGTGCCGACGACGATCGAACCGACTTCCAGGGAAGCCACGGCGGCCTCGATGGCGGCGTTGCGTTCGCTGGCGCGCGCGGCGCGGGCGTTCTTCTCGGAGGCGATCACGGCGCGCTGTTCGCTCACCTTGATGCGGCCGACCTGCTTGCCCTTGACCAGCTCGACGGTGGGCTGACCCATGATCGAGACCTGGACTTCGCTGCCGGGGTTGGCGATGAGCTCGGCGCGGCGAGCGGCCTTCTCATCGTTGTTCTTGCCGGCGACGCAGCCGTTCGGCAGGAAGGACATGGGGTTGCCGGCGATGACGATCAGGATGCCCTGGTCGGGGTGCTTCTTGATCTTGGCGACGGTGCCGGTGACGATGTCGTTCTCCTTGACGGTGAACGAGATGGCGGCGACCGGGGCAGCGGTGGCGGCGACGGCTTCGGTGGTGGTGCTGTTGGTTTCGGTGTTCATGGTATATACCTCAGGATCTTGACGCCTAAAGGCGACGGGGTTAACCCTGCGAGTCAGCTGAACTCCAGGGCGCGAATGGTGGCTCGAAGAAGGAATTTCCTCCAAGTCACCGACCTAAGCCGACCTGCAGGTCCGGCTTTTAGATAGAAAACAACCTTCCAACACTCTTCTTCCAGACCAGACAATTCCTCAGCCTCGTTTGACCACGTACCAGCCCGAGCGGGTGGAAGTGAGGGTCAGAGTTGGTGGAGGGGATGGGCTGGGGAATGAAAGACCTAGGAGTTAAGTGAAAGAAGATATAACTGACCATGGCTCAATGGGCGCGTTATAACAAACACCCCACCTGGGCCCTGAGCCGATCTTATGGGGGGATTCCCCCGGCAATTAATCTCGACCGCCTGCCGTAACTAGCGCTTCAGCTAATGTAGGTGAACAAAAATGGTCACACAGTTAGCTGGTCGGGTGGTCGGACGGTCAGACCAATTTTGAACAGACTGTTTTTCTCAGTTCTTCCTATTAAAGATTCGAGATCGGTTTTCGCTTGGCAACTTCAAATGACTTAAGCAGTTTGTCATCAAGCCGATTTGGGCTTTTGTAAGCCGCTTGGGCTGGGCTTGTCGAGTGATAATTGCGATAACCTAATTATTGGCCGCTAACTACCAGATTGGTTGTACAAATAACAAGGCACTGTTGCTATACGTTAATTGCTCAAGCTACTTTTCACAAGGAGAGCCGCTGATGATGGGTGTTTTTCACGACCTCGAAAACTACGGTCATGAACAGGTTACGTTTTTTCACGATAAAGAAACCGGTTTAAAGGCCATCATTGGCGTTCACAGCACGGTCCTTGGCCCTTCCCTCGGCGGTTGCCGTATGTGGAAGTATACGGACGAGCAGGCTGCTCTGCGTGACGTTCTCAGACTTTCCCGCGGAATGACCTTCAAAGCCGCTGTCGCCGGTCTCAAGCTGGGTGGCGGTAAGGCTGTCGTTATGGCCGATGCCCGCACCGAAAAGACCCCCGAGCTCCTGGCCGCTTTTGGTCGCGCTGTCGAATCTCTTCACGGCAAATACATTACCGCCGAAGACGTCGGTATGTCGGTCGAAGACATCGACACAATCAGAACTTATACGCGTCATGCCGTTGGCGGTTCCAATGAAGGTGGCAGCGGCGATCCCTCTGTAATGACTGCCTTCGGCGTTTTCCAGGGCATCAAAGCAGCTGTACAGCATGCTGGAATGGGCAATTCTTTGGAAGGCTTGAAAGTTTCCATCCAGGGTGTTGGCCATGTTGGCTATCACCTGGCCAGTTATCTCTCGGCTGCCGGAGCCAAGTTGATCATCACCGATATCTATCCCGCCCAGATTGAAAAAGTTGTGCAGGAATTTGGAGCCGTCGCCGTCGAGCCCGATCAAATTTACGGCGCTGACGCCGATATCTTTGCTCCTTGCGCTCTGGGTGCCATTCTCAACCAGCGCACAATTCCTCAGCTCAAATGCAAAATCGTTGCCGGTTCGGCCAACAATCAGTTGGAAGTGGATAGTGACGGTTTTGATCTGATGAACCGCGGCATTATCTACGCCCCTGATTACGCCATCAACTCTGGTGGTCTGATCAACGTAGCCGCCGAACTGGATGGTTATAACCATGAAAGAGTAGTAGCTCAGGTAAGCAAGGTCTACAGCACCATTGCCGACATCCTCGAGCGCTCCAAGGAAGAAAATATTCCTCCTCATCAAGCCGCCGACAGACTTGCTGAACAACGTCTCGTCGCTGCCAAAATGCTCAAGGCCGACGCCATCCAGCCATTCACTTCCAAGGCTGTAGTTAAGTAGAACTTGATCGGACGCTCTTGAACTTCAACACCGTACACCCCGCACTTGAGTTTGTGTGCCCCTTTTGCAAGGAGCAATTGACTTCAGGTGTGGGGTTTCGTTTGGGCGCTATTCTGCGTCTCAACTATCAAATGGGCGATGAGCTTATTTGGCGCGGCGGCGAATGTCGTCCCGAAAGTAAGCCCCTGCTCTGCGATTTCAAAACACTGGGTTATTTCAACTGTGATAATCCGGCCTGTTCCACCTGGACCGATTGTTTCCCCGAAGTGCAGCACGCAACGGTGACCGTGGTAAACAACCGCATTACCGCGGTGGAACAGTACGACATGCCTTCGGACGTGCAGGTGGAAGAGTTTGCCATCTTCGAAAGCGCCGAAACAAACAGCGAAAATGTTGCCGAATAATAGTCCTAGCGCTAGGTGAGCGAGCGCTAATCTTCTTCGCTCCTGAAGCGGTTTCCCCCAATGAACCTTCAGCCTGGCACAACTTGTGCCGGGTTTCAGACTGGACTTAGCCCCATTTATTTTTGCTACCAAGAAGTACTTCTTCCCTAAATCTTTGTTTGAGAAATCAGAACCACCTCAGTAGCTTCCACACTATCCCCCGCACTTTCACTCTCAGTCCTCCCGGACTGGGGCAAACCCACATCCTCAATTTTTGCAAGGGAGAGATCGCTATGAACTCACTCGGTTTTTTGTCCGCACTCGGGATTTTCGTCCTGGCTATGGTGATGCTTTTTGGCGGCTTGTTTTTCGGCTACACCATCAAGCACGACACCCCCACTTCTGTATCGCTCACCCGCTTTGATGCCCTTCTGATTGGCGGCGACCTTCTGCTCCTCGGCCTGACCTGCTATGCCTTTTCCCAGGCCAGCTTCTTCATCACCGTCATCTGCACTCTGGCCGCCACATTCGTCAGTGGTATCGTCTGGAGCCGAACCGATTTCTCAACCGTCGGCGCCCATGGTGTCCGCTGGTTCTGAATAAGGGTTCCTTCGATTGCAATAGTGTCTGAGCTCATGAAGGAGTGCCGGTCTTGCCGGTATTCCTTTTTTACCTAATATATTATATTTAGTAGTATAAATGCCATTAACTAACTCAAAGACTCAGGCGCGGTGGCCATTTATCTGATATATATCGAGTATCAAAGTCCGCCAATCGAGGCGCTTTCCCGATGAAATTACGGTTTGCCGGCTTATCACTGAATTTGTCTCTGCCTCTGGCGCTGCTTCTGGCGACGGCGGCTAGTGCACCGGTTTCAGCTCAGGGATCGCCGTTCTGGTATCTCTACATGGGGCAATCTCTGCTCTATCCCCTGACGCGCACAGTCGGCCTGGGCAATTCATTTCGTTACGGTCCCTACAACGCCAATCCCTTTTACTCGACCGGCTCGTATGTGCGCAACCTCAACAGCAAAGCCATTCAATGGCCTTATATTTACGGTTATGGCAATAAAAGCTATGGTCCTTTTGGTTATCGCAATGCCGGTATGATGCCTGGTACGACCGGCAATGCCAACGGCAACGATCCGGCCACAACGGCCGTCGATGAGCCGGATAGCGCCGATCCCTCAGCCAATACCATGAACAGCCCAAACCCCTACCAACAGCCGGCGCCGCAGGCGAATGCCGCTCAGGCCGTGCCATCTAGTGGTGGCGCCCCCGGTGGCGCTAATAATTTTTCTCTGCCCTCCTGGGCGCCGCCTGCTAGTGCTCCGCCTGTAGCGTCAGCCGTTGCCTCATCGGCACCGCCGGTGGCACCAATGTATGTTCCAGCGGCAAAGGCCACGCCCGCCGCCAACACTTCAACCAATTCTTCCGCCAATTCCCCCGCACCGGCTATGACACAGGCCCTCGGGCGACCCCTGGCCGAAGGGTTTATCAATCATTTGAACACTAATTACCAGGGCGACATGTCCAAGGCTCTCGGCAATAACGACACGAGATCCTGGGCCAGGGCCATGGGTGTGATCGATGAAAACATTCAAGACGGTTCGCATTTGAGCGGTGATCGTCTGGAGGTCATAGGGCGGGTACTGAAGGACAACACCCTCGATCCCCTGGCTAAGTTGGACACCATGCGCATCTTGCTCAAAAAGAACGCCGACCAGTCTAAGTAAAACGCCCAAGACCCGGGGTGGGATGTCAATTGGTGGCGTGACCTTCGCTAAATACTATCTTTGTCTTGTGCTTTGTCTTGTGTAACTTAGGTTGAGCAGGGATGAGCGTTTTGGCTATTGTGGAGGGGTAACTTTTTCCCTTTTTCCTAAAGCCCAAACTACCTTCTTTTAAGTCAACCACAGTTATACGAGCACATAAACTCACTTCATTCAGACAAAGTTTTGATGAAGATGGGTTGGACTGCGCTTGTCTGCAACCAGGGTCATACCAATGAAAACAAACTCTGACTTTTATGAAAGCCTGGAACATTTAGACCAGCATCTGCTGCGAGACAAACATTATCGTCTGCGCATCATCGACCGCCGCAATCCGATCACAATCATCGCTCCTCATGGTGGTTTTATCGAGCAAGGCACTTCACACATTGCCCGGGCCATCGCCGGTTCCGAGCACAATCTTTTCGACTTCCAGGGACTGCGCCAGCGCCGTGCCTACGAACTGCACGTGACCTCCACCAACTTTCGCCATCCCTATCTGGTGAACTTACTCAGTCGCAGCAAGATGGCGCTCTCTGTCCACTCGATGGGCAAGGAAAACGACGGCACCATTTTGATCGGCGGTTTGAACAAAGAGGTGAAGGCGCGCATCGTCAAGGCTCTCCTGGCTGAAGGCTACCCTGCCACAACCACGCACAGTCGTCATCGCGGTGTTCACCCCAACAACATCGTCAATCTGGCGCCCGAAAAAGGTGTGCAGATTGAGCTGACCAGTAAGGTAATTAACCGCATGTTCAAGCCCCAGACGCAGCTCTTCAAGGTCGACGGATCTGCTCTGGAGCCGACTGCTTACGCCGAGCGTTTCATCGCCATCGTGCGCCAGGCGCTCAAAGGCTAGGACTCAAGTCCGCCTTTTCTAATTCATCTGGGGTGCCAAGGCAAGGCCGCGAGGTCACGCAAATGCACGGCAACACTGCCATGTATTGCATAGCCTTGGCACCCCATTTTTTCTTGCTTTTGTTCAAAAAAGGCCGACTTTACTACGACATATAACATTTGCATATTATTAGCTCGCGCTAATTAGGCTATTTGAGATGGTGTCGTCAAGACCAAGGTTTTATCTATAAGCATTGCTTGAAGACCATGGGCTTTATTAAGCTGGTCTTATCAATTCTCACTCACAGACAAATACAGACAAGAAGCCCAAGCATTCATTGGCTCACCACCTCAAATACTTATTCGCCTTGCCTCGGCAGGTCTATGTGTTCCGTTTGTCAGATGAGTTGTTCTCGGTCGAGTCGACATGTCGCCTCACCGCTCGCTCCTTAGCTCGCAGCGCCTTTACGAGGCTCATTGAGCGACATGTCTTCTAACTTGCACTCGGCCGGACCAGCTTCAGCTTGTCGTCGGTTTTATTACCGAGTGTTTTTTTTCCTGTTCTCAAACCCCAAGCCAACAAAAGGGGAACTCTTATGAAACACATTGGTTTACTCGGCGGCACTTTTGACATCGTTCATAACGGTCACATTGATGTCGCCCAAGTCGTCGCCAAAGTTTTTGGCCTCGACAAAGTTCTTTTTGTCACGGCTGGAGAGCCCCCCCACAAAGCACAAGTGACCGTCACCAACAGCGAAATCCGCCACGACCTGGTGGAGACCGCCGTTGCAGGAATTCCCGGTCTGGAAGCCAGCCGCATCGAGCTGGACCTGCCCGGCGTTTCCTACACCTACCGCACTGTGGGAGCTCTCAAAGCCATTCTCTCGGCCCAGACCGGTGAGGAAGTCAGAATCAGTTTCATACTCTCGGCTGAGTACCTCAATCCTGCCAATCCCAGCGTCGTCACCCAGTGGGAGGAAGCCGAGGCTTTCCTTTCGATGGTGCAGCTGGTGGTTGTGCCGCGTTTTGGCATAAGCGCCGAGCTGGCCCGTCAATGGGCGCGTGAGCTGAACCTGACCAATGTCCAAGTTCTGGAAGAGCCTGTTTCCGCGCTTTCGAGCGGCGTCGTTCGCGACGCTTTGAAGCAGGGTCTGCCCATCGACGCGATGGTGCCCGCACTGGTGGCCGAAAAGGTCAAACAGCACGGCATCGTCTATCGCTAGTTCCCACCCCTTGCAGAGGAGGATGTGAATGGACTGTCGCCGCGAATGCGGAGCTTGCTGCATTGCAATCTCCATTTCGTCGCCGCTTCCAGGTTTGCCGCAGGGCAAGCCCGCCGGTGTTCGTTGTCCCCATCTCAACGAGGAAAACCTCTGCCAACTCTTCGGCAAGCCCGAACGCCCCGCCATCTGCAGCAGTTTCAGGCCCAACCCTGACATTTGCGGCGGTACACGGACGGAGGCTTTCGAGCTGATAGTCGACATGGAGCGTTTCACCGCCCCACGCACCCCTTCGAAGGGGTAACCACAGGAGAACCTTCTTTGCGGTAGTGCTGCAAAGAAGGCCTCTTGTTCTGTCTTTTGGCTTAGAATCATCATCAACTCGAAAAACGAAAGGACATGTGTATGAAACGTTCTGAAATCAATTCCGCTATCGAACGCGCCATCGGCAATGCCAAGAAAAACGGCGTTGCTCTTCCCAAGTGGGCCGCCTGGGCGCCTGCTCAATTCGACGCCAGCACCGACGGCATCCGCCATCAGAAGCTCGGCTGGAAGGTCGTTGACTTCGGTGTCGGCGATTTCGAGCACTGCGGCCTGGTGATCCTGGCTCTCTGCTCGCCTCTCGTGGACGAATTCGGCGCTCCCCTGACCAAGCCTCAGCAGGTCGGTACGCGCCAGTATCCGGTCACCGCCTTTTCGCGCAAGTTCCTCTTCGTGCAGGCCGGTCAGACCGAGCCGCATCACTTCCACCGCCAGAAGGAGCGCAAAGAAGTGACCGTCGTCGCCGGTGCGCCCGTTCGTTTCGAACTGGCCTGGGGTGACGGTGACAAGGCGCTGTTCAAGAACGAT